>Ga0066700_10001009_pt1 | contig 11240 bp, 8 predicted proteins | sample GraSoiAngelo_149_FD_66460 | JGI IMG/M metagenome (GOLD analysis project Ga0066700, IMG submission 66460) | Grasslands soil microbial communities from the Angelo Coastal Reserve, California, USA - 14_1009_09_30cm | ecosystem: Environmental > Terrestrial > Soil > Grasslands | place: USA...
AGAGCATGTTCATAGTTTTGCTGCTTACTGCGATCGTGAACGTCGCGCTTGCCTGTTTTGTCCTTTTGAAAAACATCCGGGAATGGACTAATCGCCTCTTCGCTGTTGTCGCGACCTCGGTTGCTGGCTGGACGTTGGGCATTTGTCTCGCAACACAAGTCTCAGCCAGCCTACCCTTGTTCCTCACTGCGCGCTTTACCTTTGCCATGGCCGCGACTGCCGTCTACACGCTTTTGCTTCTTTTTGAGAGCTTGACTTGCCGCCCGTTCTTCCCCGTATCCGGACCTGTAATCGTCTTCGGGGTTCTCACAGTATGGTTCGTACCGTTGAGTTTTACTGACAGGATCGTTGCTGCTATGTCTCACCCCCCGGTCCGCGGTGCCGTCCTGATCACATACGGGCCCTTTTATCCCGTTTACGCAATGTTCTTGCTTGCCTGCGTGGCAACAAGCATTTACAAAAACCTCTCTCAACTCAGGTCCACCCGTGGTCTGTTAAGATCTCAATCGACCTACCTGGCACTCGGCCTCCTGTGCCCAGGCCTGCTCGCGGTCGGCACGAACCTACTAGCGCCGCTGGTCTACCGCGCTTCGAATCTGAGTCAATACGGTCCGCTCTTTAGTCTGCTCATGATTGTTGTCATCGCTCACGCAATAGTCAGGCATCGCCTGATGGGTATGCGTGTCGTCGTGAGAAAGGGAGTTGTCTATTTTGCGGCTTTTGCCACGGCAGGACTGGTCCTGAGTGCTCTCATAATTCTTGGTGACAAGCTGTTCGGCATCTCCAACCTTGGGTTAGCGAGCGATATCGTTCTGAGTCTCATCGTGGCGGTTCTGTTCCACCCGCTTAAAAGTGCTATTCAGTATGCGTGCGATCGTTATCTATACAGGGGGCAGTATAATTTTCAATGCACGATAAGAGGCGCAAGCGCAGCGTTAGCCCATATGCTCAAGCTTCCGGTCCTACTCGAGTACATTGGCCAGATTGTGAGACAGACGATGCGAACGGAGTGGGTGGCCTTCTATCTGAAGGACGAGTCATCATCCCTCGGCTACGCGCTCTCGTTTCGATCACCGGACGGGGGGGCCCCAACTCTGCCGGCGAGCATCGCGAACGACAACGTTCTTCTCCACACCCTGGCCAGCACACGGTCCGCGCTGGCTCCCGACACTCGGAGGCCAAGTGGTTATGTGACTGAGTTGAGGACGCTCGGCGCGGATCTCTGCCTACCACTTATAGATGAGCGCGGACTAATGGGCCTGGTCGTTCTCGGACCGAAGCTCTCCGGCGACGACTATTTTGCTGAAGACATCGACTTGCTCTCGACGCTCGCGAACCAGGCCGGAGTGGCCATCAAGAACGCGCAGCTTTACGAGCAGGTGGTTCTGATCAACGAGTACCTGCAGAACATCGTTGGCACGATCGAGAGCGGGGTCGTCGCCATCAATCGAGCTGGTCACGTCACGATCTTCAACCGTGCGGCGGAGCAGCTGACGGGGCTCGGCATCGACGCCATCGTTGGACGAGCGATTGCCGAGCTCCCGGCCGCACTCCGCCAGCCGCTGGCGGCGACCGCCGAGGATGGGCAGGCGCGCGTCCTGGCCGAGGTGGAACTGGCCAAGCCAGGCGGCTCGACGCTGCCGGTGCTCTGCCTGACCTCCCCGTTGCGGGACCCGCCGGGCGGCCTCCTAGGAGCGGTGGCTGTCTTCACCGATCTTACGGCGCTTAAGCAGCTCGAGATGGAACGACGTCGCGCGGAGCGGCTCGCCTACTTCGAGGTACTCGCCGCCGGGATCGGTCACGAGATCAAGAACCCCCTCGTGGCGATCAAGACCTTCGCCCAACTGCTGCCGCGGAAGTTTCTGGACGAGCAGTTCCGGCAGGAGTTCGCCCGGGTCGTCGGGCGCGAGATCGGGCGCATGGAGCACTTGGTCGGCCGGCTACGGGCGCTCGCCCGGCCCGGCGGAGGTCCCCACCGCGCGCTGGACTTGCGAGCGCCCATCGCGGACGCCGTCGAGCTGCTCCAGCCGCGTCTCGATGAGAAGGGTATCTCGATCCGTTGGACACCCGGGCCCAACCCGTCTCAGGTCCAGGGCGACCACGCGGCGCTCGAGCAGCTCTTTCTCAATCTGATCGGCAACGCCCTCGACGCGATGGAGGCCGGTGGCGCCTTGAGCGTCCGGCTCCAGAGCAGCGAGGGCCGCATGATCGTCGAGGTCGAGGACACGGGTCCGGGGATCCCCGATGAGTTCCTCCCCAGGATCTTCGAGCCGTTCGTCACCACCAAGCTGCACGGGTCTGGCCTCGGCCTGGCCATCTGCGCCAGCATCGCCAATGCTCACCGAGCCCGGATCCACGCCACTAACGTACCCGGACAGCGCGGGGCTGTCTTTACGATAGAATTCCCAGCGGAGGTCGCGGCCTCGACGCCAGTGAAGGCATGAAGACAATCCTGTTGGTGACAACGGACGAAGATCTCCGCGCGCGCCTGCTACGCCCCCTTGGAGACCGCTCTGTGTTCTTTGCTGACTCGGATGATGCCGCCGTGAGGACACTACGCCTGGCCGAGGTCGATCTCATCATCAAGGACGCGACGGGCGCGGGGCGCGAGATGGCGAGCTTCGCCGCCCGGGCCCGTGAACTGTCGCCCTCGGCGGTGATCGTCGGGGTCTCGGACGATGCCACGACCGTCGACGAGGCCGACTACGCGCTCGTCCGCCCGTTCGCCCATCGGGACCTGACCAACGTGCTGCGCCAGGCGGAGGATCGACACCGACTCCTGCACGAGGTGGCCGCGCTCCGCTCGCAGGCGCTCCCCAGGCCCACGAACGTGGACCGGCCGGTGAGCGCGGCAGACATGCCGGCCTCCGTCCTCGAGCAGGCGCTCAAAGAGTTCGCCCGGGCGCTGGCGGCGGGCTTCGATCTTCCGCGCATGCTGGAGCTATTTCTGGATGCCGTGGGCGAGATGGTCCGTCCGAGCCGTAGCGCCCTCCTGCTGGTCGACGAGGCCGGGTCGACATATCGCATCCGCGCCCATCGGGGCCTTGCCTCCCCGATCGTCGAATCGGTCCGCCTCGCGGTCGACACCGGCTTGCCGCAGTGGCTCGCGAAGGAAGGGCGGCTCCTCCCCCTCGACGAAGCGCAGCGGCGCGAAGCCGATCACCGGACGCGCGGACTCGCCCTTGACCTCAGGCTGCTGCAAGCGGTCGTCGCGATTCCCCTGATCGCCCGTGGCGAACTCGTCGGAATCCTCACCCTCGGCGAGCGAGTCGTCGGCGGTTCGTACGGGCGGCGCGAGACAGAGATCCTCTTCGTGCTCGCCTCGCAGTTCGGCACGGCGGTGCGCGATATCGGCCTGCATCACCAGCTCCAGCGCGAAAAGGAGTATAATGAGCAGATACTCGCGCACATGTCGAGCGGTGTCATCACCATCGGTCGTGACGAGAAGGTCAGCACGGTGAACCGGCGCGCCCAGGAGATCCTCGACCTGCCGGTCCGCGATATCATCAGTCATGACCTGCGCGTCCTGCCCTCGCCGCTCGGCGATCTCCTCTTCGAGACGCTCTCGCGTCGTCGCACCGTGCACCGCACCGAGGTGCAGCTGGCGTTCCGCAACCTTCCTCTCGAGGTCTCGACGTACCCGATCATGGGCGACGCACCGCAGCCGCTCGGAGCTGTCATCGTGTTCGAAGACCTCTCGGCCCAGAAGGCCCTCGCGGCCGAGAAGCGACAGGCCGAGCAGTTCCAGCTCCTCACGCGCGTCATCGCGCGGATCGCCGATGAGATCAAGAATCCGCTCGTGTCCGTGAACATGCTTATGGAGCTGCTCGAAGAGCGCTACGACGATCCTGACTTTCGACGGCACTTCTCCACCGTGGTGCGCCGGGACGTGCGCCGTGTGATGCAGGTCTTCGAGAAGCTGACGGCGCTGGTCACCGAAAGCGACCTCACGTTCGAGGCCGTGGACGTCCGCACGATCGTGGACGAGATGCTGGCGAGCCTGGGCGCGACGCCGACGGGCGCCGAGACAACCGGCGCCAGGCTCCTCGAGCTGGTGGATGAGACCTCGGGCAAGACCCTCCTCCTCAGTCTCTACCACGAGGCGGACCCGCAGCTCGTCAAGGCCGATCGGCTCCAGCTCAAGAAGGCCCTCGGCTACCTGACCTGGTACGTGCTCCACAAGTCGCCGGGCGAGCAGGCCAAGCTCTCGATCTCGGTCGGTCGCGGCGAGGAGCAGGTGCAGGTGCTCATGTCATCGCGCACGATCCGGCTCGACGCCGACGAATTGCTCCAGCTCTTCGATCCGATGCGGATGGTGCAGGAAAGCCTGATCGCTGTCGGTCCCGCCGTCAGCCAGCGTATCGCCGAATCGCTCGGGGGCCGGCTCCAGGTCCGCCAGGGCCGCCACGAGCTGAGCTTCCTGATGACGCTGCCGGTGACGCGCCAATGACCACGACCACTCTTTCTTCGTCGTTGCCGCGCGTCCTCGTCGTCGACGACGAGATCGGCCCGCGCGAGTCGCTCCGGATGCTCCTCAAGACCCACTATCAGGTCGCGACGGCGGACAGCGGCCCCGTGGCGCTGCGGGAGCTGCCGCGCTTCCGGCCGGATCTCGTGATCATGGACGTGAAGATGCCCCAGATGGACGGCCTCGAGGTACTGCGCCAGATCAAGGTGACGGACCCCTCCGTGGAGGTCATCATGATCACGGCGTACGCCTCGCTCGAGACCGTGAGACAGGCGCTCACCTACGGCGCCTTCGAGTACCTCATCAAGCCGTTCTCGCGGAAAGATCTGGAGGAGACGGTGCACCGCGCGCTCACGCGCCGGCGCTCCGAACTCGGCGCCCGGGGCCAGATCGCGATGCTCGTGAGCGAGATGCGGAGCCTCGCCGCCAAGACTCGGGAGCTGGAAGAGGCCGCCCGAAGGGAATCCGCGGAGCAATCGCTTCGCGTCACCCAGCTCTCGATCCTCCGGGAGATTTCCCGCGGAATCCTCGGGCAGCTCGACCCCGACGAGATCACGTCGGCCGTCAGCGAGCAACTTCGCACGGCGCTCGGCTACGACTCGGTCACGATCGTGTCGGACACCACGGTGCCCGCGGGCGAAGTGGTGTGCCCGATTCGCGACGCCGAGGGAATGCTCGGCTACCTCGTGATCGATAACCGCGCCAGTGGGCGCGAGATCGACCCGCGCGAGCGCGAGCTCCTCGGTATGCTCTCCGAGTATCTCGCCATCGCGGTCCGCAACGCACGCCTGTACGGCGAGATCGCTGAAACGAAGCGGTCGCTCGAGCAGCTCATCTCCTCAGCGGCCGACGCAATCATCTCGATCGATCCCGCGGACCGGGTGCGGAGCTGGAACCCGGCCGCCGAGCGCATCTTCGGCCTCAAGGCCGACGACGCGCTCCGGCGGGCCGTCATCGACGTCCTCCCCGGACGCGAGTACGGGGCGGCGCGGGACCTGCTGGCGCGGGGCGCGACGATGCACAGTTTCGACATCGCGATCCACCGGCAGGACGGCACCGAGGCCGACCTCTCCGTCACGCTCTCGGCCGTCCGCGGCGGCGGCGCGTTGGAGGGCGCGCTCGCGATCGTGCGCGACATCACACTGCAGCGCGGCCTCGAAGCGCAAGTGCTCCAGTCCGAGAAGCTTGCCGCGCTCGGACAGCTGGCCGGCGGGATCGCCCATGACTTCAACAACCAGCTGCAGGCGATCCTCGGCTACACCCAGCTCATGCGCCGCGCGCCGTGGGACCTAGAGCTGGTGCAGAAAGCGCTCGGGATCGTGGAGTCGGCGGCGCTCGGGGGCACCGAGACCGTCCGCCGCATCCAAGAGTTCGCGCGGGCGCGCCCCGACGAGGCGCTGGTTCCCGTGGACGTGAACCAAGCCATCCACGACTCGATCGCCATCACGCGGCCGCGGTGGGGCGAGGAGATGGCACGCGGCGGCGTGCGGGTCGAGCTCCGGCTCGAACTCGGCGCAAGGCTCCCGATCAGGGGACGGTCTGCCGCGATCGGCGAAGTGATGACGAACCTCATCCTCAACGCGGTCGACGCCATGCCCGGAGGCGGCGTCCTCACGATCGGCACCCACCAGGAGGGGGGGGAGCGCGTGGCGATCACGGTCAGCGACACCGGCGTCGGCATGCCCGAGACCGTGCGGCGGCGGGTGTTCGAGCCGTTCTTCACCACGAAGGGGCAGCGGGGCTCGGGGCTCGGGCTCTCGGTGTCCTACTCGATCGTCAAGCGGCACGGCGGCGACATCCGGATCGAGAGCGAGCCGGGGCGCGGCACCACGTTCACTCTAACCTTTCCCGCCGCGACGTGGACCGCTGAAACGAACGCGCCGGCCGCCGAGGTCCAGAACCGACGGCCGGCCCGTGTGCTCGTCGTCGACAACGAGCCGCAGGTGCGGAGCGTGCTCAGCGAGATCCTCGAGCGCGCCGGCTACGGCGTCACGACGGCCGCCGGCGGGGCCGAGGCACTCGAGGCCTTCGCCCCCGACCGCTTCGACGTCGTGCTGACGAACATCGGCATGGACAATATGAACGGCTGGCAGCTGGCCGAGCGGATCCGGGCGCAGGACGCGGCGGTGGGGCTTCTCCTCGTAACCGGGTGGGGGCTCCTCGAGAGCGAGCGCGAACGCCTCCACGCCCTGCGCGTCCACGCGTGCCTGTTCAAACCGGTGCACCCGGCCGAGCTCGACGCGGCGGTGCAGGCGGCCCTGCCCGCGCGCGTCTGAGAGGGGCGCCTCAGCCCGACTTCTTCATCGGCCGCCCGCAGCACACCTTCGGTACGGGCGCCGTCTTGCCGCACCTCTCGCAACGATAGCTGGCCATCAGAGTCGCTCGATGAGCGTCGCGATGCCCTGGCCGAAGCCGATGCACATCGTCTGCAAGCCGTACCGCTTGCCTGCGCGCTCCAGTTCGTGCAGGAGCGTCGTCATGAGACGGGCGCCCGAGCAGCCGAGCGGGTGGCCGAGGGCGATGGCACCGCCGTTGACGTTGACCGTCGCCAGATCGGGGTGGAGCTCGCGCTCCCAGGCCAGTACGACCGACGCGAACGCCTCGTTGATCTCGATCAGGTCGATCTGGTCGAGGCGGAGCCCGGCCTTACGCAGCACGCGCTGGGTGGCGGGGATCGGCCCCGTCAGCATGATCGTCGGGTCCACCCCGGCCAACGCGGTCGCCACGACCCGGGCGCGGGGGGTGAGCCCGAGGCTCTTCACGCGGGCTTCCGACATGAACATCAGGGCCGCGGCGCCGTCGGAGATCTGGGACGAGTTGCCGGCGGTGACGACCCCATCAGGCTTGAAGGGTGGGGGGAGCGTCGCCATCTTGCCGCGGTTGACGGGCACCCGGACCCCCTCGTCCGTGTCGAAGATGGAGCCGTCGGGCAAGGGCACGGGCATGATCTCGCGCGCGAACCGGCCCTCCGCGATGGCCCGCCCCGCCTTCTCGTGACTCTGGGCCGAGAACTCGTCGAGCTCCTCGCGCTTGAGCCCCCACTTCTCGGCGATCAGCTCCGCGGAGATCCCCTGGGGGACGATCGTGAAGCGCTCATGGAGCCGGGGCGACAGGGGGCCCTCGCCCGGGCCCTGGGCGTTCGAGCCCATTGGCACCCGCGTCATGTGCTCGATGCCGCCCGCGACGACGACGTCGTACTGGCCCGACATGACGCCCATCGCCGCGAAGTTCGCGGCCTGCTGGCCCGAGCCGCACATGCGGTCGAGCGTCACGCCGCAGACCTCCAGGGGGAGTCCCGCGATGAGCGCTGCGGTGCGCGCGATGTTCATCCCCTGCTCGCCGAGTTGATCGACGCACCCGAGGATCACGTCTTCGACCTCGCGCGGGTCCACCGTCGTCCGTGCGATGAGCTCCTCCAGCACGAGGGCGGCCAGATCGTCGGGGCGCACGGGCGCGAGTCGCCCCCGGTTCTTCCCAACCGCGGTCCGCACCGCGCCGACGATGAACGCCTCTGCCATGGCCCCCTCCACTTCGGACGGATAGGAGTTCATCTTACACCGACGATCGGTCCGACGCGAGGACGGCCGACTCGGTCGTGGAGGCGGGGCCGGACGACGGTCAGTGGAAGAAGTAGGAGACGCCGAGGGTGCCGGAGTCCGATTCGAAGCCGATGTTCGGATTCGACGTGCCGCCGTTAGAGACGTGCTGGAGGCGGTAGCCCGCGGTTAGCGCCAGGTTGTCGGTGAGGAAGTAGGAGAGCCCGACGCCCGCCTCGAGCACGAAGTTCAGGGTCGAGCGGATTTCCACCACCCTGAGGCTCGAGCCCCCGACCCCCGCCGTCACCTCGAGGTACGGCACGAGAGCGCCCGAACTCAAGAAGTGATAGCGGAACGCCGCCTTCAGCCCCTCGGCCGTTTGGTCGCGGGGCTTGAGGTAGTACTGTAACCACCCCTCGAGGCCGGTCTCGAGCGCCCCGTGGAGCCAGCCGCGCCCGACCGGGTCCAAGGGCAGGATCGACAGGCGCGGGGTGAAGGTGACGAACGACAGGTTGGAGATCCGAGGCTGACCCTCAATGTTGTTCTGCGCGCCGCCGCCGGCCTGGAGCGAGAAGATCACGGTACCCTTGGCGAACGTCCGGTCGCCGTCGAACGCGCCGGCGCGCGTCGCACAGGCCGCCGCCGTCAGCAGCCCGGCCAGCGCGACGAGCGTGCGAATGTCTGCGTGCCTCTCAGTCGGACGCCGTCTCGACCCTCAGCCGCGAATACGTCACGTGGAACGAACTTCCGCTCGCGGCCGGGCGGTAGCATACCACGGGCGGCGGGGGCCGGACGGCGTCGTTACGAGGAGCGCTTGACCTGGTCGGCGAGCTTACAAAAGGCGCAGATCGTGCCGGTCGTCACCTGGCCGCAGCGCTCGCACTCCCTGAGCGCGACGGCATCGGCCCGCTCGAACGCCGGCCGGCCCTTCTCGAGGAAGCCGAACAGGAAGTTGTGCTTGGCGCCCGGCGAATTGTCCTCCATCCGGCTCAGGATCTCCTTGTGGGCGATCGACGTGGCGCCCTTCGCGAACGGGCACTCGTCCACGATGTAGTCGATCCGGCGGAGGAAGGCGTACGCCGCGGTCTCCTGCTCCGACAGCCGGTAGAGGGGTTTCACGCGGCGGACGAGCTTCGGATGCGTGGACGGCAGCGCCGGTGACTGCCGAGAGAGCGCGTCGGTCTGCCACTGCAGCACCGAGCCCAGCAGGGTCGCCGCCTCGTCGTCCAGGTTGTGGCCGGTGGCCACCACCGGGAAGCCGTGCTCGAGCGCGGCCCGGTTCATCAGGTAGCGCTTGGAGAGGCCGCACCCGGAGCACGGCGGCCGCCGCGTGACCTTCTGAATGATCGGGACCGGCCCGCCCACCGCGTCGGCGACCACGGAGACGATGAGCGGCACCCCGCGCGCGGCCGCGAAAGCCTGGCACTTGGCCTGCGATTCGACCGAGTACTCGAAGATGCCGAGGTCGAGGTAGAGTCCCGAGGTCTCGTAGCCCTCCTCGATGAGGACGTCCCAGAGCGCCAGCGAGTCCTTCCCGCCGGAGACGGCCACGAGCACGCGCTCCTCTCGACCGAACATGCGGTACTTGCCGATGGCCGTGCTCACCTGCCGCCGGAAGAAGGCGAGGAAATCCGCCACGCAGAAGGCGGCGTTGTGCCGCCTGAGCTCTACCGTCGCCCGGTCGCCGCACCGGGTGCACTTCATGGCCTCCTCCCGGCTGGCGCCACGCCGCCCGAACCCCCGCCCGACATCACGGGACGCAGCTCGATCGTGTCGGCGTCGTCCAGCATCGCGTCGGTCGTGAGCAACTCGTCTTGCCGGATGATGAGCACGGTTCCGGGAACGATCTGGAGCTCTCGCAGCACGTCCTTCACCCGCCGCGGCCCGGGCAGCTCCACCTCGCGGCGCGGATTCCGGAGCACCACTTTCATCAGGCCGTGGGAAAGGTCGGCGATGCCTTCACCGCGCGCATCTGCGTGAGGTGCGCGGCGTCGTGGCTGATCTGGAGCATCCACCACTGGGCGATGTTCAGCTCGCCGAAGGCGAAGTGCTTGAACGTCAGCCGGCGGGGGTCGAGGGCGGCGATCTTCTCAAGGGACTGTCGGCTCCGGACGCGGAGGGCCGCGAGGTCGTCGAGCAGCCGCGCCACCGGGAGGCCGCGCTCGGGCCCGACGGCGGGCGGCGCCTGCATCCCCTCTATCGGCACGCGCGGGAGCGCGGCGAATCCCGCGAGCCCGGTCGGGTACGGCGTGAGGGTGCCGGCGGCCTCAGCCTCGCGCGTGAGCTTGGTGGTGAGCTTGCCGGTGTGCGTCTCCGCCACCGCAAGATGGTGGAGGATCTCCCCGATCGACCAATCCGCGTCGCTCGGGCGCCAGTCCGCCTGCCGCTGACTGAGCCCGTCCGCTTCCCGGAGCACCGTCGCGCGCACGGCTTCCATGTCATTCCAGACGGCCTCGAGCGCGGGCGGGAGCGGCATGAGGGTCCTCCTGGCCGGATTATACAGGGGCGACGGGGCGCCCGTCGGAGTCCGGGACACGACGCGCTGGGGGCGGATCGCCGAGCCGGGCGCTACCCGGAGGCGTAATTGCAGGCCCTCGAACCGCTGCGCCTTCGACGGTGGCGGGCTGCCGGGAGCGGGATGGCTCGGCCCCGGACGCCAGCCCGCACCCCGCCGGAACGAGGCGCTGGGCCCGGCCTCCGATCCGTGACCGTCTCGATTTCAGCCGGTTACGATGCGGCCTGACCGCCCGTGGGACGGGGCGGGGCGGACCGGTTCCGATCGGCCGGTGAGCGCCACCGACCCGAATCCGTCTGAAAGTACAGGCCATCGGAGCGCCGGACCAAGATTCCCCAGGTGACGAGCGCGCGGACTATCGCCTTCGTGTGGGAGTAGGCGAGATGGGTCTGCTTCGCGACCGCCAACGCGGTCGGCGGTACCGGGGATAGGAGGACGGCCGCCGCGACCCGCTGCTCGCGGCGAGTGAGCGGCACGCGGAGAAGGAGGGACAAGAAATTGTCCCCCGCGCCCCGGGATCCGACATCGGGTCCGACCGTCGTCACCGCGCAGCCTCGGCCTGCTGGATCAGCGTTGAGAGCTCCGACAGCCGAGCTGGTCGCGCTGAACCCTTCGGCACCTCCGTGTCCTCAAAGACTCCGCAAGAAGTTGATGAGATCCTGCTGCTGCGACGGCGCGAGCCCGCTGAATCGAAGGATCACGGCGTTGGCCTCAGACGGCG
>Ga0066700_10001013_pt1 | contig 11221 bp, 10 predicted proteins | sample GraSoiAngelo_149_FD_66460 | JGI IMG/M metagenome (GOLD analysis project Ga0066700, IMG submission 66460) | Grasslands soil microbial communities from the Angelo Coastal Reserve, California, USA - 14_1009_09_30cm | ecosystem: Environmental > Terrestrial > Soil > Grasslands | place: USA...
GCGCCGGCCGTCTCCGTCGTGATGGCCGTCTACAACGGCGAGCCGTGGCTGGGCGAGGCGCTGGCCAGCATCTTGGGACAGTCGCTGATCGACCTCGAGTTCATCGTGGTGGACGACGGCTCGACCGACGGGACGCCGAAGCGCCTCGCTGCGATCGGCGACACGAGGGTGTCCGTGCTTCGACAGTCGCGCGGCGGGCAGACGGCGGCGCTGAATCGCGGTCTCCGGGCCGCGCGCGCGCCGCTGATCGCGCGCATCGACGCCGACGACGTCGCGCTCCCCGAGCGCCTCGCCCGGCAGGCCGCGTTCCTGGCCGACCATCCCGACGTCGGACTGCTCGGTACCGCCGCGCGCGAGATCGCGCCGTCAGGGGGGGTGGTCCAGACGCTCGTGCCGCCCGCCGACGACCGTGCGCTTCGGCGCGCGCTCATGCGCGCGAACCCGTTCATCCACTCCTCCGTGATGTTCCGGCGCGCCGTGATCGATCTGGTAGGCGGATACGACGAGTCGTTCGCCGTTGCCCAGGACTACGACCTGTGGCTCCGTATGAGCCGCGTCACGCAGCTTGCCAACCTCACCGAGCCGATGGTCCTGCGCCGGCTCGCGCCGGGCCGGCTGTCGAGCGCCCGCGACTCGACCCGGCTCCGCGACGAGATCATCGCCAAGGTTCGCGCGCTGCGGAGTGGGGCGTCTCCGGTGTGGTCGGCCGTGTTTGTGGCCAGGCCGCTCGGGGCGCTACTGCTTCCGACGCTGCTGCGGCGTGCCGCACGCGCGGTCATTGCGCGGACGCCGCGATGACCCCACCGCCGGGACCGATCCTGCAGCTCCTCGTGTCGACCCGGCCGGGCGGTGGCCCCCAGCACGTCGCGCTGCTGGGGCGCGGGCTCCAGGCGCGAGGCTGGCAGCCGATCGTGGCCGGGCCCGCCGACGGCGTGCTCTTCGACGGCCTCGCGAAGGCGGGGATCGAGACCGTGAAGCTGGCCACGAATCGCCTGCGTCCGTCCACGCTCGCGCGCGTCGTCGGGCTCGTGCGCGAGCGCCGCATCAGCCTCGTGCACTCCCACGGCAAGGGCGCCGGCCTCTATGGTCGGCTGGCGGCCCGGATCACCGGCGTCCCCGCCATCCACACGTTCCACGGCATCCACTTCGAACGGTATGCGGCGCCCGCGCGCGCGGCCTACCTCGCGCTCGAGCGGCGGCTGTCGGCCTGGACGGCGATCGTTGTCAACGTCTCGCGCACGCAAGAGCGCGAGGGGCTGGCGCTGCGGCTGTTCACCGAGCGGCAGAGTCGGGTGGTCCAGAACGGCGTGGACGTGGCGCGGCTGACCGCGACGGCGCTCGATCGCCGGGAGGCGCGGCGCGAGCTCGGCCTGCCCGGGGACGCGATGGTCGTGGGCACCGTCGCACGCTTCGATGCGGTCAAGCACCTCGATGTCCTGCTCCGCGCGGTGGCGCGCGTGCCGGACGTCATCCTCGTGCTGGTCGGGGACGGCGAGGAGTCGGCGCGCTTGCGCGGACTCGCCGGCTCGCTCAGCCTGGGCCCGCGCGCCGTCTTCGCGGGCGAGCGCGTGGACGCGGCGAGGCTGCTGCCGGCCTTCGACGTCTACGCGACGACGTCGCACAAGGAGGGCATGCCGCTCGCCGTGCTCGAGGCGATGGCGCTCGGCCTGCCGGTACTGGCGAGCGACATCCCGGCGCACCGCGAGGTGCTGCCGCCCGCGTCGCCCGGGCTCTTTGCCGGGGACGTCGACGCGATGGCGGCGGCCCTCGCCCGGCTCGCGGGCGATGCGGCCGCGCGCGCGGCGCTGGGCGCCGAGAATCGCATGCGCGCGCGCAGCGAGTTCGACGCGCGCGAGATGGTCGGCGCGCTGCACGCGCTCTACGGAGAGGTGCTGGGAGTGTAGTAATATCGGGCGGATGCGGATCCTCGTCACCGGGGTCACCGGGTTCGTCGGCAGCCATCTCGCCGAGTGGGCCCTCGCCCAGGGCGCCGCCGTCGTGGGCTCGGTCCGCTGGCGCAGCACGACCGAGCACATCGACCATCTCCGCGACCGCCTCACGCTCATCGGCGCGGACCTGCGTGACCTGTCGTCCGTCCGCTTGCTGCTGGAGCAGGCCCGCCCGGACTACATCGTCCACCTCGCGGCGCAGAGCTTCGTGGGCGCCTCCTGGGAGGCGCCGAGCGAGACGCTGCTCACCAACGCGATCAGCCAGATGAACCTGTTCGAGGCGATCCGCCAGCTCGGCGCGACGACGACGCGCTTTCTCGTGATCGGCTCGAGCGAGGAGTACGGCCTCGTCTACCCCGACGAGCTGCCCATCCGCGAGACGAACCCGTTCCGCCCGCTGTCGCCGTACGCCGTGAGCAAGGTCACGCAGGATCTGATGGGCTATCAATACTTCAAGAGCTACGGCCTCGACATCGTGCGCGCGCGCGCGTTCAATCACAGTGTCGGCCGTCACACGCCGGTGCTGTTGCGCGACGACCGCACTGGACTGATCGATATCCGATATATCGGGGAGCTTCGCCGATATAAGCCGGCGGGGTATTTGAGCGGTCAACGCTTGGACGACGGAACGACGGTCTGGGACATGCGGCGCCACCCGCTGTCGGTATGGGCCGACGGCACGTGGTCCAAGATTGCGCATCTGTCTTGCCATTCGCTCCACTCGGACGATCGTGTGATTCGACTTGTGGCGAGCGGCGGAATCGTCGAAGTCACGGGCGAGCATTCCGTCATGGCACCGGCTCAGGCTGGTCGCGTCGCGATCTCGGCGAGTCGCCTTGCGCTCGGGGATCGCGTGGCCATGGTCGCGATGCCGAGTAGCTCGGGAATGTGGGTGCACGAGGATGTCGCCTGGTTACTCGGTTTTTTTGTCGCGGAAGGATGTATCACCAATGGCAAGGTCAGAATCGACAATAAAGACCGAAAGGCGTTGGAACGATGTGCTGAGATTTTTCTTCAGCACTTCGGCCTCGACACGTATTTCGTCGAAGGTGCGGCTGACGTATGGCGCCTCACCATGAGGAAGCCTGAAGTATTCGCAGAGTGGTTGCGCCCTCAGGTCTATGCGAGCGACCGTAACAAGCGCGTTCCGCGAAGTATCCTCAACGCGCAGACGGATGCAAAGCTCGCCTTCCTCCGCGGCTACAACGAGGGCGACGGATTGAAAGCCGGCCATGGTATCTACGAGTTCAAAAGCTTCAAGACGAAGTCGCCGATTCTCGTCCTTGGTCTTTGCTACCTCGTGGCCAACACGACGCGGCAGCGTATGTGTCTGAGTACGGAAGTTCGCAGCACCGGCACGTACTACCAGATGAATCTGAACTCGCCGATTGCGGGACACGAGGCCTGGGGGCGTCACCTGCAAGTTCCCGACGACGTCATCAAGAAGATCGAAGCAGTTCCATATGAAGGCGAAGTATGGGACTTCGAAACCGAGGACCACGTATTTCACGCGGGCCTCGGGGGAAACCTCGTGCACAACACGGGACCCCGTCGAGGCGAGGCCTTCGCCACGTCGTCGTTCGCGAAGCAGATCGCGGAGGCGGAGGCGGGGCTTCGTGAGCCGTTCGTGAGCGTGGGCGATCTCAAGCCCACGCGGGACTTCTCCGACGTGCGCGACATCGTGCAGGGCTACTGGACGCTGCTCGAGCGGGGGACGGCGGGCGAGGTCTACAACCTCTGCTCCGGCGTCGACTGGTCGATCGAGCGCATGCTGAACTTTTTGATGTCGCAGTCCACGCTCGACCGCATCGAGATCCGGCCCGACCCCGCACGCCTCCGGCCGTCGGACGTCCCGGTGCTGCGCGGCAGCGCCGAGAAGATCCACCAGGCGGTCGGCTGGCGCCCCCGCATTCCGCTCGAGCAGACCTTGAGCGACCTCCTCGAATATTGGCGAGCGCAGATACGACGCCGGCCGCGGTAGGCGCGGGCGCGCGGCCGGGCGGCGCGTCGGCGCCCCGGGTGGCCCTCGTGCACGACTGGCTCACCGGCATGCGCGGCGGCGAACGCTGTCTCGAGGTCTTCTGCGAGCTGTTCCCGGAGGCGCCGCTGTTCACGCTGCTGCACGTGCCCGGCAGCGTCTCGCCGGTGATCGAGCGCCGCCGCGTGATCACCTCGTTCATCCAGCGGCTGCCCGGCGCCGTCTCGCGCTACCGCCAGTACCTGCCGCTGTTCCCGGCCGCCGTCCGTGGATTCGACCTGTCGGGCTTCGACCTCGTCATCTCGCTGAGTCACAGCGTGGCCAAGGCCGTGCGGCGGCCGGCCGACGCGCTGCACATCTGCTACTGCTTCAGCCCGATGCGCTACGTGTGGGACCTCTACGACGACTACTTCGGCCCGCGCGCGCCGCGGCTGACGCGGTGGACGATGCCGCCGGTCGCCGCCGCGCTGCGCGCGTGGGACCGTCGCACCGGGGGCGTGGACGTCTTCCTCGCGATCTCGCATCACATCGCCGAGCGGATTCGCCGCGTGTACGGCCGCGGCGCCGACGTCATCCACCCGCCGGTGGACGTCGCGCGGTTCCGGCCGGCCGCGCGCGTGGAGGACTTCTATCTCGTCGTCTCCGCGCTGGTGCCCTACAAGCGCGTGGACCTCGCGGTCGCCGCCGCGGGCCGGCTCGGCCGGCGCCTCGTCGTCGTCGGGACGGGGCCGGAGGAGCGGCGGCTGCGTGCCTCGGCGGGCGCGGCGGTGCAGTTCCTCGGCTGGCGCTCCGACGCGGAAGTCGCCGACCTCTACGCGCGCTGCCGCGCGGTGCTCTTCCCCGCGGTGGAGGATTTCGGCATCGTGCCGCTGGAGGCGGCGGCGGCGGGGCGGCCGACCATCGCCCTCGGCCGCGGCGGCGCGCTCGAGACGATGGTGGACGTCCACGCCTCGGATGCGCCGCCGACCGCCGTGTTCTTCGCCGAGCAGACGGAGGCCGCGCTCGCCGACGCCATCCTGACCTTCGAGCGCGCCGCGCACCGGTTCGAGCCCGCCGCGCTGCGCGCGCGCGCCGAAGAGTTCGACCTGCCGGTCTTCCGCCGGCGCATCGCGGACTACGTGGACCTGCGCTGGGGGGAATTCCTCGCGAGGCGCGCGTGCTGAAGGCTCACTCGCGGGTCTTCGAGCACCTGATGCTCGCCCTCGACCTCGTGATCGTCGCCGGCTGCTGGCTGTTCGCGTACGGCCTGCGGTTCCACGTCTTCGGCCACGGCAACATTCCCCCGTTCCGCGACTATCTGCTGCAGCTCGTGCCCATCCTGGCGGTGTGGGGGGTCGCGTTCAAGACGTTCAATCTCTACCGCCCGTACCGCTTCGGCTCACGGCTGTCCGAGTGGAAGGACATCGGCAAGGCCTCCACGGTCGGCGCGCTGGTCCTCGTCGCCATCATGAGCTTCGTCTTCCGCGGTTACGACTATTCGCGCGCCGTCATCCTCATCTTCTGGATCGTGTCGATCGCGGCCGCCTATCTGGGGCGGCAGGCCTTCCGCGAGGCGCTGCGGGTCGCGCGCCGGCGCGGGTACAACCAGCGCTACGCGGTGGTCGTGGGCGGCGGCGAGCCGGCGGCGGAGATCATGCGGGTGCTGCAGAAACGGCGCGACGTCGGCATCCGCGTGCTCGGGATCCTCGGCGACAAGCTCGACGGCACGGCCGGGGCGCCGTGGCTGGGTGCGCCGGAGGACATCCGCGCCGTCCTCGACACGCGTCCGGTGGACATCGTCATCATCGCGCTCCCGCACGCCGAGTATGCGCGGCTGGCCGGGATCCTGAACGAGATCGGCGACGACCCGGTGACGATCCACCTCGTGCCCGACGTGTTCAGCGTCGCGCTGCGCGGCGGCGTCGAGGAATTCGAGACGGTGCCGATCATCCACCTGCGCGAGTCGCCCCTCGACGGGTGGAACCGCATCCTGAAGCGCGTGTGCGACGTGGCGCTGGGCACCGTCGCCCTCGGGCTGATGCTGCCCGTGATGCTGGTCATCGCGCTCGCCATCAGACTGGGCTCGCCCGGCGCGATCCTCTACCGCCAGGAGCGGATGGGAATCGACGGCCGCCGCTTCGGGATGCTGAAGTTCCGCACCATGGGCGTGGACGCGGAGGCGGACACCGGCCCGCGCTGGGCGATCCGCGACGATCCGCGTCGAACCCGAGTCGGCGTCTTCCTGCGTCGCACGAGCCTCGACGAGCTGCCCCAGCTCCTCAACGTCTTGCGTGGCGACATGAGCCTCGTCGGGCCCCGGCCCGAACGGCCGAGCTTCGTCGAGGAGTTCCGCCGGCGCGTGCCGCGCTACATGCTGCGCCACAAGGTGAAGGCGGGGATCACCGGCTGGGCTCAGATCAACGGCTGGCGCGGCAACACGTCGATCGAGGAGCGCATCAAGTGCGACCTCTATTACATCGAGAACTGGTCGATGTCGCTGGACCTCAAGATCCTGCTCCAGACGCTCTGGCTCGGCTTCCGCAATCGGAACGCATATTGAGCCGGCGCCGCGCCCTCGTGCTGCGCGACGCGCTCGTCGCCGCGCTCGTTGTCGGACTGGCCGTGTCGATCACCCTGTCGGAGACATCGCTGGTTGTCCTCGCCGCCTGGCTGGTGTGGACACGCCACGCGCGCACCATGTCCCGGACGTCGTGGCCGCTGCTGGCCCCGGTGCTTGCGTTCAGCGCGTGGTCGATCCTCACGGCCGCGCTGTCCTCGACACCCCTGGAGAGCCTGCGGGCGACGAAGACGCTGCTGCCGCTCGCGACGCTGTGGATCGTGTTCGGCGTGCTCGACGACGCGAGCGCGGCGCGGCGCTTCGCGTCCCGGCTGCTGTGGGCCCTGGCGGGCGTCGCCGTCGTCTCGATCGTGCAGGTCACGACGTGCGCGCCCTCGCGGCTCGACGCCTTCGATTCGTCGTGGCCGCCCGTCGTCCGGAGCGTGTTCGGCAAGTGTCGGCGCGCGCACGGCTTCTACAGCATCTACATGACGCTCGGCGGTGTGCTGGCGGTGGCGCTCGCCGCCACGTTGCCGACGCTCGCCGTCGCCGGCCGTCGCAGAGCCGCCACCACCGTCGCCTGGCTCACGAGCGCGGTCGCCCTCGCATTGACGCTCGTGCGTGGCGCGTGGCTCGGCTTCGGCGCCGGTGTCCTTCTCGCGCTCACCGGCGTGCGCCGGTGGTCAATCGCGGTCGCGGTGGTGGCGGCGGCCGTCTTGCTGCTTCTCGCGGTGCCACGCGTGCGCCAGCGGGCCGAGACGATCGCCGACCCTGCCGATCCGACGGCGCGGGAGCGCTTCGCGATGTTCGACGGCGGGCTGACGATGCTGCGCAGCCATCCCTTCATCGGTGTCGGCCTTGGCGGCGTCAAGCGCCTCTATCCGACCTATGCCCCGCCCGAAGCCGTCCGGCGGCACACGAGCCACCTGCACAATACCCCGCTGCAGATCGCCGTCGAGCGCGGCCTCGTCGGTCTCGCGCTCTGGCTCTGGATCTTCGCCGCTTTCTTCGCGCGCGCGTGGGGCTTGCTCCGCCGCGTGCCCGGGGACGCCGTGGCCGAGCGCGCGCTCGTCGTCGGCGCGCTGGCCGCGGTGACGGCCTTCCTGGTGGCCGGCCTCTTCGAATACAACTTCGGCGACACGGAGGTGCTGCTGGTGACCCTGAGCGTGATGGCGCTGCCATTCGTCGTCGAGCGCGACCTCGCGGGGCGCCCGGCGTGAAGCGTCCGCCCGCCGGGCCGCGACTGGCCGCCGTCCGTCTGGTGGCGATGGACGTGGACGGCGTGCTCACCGACGGCGGCATCTGGTACACCGACCGCGGCGAGGAGCTCAAGCGCTTCGACGTGCGGGACGGCCAGGGCCTCGTGCTGCTCCGCGAGGCCGGCGTGATCACGGCCGTGATCACGCGCCGCCACTCGGAGATCGTCGAGCGCCGCGCGCGCGAGCTGGGCGTCGTCGAGGTCCACCAGGACGCGACCGACAAGAGCGCCGTGGTGCAGGGGATCCTGGCGCGGCACGGCGTGCGCGCGGCCGACGCGTGCTACGTGGGCGACGACGTCGGCGACCTCCCGGCGATGGCCCTCGTCGGCTTCCCCGTCGCCGTCGCCGACGCCCTCCCGGCCGTACGAAAGTCGGCCGTCTACGTCACCCACGCCCGCGCCGGCTCCGGCGCCATCCGCGAACTCTGCGACCTGATTCTCTCCGCCCGCCTGAAGAATCCCCGCCACAAGCACTGACCACGCCGCGCGCCGTCCGGTCGATCAGTCCCTGCCGAGGCTCCACCGAGAGCGCCCAAGGCTTGTTTCTCATGTGCGTTCCGATCGACGGACGACCGCCAACTGAAGGGTTCGGCGGGGGGCGGGGCGCGCCCTCTGAGGCGCGTGGCTTCTGGGTAATGCGTCGGACCCGGCTCGGAATCATGGCTCGATGACAGGCGCAACGTACCGTCGATTTGCGTCGCCGAAGAGGGCGCGACCCGCCCCCCGCCGAACCCGTTAGTAGGCGATCGTCGGCTCCGTCGCAACGCGCACGCGGACGAAGTAGTCTTTGAACCGCTCGAGATCATCCTGCGAGACCATGTCCGAGACGAGGAAGCACGCGACGTCGCCCTGCTTCCAGATCCACGTCACGAACCCGCTGTCGCGCGCGAGCATCGGACGGAAGCGATCGATCGCCACGCGGTCGCGCTCGACCACCGTGAAGCTGCGCTCGGCGGGCAGCACGATGTAGCTGACGAGGTGACCATCGACGTCGCGGTAGTGCACGGCGAGGCCGCGCTGGCGCGTGAGGTACACGGGCTCGGCGCTCACCAGGCTCAGGCGGTCGTCGCCGGCGAAGGCCCGCCGGAGATCGATGCCCGTCTCCTGCGTCAGCCACGGCAGGCCGGCCGGCAGGATCTGCGGCTGGCGCGCGCCCCACATGAGCGCCCGCGAGTGCTCGTTGACGACGGCGCGTACGACCTGCTGCACGGGATCGGCGGGCACGATGCGCGGCAGGACGGGCAGCATGAAGAGCACGAGGGCGAGCGCGGTGGCGGCGGCGGCCACGAGCGGGCCGAGCCACATCGGCCGTCGCGGACGGTCCGTCGCCTCCACGAGGCTGACGCGCAAGCGCGCCGGCGCCGTGTAGCGCGGTAGCTCGGACGCCAGGCGGCGTCCGAGCGCATCGTCGTCGGGACCCCTCAGCTCGTCGCTCATTTCTTCTCGTAGTCCTTCAGCAAACCGCGCAGCCGCTCCTTGGCGCGGAAGATCCGCGACTTCACGGTGCCGACCGGGCAGGCCATCACCCGGGCGACTTCCTCGAGCGGCATTCCCTGGACTTCCGCGAGCAGCAGCACGGTGCGGAATTCCTCGGGCAGGTGTCGCATGGCACGTTCGAGGTCGGTGTGCGCCTCGAGGGCGCCTCCCTCATCCGTCGATGTGTCGTGGAACATCGGTACGTCCCAATCCGGGACACCGTCCTCGGCGATCGCCGTCTCACGCTCGCGTAGCCGGTAAAACGTGAGAAACGTGTTCCTCAAGATTTGAAACATCCACGCTCGGAGGTGGGTTCCCGGCTGGAAGCGGTGCGAGAAGCGGAAGGCCCTCAGGTACGTTTCTTGAACAAGGTCGTCCGCTTCCGGCGGGTTGCGGGTCAGATACACGGCGAAGTTGTAGAGCGCGTCGAGGTGTTGGAGCGCCTGCCGCTGGAAGTCGGCGTCGGCCACGCCTCAGTCCTCGAACCAGCGCGCCGGATAACCGCCGGCACGGACGGTGTGCTCGTCGGCGAGATCGGCGAGCAGCTCGCGCACGGTCGCGTAGAGCGTCGGATGCTCGAGGTCGGGCGCGACGTCGGCCAGCGGCCGCAGCACGAACGCGCGCTCGGCCAGCATCAGGTGCGGCACGTGCAGGTCGTCGGGTCCGCTGATCACCTCGTCGCCATAGAAGAGGATGTCGATGTCCAGCGTGCGCGCGGCGAAGCGTCGCGCCTCCGGCGTGCCCGGCGGCCGCACGCGGCCGAGGGCGTCCTCGATCGCCTGCAGCCGCCCGAGCAGCGCGCGCGGCGGCAGCGCGGTCTCGATCGCCACCACGCAGTTGAGATACCAGCGCCGCTCGCGTTCCGTGCGACCGGGCTCCTCCTCCCACGGCTCCGACTCGTAGAGCGGCGAGGCCTCGACCACGGCGATCTCCCCGCTCTCGCGCAGGCGGCGCACGGCCGAGCGCAGCCGGTCGAGCCGGTCGCCCAGGTTGCTGCCGAGGCCGAGATAGACGCGCGCCATCAGCGTCGCCGCGTCAGCTCGACCGACGGCGTGCCGACGAGCCCCTGCAGCGGCGGCGTCAGCTTGCGCACGCGCACCCGGACTTCCTCGGCGGGGAACTCCCGCAGCAGCGCCTGCGCGATCTGGCCGGCCAGCCGCTCGATGAGGTTCACGCGGCCCTGCGTGCCGATCTCCACGATGCGGCGCGCGACCTGGCCGTAGTCGACGGCGCACGCGAGATCGTCCGAGACGGCGGCGCTCGTGAGATCCAGCGTGAGCTCTGCGTCCACCGAGAACCACACGCCCACCGTCTGCTCCGCGGTGGACACGCCGTGGTGGCCGTAGAAGCGGACGTCCTCGAGGCGCAGGCGATCGGCCGTCACAGCTTCACGACCGGATTCTTGAGCGAGCCGACGCCTTCGACGCGGACCTCGACGCGGTCACCGGGCTGAAGCCGGCCCGCGCCGGCGGGCGTGCCGGTGGCGATCACGTCGCCGGGCACGAGCGTCATCACCTCCGACACGCGGGCCACGAGGTCTTCGACGGGGAAGATGAGGTCCTTGGTCGAGCCCGACTGCCGCACGACGCCGTTGACGAGGCCCTCGACGCTGAGCGCGCTCGGATCGAGGTCGGTGGCGATGCACGGCCCGAGCGGACAGAACGAGTCGAAGCCCTTGGCGCGCTCGGTCCGGCCCTCGCGCACGCGCACGTCCCGGGCCGTGACGTCGTTCAGCGCGGTGTAGCCCAGCACGTATTCGCGGGCGCGCGCCGCCGGCACGTTGTGGCAGCGCCGCTTGATCACGATGGCCAGCTCGGCCTCGTGCTCGACGAACGTGCTCTGCGGCGGCAGCACGATCGGGTCGTCGGGGCCGATGACGGCGCTCGGCGGCTTGAGGGCGAGCACGGGCAGCTCGGGCAGCGGCTCGGCCAGCTCGGCGGCGCGCGCGCGGTAGTTGAGCCCGACCGCGATGATCTTGGAGGGCGACACCGGCGCCAGCAGCACGACCTGGTGCAGCGAGTGGC
>Ga0066700_10001030_pt1 | contig 11142 bp, 10 predicted proteins | sample GraSoiAngelo_149_FD_66460 | JGI IMG/M metagenome (GOLD analysis project Ga0066700, IMG submission 66460) | Grasslands soil microbial communities from the Angelo Coastal Reserve, California, USA - 14_1009_09_30cm | ecosystem: Environmental > Terrestrial > Soil > Grasslands | place: USA...
GACTACCTTCCGCAGGTGCGCGCCTGGTGCGACGAGGCGGGCATCTTGCTGATGCTGGATGAAGTGCAGACGGGCCTTGGGCGCACCGGTAAGCTCTTCGCGCACCAACACTACGGGATCGAGCCGGACGCGATGGCGGTGGCGAAGGCGCTCGGTGGCGGGTTTCCGATCGGCGCGTTTCTGGCCAAGGACCATTGCGCCGTCCTCGGCCAGGGCGAACACGGCACCACATTCGGCGGCAACGCACTCGCCTGCGAGGTCGGCCATACGGTCCTGAAGTACATGCTGGACCATAGACTGCCGGCAGAGGTCGCGAAGAAGGGCGAGTACTTCGAGCGCAAGCTGCACTCGCTGGCCGACCGCCACCCGATGGTCACGGAGGTGCGCGGCAAGGGCCTCATCTGGGCGCTCGAACTCGACCGGCCCACCGCGGAAGAGATGATGGGCATGTGCTCCCAGGAAGGCCTGCTGGTGAACAACGTCAAGCCCACCGCACTTCGCTTCATCCCACCGCTGACCGTCAGCGAAGATGAGATCGACGGCGCCATCGACGTGATGGACCGCGTGCTCGCGCGGTTCGAGGCCGGAGGGCCCAAGTAGCCGCGGGTCTTAGACCTGCCGTACCCATGCCTGAGAAGATCGTCCTCGCTTATTCCGGCGGCCTCGATACCTCCGTCGCCATCCGCTGGCTCAAGGAAGAGCGGGGCTACGAAGTTGTCGCTCTGACAGTCGATGTGGGTATGGACCGCTCGCGCGAGGAGCTTCAGTCCCGGGCGATCGCGGCGGGCGCCTCGCGCCACGTCTGGCAGGATGCGCAGGAGACGTTCGTTCGGCACTTCGCCTTTCCTGCGCTGCTCGCGGGCGCTCGCTACCAGGGCCATTACCCGCTGGCGACGGCTCTTTCGCGACCGCTGATCGCCCGCGAGATGGTAGCAGTTGCCCGGGATGAAGGCGCCACGACTGTCGCCCACGGCTGCACGGGCAAAGGCAATGACCAGGTCCGCCTCGACGTGTCGGTGCAGGCGCTCGCCCCTGAGCTGAAGATCGTCGCCCCCCTACGGGAATGGGAGATGGACCGCGAGTCCGAGATTGCCTACGCGCAGGAGCATTCGATCCCTATCAATGTCACCAAAGCCAGCCCCTACAGCATCGACGAAAACCTCTGGGGACGCAGCATCGAGACGGGGGTTCTGGAAGACCCGTGGGTCGAGCCGCCGGCGGATGTGTACGCCTGGACGAAGTCGCCGGCGGAAGCACCTGACGAGCCGGCCTACGTCGAGATCGGCTTCGAGCGCGGGGGTCCCGTCTCGCTGGATGGTAAAGAGATCGAGGCGGTGGCGCTGGTCAAGCAGCTCAATGAACTCGCGGGTGAGCACGGCATCGGGCGCATCGACAGCGTCGAGGACCGGCTCGTCGGCATCAAGTCGCGGGAGATTTACGAAGCACCGGCCGGGATTACGCTGCTTATAGCGCACGAGGCGCTGGAGTCGCTCACGCTATCCAAAGAACAGCGGCGGCTGAAAGCGCGGCTCGCGGAGGAGTACGCGGAGGTCGTGTACAACGGACTCTGGTTCTCGGCGCACCACCGCGATCTCGCTGCCTATATCCAGTCGACTCAGCGGCACGTGTCGGGAACCGTGCGCGTAAAGCTGCACAAGGGCACCGCGGTTGCCGTCGGCCGCAAGTCGCCGAAGAGCCTGTACGACTTCTCGCTCGCCACCTACGACAAGGGCGACAGCTTTGACCGCAACGCGGCCGTCGGGTTCATCAATATCTGGGGACTTCCGGTACGCGTACAAGCACAGGCGCAGGCGTCCGACGATGACGACGCCGGCGCTATCCCGTGAGCCTGAAGCGGGCTTCGATTATCTGGCGCTCGCCGGTGTCGTGCAGGAGGCAGATGTTGTCGATCGTGAGCGACCAAGCGACGTCTCGCTGCAGCAGGAACGGGAGCAGATCGCGCGAGATATCGTTCTCGAGGTCCGGCGCCAGGTTCACGGTTGCGAACCACCGCTCGGCAGCATAGCGATCCATCACGCCGGTCGCGATTGAGCCCAGATCTGCCCAGAGCCTCCGGTGGATCGAATTGAGGTCGGCGGTTCTCACGAGAGGAAGAAAGAAGAGCGGCGGTGGCGCGTTGAAGACGCCGAGAATAAACGACGCCGTCACAGCCGGTGCCATCGTCGCCGCGACGTTCGCAAGAAGTCGATGTACCGACGCCCCGTAAGACTTCGCGCAGTGGTATGTGAAGTGCGGGACGTGCGTCTTGCTAATGCTGACGCCGAACTCGCGCTCGACGTCTGTCCACAGTCGCCAGACCGCCTCTTGGTGCTCCTCATCCAGCTCAGAGACAATGCCGTACAGTTCCTCGGCCATGCCAAGGATGATACCGGATAGTTGTCATGTGGTATGATCCGTAGGCATACGGAGGTCTGCTTTGAAGTCGAAGCGCGTAGAAGTACTATTCGATCCCAAAGAATACCGGACGCTGGAGGAGCGGGCTCAGGCCGAGGGACGCTCCGTGGGGTCAATGATACGAGAGGCGGTTGCCATGTACGTAGTTTCACCATCCGAACGGGAGAAGCAGGAGGCGCTGGAGTGGATTTTCGCAGGTGAAGACAATCTTGGCTCCTGGGAGGAACTGAAGGATATAATCCAGCGCGGTCCAGCGGAGGAGATGATAGAGATCGAGCGGGATCTTGAAGCTGATCGACGCTAATGTCTTCATTTATGCACGAGGCCAGCCCCACTCGTACCGCGATCCCTGCCGCAGGCTCCTCGCTGACGTGCGTGCTGGCCGCGAGATTGCCAACACGGATACTGAGGCTTTGCAGGAGGTGATGTATGTCTATTGGTACCGTCGGCGAGAGGAGATCGGACTGCGATATTTGGATCGGCTGCTGAAGCTTTTCCAAGCTCCCTTTTCGGTTGATCACGCGATAATGCTTAGTGCGCGATTAGTGCTACGCACGCACCCGCGGCTTGATCCTCGAGATGCTATCCACGCCGCTGTCGTGCTGCAATACGGGCTGGAAGGCATCATATCTACTGATCGAGCATATGATACTATCGCGGGCGTTACCCGATTCGACCCGAAGGACCTATGACTCAGCCCATTACCACCGTGTTCTTCGACCTCGGCGATACCCTCTGGCACTTCCCGAACATGCCACCCCGCGAGTTCATTCGCAAGGAGACAGTGCGCCGCATCCGCGAGCTTCTCGCCAGTTGGGATTATCACTTTGAAGGCGAACGCTTCTATCCTGGGCGCGACATACGGCTCGCGGTGGAGGAGGAGACGAGCCGCGCTTTTCACGGCGACTGCGTTGATCCTAACTACCCGGAGTTGTGCCGCCGCGTCGCCGCCCGGCACGACCTGGATTTGACCGCGGAGCAGGGCCAGGAGCTATGGGAGGCGTGGAACCTCGGTGGGGCGTTTCTCGGGCGGGAACTCTTCCCCGATGTGCTGCCTACGCTGCAATGGCTAAAGGCGCGCGGCTATCGCCTCGGCGCGGTCACGAACCGTGGCTATAGCGGCCCTCGCTTCCACGAGGAGATGCGCGATCTCGGCTTGTCCGAACTCTTTAGAGCAACCGTAGTATCGTGTGAGATTGGCTACATGAAGCCGCACCCGCGTATCTTTCATTACGCACTCGAAGAGATGGGCGCGAAAGCGGAAGAGACAGTGATGGTTGGGGACAGCCTGCGTGCAGACGTCGAAGGCGCGAAGACGCTGGGAATGGCGGCCATCTGGCGGCGGCCGGTAAGCGGCGAGCCGCTCGAGACGACGGAGGATGAGCCTGAACCCGGGCCGATCGAGCCGGACTACACAATCGATGCGATCGGCGAATTGAAGGGCCTTCCGCTTTTTGCCGGCGCGATGGCGCCCCGATAGGCCAAAGCCTCCCGGTTATAATTGCCGCACGATGCCGGAACGAAAAGGCCGGATTGATAGCCCGACCGCGCGCGGTCTCGACGAACGGGCGCTGAAGTACACCGCATCGATTGCTTATGACCGGCGACTCTACCGCCACGATCTTGCCGGCTCGATCGCGCACGCACGAATGCTCGCGAAACAGGGGATCATCGCCGGGGACGACGCCGAGTCTATTGTGCGCGGCCTCGACGAGATTCGCGACGAGATCGAGCGCGGCGAGTTCCCGTTCCGCGAGGAACTAGAGGACATCCACCTCAATATCGAGGCGCGCCTTCAAGAGAAGATCGGCGAGGGCGCGGGACGGCTGCATACGGCCCGCTCGCGTAACGACCAGATCGCCACTGATATGCGCTTGTTCGCGATGGAAGCATGTGATGACGCCGTCTTGGGGATACGGGGCATGCAGGCGGCGCTACTGGATCTCGCGGATGCGAATCAGGGTGCGGTGATGCCCGGGTACACTCATCTTCAGCGTGCGCAGCCCGTCCTCTTCGCCCATCATCTCCTCGCTTACTTCGAGATGCTCGACCGCGACTCGGGACGATTCCGCGACTGCCGCTCACGCGCGGACGAGCTGCCTCTCGGCGCCGGGGCGCTTGCTGGCTCGCCCTATCCGCTCGACCGGGAATTTGTCGCGAGCGAGTTGGGATTCAGCCGGGTCAGTCGCAACAGCATTGACGCGGTTGCGGACCGCGACTTCGTGGTCGAATTTCACGCCTCCGCGGCGACGGCAATGATGCACGTGTCGCGCCTCGCGGAGGAGATCGTCCTTTGGTCCAGCGATGAGTTTAGCTTTGTGTGCCTGCCGGACGCCTTCGCCACCGGGTCGAGCATCATGCCGCAAAAGCGTAACCCGGACGTTGCCGAGCTAGCCCGTGGCCGCACGGGTCGGGTCTATGGCAACTTGATGGCAATCCTCACAACACTTAAGGGGCTGCCACTCGCCTACAACCGCGACCTGCAGGAAGACAAGCAGCCGCTCTTTGATACCGTGGACACGGTTCTTTCCACATTGGAGACCTTCGCGGCACTCCTGCCGGCGCTTCAAGTCGATGGCGAACGAATGGAGGCCGCCGCGCGAAACTCATACATGCTCGCGACGGACCTCGCTGACTACCTCGTGCTCAAGCGTACGCCCTTTCGGCAGGCACACCAAATCATCGGCGAGCTTGTACGCTACGCCGAAGGAGAGGGGAAGGCGCTAAGCGGACTCTCGTTGGAAGAATACCGCCGCTTCTCGCCGTTGTTCGATGATGATGTACTTACGCTAGATGTGCACGCCTCGATCGCCGCCCGCGACGTGCCGGGCGGGACTGCGCCGCCTCGCGTCACGGAGGCGCTGCGGGCGGCGCGCGAGCGGCTGAGGGAAGTCGCTTGATCAACGGGATTAAGCTCGCGCCGTCCATTCTCTCGGCGGACTTTTCGCGGCTGCGCGAGCAGGTGGAGGAATGCGAGCGAGCGGGCGCGGACTACATCCACATTGACGTGATGGACGGGCGGTTCGTGCCGGCGATTAGCATCGGGCTGCCGGTAGTCGAGGCGATCCGGCGCATCACGGGCCTTGTCCTGGACGTCCATCTGATGGTCGTGGAGCCGGAGAAGCAGGCCGCGCCGTTCATTGACGCGGGGGGCGACATGATAAATGTCCACGTCGAAGCAGCGACGGACCTCCACCGCGTCATCCGGGAGGTGCACCGGCGCGAGAAGCGGGCCGGCGTCTGCCTCAACCCCGGGACGCCCGTCGGTACTGTCGAAGAGGTACTGCCGGACGTCGAACAGGTGATGGTGATGGCGGTGAACCCGGGCGCCTCCGGTCAGAGGTTCATCGAAAGCGCGCTGCCGAAGGTCGCCCGCTTGCGCCGATTGATCGACGAGGGCGGCTTTCGCGCCGAGATCGAAGTGGACGGCGGCGTCTCGATGAAGACAGCCCCGCGCTGCGCCGCGGCCGGCGCGAACGTACTCGTGGCTGCCAGCGCCATCTTCAACGAGCATGCCGCCCCCGAGCAGAACATCGTGCGGTTACGGGAATCGCTGTCGCGGATAGAGCGCTCGGCGTAAGGCGAACAATTCAGCGAAGCGGTCAGCGACCGGCCAACATCAGCTGAAGAGCCGGCTACCGACGGAGAACCGGGGACTCAGGACGGATGTCCGTCAGGCCGTCGCTTTGAGCGTCGTGCGCAGGCAGCGAGTGCAGATCTTGAGGCGCAGTGGGATGCCGTTCACGACCAGTGTCTTGTTCTGGACGTTGGCCTTGAACGTGCGGTTCGTCTTCGGAGCCTTGCGCTCCCACCGTCCCGAGTGCTTGTGCCGGATGTTGCGGCCGTAGGCTGTCGTCTTGCCGCAGAGATCGCACCGTGCCAAGTATGCTTTCCTTTACCCTGCCGTACGTGGTTGCTAGAATTGCGCAGAAGGCATGGTAACATCGGCCGTTCGTAGGGACAAGGCTGACTGCCTCCGCCGGCCCGCCTTCAGGCGGGCGCTCGTGTGACCCGTCCCGCCATCGCTTCCCTCTCCGGCGCCGAACTACGAGAACTCTTCGCCGCCGGCACCGCCTGGCTCGGGCGCCACAAGGATCGCGTGGACGCTGTCAACGTTTTTCCCGTCCCGGATGGTGATACCGGCAGAAATATGCACCACACCATTCGCATGGCTGTGGAGGAAGCAGAGCGCGATAGCAGCGAGTCAGCGGCGGGCGTGCTCGCCGCAATGTCACATGGTTCACTCTACGAGGGGAAGGGCAACTCCGGCGTTATTCTTTCGCAAATCATCGCTGGATTTGCGCGTGGCGTGGGTGACGCCGCGACGATCGGTCCCGAGCTGTTCGCGACGAGTCTAGAGCAGGCCTCGCTCTCGGCTTACAAGTCTGTCCAGGAGCCAACTGAGGGCACGATTCTCACAGTTATCCGCGATGTCTCAGCAGCTGTTCGACAGGCGGCGAATAACGGGGGCGACATCACCGCTCTTGTGGAAGCCGCCGTTGGGGAGGCGAAAGCAAGCGTCGAGCGGACGCCTACGCTGCTGCCAAAGCTCGCTGAAGCTGGCGTGGTTGATGCAGGAGGCCTCGGATTGAGCGTCATATTCGAGGGCTTTCTCCGCCACCTATGGGGCGAAACGCTCGATGAAGTGGTGCCTGTTGCCCTCGAGGCGCCAAGGCAAGACTGGCTGGCCGATACGGCCGCTCGCCACCAGGTTGAGGACTCTCTCTACGGCTACTGCACGGAAATGCTGGTCAGTTCGTCAGGGTTCGATGTCGAGTCCTTCCGCGAACGTGTTATTGAGCTGGGTGACTCGGTGATCGTCGTCGGCGATCCGGATCTCGTTCGCGTCCACATCCATACGGACGATCCAGGTGCCGCCCTCACATTGGGCACGGAAGTGGGCCACTTGCTGCAAGTGAAGGTGGACAACATTCGCGCGCAAGCGGAGCACTTCGTTGACATGCATAAGGCAAATCCGGGCCTCGCGAACGAGCTAATTCAGGTGCCGTCCCTCTCGACCGTTGCAGTAGTGGCGGGTGAAGGAATGGGCCACGTTTTCAAGAGTGTCGGCTGCACCCGCACCATCCTCGGGGGACCGACGATGAACGTGACTCCCCGAGAAATCGTCGCAGCCGTTGACGAGTGCCCCTCCCAAGACGTCGCCGTGCTGCCCAACGACAAGAACATCATCTTTGCCGCTGAGCAGGCCCGGAAGCTCACTAAGAAATGGCTCCATGTGATCCCGACGCGGTCGATGCCCCAGGGGATCGCCGCGCTGCTTCCCACCAATCCCGAGGAGACCGACCCCGAGGTCACCCTGAGTGGGATGAAACAGGCCCTGAATTCGGTCCGTACAATCGAAGTTACACGTGCGGTGCGTAGCACCAACATCGAGGGTCAGAAGGTAGCGACGGGTGACTTCATCGCCATCGTGGATGAGCAACTGAAACTCACGACGTTTTCACCTGAGGAGGCCGTACTGGGCTCTCTGGATGGTCTGTCGGGCGCCGGCACTGTCGTAACGCTTTACTACGGGGCCGGTACGCGGAAAGGCGCTGCCGAGGGGCTGGCTAGAAACATTCGGGAGCGGTTTTCGTCATATGAAGTAGAGGTGGTGTACGGCGGGCAGCCGCACTACTCGTACATCGTCTCGGTGGAATGAGGTATGGACGCAGTCAAGTCGAGAGATGGCACGCCGATCGCTTACGAGCTGGCGGGCAGCGGTCCGCCGCTCGTGCTCGTGCACGGCTCGACTTCTGACCATGACACCGCTTACCGCTTCGTGATCCCGCTGCTGGAGCGCTACTTCACTGTGCGGGCGCTCGACCGCCGGGGCCGCGGAGACAGCGGCGACGGTCCCGACTACAGCCTGGAGCGAGAGCTGGACGATGTCGTGGCAGTTATCGAGACTGCGGGTGAGCCTGTGAACCTGTTCGGTCACGGCTTTGGGGCCCTGCTCGCCCTGGAGGCGAGCCTGCGGACGGCGAACGTCGGCAAGCTGGGGTTGTACGAGGGCGGGATCACCACATCGAGGAGCACAGTCTACCCGCCGGGCACGGTCGAGCGGATGGAGACGTTTCTCGAGGACGGCAACCGCGACGGAGTGGTGGGGACGTTCATGACGGACATCATCACAATGTCCACCGATGACCTCTCCGTGCTGCGCTCGCAGCCGCGCTGGCTGGAGCGCTTGAAGAACGCGCACACGATCCCACGGGAGCTGCACGCCGACCGCGATTACCGGTTCGACCCGGCGCGCTTCGCGAACTTCGACGTGCCGACGCTGATTGTCGTCGGTGAGCGCAGCCCGGAGTCTGACCACGCGGACGCCGAGGCGCTGGTGGCGGCACTGCCGAGCTCCCGCATTGAGGTGCTGCCTGGGCAGGGCCACGCCGCCATGCACACGTCGCCGGAGCTTTTCGTGGCGGCCGTCGGCGACTTCTTCCTGGACTGAGCGGCCCTCACTCCCCGGCCCGCTCTCCCGTGCGAGGGGGAGGGCGCTGGCAATCAGCCAGAAACCTGTGGTCAATCAATACTCTTTTCGAGTGTGGGAATCGATTGGTTTTGGCGGTCCGTTCGTGGTTATTGATTGACTCACCGCGAAATTTTCTTTTTTTGTCGGCCCGGCCCGTTTGGAGCGGGCGATTTTGTCTGATTGAGTCCGATTCATAAACGTGAGGGCGCAGGAACAATCAGTCGGACTCGGAAGATGGAACATCGAAGGCGGAAGATGCGGGTGGTAGGAGCGTCGGTATTAGGCGCCGGCCCCTTGAATTTGTTTTGCAAAAAGTGCTTTTGCAAACGGACGGCGGGAGCCTCCAACTGTTGGCCGTAAGCTGTTGGCCTGAGTTCGTTTTGCAAAAAAAGGTAGTTCTTGGGAGCGGGCACCGGTATGGAGCCGCTTTTTGCGGGCGCTGTTAAGGTGCGGGGTCATCATCGCCATTAGGCTAGCGGAAAGCCGCGGGAAGTCTAAGGGGGAAGTGGCACCGGCGAGGCTGCCAGGGGGCAAGTCATAAATTGAATATCTCGGTGCTCCGGCTCAATATCTAGCGCCTAGCGCCGATAAGTCGCGTTTTCTTTCCCCTTAAGGCCGTTTCCTACCGGTTTCCGTACGAACCTCGATTGACAAGCCAAAGCGACTATGATGCGATGGTTGTGTATCCGGTGCCCTGCGTTTTGTTGCGCCCGGGTCACACAGCAGGGACGGGGTCGCAATGCCTATGAATGCTCCAATCCGAATAGCTCTATCGGGCGTCGCGCTGACAGCCGTCGCGGCGGGCGTGTTTCTTGGTCTCGGCCACTTCGCCTCGCAGGCTGTCCAGAACCCCACTATATCGCTGGATATGGTGCCTTCCGGCACGACGTACGACGAGACGACTAATACGATGACTGTTGGCAGCACCGAGAACTGCCTCACGTCCGCGACAGCGAACACCGTGACGCATCTTCACCAGGCGCACCTCGTGATTCACGACGTTGAGGACTTGGTCGGCTGGCAGGTGCGCCTGAACTACATCGGCGACAAGATGCGGCTGCAGGGGCAGAACGCCGTGCCGTTCACGGACAACACGACATTGCAGCCGGTAGGCTTTACGAACCTGCCGATCGATGCCGTCACGCAGGTACACCGCGACGTGACTGCTGCTCAAAATATCCCGCCCGCGCCCGCCGACAACACGAACACGCCGCAGACGGCTCTCCTCGGCGCTTCGTACGTCGGCGCTGAGTCATTTGCGACATCGCCGGACACCCCCGCGAAGCCGGTTCCGGACGACAGCTCTTACAGCGCGCCGAGCGGCGGCGTCCTGTCGTTTCTCAATTTACAGGTCGTGGGCGACGAGAGCGGAGAGCCGTCTCTCTTCATGAACCTCGACGACGCTAACCCGAATGCGCCCGGTTCGAAGATTATCGTCTTCACCGGCTCGGGCACTGCGGATAGCGATGTCGCCTCGCGCGCGCTCGGCGATGGGTTTCACGGTGAGGGCGCCCCGTGCGTGGCGCTGGACTGCGTGAATTATGAGTGCCCGCCTAGTGTTCCCGGCTCACCAGTGCTTACTCCAGGTACGCCCACACCGACCGCGGCCCCAACGCCTACCTCAACGGCGACTCCGGCACCAACGACTCCCTTCCCATGCGTAAGTCCAAGTCCGGGATCCGCACCGGCGCCGGAGCCGGGCCGGTTTGTTGTCAATTCAACGTGTGACGGTGACGATGCCTCTCCAGGAGATGGCTCTTGCACAACCTCCTCCGGGGAATGCACGTTGCGAGCGGCTATCCAGGAGTCGAATATCGAAGAGACCGAAAACATTATCGGGTTCAACATCGGGGCGGGCCCGCAAACCATCACCCCGGATTATCGCCCTCTACCTGACGTCACCGCCCCGGTGATTATCGATGGAACGACACAGCCCGGTTATGCTGGGAGCCCGATCATCGAGCTAAATGGGGCACGCACATCGAATACAAATGGTCTGAGTATCACGGCCGGTTCCAGTACGGTCCGCGGGCTGGTGATTAACGACTTTGAGAGCTTTGTTCAGCTCGACACACTCGTGGGTAACGGCATTTTGCTCGCGTCCGATTCGAATACTGTCGAAGGCAACTTTCTAGGGCTAGACATCACGGGCCAAATTGCAAAGCCGAACACCAATGGGCTCAGTATCTTTGATTCCAGTCATAACCGCATCGGCGGGCAATCGTCAGCAGCGCGAAACGTCGCCTCCGGAA
>Ga0066700_10001035_pt1 | contig 11130 bp, 11 predicted proteins | sample GraSoiAngelo_149_FD_66460 | JGI IMG/M metagenome (GOLD analysis project Ga0066700, IMG submission 66460) | Grasslands soil microbial communities from the Angelo Coastal Reserve, California, USA - 14_1009_09_30cm | ecosystem: Environmental > Terrestrial > Soil > Grasslands | place: USA...
AAGAAGTACACCGACGTGCGCTTGGTGTTCGCGCCCGAGTTTGACGCCGCATTTATCGGCGGCGATCCCGACAATTTCACTTATCTCCGCTACGACCTCGACATCTCCTTTTTCCGGATCTACGAGAACGACAAGCCCGTCCATCTCGACCATTACCTGCATTGGTCGCCAACCAGGGCGAAAGAGAATGAGCTGATCTTTGTTTCCGGCTACCCCGGTTCTACCGAACGGCTCCTGACCATGGCGCAACTCGAATTCCTGCGCGACGTGGACTATCCCACGCGAAATGGAGATCTACAAGAGCATGGACGCGGCACTCAAGAATTTCAGCAGCCAGTCAGAGGAAAACGCCCGTATCGCCAAAGAAGATATTTTCGGCATCGAGAACAACATCAAGAGGTTCATCGGCTACCAGGAGGGGCTGCACGACAAGCAGACCATGGATCTTAAAGCAGCCGACGAGCCCCGGTTCAGGTCGACGCCTGGGGTATCCAGGAAGCGCTACGAAAGGTTTACGGCGCTAATGCGCTGGCTGACGAATTGATGGGGAAGGCTTCTAAAACGAAAGTTGTCGTCCAGGATGGGAAGAAGGCGGAGATGCCTGTGAAAGGCGTCCACCGATAAAAAACGGCAGCCCACGCGGGCTGCCGCTTACGATCACGAGCTGTTGCTCACCGCTTTAGAACCGGATCGCCGGCCCAAAGCTCATCTTCAGGTTATTCCGCGCCCCGTTATCGAAGTAGATGTCATCCCCAACGTCGAAGCGCAGTCCAAACGGCCCCCAGAAGCCTTCCAACCCCACGCCGGGATAAATCGCCGGCCGGGTATTGCCCGTGGTGATGCCTCCCACCGCCGTAGTGAATCCGGCTGGTGCGTTCTGGTTGGTCGTGCTGAAGTTCACGAACCCGACTTTAAAGGTAAAGAAAGCCCGGGCCCCGCCCACAGTGGTATTGAACTTCGGACCAAACATCGCGTGCAACGGGCGCAGGCGCGTGGTCACAAACGTCGTGCTTATGCCGTTTGAGATTTCGTTCGTGAAATTACGCTTGAAGTCGTAGTTCATCTCCGCTTCAATTTGTGCGTACCGGCCGGCATTGAAAGCTGCGCGCCCGCCCAACCCGAGAAAGTTGATATGCGGAGACGTCCGGGCAAAATTTTCATAATCGACGAACGCCCCGACTTCAGCGTGGTTGTATTCAGTCCCTTCCTGCGCCAGCACTAGCGACGGTACAGAAAGGCAGAAGGCCAACGCGGCGAACCATAGAATACGTTTCATACTTCCACTTACCCCCTTGTTCTGGTCTCCTATGCGCCGCATTTCGAGCTGGTCGAACCAGCCAACCGGGCTGGGCGGCGACAGTTCTTTGGATGCCGCTCCCGTCGGCAGGTTTGGCCGCCCCCCCGCCTACAAACAGTGGGATACCTAGGGCTTACGCGGATTCTGGGATATTCCAGCGCAAGCAGAGTGGCTGTGTGGAGGCGCGGGTCTCCGATCCGCCTAAATGAAGAAGTGCCCTAGAGCCGGTTCCGGCGGAGTAGGGGCCCCGCGTTACCCGGAGTGCCATCCTGTGAGTGCCGGCGCAAGAGAGGAGCTTCTCTGCTGGCCAGCCTGGATTTGACTTCCTGGAACTCGCTGGTGTCGAGCACGTAATCGGTCCTGGCTGGCAGCAAGCTGGAGATCTCGGTTTGAAGCTTGCGCAGCCGGTCCTCGGTTGGAGGATAGCTGGCGAAAGCCTTAGCCAGTTGCCGGTGGAACGGCACTCTGGTCATCAAGTGGTAGCCGGGAACTTTTGTCCAGAGACTGTGCATTCGTTTTTCAAGTGCCTGCAGCTTCTCCAATGCGACCACGAATGCTTCCGGATCGTAACCGGCGGCATATTGATACTCGATTCCCAGGAGGTCGGCCTCGCGCTCCGCATCACGGCTGAACTTCTTCAATGAAAACGGAAACGCGATTCCACCGCCTTCCTGCACGCCGACTCCAATAGGACCGCCCATCAGGCTTACCGGGAGCAACAGGTCCCAGAAATATCGCCGCGTGGTCGCACGGGTGGCGTGGCGCGCCGCCACATGTGCAATCTCGTGTGCCAGAATACCAGCCAGTTCCGCCTCGCTGTCCGTCGCTAGAAGCAGCCCGCTGTCCACGTACAGAAATCCTCCCGGCAACCCGAACGCCCCAATGCCTGGCGAATCGAGCACTTTAATGACGAACGGCACTTCCGCATCGGAATTGCGAACGATCTTCTGGCCGACCCGGTTCACGTAATCGGTTACGACCGGGTCATTCAGCAGCTTGGAACGCTGCTCAACCCCTTTCGCAAGTGATTCGCCGACACTACGTTCATGGCTCAGCGAGTACATGTTAACGCCGTGGCCGATTCCGCGATCGCCGATGCAGTCAACATCGTACTTGGCACGAACCTTGTCTTTTTTTTCTTGCTTAGTATCTTGGGAAACCTGGGACGTGGAAACAGTAGCGACCTGCCGCGGCTGAGCTACGGCTTCTGGCGCTTCCTGCGCCGAACAGGTTCCGACCCAGAGTATTGCGCCGAACACAACACCCAACAGCGCCCCCACAAGCCGCGACAGGCGCAGAAGTATCCCAATTACAGGTCTTGGGGAGAAGAGGCGGTGTGGAACGTCGCCGTACAAAAGGGACCTGTACACCATGGTTCACCTAGCGAGCTGAGCTAGGCATTTTACTTTGATTTGCGGGAAAGAATTCAGAATTTTTGGAAGAATCTTCCCCGGTGTTCTCGGCGTACTTGGCGGTAAGAAAAGCCCGGCTTTCGCCGGGCCCGACTGAAAGCTGATAGCTGACAGCTTAAATGTCGTAATACAGCATGAACTCGTGTGGATGGGGGCGCAGGCGAACCGCGTCCACTTCCTTTGAGCGCTTGTAGTCGATGTATGTGCTCAGCAACTCTTCGGTGAACACGTCGCCCTTGAGGAGGAACTGATGATCCTTCTCCAGAGCGTCGAGCGCATCCTCCAGCGAGCCCGGCATCGAGGGGACCTTGGCGAGTTCCTCCGGACCCAGATCGTAGATGTCCTTGTCGAGCGGCTGCCCAGGATCGATCTTGTTCTCGACGCCGTCCAGGCCCGCCATCATCATCGCAGCAAACGCCATGTAGGGGTTACAACTCGGATCGGGCGGCCGGAACTCGACGCGCTTCGCCTTGGGCGATGCCGAGTACATCGGTATACGGCACGCCGCCGAGCGGTTGCGCCGCGAGTATGCCAGGTTCACCGGAGCTTCGAAGCCCGGTACCAGGCGCTTATACGAGTTGGTGGTTGGCGCAATGATCGCCGACAGGGCCGGACCGTGCTTGATCAGTCCGCCGATATACCACAACGCCAGCTGCGAGAGTCCGGCATAGCCATCGCCGGCAAACAGCGGCTTGGAGTTCTTCCACAGCGATTGGTGGGTATGCATGCCGCTGCCGTTGTCCTGGAAAATCGGCTTGGGCATGAAGGTGACGGTCTTGCCATACTGATTGGCCACGTTCTTGACCACGTACTTGTAGAGCATCATGTGGTCGGCCGAACGCACTAGCGAATCGAACTTGAGGTCAATCTCGGTCTGTCCGCCGGTCGCAACCTCGTGGTGATGGCACTCCACCTCGAGGCCGCAGTTCTGCATGGTCATAACCATCTCAGAGCGCAGGTCCTGGTAGTGATCGGTCGGAGGCACCGGGAAGTAGCCTTCCTTGTAGCGCGGGCGGTATCCCAGATTGTTTTCCACGCGGCCGGAATTCCAGCGGCCTTCTTCCGCGTCGATGAAATAGAAACCGTGCTGTTCGCGCTGATCGAAACGAACATTGTCAAAGATGAAGAACTCGGCTTCCGCGCCGAAGTACGCGGTATCGGCGATGCCTGTCGAACCCAGGTACAGCTCCGCCTTGCGCGCGATGTAGCGCGGATCGCGGTCGTAGCGCTGCTTGGTGACGGGATCGATCACGTCGGCCACCATCACCAGGGTCGGCACCTCGGTGAACGGATCCAGCATGTGTGTGCTCGCATCGGGAATGAGCAGCATGTCGCTCTCGTGAATGGCCGCCCAGCCGCGAATGGACGAGCCGTCCATGCCGAAGCCCTCTTCGAACGAGGACTCGCTGAACTGGTCGATGGGATAGGAAACGTGATGCCAAAGTCCGGGAAGGTCCGTGAAGCGCAGGTCCAACAACTTGACGTTGTTCTTCTTCACGAATTCCAGGACACTCTTCGGGTCAGCCATGGAATGCTCCTTTGCGCCCCCCAGGTGCGCAGGGGACGAGAAATTAGCGGCGCAGCCACACGCAGATTTGCTGTAGCTTCGGTCGCGATAAAAGCCTTCATTGGGAACTTGGGAGTTGTGCGCCTGCTATCTCGATAAGCAAGCCTAGGTCAGGATAGTACCTCGCGAGGTTCCCGCGAAATTGATTGTTTTTATGGGCCGCATAAGCAGGGATTATCTGTAGCTAAACAGCGCGAGTGCATTCACTTAGACGGTGGCGGCGGCTGCGCCAAGATAAACAGAAAAGCCGCCCTCGAGAAGAGTTTTCAACAGCTGAGCAGGCCGGACTTACCTCGTTCAGAAGCCGTATGTGGCCTCGCCGACCACTCCGCCACAGCCTCTCCCCAAGGTCCCGAAACCTTTGTTACTGGTTCCGCTGTTCCCGGCCGTACTGGAGGAAGGCACATGCAGGTTTCTTCCACGCTGTAATCGACGCCACAATAAACACAATGCATAAAAACCTCCGCGACGATGAATAATTATTCAAAGCATAGGAGCTTCCCATGCGCACAGGAAATTCATAATTTCGATAGCTTGCATCGGAGCCATTTATGATGGGTAGAAGAGCGCTAAGCAGTTAGCACTTGGCATTTAGCCATTAGACTTGGTTGCCTGCTACGGCCCGTACTGGCTAAGTGCAAATTGCTAATTACTGCCTTATGGACTTTGATCAACTAGAAACGTTCTTGGAAGTCGCGCGCCTGTCCAGCTTCTCCCGGGCGGCCGAGAAGCGCTTTCGCACGCAGCCCGCCATCTCTTCGCAAATTCGCGCGCTGGAAGAAGAAGTTGGCGCCAAGCTGCTCGACCGCTCCGGTGGTAAGGTTTCGATCACAGCTTCCGGAAAGATTTTTCAGAAATATGCCGAGGAGACGCTGGAGGCGCGCAAGACTGTCTTCACCGCCATTGCCGAAACCGAACGCGTGCCTCGGGGCGAAATAGTAGTGGGCGCAAACGAGGGTACCTGCCTGCACATCTTGCCCGAAGTCTTTGCGGATTTCAAAAAGCAGTACCCAACGGTAGCGGTCAACATCAAGCGCGCCCACTACGGGCAGATTCTTGAGAGCGTGATTGACAACTCGGTAGATTTTGGGGTGGTCTCGTTGCCAGTGACCGACAACCGTCTGACCGTGGTTCTGATTCACCGCGACGAGTTGGTCACTATCACACCGCCGCACCATCCACTGGCAAAACTAAAATTGGTGCCAATCGCCGAAGTAGCTAAGTTCCCCCTACTCGTTCCCAAAGCCGGTCACACCCGCGATGCCCTGGAACAGCTGTTCCACGAACGCAAGTTGAAGCCGCAGTTCTCCATGGAGCTCGATTCCAGCGAATTGCTGAAACGTTTCGTTGCCGCCGACGTGGGAGTCGGCTTCATAGCTCGCTCCAACGTGCTGGAAGACGTTCGCGCCAACGCGCTCGCTGCCATCGCTATTGCCGATGCACAAATCCGCCGTGATCTTGCCCTGGTTTTTCGAAAAGACAAAGCTCTCAGCCGTGCCGCTCTTGCCTTCATTGACATCGCGGTTAAACTCAAGCCGGCCCAGGCCGCTATTCCAGGTAAGCACTAATGCTTAGTCTGCTCCGCATTGCCTTCGTTTTTGTGCTGTCGACTTTTCTGCTCGCGCAAAGCAAGCCTTCCCGCCGCAATCCGGGCGCGACTTCCCTCTCCGCCTACAAGCTGCTCTCGATCAAGATAACCGGCACAAAGCTCTACACGCCGGAGGAGGTCATTGCAGCTACCGGACTACAGATCGGAGCGCAGGTAACCGAGCAGAACTTTAAGCAGGCCAGTCAGAGGCTCGGTGAGACCGGCGCTTTCACCGAAATCACCTACAGCTATTCCTATTCTTCTGACGGGACGAAACTGGAAATCCAGTTGGCCGACAACGATCAGCTCATTCCCGTCTATTTTGATAACTTTGTCTGGTTCTCCGATCAGGAACTGATGGAGGGTTTGCGCCGGCATGCTCCCCTATTCAAGAATCGTCTTCCCCTCGGCGGCTCTCTGGCCGACGAGATTGCCGACGCGCTCAACACCATGTTGTCTCAACGCGGCGTATCCGGCCACGCTCACTATCTTCGGGTTAGCGATTCGCCGGACGGCCCCATTCAATCCTTTCTGTATTCCGTGGAAGATACCGACATTAGTATCCGAAATCTCGATTTTCCAGGGGCTAACCCTTCGCAACTCCCGATACTCCACGACATCGCCAAGAAAAAAATCGAAGAGGGCGAGTACCTCCGCTCCAAGCTGGCAGCCATTGCCAAAGTTGCCCTTAGCCCTGTCTACCTGAAGCAGGGCTTCCTGAAGGTTGCCTTTGGCAATGCGCAGGCTGACGTCGTGAGCGTGTCGCCGAAAGAAACAATCGTTGACGTGAAGCTCCCGGTGGCGGAGGGCCGCCAGTACAGAGTTGCCAAAATCGTCTTGAGCGGCAACACCATCCTTCCCGCCGACAAGCTTCGACCGCTGATCCACCTCGAACTCGATCAGCCTCCTGACGCCGTCCAGCTCGAGAACGACTTCCGCGCCATCCAGCGGCTCTACGGCTCGCGAGGCTACCTCAAGGTAATGGTCAAGTCTCAGCCGGCACTCAACGACAATGATGGTACCGTGGCTTACACACTTGAGGTCAAAGAGGGCGACCTGTATCGCCTAGCAGAGGTCGACATCGAAGGTTTAGATGAAAAGACCGCTGCCCGCTTGCGCGAGGACTGGAAGCTTCGAGAAGGGGAGCCCTACGATTCCACCTATCCGCAGCGCTTCTTCCAAGATGCCGCTGCCGACCTGCCTGCGGGTGTTCGCTGGAAAATGAAAGCTGATGAATCTCTGAACGAAAAAGACAAAACAGTAGACATTACCCTGGGTTTCTCCCCGGAATAGACTTTGGTGAAACCTTCCAGCGCCCGATGACTCTATAATGGTGCGGTTCGGATAGCAGTCCCGGCCCGAGCCGGTGTACGCCAAAGACCAGGAGAATACGATGAGCTTGCGTTTGAGGAAATTCGAAATTTACCTGACTGGCGCGCTTTTGTTGGTTTCGCTCAGCTTGCCGGCCCTTGCCGGCGATAAGAAAAGCGCCAAGAAGGATTCTGGTAAGCAGACCTTCACCGGCGTAGTAAGCGATTCCATGTGTGGCGCCCATCACATGATGGAGAACGCAGCCGACTGCACACGTGCCTGCGTCTCCAAAGGATCCAAGTACGCTTTGGTTGTGGGGGACAAGGTTTATACCCTCGACACCGAAGATAAGGCCGCTCTCGACGAACTCAACAAAAAGGCTGGAGAAAAGGCCAAGGTCACTGGAACGGTCAATGGCGACAACATTCAGGTCAGCTCGGTTTCGGGTGCTTGATCCGGCAAGTCCAGTTGCTCTCGCTCCGAAACACTGCGGCGGAGGCTCTCCCAGCCTCCGCAATTTTTTTGGCCCCGGCCGCAAATTTCACATTGTGTTCATATTTCGCTGTGTTAGATTCTGTTTTTTCCACTTCAGCGCCCGGCGGAGGCACAAGAATTGTCCAAAGACATGGTCCCCAAGCGGATTTTCTTTACCAAGGGGGTCGGTAAACATCGTGAGCGTTTAACATCCTTCGAGTTGGCGTTACGCGACGCCGGCATTGCTGCACAAAACCTGGTGCGTGTCTCCTCCATCTTCCCGCCGAATTGCAAACTGATCGCGCGATCCCAAGGTCTGAAGTACCTGAATCCTGGCGAGGTGGTGTTCGCCGTGGTGGCCGAGAACTCCACTCACGAACCCCATCGCCTGCTGGCTGCTAGCATTGGCGTGGCAATCCCAGCCGACCGCAATACTTACGGCTACCTGAGCGAGCACCACTCCTTCGGCGAAACCGAGGACGCGGCCGGCGACTACGCCGAAGAGCTTGCCGCCGAGATGCTGGCCACCACTCTCAATGTGGAATTTGATCCCGACCGTTCCTGGGACGAGAAGAAGCAGATCTATCGCTTGTCCAACAAGATCGTGCGCACCGCCAACGTGACCCAGTCGGCTGTAGGCGACAAGCGCGGCTTGTGGACCACGGTCATCGCCTCGGCAATTTTTATTTTTGATTAGGCGCTGAGATTAGGGCGCGATCGAACTCACCTCTTTTATGTCGTCATCCTGAGCGAAACGAACGTCTCTGCCTTTCGCCGTCGACCAGCCCAACGCTCTGGTGTGGGGACGGGCGTCCCGCCCGTCCAGGCGGAGCGAAGCTTCGCAGTCGCTCTTATCACTGCGCACATGTCGTCCTCCTGAGCAGGCGTAAGCCTGCGAAGGATCTGGCGTGCAGTGCCCGACTCCGGTACGCGCACCTCGCGAAGGATCTCCCTTCCGCCGGCAACACTAGCTTAGCTAAGCTAGAAGCGACGGCAGGCAACAAGCCCTCGGAGGCGCGGAAGAGCCGCGAACCCGCTACTTGCGCGCGAGAACTTTCTTCCCCCTGCTGCTTGCGATCTTTTCCTTACCGCGGTCAAGCCGCTCCAGAACTGCCGCCACAATCAGCGGCAATCCGACCGTCGCGTCCACAAAGACCTCGCCAAACATCCCGCCTTCCGCCGGGGGGACGAACTTCCCCCAAGAAACGGCCTCACTGTAAGGGCTGCCTGATAGCCCGCCCCAATATACCGGCTCCGGGCAAATTCGCACTCCATAGTGGTAGCGTTTCAAAGGGATTTCCTCGCCCAGTTGCCGGTGCCGCAACTCAATGAAGGGTCCGAACTGCTGCGACCAGTTGCGCGGCACACCCCCTCCGATAGTAAAGATCCCCAGCCGCTTCTGTTTCAACAGAGTCTCCGCGAAGTATTCCAGGTCGAGAAAAGGATCAAACCGCAGCCTGGGTTCGTCTTCCTTCTCGCGGACGCGGTTAGCCAGAGCGAAATCCAGGCCCAGCTCAGAATCGGTGAAAGCGGGCACAAACACGGAAACACCTTTCTCATACGCTGACTTTAGAATGCCCCGGTCCTTGGCAGTCTTGCTCAGGTACTTCCCAATCACCGCGTTCAGCTTGTAGGAGCATAGGACTTCATTGGCATTCCAATCCGAGAGGATCCGGAACATGACTTGTTCTACATCGTCCAGGTTGGTTTCTGGTTCAAGCGTGTCGTACACGCGGTTATATCCCTGTTCGTAAAGCTTTTCGTCCGACACTTCCGGGTTGTGGCGGAAGTGAGCTCGTCCGGTGGCTTCGACCAAGCCGTGTGCCATCAAGGCGCCTGTCGAAACGATGGCGTTCACGATGCCGCGATCGATCAGCTCCGTGATGATCAGACCCTGCTTGGCCACCGTCATGGCGCCGGCGAGGGTCATGACCTTGAAGCAGTCCTGGTCGCGCGCCATCGCTTCCAGCACGTCGGCTGCTTCGCCCAGTTGCCGCCCGGTAAAGGCCGTTTTGGCCATGCCTCGCACCAGGTCGTCAATCGAGTGCACCCGCGACAGATCGAGCGGCGCCAGCGGGGTCAGCCGATCCTCGATGGGACTGTGTAAACGCCGTTCAACCCCCAAACCGTCGTGATTGCCATGCTTCAAGGTGGCACCTCCAGCGAGTCCCTACCCGTGATTACTTTACAGTAACCACAAAGCAACAGCTACATCCGGCTCCTTGCGAGCGCAGCCCTTGGCAGCAGGCTGCGAAGCCTCTGATATTCTATGACGTCGAAATTTTGCGGGAGACAATCTTGGCGCTTCAGAATTTCCGCGTCGCGCTGATCCAGATGTCATGCGGCCCGGAGCCCGAGCAAAATCTGCAAAAAGCGCTCGACCGGGTGGGCGAGGCTGCCAGACTCGGCGCCCAGGTCGTTTGTTTGCCTGAGCTTTTTCAGACGCAGTATTTCTGCCAGCGGGAAGACGCTTCCCTGTTTGATTTAGCCGAGCCCATTCCAGGGCCCAGCTCTCCGAAATTGGCTGACGCCGCCCGCAAGCACAAGGTCGTGCTTGTTGCGTCGCTTTTCGAAAAACGCGCTCCCGGCTTGTATCACAACACTGCGGCGGTATTCGACGCCGACGGCGCTCTCCGGGGTATTTACCGCAAGATGCATATCCCAGACGACCCTCTCTACTACGAGAAGTTTTACTTCACTCCCGGTGACCTGGGATTTCGCGCACACGACACTCAGGTGGGCCGCTTGGGAGCGCTGATATGCTGGGACCAATGGTATCCCGAGGGTGCCCGTCTGACCGCGTTACAAGGGGCAACCCTGCTCCTTTATCCCACCTCGATCGGTTGGCATCCCGCGGAAAAAGTTGAGTTCGGGAAGGCTCAGCACGACGCCTGGCGCACCATCCAGCGCGCTCACGCCATTGCCAATGGTGTATACGTTGGAGTAGTCAATCGTGTCGGATTCGAGACCGGGAACATTCGTGGGAAATCTGCGCCCGGCCAGGGACTCGAATTTTGGGGCGCGTCGTTCCTATGCGATCCGTTTGGCACCGTGATCGCTGAGGCTTCTTACGATAAAGAAGAAATCCTCATCGGTGAAGTGAACCTCCGCAAGCTCGAAGAAATCCGCCGCAACTGGCCGTTCCTGCGCGACCGGCGAATCGACAGCTACGCGCCCATTACGAGCCGCCTGCTTGACTAGGAAACCGGTGACTCGCGCACGAATCTCACAGGAAACCGATACACCCTCCGCTCAGGGTTTCCGCATGCCTGCGGAATGGGAACCCCATGCCGCTACTTGGCTCGCATGGCCTCACTACCGCAGTGATTGGCCGGGCAAATTTGAGCCTATTCCCTGGGTCTATGCCGAGATCATTCGTCACCTGGCGAGACATGAGCGTGTCGAACTGATCGTCAACGACGCGACCTCTGAAAAAAGAGCAAAGAAGATCCTGGAGCGAGCCAGCGCCCTCTCAAAAAAT
>Ga0066700_10001043_pt1 | contig 11098 bp, 10 predicted proteins | sample GraSoiAngelo_149_FD_66460 | JGI IMG/M metagenome (GOLD analysis project Ga0066700, IMG submission 66460) | Grasslands soil microbial communities from the Angelo Coastal Reserve, California, USA - 14_1009_09_30cm | ecosystem: Environmental > Terrestrial > Soil > Grasslands | place: USA...
GGCGAGCGGCTTGCCCACACGAGCAGCAACGGCGTGACGATCAATGCACCAAGTGCGTCGCCGAGCCACCAGACCGACCAGAGCGAGGGAAGAGCGGCCGCCTGCTGCACGCCTCCCGCGCCGAGTGAGCTGACTCCGATGGTTGCGCTGACCACAGGGCTGACGACGACTGCGACCAGCAGCGCCATCACGTCGCGGACGCGCGCGAGCTGGCTGTCGAAGCCGAGGCGTTGTAACAACGTCGCTCCGACCACGGCTTCGAGCGTGTTTCCGATCGCGATTCCCCCCGCCACCCACAGCGGCTCGTGCGCGGTGGCATTGGCGAGAAACGCGCCGATCAGAATTCCGGGAATGCTTTGGCGTCCGAGAAGGAGCACAGCAGCGATCGCGAAACCGGTGGGAGGCCAGACCGCCGTGACCTGGGCGGCGCGAAATGCCAGCGCCAGTCCGAGCTTGGCGCAGCCGATGTAGATCAGCGCGACCGCAACGAGCATGAGCCAGCGCTTCACGGTCAGATCAGTCTACGCCGGGCGAGGACGGCAACGTACGATAGTGAGATGCGTCACGATGCGCTCCTTTTTCGCTGCGCGTATCCGCGTTCGCCGCGGGAGTTGCGCGACGCCGAAGCCGCGCTAGAGAAAATCCGGATGCGGGAAGAGTTTCCCGATAGCGTTTTCTCATGGGAAATCGCTCGTTGGCTCACGCAGCGATTCCCGGGAACCGCGGCCATCGACTGGGATGATCCGCGGCCTGATGACGATCGGCTGGCGGCAGTTCTCACGCCGCTGATCCCCGAACTGCGCGAGCGAATTGTCGACGCGAATGTCCCGTATCTCGACTACGCGAAGGCGAAGAGCCTGGAGTGGTATGTCGAGAATCTCCCGCCTGTGACGTACGATCTCCTCGGCGTGTGGGTCCTGTGGAAGGTCCCAGCCGAATTCTCACAAACGTGGATGCGCCGCGCGCCGCGTGAGTTTTTCTTCGACAAGACAATCATCCCGCGACGCGATGTGTCCATCGTGCGCGAGCTCAGCTCGCCGCCCCTTCCGATTCAAAGACTTTCTGCCAACGAAGGAGAGGCGGCGTTGGACATCGCGCGCTCCGCACTGGCCACGCGCTATCGAGAGCTGTACATCGCCACATTCGGCGATCCGTCGACGGTCATCTCTGCCGAAGCGGGCCGCGGGCTGGAGATTGTTCTCTTCAGCGTGCGTTCCGACAAGCGCCTTCCGGTTCGGGATGGATACGCTCCGTTCTTTTTTCGCAACGGAGTGCCGGTCGGATACGGCGACGCCTTCGTCCTCGGCGAGCGAATCGAAGTCAGCTTCAACATCTTTCCCGCGTTTCGCGAGGGGGAATCGGCATGGTGCTTCGCGCGGCTGCTGAAGCTCTATCGGCAGCTTTTCGGATCGACCGTTTTCACTATCGATCCTTATCAAATCGGATTGGGCAACGACGAAGCGATCGACAGCGGCGCATTCTGGTTTTACCGCAAGCTCGGATTTCATCCGACTGATCCGAAGATCGAGCGCCTGGCCCGCGCCGAGGAGAAGCGGAAGCGCCGCAGCTCTGCGGCGACACTTCGAAAATTGGCGATGAGCGCCATGATTTTGGAGGTTGCGCGGCAGTAGAATCGCCTCCTCGATGACATTTCGGGACCGGACGTCGCGCAGCGATGTCGTGCGCTTTTTGCGATCGGTCACGCCTTATCTGCGGGCGCGTCCGGTGCAGACTCTGCTCGTCGTCTGCTCCGTTATCCCGACGATCGCCTTCACCACGGTGCAGCCGCTCCTGCTGAAAGCCCTCGTCGACGACGCCATCCTGCCGAGGAACAACCGAGCGGCGATACTGCTGGTGGCGGCGCTGGCGGTTCTTCTCATCGTCGACGCCGCCGGCGAGCTCGCGAATCGCGTTCTGGTGAGCCGCCTGACGATCAGCATCACCAACGAGATCAGGCTCCGGCTCTTCGAGCATGGGCATCAGCTGTCGATCTCTCATTTCTCTTCCGACGTCGACGCGGTCGAGCGAGTTCTAGGCATCGAGCTTCGCTCCGCGCTGATCTACGGCATGACCATTCTCGTCGGCGCCATCGTGCTGATCAGCGTGCAGTGGCGCCTCGCTCTCGTCGCACTCGCGCTCATTCCGCTCGTCTACGTCTCTCAAAAAGTCTTTGGATTGAGCGATGACCGAGCCACACGCCAGCGTCAGGATGAGATGGCCCACGTCATGGCCACGGCACAGGAAAATATCGCGGCGCAGCCCGTGGTGCGCGCGTTTGGACTGCACGCGATCCTGGCCGGTCGCTTTCGCGCGGAACTGGCCAACCTCGCGCGCACGACGGTCCGCGTCGGCTGGCTCGCCGGCTTGCAGGGTGTGTCGATCAACGCAAGCGGCGCGCTGCTGATGATCACATCGATCGGCATCGGAACGATCCTCGCGCTGCGCGGGCAGCTTTCCGTCGGCGCTCTCTTCGCCTTTTTCGAGCTGCTGTGGTGGATGGTATCGGCGGTGCAGCAGCTCTCCGACGTCATCCTCCCGTTTCAATACGCGGCGGGCGGAATGCAGCGCATCGAGGAAGTCCTGCGTGTGCGGCCGGCGGTGATCGACGACGCGGAAGCGGTCGCAGCCCCACCGCTGCGCGGCGCGATCCGATTCGATCACGTGAGCTTCCGCTATGACGCAATCTCGAGGCCGCAGCTCGACGACGTATCCATCACCATCCCGGCTGGAAAGCGAGTGGCCGTCGTCGGTGCGAGCGGATGCGGCAAGAGCACTCTTCTCGGCCTCCTGATGCGCTTCCACGATCCGACCGGAGGTGCGGTGCTCATCGATGGACTGGATCTGCGCGCTGTGCAGCAATCGTCGTGGCGCGGTCAGATCGGAACGGTCTTTCAGGAAAGCTTTCTCTTCAACACGACGATTCGGGAGAACATCCGGCTTGGAAATCCGGACGCGGATGGACGGACGATTGAACGGGCGGGGCGCGCCGCCGAGATTGACGACTTCGTTGACGATCTGACCAATGGCTATGACACCGATGTCGGCGAGCGCGGAGACAGGCTGTCGGGAGGCCAGAAGCAGCGCGTGGCCATCGCGCGAGCGATCGTGCGCGATCCGCCGATTCTGGTCCTCGATGAGGCCACATCGGCCCTCGATCCGCAGACCGAGGCAGCGATCAATGCCACGGTGGCAAGATTGTCGGCAGGTCGAACGGTGATCGCGGTGACGCACAGACTCTCGGCGATCACCGGTGCCGATCAGATCATCGTGCTCGATCGAGGACGCGTGGTCGAGCAAGGCACGCACGCGGAGCTTCTGGCGAACGGCGGCAGGTATGCGCGAGCGTTCCATCGACAAAGTGGATTCGCAATCAGCGGCGACGGACGGCGGGCGGAGATCGAATCCGAGCGGCTGCGCGAGATTCCGTTCTTCGCAAAACTCGACGACGCGACCCTGAACGCGCTAGCGAATCGCTTCATCACCGAACGTCATGCCGCCGGCGAAACGATCTTTCGCGAAGGCGACGAGGGCGACAAGCTGCGCATCATCGTGCGCGGAACCGTGGAGATTCTCAAAGCCAGTGCGGATGGATCGGAACAGCAGGTCGCCGTTCTGCAGGACGGCGACTTCTTCGGAGAGATCGCTCTGCTCGCGGATGTGCCGCGCACGGCTACGGCGAAGACGCGGCAGTCGAGTGTGCTCCTGGCCCTCGATCGCGAGCAGTTCGACAACCTGATGCTCGCCGAGCCGGCGCTTCGGGAGAAGTTCGAAGGCATCGCCGCGATGCGACGCCAGCAGTTGCTGATGTTCCACTAGCTCACTCGAGCGACTGCTTCACGGTGTCGCAGGGCCTGCCTCATATACCATATTTGGTATAATACTGACCCCGTGAACCTGATTCGATTCTCACGTCTCCGCGCGGGGCTGACACAGCAAGAGCTGGCGAAACGCGCGGGCATATCGCAGCCCGCGTTAGCACGCATCGAGTCCGGCCGCGTCGTTCCGCGGCTCGACACCGCCGAGCGAATCCTTCGCGCATGCGGCATGACACTCGAAGCCATCCCTCGCGGCGGACAGGGCGTTGATCGCACGACGATTCGACGCCTTCTCAAGCTGTCGCCACGAAAGCGTCTTGCCCTGGCTGCAAAAGAGGCGCGGAATCTCGGCAAGCTGCAATGAACGCATTCGATCCGCTGCAGATACTTCAGGTCCTCGACAAACATAGACTCCGGTTCGTGGTCATCGATGGAATCGCCGGTCGCCTGTGGGGATCGACAACGGTCACGAACGATCTCGACATCTGCTACGCGCGCGATCGCCAGAACCTCGAAGCGCTCGCCACCGCGCTTCGGGAGCTGAAAGTGAAACTCCGTGGCGCGGACCGTGATCTGCAGTTCATTGCCGATGCGCGAACGTTGAAGATGGGCGATTGCTTCACATTTACTACGATCGCCGGAAATCTTGAGTGCCTCGGGACACCGGTCGGTTCCGGCGGCTATGAAGCGCTCGCTCGCACAGCGACCAGGATGGATGTTGGAGGCGTGACGATCCTTGTCGCTTCGATTGAAGACCTGATCCAGATGAAGCGCGCGGCCGGACGACCGAAAGACCTCATCGAGGTTGAAGTGCTTGCCGCCGTTCGCGAAGAGCTGGAAGGCAGATAAATCCCTCTCCAAGAGTTACACAATCCTGCCGATCGCCTCCCGCCAGCGGTCGATGAGCCCCGCAGGCCGGCTCTGTGGTTCGAACACGCGATCGGCTTTCCAGTGGCTGTCGATGTCTTTGTAGAAACCGGTCGCCAGGCCGGCGAGATAGGCGGCGCCGAGGGCGGTGGTTTCGGAGATGGCCGAGCGAATCACGCGCACTCCAGCTACGTCCGCCTGAATCTGCATCAATAGATTATTGCGGGACGCGGCGCCGTCGACTCGCAACTCGGTCAGTTCCAGTCCCGAGTCGGCGCGCATCGCATCGAGCACATCGGCGGTCTGCAAGGCGATGGCCTCCAGCGCCGCGCGAGCGATATGCGCTGCGGTGGTTCCCCGCGTGAGGCCTAACAGCGCGCCGCGGACGTGCGGATCCCAATGCGGTGCGCCGAGCCCGGTGAAAGCTGGGATAAACGTGACTCCTCCACTGTCAGGTACCGATGAGGCAAGCGCTTCGACGTCGGCTGCGATGCGGATGATTCCCAGGCAATCGCGAAGCCATTGGATCGCGGCGCCGGCGATGAAGACGCTGCCTTCGAGCGCGAAGGCGTCGACCGCCTTCGTCGTTAACAACCCGCGTTGAGAGACGGCCGCGCGATTGCCGGTGTTCATGACGATGAAGCATCCGGTGCCGTACGTGTTCTTCGCCATACCCGGATTGACGCACCGCTGACCGAACAGCGCGGCCTGCTGATCGCCGGCAATTCCGGCGATCGGAATCCCCTGCGCAGTCTCCCCCACCACTTCGCTCGACGACACGACCCGCGGCAGAATGTCGCGCGGGATTTTCAGGATTCCCAGCAGATCATCGTCCCATTCGCCGGTGTGGATGTTGAAGAGCAGCGTGCGTGACGCATTCGTCGCATCCGTGACGTGCACGCGGCCGCCGGTCAGATTCCAGATCAGCCACGTGTCGACAGTCCCGAATGCGAGATCCTTTCTGCCAACGTGATCGAGAAGCCAGCGGATCTTCGTCCCTGAAAAATATGGATCGAGAACGAGTCCGGTGCGTTCGCGGAAGAGCGGCTCGTATTCGCGCAGCTCGTCGCATATCGCTGCAGTCCGCCGGTCCTGCCAGACGATCGCGTTCGCGATCGGCTCTCCTGTTTTGCGATCCCAAAGAATCGTCGTCTCGCGCTGATTGGTGACGCCGATCGCGGCGATGTCGAAATTCCTGCTTGCCTTGGCCGCGACCTCGAGCTGCGAAGCGGCGATCTCACGCGGATCGTGCTCGACCCAGCCGGGCTGCGGATAAATCTGATGGAATTCTTTCTGCGCGACGGCGGCGATCGATCCGCTCGCGTCGAAGACGATCGCACGCGAGCTGGTGGTTCCCTGGTCCAGGGCCAGGATGGCCTTCACGGCCGCGATATTAGAGCTTATGAAGTTGTGGCACAGAAAAGGCGGCGGCAACAAGTGTGAGGACCGGCTTTAGCCGGTCATGGCCGACTGAAGTCGGCCAACACACCACTCCTAAGGCCGCCTCGCTGCCATCACGATTCGCGGCGAGTCCTCCTCGAACGGACGCTCGTCGAAATCGCCCCAGAGCGCCTCGATCTCGAGCGGAAGGCGATCGACCTCTTCACGCGTCCACGAACGCACGAGAGCCGTCGCCTGCGTCTGGCCGTAGCGATACGTCACCCGCCAGAGCGACTCCGGGCCCACCGGTTCCCATCGCTCCTCGACCTTGGGGCCTGACACAACAGTGCGCTCTCGCCGCGGGCGATACAATCCCTCGAGGACGACTCTTCCGTCCGCCGCGAGATGTCTCCGGATCACTTCGATTGCCCTCCTTCGATCGTCCGTCGAAGTCAGATGAGCCATTGGATCGTCGGCCAGCGCCACGAGATCGAATTGCGAACGGAGCGCGAGTGTTCGCAGGTCCGCCGCGACAAGCTTCGCCTTCGGAGCTTTTCGCGCGGCACGATCGAGCATCTCCACCAGGACGTCCACCGCGATCACCGGCGCCGCGGTCGTCAAAATCTTTGTCACGCGACCCGTTCCGCATCCGAGCTCCAGAATGCTCGCACCGCTCGAGCGCCTGGCCATCGATTCCCAGAACACAAGATCTCCGCGCTCCTCGAGCGACTGGTCGTAGTACGGAAGTACCGTCCGGTAATACTTACGCAGAGGACCGATGTCGTTCATGATCCCCAGGCGTAACGTTCGATGGCCTCTCTGATCTTTCTCACGAGCGCGCCACAGACGGTCGAGGAGGGAAGCGGAACGTGGGTCGGCATCTCGATGCTGCGCGCGGCGATCGAGGCGCTCGGCCACCAGGTCACGCTCGTCGCTCCTCCAGGTTCTTCACACATCGGATTCAACCTTCACGCTCGCTCGATTGTGCGCCGGATGAACGCCGACGCGGTCATTGGCTTCGATCTGGACGGCGTCTTCGTTGAACGGCGTCACGTCGCCGCGATCAAGGGTGTGCTCGCCGACGAAGCCCAATACGAGCGCGGCATCAGCAGGCTCGCCCTCTCAATGCAGGCGTGGCTGGAAGGGATGCATGTCCGCCGCGCCGAGCGCGTCATCGCCACCAGCAGCTACTCGGCCGAGCGAATCGCGAAATTCTACGGCGTCGATCGCCAGAAGATCCGCGTCGTCCCGGAGCTGATCGACCTCGGCGTGTGGGAGCGCGCACTGCGAGCCGCTCCAATCGAGCCGGGGCCGCCGCGTGTCCTCTGCGTCGCGCATCTCTACCGTCGCAAATGTGTCGACGTGCTCCTCCGCGCCTTCGCGCAGGTCGGCGGCGATGCCGTCTTGCGGATCGCGGGAGTGGGACCGGAAAAATCGAGGCTCGAGCGTCTCGCTCGCCGACTGGCTATCGCCGAACGTGTCGATTTTCTCGGTCATCTTCCCTTCACACGGCTCGTCGCGGAATACCGCAACGCGACGCTCTTCGCGCTGCCGTCGGTGCAGGAGGGATTTGGAATCGTCTTCATCGAAGCGATGGCCTCGTCGCTTCCGATCGTCGCAGCGCGCGCGGCAGCCGTCCCCGAGGTCGTCGTCGACGAATCGACCGGAATCTTAGTGCCGCCCAGAGACGACACTGCACTGGCCACGGCCCTGATGAAGCTTCTCGACGACGCACCAATACGCCGCGCCATGGGATCCGCCGGCCGCGAGCATGTTCGCCAGTTCGACGCGCCGGTGGTGGCGCAAAAGTTTTTGGAGGCGGTGGGGGCTGATGCCAAACACTTGTAGGGCACGGCTGCGCCGTGCCGAACTCCTACTCGATCCCGGAATTCGGCAGGCCGCAGGCCTGCCCTACAGCGTCCGTACTCGTGTTAGAACCGCACTTCCTGGCTCGCCGCGTGGTCGTTGCATGTGGTGCAGCGCCAGCCTCGAGGAGTTCTTGTGAAGGTACCCTTGTCTTCGTCTCGAAAGAGCATGGTTGTCTCATGGCACCAGTCGCATCGCACCATGTGCGGATTTCCGAGCGTCGGGTTTTCTCGAAGGAACTCCGCCACTGCTTCCTTTTCGTTTTTGGCGAGATCATCACTGCGGAGCACTCTCCCCGCGGTGTCTCGAATCATCTGTCTATCCATTTGCTCTAACACCGATGATTACGATCAATCGACATGACATGTTCTCGTCTCCTGTTTGTTTACGCCGCGACGTCGTCGCGCCAGTAGTGCATTCCCGTGCCGCTCACTTTCGCGCTGTGCACACACTCATGGCCGATGGCGTGCTGGCATCGCAGGTTTCTGTACTTGCGCGGGCGCGAGCTGCACCGATTCGATTCCGACGCGTTCGGTTCGGGTTGATGCCCCGGCATGTCTTTGAGTTTCACGAGCGCCTGGCCGCAGCCGAAACAATTCGATCGCTCAGATTCATCGTTGGAGGACATGGTGGTCATCTTTTCCTGCGCCCGAGATGTCTACGCATAGAAACGAAGAGCTGACTGAGGTATCGAATCACCACGTCCTCCTTCGGGACACTTCCGGCGGCGAAAAGCCAGACGGCGTCAACGACGCCGGATCACCGAAGCGATGCGCCGGAAGCAAGCCCGCCCAATCGCGGGCTGAGGAAGCATCGAGAACGAACTGGAAGCTCTGGCCGTGCGCCCGAAGACGCAGAATGTTCTTGCCCGTCCCCTGCTCACTGTCATATTCGACTTCGTCGAGCCTGGCGATCTCCAGCTTCGCCTGCAGGTAGTTGCTCTCGTAGAAGATCTGCGACCTTTCGAGAGTGAGTGCAACAGGAATGTGATTCCCGCCGTCGACCAGCTCGGCCATCGAGGAGATTCTGGCGGTCGTTTTTCGACGCCGGATCAACTCGGCGAAGCCATCTCGGGAACGCGCGACGCGAAATCCCCAGACCAGCACCGCGACGGAGAGCAATCCGACAACGATGAACACCGTGGTGACCACTGACATGGAAGCCTCCATTCGGCAAAGAAAAAGAGCGGCTCGTGCCGCCCTTTCCTGATTCTTTGAAACTTAGGCTGCCACGTACTTGTGGCTGGTCGAGTTGGAGACCTCGTAGGTGCGAACTTCCGGTGAGCCGGTGATGAACGGCTCGAAAAGCTTGACCACCTGAGGATCGGTGTCCTTGGTGTATGCGTCGAGCTGCGCTTTGTTGTTCCACAGCGAGATCGCCGTGGTCTCGTCGTTGTTGCGGGACATGGTGATCTGATCCTGGAAGCCGTTGGCTTTCCGCAGGATGGGAAGGATTTCCTTCTCGAACTTCGTAGCGAGTTCTTTGACCTGATTGGGCTTGACGTGGAGAGTTACATTGCGAGCAAACATTTGAAGCTCCTTTTCTGGAGTCCAAGAGAGGCTGAGAAGTCTGGATACTGCCTTGGTTTCAGGATCATGACTTGTAATCAATTTCTTGACGACAGGCGCATCCTAATGTGCTTTACTGAATTAGTCAAGCTGAACGAAGATTCAACAATGTATAATCTATTTTGGTTAAGCAATGGACTTCGCCTTCATCGTTCGACAGCGGTTGGAAGAGCTCGGCTTCGGCCAGCGAGACCTGGCCAATGCGGCCGAGGTGACCGAGTCGTACATCTCGCAACTCCTGGGGCGGAAGAAGCTCCCGCCCCTCCCCAATCGCACCGATCTGTACGAGAAGATGAGCCGCAAGCTCGGTTTGCCGCGTGAGGAATTGGCGCGCCTGGCCGCGCTCGAACATCATGAGGCGCTCGATCAAAAGTGGCAGAAGGCCCCTGCTGCGCGTTTCGGACCGATGCGCGATCTCATCCTGCGGAAATGCCGCCCCGCACGAGTGCGCCAGATGCGAGCGATCTTCGAGAAGCAGCCCTTCGGCGAGCTCGAACAAATGATCACCCGGACTCTCATCGACGTCGTGCGCGACGAGGCTCGCGCGCATGCCCGCGACGAAACGTGGTTACGTACCATCGCCAGAAGGGGACGCGACACCTATCGCGAAATGCGCGTGCGCATGATGGACCTGCTGGACAGCGATCCGCGGGCCTCCATCGGGGACTTCTCCCTGTTTCTCGATCCGCTCATTGATTGGTGGGACTACGATCTCGATGACTTCACGCTGGAAGTGGAATTGGCGACCGGCACGATTCGAAGATTCGGATTCCGCGAGGAGACGGCCAAAGCGTCTAACGCTGAGGAGACGGGCCTGCGAAAGTTCCTGCGCGACCCAACGCTCAGCTCCGGCGCCACAGCGGAGGAGATCGAGGTGCTTCGGCGCATCAAATTCTCGTCAGCCGGAAGGCCCACCGCTCTCTTCTACTATCGGATGTTGCAGAGTCTTCGCGATCCGCTGCATTTCCGGCCGGCGCGGCGACGTTAGGCCGATCGACGAGACTCATGAGTCACTGCCTAGATTGAGCCAGCTTCGACGCTCGCCGCGCGATTCGAAGGAATCGAAGTCGATGGTCAACGCCGTCGCCAGAATCACCGCGCGCTGCGCAAGCGGCCAGTCGTGATTCATGAAATCGATCTTGAATCTCTGCGCTTCAGTGAACATTTCCTGAGTCATGCCGGCCCACTTTTTGGCGATCTCCGCTCGCTGCTGCCCGCTGCGATCGAAAATCTGAAACGTCCACGGATGGAGCAGCGGACTGGTGATTGTGGCAAACGTCTGGCCCGAAGCGTCGAGAAGGTCGTAGCGCTTGCGGATCATCGAGAATCGTCTCCTTGCCGATCCGACCCGCTCGCCATGCGCGCCCTCAACCGTCATCTCGGAAAACAGCCAGAAGAATGGCCGGCGAAGCGTCAGAGCGAGCTGCTGACTCGGATACGCGAATGCGGCAAACTGAATCGACAGCCAGCCAGAGAGAAAGGTGCGACCGAGTGTCGACAGCGCGTCTGTTCCCTGCTGCGCGACGGAGCCTCGCTGACGGCCGACCGAATCGACGATGTCGAACTCGCGCGCGACCGCCCATCCGGTGAGCATCGCTAGAG
>Ga0066700_10001054_pt1 | contig 11065 bp, 9 predicted proteins | sample GraSoiAngelo_149_FD_66460 | JGI IMG/M metagenome (GOLD analysis project Ga0066700, IMG submission 66460) | Grasslands soil microbial communities from the Angelo Coastal Reserve, California, USA - 14_1009_09_30cm | ecosystem: Environmental > Terrestrial > Soil > Grasslands | place: USA...
CGCGATCCCAGCGTGTTCCTGATGGGGGAGGAAGTGGGGGTCTATCAAGGCGCCTACAAGGTGAGCCGGGGGCTGCTCGAGGAATTCGGGCCGATGCGCGTCGTGGACACGCCGATCGCCGAGCTCGGGTTCGCCGGCGTCGGCGTAGGCGCGGCGATGGCGGGCCTGCGCCCCGTGATCGAGTTCATGACCTGGAACTTCGCGGTGCTGGCGCTCGACCAGATCGTGAACTCGGCGGCGAAGATCCTCTATGAATCGGGCGGACAGGTGCCGATCCCCATCGTGTTCCGGGGCCCGAACGGCGCGGCGCTGCAGCTCGCGGCGCAGCACTCCCAGGCGTGGGAGAGCTGGCTCGCCCACATCCCGGGCCTGAAGGTGGTCGCGCCGGCGACGCCGGCCGACGCCAAGGGTTTGCTCAAGGCGGCGATCCGCGACGACAACCCCGTCATCGTGCTCGAGGGCGAGATGCTCTACAACACGAAGGGGGACGTCCCCGAGGGCGAGCACGTCGTGCCGATCGGGAAGGCCGACGTGAAGCGCGCCGGGACGGACGTGACCCTGATCTGCCACTCCAAGACGGTGGTGCCCGCGTTGAAGGCGGCGGAGCAGCTCCAGGAGCAGGGCGTGTCGGCCGAAGTCGTGGACCTGCGTTCGCTGCGCCCGATGGACGAGGAGACGCTCGTGGCGTCGGTCGTGAAGACGAACCGCTGCGTCGTGGCCGAGGAAGGCTGGCCCCACTGCGGCATTGGCGCGCAGGTCGTGGACATCATCCAGCGCGAGGCGTTCGACTCGCTGGACGCGCCGGTGCTGCGCGTCACCCAAGCCGACGTCCCCATGCCCTACAACAAGCAGCTCGAGCGCGCGGCGAAGCCCAGCCCGGAGAAGATCGTCGCCGCGGCGCGGCGGGTTTGCTACCTCGACTGACGATGGCCACCACCGTCTTCATGGAGGCGCTCTCGCCCACAATGGAGGAGGGGCGCCTCGTGAAGTGGCACAAGCGCGAAGGCGACGCCGTGCAGGTGGGGGAGACGCTCGCCGAAGTCGAAACCGACAAGGCGATCATGGATCTGCAGGCGCGCGCGGACGGGATCCTGCGGCAGGTGGCGGTCGCCGAGGGGCAGACCGTGCCCGTCGGAAAGGAGATCGCGGTCATAGTCGCGCCAGGGGAGACCGTCGGGGCGGGACGGGGGACTGGGGACGAGGGACGGGTGGCACCGTCGCCCGCAGCGACCGTGGCCGCCCCGTCCCCTGCGCCTCGTCACTCGCCCCCTGCCGCTGCTGCAGCCGATGCCGCCCCCGTCAAGGCGTCACCGCTCGCCAGGCGCATGGCCAAGGAGTCCGGCGTCGACCTGAAGTTGCTCACGGGGTCGGGGCCCGGCGGTCGTGTCGTACGGCGGGATCTCGAGACCGCTGCGGCCCGTCCGGCCGCGACGGTGTCGGCCTCGGCTCCGGTTGCACCCGTCCCCCCTCCCCCGTCCCCCGTCCCCGTTTCGCGCACCGGCGCTCCGTACGAAGACGTCCCGCTCACCCAGATCCGCAAGACGATCGCGAAGCGCTTGGCGACCTCCCTCGGCCCCGTCCCCCACTTCTTTCTCACTACCGAAGTGGACATGGAGCGAGCGGCCGAGGCGCGCGACGCGCTGAACCGGCAGCTCGGCGACCGCGGCAAAGTTTCGTTCAACGACATCATCCTCAAGGCGACGGCGCTGGCGCTCACCAAGCACCGTGCCTGCAACGCCTGGTTCCAGGAAGATCACATCCGCTACTGGAACGAAGTGCACATCGGGATGGCGGTGGCCGTGGAGGACGGGCTCATCACGCCGGTGATCCGCAACGCGGACGTGAAGCCCCTGCTCGAGATCGGTCGCGAGGCCGGGGACCTCGCCGACAAGGCCCGGAGCCGCCGCCTCCAGCCGCACGAGTACACGGGCTCGACCTTCTCGGTCTCAAACCTCGGCATGTTCGACATCGACCAGTTCACGGCCGTGATCAATCCTCCCGAGGCAGGGATCATCGCGGTGGGGTCGATCGTGCAGAAGCCCGTGGTGGTGGACGCCACGGTCCTGCCGCGGCGTCGCATGCGGATCACGATGAGCTGCGATCATCGGGTCATCGACGGAGCGACGGGGGCGGGGTTCCTGAAGACGCTGAAGGAGATGCTGGAGAATCCGCTGGCGATGCTACTGTGATTGCGGATTGGGGATTGCGGATTGCGGATTTACCGCGCCGCGATCTCGATGCGCGAGAATCCGCAATTCGAAATCCGCAATCCGCAATTGGGGAGTTTCCGTGCCCAACCAATTCGACGTAATCATCCTGGGCGGCGGCCCCGCCGGCTACGTCGCGGCCATCCGCGCGGCGCAGCTCGGCCTGGCGACCGCGCTGGTCGAGAAAGAGAAACTGGGCGGGGTATGCGTGAACATCGGTTGCATCCCCACCAAGGCGCTGCTGCACTCGGCCTACATCGCCAGGCTGCTGCGCGAGGCCAAGGAGTTCGGCATCGAGGCGGGCGCCGTCAAGACGGACTACGGCGTCGCCATGCAGCGCTCCCGCCGCGTGAGCGACCAGAATTCGAAGGGCGTCGAGTTCCTGATGAAGAAGAACAAGGTGACGGTCGTGAAGGGCACGGGTGTGCTCCAGCCTGGAAAGAAAGTGAAGGTCGGGAGCGACAGCTATGAGGCCCGGAAGGCGGTGATCGTCGCGACGGGCTCCCGGGTGAAGGGGCTGCCCCAGATCGGGCTCGAGATCAACAAGACCACCGTGATCTCGTCCGACGAGGCCCTGTTCCTGGAGCAGGCACCGGCGTCCATGGCCGTCGTCGGCGCCGGAGCGGTGGGGATGGAGTTCGCCGACATCTTCCACGCCTTCGGCACGAAGGTGACGCTCATCGAGGTGCTGCCGCGCATCCTGCCGCTCGAGGATGCCGAAGCCTCGGACGCGTTGACGAAGAGCTACAAGAAGCGGGGCATCGAAGTGCTCGCGGGAGCGAAGGTGACGAAGGCGAACGTCGGCAAGGACCGGGTCGCCCTGGACGTCGAGGCCAACGGCGCCAAGCAGAAAGTGGAGGCCGCGGTCGTCCTCATGGCGGCGGGCCGCGCCGTCAACACCGAGAACATCGGCCTCAAGGAAGCCGGCGTGCAGCTCAACGACCGCGGCTTCATCAAGGTCGATCAGAACCTCCAGACGACCACGCCGGGCGTCTACGCGATCGGCGACGTCGCCGGTCCGCCGATGCTGGCGCACAAAGGGTTCCGGGAGGGCGTAGTAGTGGCCGAGCAGGTCGCCGGGCGCAGGCCGCACCCGATCAAGTACGACAACGTCCCGAGCGTGACGTACTGTCACCCCGAGGTCGCAAGCATCGGTCTCACCGAGGACCAGTGCAAGGAGCGCAAGCTCGACTACGTCGTCGGAAGATTCCCCTTCTCGGCGAACGGGCGCGCGCGGGGGACGGGGGAGACCGAAGGCTTCGTGAAGATCATCCGGGACAAGAAGTACGGCGAGATCCTGGGGGCGCACATCGTGGGGAGCCCCGCCTCGGAGCTGATCCATGAGCTGGCCGTGGCCCGCGAGAACGAATACACGGTGGAGGAGGTCGAGCTCGCCATCCACGCACACCCCACGATGTCGGAAGCCGTCGCCGAAGCGGCCCTCGACTCCCTCGGCCGAGCGATACACATGTGACCGCTCCTCCGTCCGAGAAGGACCCGCTCGCCATCGGGCTGGGCGCCCTGGGCGCCGGCGCGGGGCTCGGCGGAGGGTGCATCCTCCTCATGCTCCTCGTGGTGCGGGCCCTGCAGCGGGTCGAGCTGCGCCGCTACGGAGGTGCCGTCTCGGACACCTCTCTCGAGCCCCTGGTCGGCCTGTTCGCCGCCGTCGGCATCGCCGTCTTCTTCGGGTGGCGACGCAGCAGGGCGCTCGAGAATATCTGGCAACGCGGCGTGATCTGCGCGCTTGCCGCGTTCGGTGCGATCATCCTGGCGTTCCTGGCGATCCCCTTCTGGCACTACCTCGGCTTTCCCGGTCTGGCCGTGCTGCTGCTCACGAGCCTCGCCCTCGGCGTCGCCGGGAGCGCGTGGTCCGTGCGCGGGAGCGGCGCATGAGCGCGCACGTCCTGCAGGTCGTGCGGGCGGGCGTCGTCCCGTACGCCGAGGCGCTCGCATGGCAGCGCGCCCTCGCTCAGGCGCGCCTCGAGGGCCGACTCCCGCACGACGTCCTCCTGCTGCTCGAGCATCCCTCCGTGCTCACCCTGGGCCGGACCTCCCGCGAGACCCACGTGCTCCGGCCCGAGGGGATCGACGTGTTCGAAGTGGAGCGGGGCGGCGACGTCACCTACCACGGCCCTGGCCAGCTCGTGGGCTATCCCATTCTCGACCTCGCCGGGCACCGCAAGGACCTGCACTGGTACCTGCGCACGCTCGAGCAGGCGCTGATTGACGCCCTGGCGGAGCTCGGGATCGCAGGGGTGCGCAACCCCGGCCACACCGGTGTCTGGACCCGCGGGGAAGGAGGGGTCCGCAAGATCGCGAGCATCGGGGTGCACGTGAAGCAGTGGGTCACCTGGCACGGCTTTGCGCTCAACGTGACGACGGATCTCGCCCAGTTCGACCGCATCGTGGCCTGCGGGATTCCCGACGTGGTGATGACGTCGATCGAACGGGAGCGGGGACGGGGGAAGGGGGATGGGTCGATTTGGGACGGGACCGTCGCGGCGGTCGTGCGGGGGTTCGAGCGGGCGTTCGGGGTAACTGCGAGATCCGCAGAGCTGTCGCCCGTCGTATCTCACACCCTGAAGGGTGCGCTCGGCGAGACCCTGTGCTGAAGCACACTGTCCTTCAGGACAGTGCAGTGCCGAGCCCAGGCTTCAGCCTGGGAAATCACACGTGACCAAGTTTCTCGACGCCTTACGACAGAGGTCGTCCGTGTCGCAGGATCGTCTTCCCCCCGGCCAGGTCGTCACGACGAAGTGGCCGGTGCTCCATTACGGCGACGTCCCGCGGGTCGATACCCAAGGGTGGACGTTCACCGTGTCCGGGGCGGTCGATCGCCCGTTCACCCTCAGCTACGACGAGCTGCTCGCGTTACCGCGGACGACCGTGGGTTGCGACATCCACTGCGTCACGCGCTGGAGCCGGCTCGACAACGCGTTCGAGGGCGTTCCGGTGCAGCTCCTGCTCCAGCGGGCGGGCGTACGGCCCGACGCGCGGTACTGCCTCGTCCTCGCGGAGCAGGGATTCACGACGAACCTGCCGCTCAGCGACCTGGACCGCCCGGACAACCTGATCGCCCTGAAGCACGATGGGGAGTGGCTCGCGCCGGAGCACGGCTGGCCCGCCCGCTTGCTCGTGCCGCACCTCTACTTCTGGAAGAGCGCCAAGTGGGTGCGCGGCCTCGAGCTCCTGGAACAAGACATGCCCGGTTTTTGGGAGCAGAACGGGTACCATATGCGGGGCGATCCGTGGCAGGAAGAGAGATACGGTGGGCGGGGCCTAACGCAGCATGAGATAAATAGGATGAGAAACCTGAGCAAGAAGTCGTAAGGAAAGCATCGTAAGGCGAGAACCGTACTGATCAAACCGTAGAGAAGCAGAGTACGCCTTCGTCCGTACGGTCTTTCCTTACGTCGTCGACTTTACGATTTCGCCCCTACGCCCTTGCCTCCCAGAAGCTCGTAGAATCTCCGGAAGACTCTGATCCCGTCCCACAGCTGCTTCAGGTCCAGCTTCTCGTTCGGGGCGTGCAGGCGGTCGTCGGGCAGACCGATGCCGGTGAGGAGGACCGGCGCGCCGCTCTTCCCAAGCGCCGGCACGACCGGGATCGAGCCGCCCGCCCGCACGGCGACGGTCCCCCGGCCTACGACCTCGCGAAACGCGCGGTCCAGGAGCCGGAACGCCGGATGATCGACCGGGACGACCGCCGGGTCGGCGCCGTGGAGGAAGCGGACGCTCGCCTGCACATGGCGTGGGGCGAGTCGCTTTACTGCCGTCGCGAGCTGCCGCTCCACGGTCTTCAGCTTCTGATTGGGAACGAGCCGTAGGCTCACCTTGGCCGTCGCCTCGGCGGGGATGACGGTCTTCGCCCCCTCTCCGGTGAAGCCGCCCAGGACGCCGTGGATCTCGAAGGTGGGCAGAGCCCACAGCCGCTCGAGCACCGAGTGCTGCTTCAGCCCCGCGAGGGCCTTCGCCTGCACGCGCTGCTTCAGGAAGTGGGTCTCGCTGAAGGGCAGGCGTCGCCAGCTGGCGAGCTCCGCCCTGGTAGGGCGCTTCACGGCGGCGTAGAGCCCGGGGATGTTGATCTTGCCGTCCGGTCCCTTCAGGCGGCCGAGCAGGCGCAGCAGCTCCTCGTGCGCGTTCGGCGCCGCTCCGCCGAACTCGCCCGAATGGAGGTCGGACTTCGCCGTGCGGACGGTGATCTCGGCATAACAGAGGCCGCGCAGCGCGGTGTAGACCGCCGGCCAGCCGGGAGCCGCGTAGGCCATGTCGGCGATGAGGACGGCGTCCGCGCGCGTGCGCTCGGGCTCGCGTCGCAGCAGATCGAACAGCACCCGGCTCCCGTACTCCTCCTCACCCTCGATGAGAAACCGGAAGTTCACGGGAGGGCGTGCCGCCGCCTCGATCGCCTTGAGCAGGCAGAAGACCTGCCCCTTGTCGTCGGCGGCGCCGCGCGCGAACAACCTGCCGTCGCGCACGCTCGGCTGGAATGGCGGCGTGGTCCACTCGTCGAGCGGATCGGGCGGTTGTACGTCGTAGTGCCCGTAGAGGAGCAGCGTCGGCGCGCCGGGCACCTCGGGCCCGATGCCCCACACGACGGGATGCGTGCCACTCGCGAGGAACTGCACCTCGCGGCACCCCAATCGCCGCAACTCCGCCGCGACCCATTCCGCGGCGGCGCGGCAGTCGGCGCTGTGCGCGGGAAGCGTCGAAATCGACGGGATGCGCAGAAAATCCGTGAGCTGTTGCAGCAGGCGATCTGTGTCCATGGCGCGACGAATCTAGACCCCGATACGTCGAGACGTCTAGACGTGCGGCCACCCGTGTCGCCGTCCCGACGGCGGGCGTCTCGCAACGCGCCGCTAGCCAGCGATGCGGCGGCAGGTAGATTCTCCGCCATGCGGACGACCGCCGAGTACGAGCTGTTCCCCGACGCGCCCAGCGAGCGGGCCCTGGCGCGCGCGCGCTGGCTCGCTCGGGAAGGACGCGTGACCGAGGCGGCGGACGCGTATCGCGAGGTGCTGGCCTCGCACCCCTTGCTCAAGCCCTGCTGGGCGGAGTATTTCGAGCTGCTGCGCCGCGGCGGGCGCGCGGCCGACGCCCTGCGTGTGGCCGAAGGCGCGGCGGCGCAGTTCGGCGAGTCGGCGTTCGCGCTGACGCTGAAGGGCGCGGCCCTGACGGAGCTCGGTCGCTACCGCGAGGCCCTCGCCGTGCTGGACCGGGCGGTCGAATCGGACCCCGACCTCGCGCTCGTGTGGCACGAGCTGGGGTACGCGGCCTATCGTCTGGGCGACGGCAACCGCGCGCTGCTGGCGCTCGATCGCGCCTTCGCGCTCGAGCCCCACACCGAGACGCTGCGGCTGCGCGGCCGCATCCTGCGTGACGCGGGGCGCTACCAAGCGGCCGAGGTGGCATTCGAGGGCGCGGCCCAGGCCGCGGAGCACGGCGAGCAGCGGGAGGAGGCGGAGCGCGAGATCGCGACCACGCGGCGCTACGGTTTTTACGCGCCACGGCGGCCGGACCAGCTGAGCCCCGCGGAGCGCTGGTTCGCGGACACGGGAACGGTGGTGCTGACCCCCGATGCGGGACCCGTCGCCCCGAGCGACGCGGTGCTCGTCAAGGCGTTCTTCGAGGTGGCCCGTGACTCCGGCTGGCGCTTCGGCCAGGTCGTCGCCCTGGGGCCGCTGCGCCCTGCCTGGGAGGACCTGGCGCGCGCGCTCGACGCCCCCCTCGTCGCCCGCACTGCGTTCGATCCGGAGGCGACTCCGCTCGTCGTGGCGGAGCGCCCGCTCGCCGCCGACGCGAGCTGGGTCCAGCTCGGCGCCGCCGTGCGGGAGCACGGCTCCGGACTCACGTTCGTCCTGGAGCACCCCGCCGAGGATCCCGCGCAGACCGGCGCCGACGTGATCGGCGTCCTCACCGACGCCGGCGAGCGCCGCCTCCGCATGCCCAATCCCGCGCACGCAATGTCCGAGGCACAGCATCCGGCGGCCCGGTGCGCAGGTCGACGGCTGCACGCGGCCTGACGCCTTCCCGGCCCTAACAATCCGGCGGTCCGGCCGTCCGCCGGTCCACCCTCAATCGTCTCCCGGCACCCCCGGTCGCGAGTACAGCGCCTTGTAGGGATCGCGATCCGGCTGCGTGAAGACGCGGACCTGGATGGCGCGGATCGTCTCCGTGATGTCGGCGTTGTTCTGCAGGTAGATCGCATCGAACAGGTTCAGGTTCATCCGGTACAGCCGCTGGGCGATCACGACCGCGTTGTTGAGCGGCGCGTCCGCGAACCAGCGCCAGTCGTAGGTCTCGAGCCCCTGCCCCACCGGACCCGTCAACTGGCCCCGCGCCCAGCCGAACAGAGTCGCCCGCGCCCGCTCCAGCGCCGGACCGCCCAGCGCCCCCGCGTACGCCGAATCGAGGCGCCGGGCCAGCTCGGACCAGAGCACGTCCAGCGTGCGCTCGTCGCGCCAGCGCGCCGCCGCCCGCTTCGCATCCAGCGTGTCGCCGCGCGCGCGGAAGAACGCCTCCGCGCCGCGATACCCCACGAAGCTCGCGAAGCTCTCGTTAAAGGGCGTCTGGCTCTTCACGTAGAGCGTGTTGTGGGCGAGCTCGTGGATCACCGTGGCCACGAGCTCCATCGTGTCGCGGCCCACCGCGTTGGAGAGCAGCGGATCGCTGAAGTAACCCAACGTCGAGAACGCGGCCGCCGGGCGGAGGTAGGTGTCGTAGCCCTCGCGCTCCAGATCCGCCGCGGCGCGGCGCGCCCGCTCGGCGTTGAAGTACCCCTTGTAAGGCACGGCACCCACGATCGGGAAGCGCCACGTGTAGGCGCGCAGCTGGTCGCGCCGGCTGGCGGAGACCACGAGCAGCAGGGTGTCGCGGCCGGTGTCCACGTAGGTCGTGTACGTCTTGCCGACCGAGAGGCGCAGCGCGTCCGCCGCGTAGGCCCGGGCCGCCAGCACGAGCGCCAGCCGCTGACGCAGCTGGGGCGCGGTCCGCGCGTCCGCCACGAGGGGCGCGATCGGCCGTCGCCGCAACAGGATCCGCACCTCCTCCACCCCCGCCCGCGCCACATAGCGCACGTCCTCGCTCAGGAGCAGCGCCAGCACCAGCAGCACCGGCACGCCGATCAGCACCCAGGCGGCCAGCCGCCGGGCCAGCCGCCCCCACCGTGGCGGACGCCGCTCCGTCACGGCGTCCATCGCACCCCGAAGCGATGGCGACCGCCGTCCGGCGTGTCGTAGCCCTGGTAGGCGTAGTCGACGTGCAGGCGGCCCAGCTCCACTCCGCCGCCCACGGTGGTGGGCGACGCGTCGCTCGGCGCCGAGTGACCCGTCGCGCCCACCCGCGCCACGATCCCGACGCCGCGCGCCACCACGCCGGCCTCGAGACCCGCGACGAGCACCGCGGCGTGGCCCTCGGGCCACTGTCCCTCGAGGGTCGTGAGCAGCCGGAACGTCCCCTGGGGATCGACGTAGTTCATCGTGAACCCCGCCCGGGTGCGGCGCGGCAGCCGCGCCCCCCCGCTGCGGTCGCCGCCGATGTTCTGGACGCTCGCGCCGAGCGCCATGATGTCGAAGACGGCGATCGCGACGCCGGCGTCGCCGGCCCAGGCGTCCGCGCTGGAGCCGCCGACCTCCTGCCGGAGGTACTTCCCGGACCCGCCGAGCGCAATCACACCGGTGCGGAACACCAGCGACGAGACACCGAGCATGTCGGTCGCCGATCCGGCGCCGGAGTCGAGCGCCGCGACACCCGCGCCCCAATTGAGCCGGCCCAGTCGCAACGCCAGGGCGGCCGAGGACAGTGTCGAGCCCGCGAGATAGCGCTCGTACGAGCCCTCGACGGAAAGATGGCGGATGGTGGCGATCCCGGCCGGGTTCGCGAACACGGCGCCGGCGTCTCCGACGAGCGCCGCCCCCGCGCCACCCAGCCCCGCCGAGCGGGTGGAGGCCGGGAGCAGGACCACCGGGCTGCCGTCCGCCTGGGCGGTCAGCGACGTAACAACAACGACGTCGAGGAGAATCGTCAAAACACCCTTCCTCGACGGAGTTCGCATTACTTGATCCTGATCACATTCAGCCGCGGCACGAGCGCGTCCGGGAGCGCAAAGCCCTGCCCGTCGCTGAAGAGCAGCGTGAAGCCGATCGCCCCGGCGCTCTGCTGCGCCCGGAAGTACTTGCCCGACCCCGCGCGCAGCGTGTCGCTCACGTTCACCACGCTCCCCGGGCCGACGGGCGGGACAAGCGGAAAGCTGGCCGGGATGTTGTTCGGCACCGGGCAGCGCGCGCTTAGCGTGGGGTAGTCGGTGCGGAACTTCCGCACCTTGTACTGCAGCTCCGGGGGCGGAGTGAACCCGGGCAGGTCGGACACGTAGTTCGCGAGCGCCCAGTGCGTCACCGTCTCGGCGAACGGCCTGCCGGTCACGTGCTCCACGTTGGCGGCGCCCGTGAGCGTGGTCTGGTCGAGTTGTCGCGTGACCACGTCCCCAGCGGTGAGCGACTGATCGGCCGCGTACTGGTCCACGAGGTAGCGCACGAACAGCCACATCGCGCCCCGCTCCGCCAGGGTCCCGATCCCCTCGGTGGCGAGCAGGTAGTGGTCCTGCGGCGCGCTGAAGTACTGGCCCGCGTTGTGGAGGTCCCCGTTCACAAAGTCACAAAACGTCGCGGTGTCCGGCAGGTAGCGGCGGCCTCCCATCTCCTCCGCGAAGTGGGAGAGCCCCTCGTTGAGCCACAGCACCTCGGGGGCGCCGGCGCGCCTCAAGTAGTGCTGCCCGAAGCTGATCATGTGCTGGAACTCGTGGATGAACGTCACCGGGACGAGGCTGTTCACCTGGGCGACGGAGTGCGCGCAGCTCA
>Ga0066700_10001060_pt1 | contig 11050 bp, 12 predicted proteins | sample GraSoiAngelo_149_FD_66460 | JGI IMG/M metagenome (GOLD analysis project Ga0066700, IMG submission 66460) | Grasslands soil microbial communities from the Angelo Coastal Reserve, California, USA - 14_1009_09_30cm | ecosystem: Environmental > Terrestrial > Soil > Grasslands | place: USA...
GCGGCAACAGCATCACGATCTACGCACCGGGGACGAGCGGCAACGCGTCCCCCCTCACGACGATCGCGGGAGCGAGCACTGGCCTGAACGGTCCGACGGGCATCGCCCTCGACGCGGGCGGGAACCTGTACGTAGCTAACACCCTCACCAACAGCATCACGGTCTACGCGCCCGGGGCCCGCGGGAACGCGACGCCAGTCGCGACGATCAGCGGCGGCCACACGGGCTTGAACGGTCCGGTCGGGGTCACGTTCTGAGATGAGTGGGGCGGAAGTAATTAGCTAAGGAGCGTCAGAACCGCCTGCGACGATGGCTGAGGTGCGACGCCGCTGACTGCGGGACCCACGACCACCGCACGCACGCGCCCGACGGCGTTTCGGCGCGATCCAAGATCGTGCATCAACTTGAGTGGGAGGCACAGGGTGGCCATGAACCCGCCGTCGGTCATGTCCGCCGTGGTCGGGAGCCACTGCAGCTCCAGCAAGTCGTGGCCGTCGTGCCGCACAATCACTCCCCACTCGTTCGCGACCAGCCTGGTCGCCATGTTCTCTCTCGTATCGAGGTAGCGAGCGAGGTTACGCTCCGGTCTGCAATTCGACTAGGCACGTCCTTGTGACCCGCTATACAATCGGTCCCAGCGAACATCACGGTCCATTCGGAGACGCTCGGGGCGAGGAGGCCGAACGTCAGACCCATGCTTAGGGTCACGAGCGTTATCGGCGCGGTCATCGCAGGAAGTCCGCGATGGCGGAGACGGTGGCTGCGGGATTTTCCTCCATCAGCCAGTGCCCCGAGTTGGGAATGATGACTTCTTGGACGTTGGTCGCGGCCGCGCGCATGACGACCGCCTGCATCGGGCCGAACGACTTCTCCCCGCCCACGGCGAGCACGGGCATTGGGAGCGGTCCCTTGGCCAGGAACGCCTTGTTGTCGATCGCGTCCTGATCGAAGGCCTTGAACTGTTCGAAGCCGGAATGCATGGCCCCCGGCCGCGCGTACAGCTTGGCGTAGTGCTGGCGGGACTGTTCGTCGAAGTGCTTCGGATCTGCCGAGAACTCGTTCCAGAAACGATCGAGATAGATCCGCTCCCGCCCCTTGACGAGTCGTTCCATATCGGGGCCGCCAAAGCGGAAGTGCCACAAGAGGGGGCTCTTCACAATCTCGTCCCAGGGGCCCACGCCCGGGAGCGGCGCATCGAGCAGCGCGAATTTCGTGACGCGCGCGGGCTGCTCGGCCGCGAAGGCGTAGCCGACCATGTTGCCGATGTCGTGCGTAACGAGTGCGACCTGGTCGATCTTGAGCGCGTCGAGCACGCCGGCGACGTCCTCGCCTTGGGTCTTCTTGTCGTAGCCCCCGGCGGGATGGGACGAGAGCCCCATGCCGCGCAGATCGGGCACGATCACCCGGTGGTCGCGCGCCAGTCGGGCGGCGAGCGGCGCCCACATGTCGCCGGTCTCGCCATAGCCGTGCAGCAGCACGACGGCGGGCCCCCGCCCGCCCGTGCGTACGAAGATCTGGGCGCCGTTGGTAGTAATCATTTGGGTCGTGAAGCTGCCCGGGAAGGGTGGGACTTGGGCCAGCGCACGCGTCGCCAGGAGCACAACGCTCACCGCGACGGAAGCGAATTCTCGCATTGGCGAACTCCGGGATCGGGGGTGCGGGGAAATGACGACGAATTACTGGAGACCCTTCCACACTATCCGGTGGAAGAGTCCGTCCATGTCACTTGGTGGTTCTTTCGCGCCGCGATCAAGCCACCATCGCAGCAACGACAGCAAGCTCCCGGCCAACGCAAAGGCGCGAGCAGCCAATTCGCGTTGTGGAAGCTTCGGAAGACGCTTGTATTCTGTGAGGCGTTGCTCAATCCCGCGGGCAAAGTAGCCTTGCGCAAGATCGAAGAAATCGTTGAGATGGCCAGAGTCGGCCAGCGCGCGATACAGCCTCTGCTGATTCCCAACATGCGCAAAGAGTTCGGCCACAGGGGCAACGCGATGCGATACTTCCCTGCGGACGCTCAGGGACGCACTCATCGTCTCTAGAAACTTCTCCAATTGGCTCAGGAGCAAGTCGTTCTTGTCGCGGAAGTGAAGATAAAACGTGGAACGACCGACCGAGGAGCGATCCAGCACTTCTTGCACTGTCACGTCATCGATCGGCTTCTCCTGGATCAACTGCACCAGAGCCTTGCCCAACCGCTCGTGCGTGCGCCGGATGCGCTCATCGGGCTTTCGCCGCTGCTTGGCTTGTTTCGTTAGCCCAGCGACCTGTGGTCTGGAGCCCTCATTTCTGGACATCAACGGCCTCGTTGTTCAGGAACTCGGACTCGCTTGTTGACTTGGCACGCGTGGCCGCGAACATTGCGAATCATATGAGAAATCCCCGCACGCGCCAGAACGGGACATAAGGAGGAGGACGATGAACCGCTACCGCTTGTTTATGATGGGCACCACTTTGATTCTTGCTGTCCCCGCGCACGCGCAACAGACCACGACCGGCGCCAATGCTCCCGCCAGGGGCGCATCGGGTCGCGAAAACGTCGCCTTGCCATCTGTCGAAACGCAGCTGAAGGTGCTGACCGAGAAGCTCAACCTCAGCGGCGATCAGCAGAACAAGATCAGACCCATCGTGCAGGTCTTGCATGACGCAACGGAAAAGCTCTGGCAGGACGAGAGCCTGTCACACGAGGAGCGCTTGGACAAGGTGAGACCCATGCGCCATAAGGCCGACGAGCAAATCCGCGAGTTCCTAAGCGATGACCAGAAGAAGAGACTCGATGCATATGAGCACGGGCCGCACCCCGAGATGCACGGCAACCTAACCGGGGCGACGACACAACGGCCACCCCGGATGTGAAGAGATCGCCATGGCTACCGGAAAACGCCAGCTCTGCAGCCAGATTGATAGTCGTGTGCGGGTTGCCGGGTTCCGGCAAGACGACATATGCCAGACGGCTTCAAACTGCGGGTGCGCGAGGACTCTTCGGCGCTGACCCGCACACCTTCGTGCCGCCGATTGCACCGGCGTTGATGCGCGCGGCAGGAATCGAACCTGCGACCCCCGGAGCGCGCTCCCAGCAACGCCGGCATTGAAGGCTCTTGTTGGTTTTCAACCACTTAGCTCTGAGCCAGCAACGCTGGCGTCGCTGGACAACGCCGGCGTTGGCACTGTTCCTGACACTGAAAACGATCCCTCGCGGGCCGCGTCACGTTCAGAAACGGATCGTATACTGCAGCTTGGCCGACAGGCGGTTCGAGTCGAAGGTCCACGGCGCGCCGCCGGGCGGGACGTCGACGTTGTGCGCGTAGGTGAGGAAGAAATCGCCGCGCGGCCGGTATGTCCAGCGGATCCTGGCATCGGTACCGAGCTGGCGCGAGGCGTTGTCGTACTGGGTGAAGGTGCTGATCTCGAGGTCGGGCGACAGGGCTACGCGCAGCCGCGTGCCGTAACGCTCGAGCACGAAGGGGACGGACCCGGTGCGCCCCACGACCCTGCCCTGATCGCGCTCGCCCGAGAGCTCGACAATAAAGAGCGGCGAGGGTTTGAGCAGCACCGTGCCGACGTATTGACTGAGCCGACCGTTGTAGAACGCTCCGCCCCAATACGAGACCGTCCAGCTGACCCGTCGCTTCGAGGCGCGCAGATAGTCGATGCGATAGCGCAGGAAGGTGTATGAGCCGACGGGGACCGTATCAGCCGGGGTGATCGCAAACGGCGCGTTCAATCGCTCGGCTTCGGGATGCGCGGCGATGGCGAAGCGGTCGCCGTTTTCAAGGCTCAGATTGACCGGCGCCAGTCGTCCGAACACGCTCTGCCAGTTGCCGGCCAAGTCCGTGACGAGGACTCCGATGAGCTCGAACGTCGCCCGGGAGAGCCAGCGAGCGAGCCCGGGCGCGGTCGCGCGAGGGCTGTAATTGAGCGCGAGGTTCCATTGCTGGACGCCCGGGCGGGGCACGAAGCCCAGCGCCGGCTGGAAGCCATCGCCCACTCGCCGGTAGCCGAGAAAGTTGTTCCAGGTGTCGTTCGGGTAGAACAGGCTCACGCCCGCCGCGGTCTTCGATCCGGTGAGGTTCCGCCCGTCGAGCGTCATGCCCCACAGTCCGAGCTGCGCGTTCTTATCCCCGAGCACATGCGAGCTCGCGAGCAGCGCGTCGGCGCCGGCGAGCCAGCTCCCGGGCGCCCCCGTCGGGTCACCCGCGGTCCCGATGAACCCCACCGACGACTCGCCGAGCAGGTTGCGCTTGACCCGCACCACGCCCATGTCCGTCGCCGGCACCAGGCCCGCCACGGCGCCGGTGCGTGCGGCGAGCACACCGAAGCTCGTCTCGCCCACACGGCCGCTTTCCTTCGTGCCCACCTGGAGCGGTACGGTGAGCCCGTTGTACAAGCCGATGCGACGGCTCCAGAACGGCATGACGTCGGGAGCGATGCCGGGCCCGAAGTCGAAGATGTCGGTCCCTTCGAGGAAGTACGACCGCTTTTCGGGATAGAAGAGACTGAAGCGGGAAACGTTGGTGCGGCGCTGATCGACCTCCGTTTCGGCGAAGTCCGTGTTCACGGTCAGGAAGGCGAGCGTGTTCGCGCCGATCCGCTGGGTCGCATCGAGACTCCCGGCGACGGTGGTGAGTGCGCCTGCCGCGGGCGCGGGAACGCCGCTCGCCATGGTGAGCGCGGGACGCACGCTCAGCCCGCGATCGAGATTGAAGGCCGGGAGGTCGACCAGCAGGCCGGCGCGGCTCATCTGGGTGATGCGCCAGTCGCGGCTCGGGTACGCCCAGCGCTGGGTCGCGAGCCGGCGCTGGACCCGGCGCTGCACGTTGAAGCCCCAGGTGGTGAGGCCGGGACGGTAGAGGAGGCTCTTCACCGGAATGCGAATCTCGACCGCCCAGCCACGCTCCGACCGGGCGGCGGCTGCTTCCCAGATGGCGTCCCAATTCGCGTTCTCGCGGCCGCCCAGCCGCTGCGCCAGCTCGGTGATGAGCGCGTCGTAGCGCGCGCCGTCCGGGTTCACCGCGAACACATAGCCCGACTGCCCGTTCAGGAACGGATCGAGCACGAGGCGCACGTGGTCCTCGGTGGACAGGTCGGCATCGCGCGTCCGCGCGAAACTCGTGATGCGGCCGGGGTCGGGGTCGTCGCAGCGGATTCCGATCACGATGAGGTCTGCGCTCGCGAACACCTTGACCACCGTCCGCTCGGGCGGAATCGTGCCCTGCCCGGGCTCGAATTCGGTGAGCAGCGCCGAATCGGCCATGGCCCAGGCCGGCTCGCGCATGCGGCCATCGAGCACGAGCTCCAGGGGGAGCGGGCTCGCCCGGAGCTGCGGCTGATCGCGCGTCTGCGCCGGGAGGACCTGCCCGAAGGCGCCGGCCAGCACGACGGTCGGGATCAGGGCTAGCTTCACGCGAGGTTAGTCCCGCCGGGGCCGCCGTTCTTACACCTCGGGGGAGCGTGTAAGAAACCGCGCGGTTGGAGGGACTATGACTAGATCGGGAACCCTCGACCGGAGTCCGCGGAGGGCGATGCCGGAGTCCACGCACAAAGCTGCCGACACCGCCATCGACCGCGTGGTGCGCGAGCACGCGGCCGTGCTCGAGCGCGTGGCGTGGGGCTACGTCGACAACGCGTCCGACCGCGACGACCTCATGCAGGAGGTACTGACGGCGTTGTGGCGCGCACTGCCCCGGTTTCGCGGCGAGTCGTCGGAGCGGACGTTCGTGTTGCGGGTGGCGCACAACCGCGGCATCACCTTCGCCATCAGGCACCGGCGCCGGTTCGAGGGCATGCCCGAGGAGGGCCAGCTCCGGGACCCGGCGCCCCTCGCCGAGGAGCGCTTGATCGCCGAGCAGCGGCACGACCGGTTGTTCCATGCCATCCGACAACTTCCCGAGGCCCAGCGCCAGGCGGTGATGCTCCGGCTCGAAGGACTGTCGCAGCGCGAGATCGCGGAGCTGCAGCAGACGACGGAGACGAATGTGGGCGTCCGCCTCACGCGGGCGCGCCAGGCGCTCCGCACCCTGCTCGCCGAGGAGGAAGCATGAGCGAGCGGCCGTCGCCGGGCGATTGGGAGCGGTGGCAGGGCGAATGGCAGCGGACCGAGCACGCCGAGCCCATGGCGCGCACTGCGCGCGAACAGATCGCGAGGGGGCGGCGCGAGCTGCTGGTCGCGCGGCTCGTCGAAAGCACCGTCGCCGCGGCGGCCATCCTCGTCACGGCGGGTGCGCTGCGGCACGCGGGGAATCCGTTCGAGGCCGCTCTTGGCCTCGTGGTCGGCAGCTGCATCGCCGCGCTCTGGATTCAGCGCATCCGACTGCGCGAGCGGGAAGACTCGGCGGTGGCGGCGGGCAGCGCGCAACATCTCGAGGTCATCGGGAGCGTCAGGCGCCAGGAGGTCCGCCTCGCGCATTTCATCTGGATCGTGCTGCCGCTCGAGCTGGCGTTCCTGACGCCGTGGTGGGTGATCGGCAGCCGGGTGCACCACCGGTCGCTCACGGACGTGGGGTCGTGGCAGACCGTGTGGCTGCCGATCGTCGGGATGGTGGCGCTGTTCGTGTGGTCGCTCCGGCTGCGGCGGCGCGCGCGCGCGGAGCTGCGGGATATCGAGCTCTTGCGCGCACAGTATCGCGACCCCGATGCGGCCGCTCCAACTGTCAAGGGAGGATAGCGTGAACCGTATGTCGCCAGCGGTGGTAGCGTGCGCCGTCGTGCTGATCGCCGCGCCTGTGTCCGCGCAGACGATGCCGACCGCGCAGCAGGAGATGCAGTCCGCCCAGTTCCTCGTAGGTAAGTGGAGCTGCGCGCACACCGTCGGAGACTTCTCCGGCACGTATACGACGACCTACGCATCAACGCTCGGGAGCGCGTGGCTCGAGCAGACCTACGATTTCCCGGTTACCAGGGAGGATCCGGCCGTCCACGCCGACTACTTCCTCGGCTACGACGTGCGGGTGGATCGGTGGGTACGCTTCGGCGCCCACAGCAACGCCCAGTACTACGGCATGATCGGCACGCGGGCGGACAACGTCTGGTCGTGGAGCTACATCCTCCCGGGACCGGCAGGCAGGTCGGTCTGGACCAAGAAGTCGGACACCGAGTATACGGTAGATGGGCCGAGTTACCCGGCTAATGGCCGGAGGGTCACCGAGCACCACACCTGTCGAAAAGTGGCGTAGCCCGACGGCCCAGACATGCCACCGAGGGCGTGACACAGAACACCGAGTCTTTGTCCGACGTACCGGAGCTCCCCTACCATCTTCGGGTCGCCCGTGCTTCCGGTTTCGGGTCGCGTCCGCGGAAAAGTCCACCGTTACGCCCCCCCCGCCTTCCGCACTCTTTAGCACGGTATGATCTTGCGCGCCCAACGCACCCACCCACGCCCGCGCCCGTCGTCCGCGACCGATCGGGCCCTCGTACAGCGCATCACTCGGGGCGATGAAACAGCGTTCTCGGAGCTGCTGGCCCGCTACCGCAGCACCGTCTACGCCACGGCGTACGCCGTGCTGCTCGACCCCGAGCAGGTCGCCGCCGTCGTGACCGACGCGTTCGAGGAGGCCCGTCGCACCGCCGCGGAATTCCTCGCCACGCAGGGCAGCGTCTCCGGCTGGTTGACCCACCTCACCCGACTCGGCATCGCCGCCCGACACGACGCCGCCTGACCGCTTCCGCGGCTCGCCTCGGGGCGTAAGTTCCCGGCGTCCGCCATGCTCGGTCGCGCCCGCCGCTCGATCTTCGCCCTGTACGTCGGGAGCGCCGTGTTCGTCACGGTGCAACGGGGAGTCCTGAGTCCGTCCAACAACTTCAAGGTGTTCCGCGCCGCAGCGGTGAACCTGCTCGCGCACCGCGACTTGTACGCCGCCCACCCCGACCAGCACTTCGATTTCTACAAGTACAGCCCCACGTTCGCGCTGCTGTTCGTCCCCTTCGCCGCGCTGCCGTTCGCGCCGGCGCTCTTGATCTGGAGTCTCCTGAACTCGGTGCTGCTCTGGTACGCCGTGCGGCGCCTGCTTCCCGACCGCCAGGCGACCCTAGCCCTGGCACTCGTCTATCTCGAAGTGCTGTTCGCGATGCAGTACGCCCAGAGCAACGGCCTCGTCACGGCGCTCATCCTGCTCGCGTTCCTCGCGCTCGAGCAGGGACGCCAACTGCGGGCGGCGCTGCTCATCGGTGTCGATGCGTTCATCAAGATCTTCCCGCTCGGCGCCGCCGCGCTCGCGCTGTTCCATCCCCGCCGCTGGCGCTTCACCCTCCTGCTCGCCGCCGTCGGGGTTGGCCTCGCGCTCCTGCCGCTGGTCGTGATTCCGCCCCACGAGCTGGTCGCCCAGTATCACTCTTGGTGGACCATCGAGATGTCGGATGCGAGTAATGTGAACCGCGGCGACTCGGTGATGCAGTACCTCTACCGCTGGCTCGGCGTCGACTGGCCCCACTGGCCGGTGCAGCTCGCGGGCACCCTGGTGCTGCTGGCGCCGCTCGCCCTCGAGCGGGGGCGCTCGGGCGACCGGGCCTTCCGCCTCCGGTTCCTCTGCTCGCTGCTCGTCTACCTCGTGCTCTTCAACCACCAGTCGGAGCGGGCCTCGTTCGTCATCGCCTACACCGGGCTATCGCTGTGGTATGCGGCCAGCGAGCCGGACCGCGTGCGCAACACGATCGCGCTCGCGGCCGCGGCCGCGCTGCTGCTGCAGGACGTGCAGATCGTGCCGTGGGCGATCCACGACGCGCTGGGGCGCTACCGCGTCAAAGGCATTCCCTGCCTCGTCGCCTGGATCGTGATGCAGGCAGAGCTGTTGGGGTGGCGGCGCTGGGCGCCCCGCTCACACGGCACCGAAATGGGTCAGACACACGTCCCCCCGCCGGAGCCGCTCCCGAGCCGCTGACGAGGTGAGCGCCGCCAGCTCGGCGGCGCGCGGCGCCACGTAGCCGTCCCACGCGGCCAACATCCCATCGGGACAGCCCGGGTGGACCATGAGCTCCGTGACCCCCGGCGGGGGCGCTAGCTGATCGATCAGCGCAAGCAGCCGGTTCAGGAACCGGGGGTCTCCCTGAAGCCCGATGCCGTGGAAGTGGTCGGCATGGCGCGGCACCGCGACGCCGCGCGCCGCCACGCGCCACGCCGCACCAATCGTCCAGCGCTTGACCCAGGCCCTCCCCGTCCCCCGCTCGACCGGCACGCGGACGAACGGGACGCCGTGCGCGCGGGCCGCGGCCACGACGGGCGCCCACACGCCGGGCAAGGCGTGCACGTGACGATGGCCATCGATGTGCGTGACGGGTACGCCGGCCGACCGCAACCGGGCGAGCTGCGCGCCGCACTCCTCCGCCACGCGCTCGGAGTCGATGCGACCGGCGAGCGCACGCGTCACGAGGCCGGCGAGGCCGTGAAACCGACCAGTGCGAAGGTGGACCAGGCTTCCGCCAACGCTCAGCGGCTCGCCCGCCGTGAGGTTCAGGTGCAGCCCGACGCCCAGCGACCCCGTGCGACGCAACGCCGCGATCGCGTCCTCCCACCCGGGCGCGTTCACGAGCACCGAGACCGACGACACCACGCCCGCGGCGTGCGCCTCCAGAATGCCGTCGTTCACGCCCGGCGACAGTCCGAAATCGTCGGCGTTCACGACCAGGCGCCGCGCGCTAGGCGTAGCGCCCCCGCCAGTCGTTCCAGCGGATGCGCGCGAGGTCCCGTACCATGGCCGCCGCATCGCCGGCGAAACGCACGGTACTCGGCTCGTCGTCGTAGCGATACTGGACCGCGGTCTGCCGCACGCGCAGGCGGTGTTTGCGCGCGATGTACAACAGCTCGACATCGAACCCAAACCCGGCCACGGTGAGGCGCGGGAAGATCAGCTGCGCGGCACGCGCCGTGAAGGCCTTGAGGCCGGCCTGCGTATCCAGGATCCCGGGCAGGAGCGCGACTCGCACCACCCGGTTGAACAGCCGGCTCATCAGGTGCCGTGTGTAGAGGTAATGGAAGAACGATGGGCTCATCAGGTACCGCGACTCGGGGAGCACGCGGCAGGCGATCGCCACATCGGCTCCGCCGTCCAGCTCGCGCACCATGTGGTCGATCTCTTCGACCGGGTAGGCAAGGTCGGCGTCGGTGAACACGCGCCGGGCACCCCGCGCCGCGGCCATGCCACGCGCCACCGAAAAGCCCTTGCCCCGGTTGGCGTCGTTGCGGAGCAGGGTCGCGCCGCTCAGCGTGCCCGCGAAGTCGGCAAGGAGCCGCGCCGCGCCCGGCTCGCTGTGATCGTCCACCAGCACCAGCTCGGTGGGCTGTGTCTGGGCGCACACGTAGCGACGCAGTGTTTCGAGATGCAGCGGCAGGCGGTCCACGCCGTTCCGCACGGGCACGACGACTGACAGGTGGATCGGGGACTCGGCCACGCCGACAAGATACGAGTCGCCGCGGCCGCCCGGGTATCCTTAATCCTCGTACGGTCGTCCGACCCCACCCCCGAAACGGAGCCCGTCATGCGCACCCGAACCCCGCTCTTATCCCCCGTCTTTCTGGTCGCGGTCGCCGCCCCGATCGCCCGTGCACAGACGCCGCCGGCCGCGGCCTGGGACTCGGTCGCGCAGATCCTCAAGGCGCCGGCGAGCGCGACGGGCGGCTACTACCGGTATGGCCTGCCGCGTCGCGACGTGACCCTGAAGATCGGCGACGTGACGGTGTCCCCCGCGCTCGCGCTCGGCGGCTGGGCGGGGTTCAGCGGAGCGTCGAACGACGCGACCGTCATGGGAGACCTGGTGCTGCTCGCGAGCGAGGTGAAGCCCGTGCTCGCCGAGCTGGCGCGCCAGCGGCTCGACGTCACCGCAGTGCACAACCATCTCGCGGGGGAGGAGCCACAGCTCACCTACGTGCATTTTCACGGTCGGGGTGGAGCGACCGAGCTCGCGACACGGCTCGACCTCGTGCTGGCGCGAACGGCGACGCCGCGCCCGGTCGCGGCCCAGACGCCCGCGCCTCCCACGATCGACACCGCACTGGTATTCGGCACGCTCGGGCACTCCGGCACGGCACGGGGCAACGTGGCCCAGGTCGGGTTCGTGCTCGTCC
>Ga0066700_10001074_pt1 | contig 11015 bp, 10 predicted proteins | sample GraSoiAngelo_149_FD_66460 | JGI IMG/M metagenome (GOLD analysis project Ga0066700, IMG submission 66460) | Grasslands soil microbial communities from the Angelo Coastal Reserve, California, USA - 14_1009_09_30cm | ecosystem: Environmental > Terrestrial > Soil > Grasslands | place: USA...
GAGATTGTAGGCTGTGGCGATAAATAGCCCGCGTGCATATTCCCTTCATCGTGAAGGCCTCGCGTCACAGCACCAACGGACTGTGTGGGCGAGAAACCGCGTGGCACCACTTCCCCTCCGTTTGCTTGGTCAAGCGCAGTTGCCGGCTGACGCGCGTGTTTGTTTGATTTCCGGCGCATCCGAGAATGACCCGCGCCCGCTGGACGGGGACCTGCGCCGTCGTCGGTCGCCGCACCCAGCGTTCCAGCGCCTCGCGTTCCCCGTCCGTAAGCGTCAGCGGCGGAATCGGTCGCCCAATGCGCATGAGTATTCTCCCTTCTATCGCGAGAACACTCAGCGCGTACATGTCGTTCACTCACGAGACTAGAGCAGCTCATGTGGAAGCGGTTTGCGGCGTTGCTGCGGTGCCCGATGTGTCATCAGGCGATTGAGCTTGTCGCTTTCGAAGAACGCTCAACGCCAATCGAAGAAGAGTACAGGCGGCGGGCCGAGCGTGAGGGCCTCTGGAGCGAGGAATTCTCGCGGTACGTGGAGGCCGGTGTGCTGCTTTGTACTGGTTGCAGAGTGTGGTTTCCTATCGTTCAGGGCGTGCCCGTTCTGCTTCGTCACGCAACCGCGCTCCATCACCAAGTCGCCGCTGCATGGCGGACAGAAGCTCGTGGTATCCCAGCGGGCTATCGAGTTCCGGATGGTGAGCCGATCGCTGGTGAAGAATTTGTGATGCGGTCGTTCTCCATGGAATGGCTGCCATATCAGTATGACGGCGTAGTCTGGGATCTGTCGTACGAGGATCACGAGCGCAGATTTCTACAGGAGGTCGGCGCGGTGCCAGCCGTTGCCAAGGTGTTTCTGGAAGTCGGCTGTGGGATAGGGATGACGACCTTCCTCGCGCAAAGGAACCTCGCGGTGGATGCGATCGGTGTCGATCTGAGCCTTTCGGTGCTTCGCGCAGCCCAGCACTTCGCTTCGAATCCGTTCGTGCATTTCGTCCAAGCATCAGCATTCAGTCTCCCCTTCCAGACAGGGAGTTCGGATATCGTGTATTCGCATGGCGTGCTGCACCACACGTACTCCACGGAAGAGGCTTTGCGGGCGATCGCGCGTTACTGCCGACCGGGAGGCGTGCTCTACATCTGGGTCTACGGACGGGCTTCAGGAGGTGGAAGCCCGCTACGGCGGCTTGCCTATCACGTTGAACAGCTCGTGCGGCCGACCATCGGTAAACACCTGAACTCAGTAGTAAGCAGGATGTTCCTGGCGGGGGTCGCGTGCTGCTATCTTGGAGTGAACGCGCTTCATCGTCTTGGACGCTCCGGCGTACAACCGTACTCGTACCGGCACGGCCTCCATGCCGCTCGAGATCGCTTCACTCCACTGTATGCGCACCGACACGAAGACCGGGAGGTGGTGCAGTGGTTCGGGGAGCAGGGATTACAGAGATTGAGATTGTCGATTGGCGGGCGATGCCTGCCTCTAACCAGGCGAACTACCGCCGGAACATCGGAGTGCGCGGGCGTCGCTTCAAGAGTGAGGCCGCTACATGAGCAAAGTGCCAGTCCACGTCCGTTCCGTGGTCGGTTTGTTGCCTAGGCAGGGTCTGGACGCCCGTGTCTATAGACCCTTGGTTGCAACGAGGGTGTGGTTGGGCGCCGAGAGACGCTGAGCGAGGTTAATGGCGATGTGCGGATTCGCGGGGTTGTTACAGAGGTCCGGTGCCAGCGAGACCGAGTTGCTCCACTGGGCGGAGGTGATGGCTGCGACGCTCGTGCACCGCGGGCCAGACGATGCAGGGCAGTGGGCCGAGCCGGAGGGGGGCATCTCCTTCGGCTTCCGACGCCTCGCGATCATCGACCTCTCGCCCAACGGCCATCAGCCGATGCGGTCGCCAAGCGGACGATACACCTTGGTCTTCAACGGCGAGGTGTTCAACCACCGCGAGTTGCGACAGGAGCTCACAGGCAGCGGCGCCACCTTCCGCGGCCACTCCGACACCGAGGTGATTCTAGCCGCGTTCGAGCGCTGGGGCATCGAGCCGGCGGTCAGGCGATTCGTCGGCATGTTCGCTATCGCCGCATGGGACGCCGAGCGACGGGAACTCACGCTCATCCGCGACCGCCTGGGCATCAAGCCCCTGTTCGTCTACTCCGAGCCCGGATACGTGAGCTTCGCCTCGGAGCTCAGAGCTTTGCAGGCTGGGCCACGATTCGACACCACGCTCGACCTCGACGCGGTCACCGCGTATCTTCGTTACCTTTGCGTGCCCGCACCAGCAACGATCTTCCGGCACACGCGCAAGCTCCTACCCGGACATCTCCTCACGATCCGGGGACCCGACGAGCCGCTGCCAGAGTCACGGCCCTACTGGTCAGTCGACGAAGTGGCCCTTGCCGGGACTCACGCGCAACTGGACGTAACGGATGCGGAGGCTGTCGAAGAGTTCGACCGCCTGCTGACAGAAGCGGTGCAGCTGCGAATGGAAGCGGACGTGCCGATCGGGGTTCTGCTCTCGGGTGGGATTGACTCGTCGACCGTCGTCGCCGTTATGCAGGCCGCCTCGCGCGATCGGGTTCGTACCTTCACCATCGGGTTCGACCGACCGGAGCACGACGAGTCTTCGCATGCTCGTGAGATCGCTCGCTACGTCGGCACGGATCACACGGAACTGCGAGTGGATGGCCGGGACGCGCTGGCGCTGGTGCCGAGCCTCCCAGAACTTCTTGACGAGCCCTTGGCGGACCCGTCGTACATTCCCACGTATTTTGTGTCCCGCCTGGCCCGGCGGCACGTGACGGTCGCGCTCACGGGCGATGGCGGTGACGAGCTTTTCGGCGGATACAACCGCTACACCGCGGGGGCGCGGCTGATCAAGCGGGTGGCTCATTGGCCAGGGGGCGTCCGCCGACTTATGGCGGCGGGTATCGGGAGTCTCTCGCCTGAGAAGTGGGAGCGACTGCACGGGGCAATGGCACCGGTGCTCCCCCAACGGGCGCGCACCCGCCTCGCCGGGATCAAGCTGCGCAAGATCGGCCGGATCCTCGAATGCGAAGGGGTGCAGGCGCGGTATCGCACGATGCTGTCGGCGTGGTGTGACCCGACCAGTTTGGTGGAGGGGGGGCGGGAACGCTCCGAGCGGAGTGATGCGTTGTTCGCGCGGGGAGAGGGGTGGCTCGAGTTGACGGAGCGGATGATGCTCGCCGATCAAGGCAGCTACCTGCCCGATGACCTCCTCGCGAAGGTAGACCGGGCCAGCATGTCGGTGAGCCTCGAGGTGCGGGTGCCCCTGCTCGACCACCGCCTCGTGGAGTTCAGCTGGAGACTCCCCCGTCGCTTCAAGGTACGCGATGGGAAAGGGAAGTGGATCCTTCGGCAGGCGTTGTACCGTCGCCTGCCGCGTGAACTCGTCGATCGGGAGAAGGTCGGCTTCACCGTGCCCACGGCGGCCTGGCTCCGTGGACCACTGCACGAGTGGGCAAGCGATCTTCTCGATCAGTCTCGGCTCACTCGGCTTGGTCTGCTACGAGCGGAGCCGCTTCAGCGCGCGTGGGTCCGGTTCTGCGCGGGCGACGGCGAGGACGCGCTTGGGCTTTGGGCAGCCCTACTGTTCACCGCCTGGCAAGAGCATTGGAAGATGTCGGCCCCATGATACGAGTGGCAGTCGTCGGAACCGGCAGAATGGCGCGCCTGCACCTCCAGGCGCTCCGGCGAGTCTCCATTCCTCATGCCGTGGTCGCGGTCTATGACGCCAATCCAACCGCGGCAGCAGACTTTGCCCAATTGGCTGGAGCACGGGTTTATGAGTCGCTAGGTGAACTGCTTGAAGCGGCACGCCCGCAAATCGTGCATGTCTGCACGCCGGCTGGAACCCACTTTGAGCCGGCCCACCGCGCCTTGCTGGCGGGAGCAAATGTGTACGTTGAGAAGCCGTTCGTGGAGACTCAGAGGGAAGCTGAGTCCCTACTTGCCTTAGCACAAGAGCGCGACCTGAAGATTTGTGCGGGACACCAGCTGGTTCGTGAGCCATCGTTCACGACCGTGCTCAGCGCGGTCCCCGGCCTGGCTCCCGTGCGACTGGTCGATAGCCACTTCACATTTCGTCCACCCCACATTCAATTGCATCGCTCAGGGCCGGGCACGCTCGCGGAGCAGCTCGTGGATGTCCTCCCGCACCCTCTTTACTGTCTGATCGCAGCGCTCGAACCCTGGGTCGGTGACGCGGCGGCCATCGAGATCGACTCCGTTTCCGCGACCGCATCCGACCTGCACGCCTTGCTGCGGGCCGGCGACATCTATGGCCGGCTATACGTGAGTCTCACCGCGCGCCCCGTGGCATCGACGCTGAGTGTGAGCGGCCAGGGGGGAACCCTTACCGCGGACTTCGTCCGGGCCACCGTCGTGGGCGCGGGGAACCAGGGCACCGAGGTGCTAGAGAAAATCGCCAATCCATTGGTGGAAGCCTGGCAGCAGGGATGGCGTACCGTGAGAAGCGTCGCCACGCGGGTGCTCCGGGGCGGGGACTATCCGGGGCTTGCCGAGCTCATCGGCGCGTTCTACCAGTCGGTATCCGGTGGGACGGCGTGCCCTATCAACTCCGTTCACCTCAAACGGGTCACTACAATCTACGAACGGCTGGCATGGGAAATTCGGAGATCGGCTGCGGATCGCCCACGTCCTGCCTCGTCGGTTTCAGTAGGTAGACGCGCGCCACTGGCCGTGCTCACCGGCGCTCGGGGGTTCCTCGGTAGGCAGATAGCGCGGGCGCTAACCGAACGAGGCTACCGCGTCCGCGGTCTCGGACGCTCGGCGGAGCGGGATGATCCCAACGTGCACGAGTGGCAACTGATGGACCTCAGCCGCGAAATAGATCCGGCGGCGCTGGCCGGGGCGGAGGTCGTCGTACACGCCGCGGCGGAGGCGTCGGGCGGGTACGATGCCCACCAGCGCAACTCGATCGACGCAACGCGGAACCTACTCGCAGCCATGTCGCGGGGCGGAGCGCGACGCCTGGTTTATATCAGCAGCATGTCCGTTCTCCGTCCGCCCCGAACTCCCTGGGAACGACAGAACGAGGACACCCCACTGGCTCCCAACCCGCGGCCTCTCGGTGCCTATACCTGGGGCAAGACTCTCGCAGAAGCCATCGTAGCTCGGGAGGCGGAGCCTGCGCGCGTCACGACACGAATCATCCGCCCGGCAGCGCTACTAGATTGGGACAATATTGAGTTTCCCGGCCTTTTGGGTCGACGCCTGTACGGACGGTGGTATCTTGGTCTGGGACGTCCGAGCCTGCCGCTTACCGCCTGTGATGTTGCCGTGGCCGGGGATGTCATCGCCTGGTGCGCTGCTCGATTCGAGGAAGCCCCTCTGATCCTGAATCTCATGGATCCTCGCTTGATGACACGGCAAGAGATCCTCCGGGCCTTCCGGGAGCGGGGATGGAATGGGCGCGTACTGTGGACACCGATCAGCCTCATGGCTGTGATGATCGTGACTCTCAAGACGGCCCTCGCGCTCAGTCGGTTCGCCTGGCCCGAGCGACTTGCGGCATGGTCCGTGCTCAGACCACGGCGCTTTGCTCCTGACCTCTCGGAACAAGTTCTCCGCTCTCTTACGAAAGACCGAGATGGGGCCAGTCTCGTAGACCGGCTAGAGCCCCTGGGCACCGACGGAGTCTGATGATTGCCTTGAGTCTCCTCCTGGCTGCCGGAGCCCTCGCCTTGCTGCTTCCGTTGTTGTCAGATCTGCTGAGCCTTGCGGGCATCGTCCTCGGCCGCCAAACAGCGCGCGGCGGTGCCCGGGCGTTGCCTCGGCTGCTGTTCCTGGTTCCGGCCCACAATGAGGAACTCCTGATTCTCTCCTGTCTAGATAGCCTTACCCGGCTAGAATATCCCGCTGATCGCTTCGACATCCTGGTGGTGGCGGACAATTGCACCGACCGCACCGCCGAACTCGTTCGGCAAGCGCGCGTACCATGTCTGGAGCGGACGAACACAGACCTGCGCGGCAAGCCGCAAGCCCTGCGCTGGGCGGTGCAGAGGCTCCCCCTCGACAAGCTCGACGCGGTCGTCATCCTGGATGCTGATACGACGGTGTCGAGCGATTTTGCGGCGGCCCTGGCTCGGCGGGCCCCACTGCGCAACAAGGCCGTGCAGGCCTACAACGATGTGGCCAATCCCGACGACAGCGCGCTCACCAAGATGGCAGCCGTGTTGTCAACTGCCAATCACCGCTTCGCGTACGGGCTCAAGGAGCGGGCCGGGCTCAACGTCCCCCTAAGTGCCGGAATGTGCGTTGGAGCGGGTCTGCTCGAACGCTACGGATGGCCCGCCTTCTCCATCGGAGAGGACTGGGAGCTCTATGCGTTTCTGACCGAGCGCGGGGTTCGGATCGAGGCGGCGACGGAGGCGCGGCTGTTCGCTCAGGAAGCTCGATCTCTCCGGCAAAGCGCCAGCCAGCGGAAGCGCTGGATGGGGGGGAAACTCACGGTGCTTGTCCGCTACGGCCACCGCCTCCTGTCAACCCGGCACATCGGCCCAGTGCAGAAGCTCGACGCGCTCGCAGAGCTCAGCGGCGTGGGACCCGTTGTACACCTCGGAGTCACGCTGGTGGCGGTCGGCGTGACCGCTGTGGTCCGGCCCCCTGGGGCGGCCTGGATAGCCCTCGCCCTCGCGGCGTCCCTGATCCGTCCTGGAGCCCACACTGTGCTTGCTATCGCGGCAGATCCGCGACCCCTGCGGGCACTCCGCGCCTTCGGGTACCTGCCGTTCTACACGATCTGGCGTCTGGGTGTCGCTGTGGCCGCCCTCGGGATGGTGGGCGAAAAGCCGTGGGTGAAAACCGGGCGACACAACGCGGCGTTGAACCGCCACACATCCGACTGAGCGCTGACCGAACACGTAGCCATCTGTCGACGTATCGTATCAAGACGAGCACTGGACTTGAACCAACGGCGCCGTCCGATCATTGGGCGGCTGTGAGTGAAACGGTCAGAGAATGCAGATCAGGAACCGATGACCCAGCATAGACTACGCATCATCACTAATTTAGCTCGTCTTGATAGGGTTGAGACCGACAAGTATGTTGTTGAAGCCCGCCAGATTCCAGAAGATGAATCGTTTGGGGGTGGGGTACGGCTTTTTTTTAAGGCGTTTGGCTACGACCTTGTGCTGTTGAATAGTAGCACCCGGCGATTGCTTTCGCTTTGCGCTGTGATGTGGCTGCTGCCATTCCATCGTTGGCGTCTCATTTCCCTAGATATCCATCTGCTTGAGCCGGTTGGATGGAAGCAGCGTGTGGCTGCACTCATTAAGCGATTCCTTCTTCGGAAGGTCGACTTGCACATCCTTTACTTTCAAGATCTCGAGGGATACGAACGACACTATGGTGTTTCGCCTGCCATTTCTCGCTTTGTGCCTTTCAAGGTGAATTCGTGGGAAATCCTTCCAGCCCGAGATGCGTTCACCTCAGACGGTGAGTATGTTTTCTGTGGAGGGAGGAGTCTGCGAGACCTGAAGACATTCAAGGACGCCATGGCCCAAGTCCCTTATCCCGGGTTACTCCTCTACCAACATGACGCTTCGTTCATGGCGATGCACGGTACCACGGTTGACCTCAACGGATTGCCGAGCAACGTCCGGCCGGAATGTCACGACGGAAACAACGATACTTGGATCGACTTCATCAGGCGTGCAAAACTGATAGTGATCCCGACGTTTCCAAACAGCATCTATGCTCCGGGCCTCAGCCTGTACCTCTTGGCTATGGCGCTTAGACGATGTGTCATCATCTCTGAGGGGCCGCAAACGCGCGGTCTGCTAAAAGATGAGGCAATCATCGTACCTCCTGGTGATCCAGGCGCCCTAGCTCAAGCGATCCGTCGGTGCTGGGAAGATGATAATTTGCGCAAGTCCACGGCCGATGCCGGAAGGCGGTATGCCGAGTTGTGCGCGGGCGAGGCGAGGATGATTTCAGATATTGTGAATGCGTGCGGTCAATTCCTGACGCAAAAATCCTGACTCTCGCTGACTTCGATTCCTCACGAGCCGGTTAATGCTTTCGCGATTTATTGATTTCCCCAAGCGATGTGTTCGTTATGCTCATCGGTTTGGCCCCATAACTGGGCCTTCCATGCTATTCAAGATGGTAGCGCGCCAAGGCCAAGGGCTTGTTTCGGTTAAACTCCCAGATCTGGAGGATGCGATTGTCTTAAGAAGACACACCACCGACATTGCTGCTTTCGAGCAAGTGTTCATATCCCGAGAGTATGACCTGCCGCTGCATAGTCCAGATCCGAAGTTCATCATCGATGGTGGAGCTAATGTGGGGTGTGCAAGCATTTTCTTCGCCCAGCGGTACCCTAATGCTTCCATCTATGCCATCGAACCTGAAAATTCAAACTACGAAGTTCTTACGCGCAATGCGAAGCATTACAAGAATATTACCCCGATCGAAGCGGCTGTCTGGAATGAGGATACGTTCGTGGAGATCGCAAACCCTCTCGATGAGAAGTGGTCGTTCAGAGTTCAGAATTCGTCGCGAAACTCGTCCACACCTATTCGAGCTGTAACCGTTTCCAGTTTAATGGCCGAGGCGGGGTTCGATCGTGTGGATATCTTGAAGTTAGACATCGAGGGGGCCGAGATCGAACTCCTGGATGCCAAATGTAAGGAATGGATAGATCGCGTTGATGTAATTGTCATTGAATTGCACGACTGGATTCGTCCTGGCTGCACCGCGTCGCTTCTCAAAGCGACCGAAGAATGCCACTATGTTCAATTCCGAAAAGGGGAAAACACGGTGTTGATAAGGGCGGGTCGTCGATAGGGATTGACAGTTGTCTTCATGCCTCTCCTTTCGAGCACGCTTCGCCCGAGCCATGGCGCAAGGGCCGCCCGCGAACATCATTGCGTCTTCAGACCTGAGGGCGCGTTCGGCGGCGGCGCTACGCCGCCCGTGCAGCCGATCCGAGTATTGCCCACCGCGAGATCGTCAATATACCGTTCGCCTTGTCCGTATTGGGTATAGTGCCGAATCAGGTCCCATTGTGTCGTGTCACTTTGAAGAAACGCATTCGTATACCTGATCGTCTGCACCCCATCGATGAAGACCTCCAACACGCCATTATTCAATCCTCCTGTGTTGGCCTTCGCATGGAACTCGATACAGTACCATCGGTTGTCTTGCAAGGGCACGGAGGCCATGTTGGGCGGAAAGACACAGTCAACGTCGGTGCTTCCATTTGGGCAGGTCCGCAAGGTGTGAGTGATCGCCGAGATGGATATTTCGCGGCTTCCGAAGTAATTGACCCAAACAAGCTCAGAACCCGTCTGGGTACCAGCACTAGATAACGTATAAAAATGCTTCGTGGCCGCTCCAGGGAAGTACAGGAAGTTGATGGTGTAATAGTAAAATCGCATCCACATTTCACTCGTCGGATTATGGAGCCGATCATAGTAAGATCCACAGCCTAAAGACGTTCCTATCATTCCACAATTAGAGTCGTAATGAGACTTCAGCGAATGGGTGCCACCACGAGAGAGGTCTGTAGAAATAACTGCATTGCAGCCGTCTTGTGGAGCGGGGGTGCCGCACGCGCTCGTATCCCAGTTCGGCGTCAGGTGGTTTTCGAAATCGTCCGTCCAGAACACTTCAGCCTCAGAGGGGACAGGAAGTCCCAGTGACAACACGATCATGAGCGCGGCAATCTGGGCAAAGGTCTCAAGTCTTCTTCTCATTGTCATACCTCTTTTTATACCTCCCATAGACATGATCGCCGAAATTCCCGCCGTGTGCCTTTCAACCCCGAGGCTACAGCCATCGCTTCAGTGATCGCCCTTGTGAGCTTGCTCCTTGCGGTCGACATTCACTCCACGTGAGCCCAGGGAATACGTGCTTTAAATGTGCCAAATTCGCAGGCGCAGCGATCAATCGTCAAAACCACCAATGATCTTGCTGTATAGCAGAGCATCGCTGATTCACGCGATTATCCATTCCCGCGAACTAGAGGTCCGGAGCGTCTCGCTTTTCGACGTTGGGACTGTCAAACTGGCTTACCGAGAAGCTGACAGCTCCTATTTTCCCGATAACGGTCACGGGCAAACGACTCCCTCGAACAGGTGCGCAAGATCACCGAGGCCTGGCTCGAGACCTACAACACCGAGCCCCACGACAGCCTCGGCGCGCGCCGCTGCTGACGTTTCTGCTGAGGCCGGATACGCCCGGGAGTCTATCTTCGAAGCTTACGGATCGAGAGACCAGCGCGCGCCGTCCGAGAGGTCCGTCAACTTGCGAGGGTCGATTGCCGCACGTTCCGCACCGGGCACTAGCCGGGACCCGACCGCGAAGGCCGTAGCCTGAGACGTCCGGTTACCCAACCTGCGGCGAACCCGGCGAGGGCGCCGAATAGCTCAGCCCAGGGCGTTGGCAGAAGACCGATGGGGGTTGGCAGGAGCAGCAGGCTAACCAGTGAGAGCGCAGCGGCAGCCGCGAACGCCCAGCCGAACCGCACCCATAGTCCGGTCGGGAAAAAGAGGGCGACAAGCCATACGACGTTGAGAGTCGGTCGGAGCCAGAGAGAAACAGGCTGGTTACCCAGCAGCAACGCCCAGCCCGTCCCGATCGTATAGCCGAGGCCACAGTGCTCCGTCGCGTTCACGCTGACGCAATGTCCGTAGCGTGCTGGGTGCACGATGACGGTGAGGGGTTCCCGCCACGCGATCCTCCGGAGGGCGCCACGCGCCCGGATCTCAGGTCCGATGAAGCCCCAGGCGACTGCGCGCGTTCGATACCGAAAGACGATGTCGTCTCTATCGATGCCCAGGAGAAGGATCTCGCGCTGATGTCGGTCGTGGATAGTGAACAAGGGAGCAAGCCCTAGTGGCCGCGGGCCAGCACGGGCAAGCACGTGGATCCCGGCGTCGGAGAGGAGCTGCTGGCGCACCTGTGGCGAGTTCCCGAGGACGCCGGACGGAATCTCCAACCCATCGACCGAGGCCTGCAGAACACGGCCCCCATACCAC
>Ga0066700_10001080_pt1 | contig 10994 bp, 3 predicted proteins | sample GraSoiAngelo_149_FD_66460 | JGI IMG/M metagenome (GOLD analysis project Ga0066700, IMG submission 66460) | Grasslands soil microbial communities from the Angelo Coastal Reserve, California, USA - 14_1009_09_30cm | ecosystem: Environmental > Terrestrial > Soil > Grasslands | place: USA...
AGAATCCGGTAGCCGTGATCAGCTACGGCTACTGGAAGCGCCGTTTTGCACTGAGTCCGTCCGCCGTGGGCAAGACCGCCTACTTGAACGGGCTTCCATTCACCATTATCGGCGCGACTCTCCCACGATTCTCTGGGATCGAGGTTGGCCGTTCGCCCGATGTCACAGTTCCCATGATGATGTATCCACAGCTCAACCCCGGGAGCACGGAACTGAGCAACCCCGGCTCTTGGTGGCTCGATGCAATGGCACGTCTGAAACCCGGCATCAGTGCAGCGCAAGCAACCGCTGATTTGTCTGCGGTCTTTGAGCACTATGTAGAAGCGCGCGGCCTCCCGACGGGCCTGCGGACGGAGGGCTTAAAAATCAAGCTCGAACCGGGCGCCTGGGGCCTTTCCCCTCGCAGCAAAACGGCCCGCTTCGCGATACTACTCATGACCTTAGTTGGGCTGGTTCTGCTGATCGCTTGCACCAATGTGACGAACTTGCTTCTCGCAAGAAGTGCGGCGCGGCAAAAGGAAATCGCCGTGCGGCTTTCCATCGGAGCGGGACGAAGCAGGTTGATTCGGCAGCTGATTACCGAGAGTCTCTTGCTTGCACTGCTCGGGGGCGCGGCGGGCTTTCTTTTAGCGTCCTGGGGAACCCAAGGTCTATTGAAACTCGCGCCAGAAGAAGTCTCTCTGGACCTCGCGCCCGACGCGCGAGTTTTTGTGTTCGCTGCGGGAATTTCATTCCTGGCCGGCGTGCTCTTCGGTCTGACTCCTGCCGTCCGCGCTACGCGGATCAGCCTTGTTCAAGGGCTTCAAGGTGGAGTGCGACAAGGGCAAACACAATCGAGTCCAAATCGCCTGCGCAACGGGCTGGTGGTTTCGCAAGTGATGCTGTCCATTGTGCTGCTTTTCGTGGCGGGACTATTCACTCACAGTCTCCAGGAACTTCTCAGTGTGGACCTTGGCTTTCGGCCAGAGCACGTCCTGGTGCTCTCCGTGGATCCCACGCTCATTGGGTACCAAGGGTCGCGTCTCGTTGGCCTCTACAAAGATTTGCTTCAGCACGCGCGCGCGATACCTGGAGTGATGGCGGCGAGCCTGTCTCGCAATGGATTAGTGACTCGCGGGGTCTGGTATAACAGCGTCAGCGTGCCGGGATATGTGCCTGGGCCCGGCGAAGTCATGGGAAGCACTTTCAACCCGGTCGGTGCAAGCTTTTTCCAAACGGCCGGCATTCCTATTCTGCTGGGGCGAGATTTCAGCGAGCAAGATAATGAGACGGTACCGAAAGTGGCGATCGTCAATGAAACGTTTGCGCACGACTTTTTCGGTGAACAGAATGGCGTGCAGAAGGCCCTCGGCCAGACCATTGGTCTTGGTGTAGATCAAAACCTGGGACAGTTTCAGATCGTGGGAATAGTCAAGGATTCCAAGCAAAGGCGCTTAGACGAGCCACCGGTTCGCGTTGTTTACTTCCCGTTTTTGCAATCCGAGTTACCGCCGTCTCTGATAGGCCATATGACCCTGGAGGTGCGCACCGCAAGTGAGCCTGCTAGCATGACGAACGCCATTCGCCTGGAGTTGCTGGCGGTCGAAAAGAACCTGCCCATCTACGGCGTAAAGACCTTAACGCAGCAAGTGCACGAAAGTTTGGAAGGGGAACGCATGTTTGCCTGGCTTACTTCGCTATTCGGCCTGCTCGCGCTCTTGCTAGCCTCGGTGGGACTTTACGGCGTTATTGCTTATTCCACAGTGCGGCGAACAGCGGAAATTGGTGTTCGGATGGCGCTCGGCGCGCATCGCCGCGACGTGATGGCTATGGTCCTCAGGGAAGCCCTACGTTTAACGGCAATCGGCGTGGTCATCGGTCTAGCTTTAGCGCCTGCGGTAGGACGCGCCGTTTCCAGCATGTTGTATGGCGTCAACTCCACCGATCCGCTCACCATTCTAGGCGCCAGTCTCCTGATGTTCGTTCCGGCGGCGTTGGCCGGCTTTCTTCCGGCGCGGCGTGCGTCGAAGGTGGATCCGATGGTGGCGCTGAGGTACGAGTAGAGGGAGGGCCGGAGAATGCGACCGGAGCATTGGTTGTTCACGATTCCACTGCGGCTGCGGTCGTTGTTTCGCTGGGCGCAGACGGACCAGGAATTGGACGACGAGCTGCGCGAGCACCTCGAACGAAAAACCGAGGAATACGTGGCGCAAGGGATGACGCAAGAAGAGGCGCACCGCCGCGCGCGGCTCGACCTGGGTGGCATCGAGCAAACCAAAGAGAAGTGCCGCGACGCCCGCCGCGTGAACTGGATTCAGGATTTCGTTCAGGATTTGCGCTTTGGTCTGCGCCTATTGCGGAAATCTCCCGGCTTCACCGCCGTCGCTGTGCTCACACTCGCCTTAGGCATCGGCACGACAACAGCGATGTTCAGTATCGTCGATAAGGTCGTTCTTCGGCCTCTATCGTATGCCGATTCAGGCCAGCTCGTGATGATCGACGAGTGGACGCCGAGCTTCGGACCCATACCGGTAAACAGCCTCCATTTTCAGGAATGGCGACGGACGGCAACCTCGTTCGATCAGATAGCACTTGTCGGCGGTGGGGACGTGAATGTGACGGATTCCAGCGAGCCGGAACGTCTTCCCGGTGCACGGGTATCCCCTGCACTGTTTCCGATACTGGCGGTTCAGCCGCAACTCGGGCGTGCGTTTCTGAGCGAGGAAGACGTTCCGGGACGGGATCATGTCGTGCTGATCGGCAATGAACTCTGGCGCGGCCGCTATTCGGCCGATCCACACATTCTAGACCGGACTATTTCCATTGATGGCGTCGCTCATGAAATTGTGGGCGTGCTGCCTGCCAATTTTCATTTTCCAAAACTCGGTACTCTCTACCCGGTCACGATTCTGCAAGAAAAGCCACAGATCTGGAAGCCAATCGCGCTCCGTCCCGAGGAACTGACACCTGGCGGTGGTTTCAACTTCGTCTCGATCGGGCGTCTCAAGCCCGGTGTCACTCTCATACAGGCCTCCTCTGAACTCGATGCAATTGAGAGAGGTTTCTCGGCTCAGGTGTCGAAAGCACTGGGATCGGATCTGAGATCGCACGTGCTTCCGCTTAAGGACCGAATCGTGGGAAGGGCAAGGACTGGCCTCGAGCTGATGCTGATGGCGGTAGGTAGCGTATTGTTTATCGGATGCCTGAACCTAATGAACCTGCTACTCGCGCGCCTTTCCTCGCGTCGCCGCGAACTGGCGGTGAGGTCCGCGATCGGGGCCAGCCGTTGGCGTCTCACGCGTCAGATGATTGTCGAAAGCCTGACGCTCTCGGCGATGGGCGGGGCCTGCGGCGTGTTCGTAGCCTATCTTGGGGTTCGGTTGTTCTTGGCGGTCGCGCCCTTTGATCTACCGCGCCTCGACGAAGTGCACGTCGACATGAGTGTGGTTATGTTCGCGCTGCTTGTTTCCACCATTGCAGGTCTCGTGATCGGCATCTGGCCAGCCTCGCAATTGAGCGCAGCGGAGATTGCCGAAGTGATGCCAAGTGGAACGCGATCAACGTCAGGCCGCGGAGTCGGGCGTCTCCGTTCTGCGGTTGTTAGCGGGCAAGTGGCGTTGGGTGCCTTATGCTTAATTGCCTCCGGTCTCCTCTTGGAGAGTCTTGTCAATCTTCTGAATGTAGACCGAGGCTTCGATGCGAGTCAGGTCGTGACCGTCGGGGTCAATCCGCCTGTCAGTCAGTATCCAACTCTCGAAAAGCGCGTCGCGTTCGTCCGCACTGTGTTGGATGAACTAAAGGTGCTGCCCGGGGTCACTAGCGTGGCGGCGGCGAACATGCTGCCTCTCAGCGGTGAGGGTGGCAACAGCGCATTGTCAGTCGCCGGGACGAGCACCGCGCTCTTCGAACACGCACTCGGCAATATTCGAACTGTGAGCAGCGACTATTTCCGTACGATGGGCATGTCGCTGCAAGCTGGGCGGTTGTTCAATGACGGAGACCAACAGCGTCAGGTTGCCGTGATCTCAACGTCGATCGCGAAACGTGCGTGGCCAGGCGAAAATCCGATTGGAAAACGCTTTCATTTCGGTCCACCGAGCGTTCCCGACAAGGAGGTGATCGGAGTAGTAAACGATGTACGCAGCGTCAGCCTGGAGGCTGGACCGTCATTCAATGTCTATATCTCCTACTGGCAGGGCCCTTTCATCGCCATTGAATTCGCACTCAAAACAACAAACGACCCCGCAGCGATCGCGCCAGCTATTCGATCCAAAATTCGCGGCATCGATGCTGAGCTGCCGGTTTCTTCCCTGCGAACGATGGACCAAATCGTGGAAGGTTCAGTGGCGCAGCGTCGATTCCAGACGTATCTGGTGCTCACGTTTGGCGCGGCTGCTCTGTTGCTCGCCTGCCTCGGCGTGTACGGTGTGATGTCATTTGTCGTTACACAGCGCACGACAGAGATTGGTATCAGGTTGGCCTTCGGCGCTGAACCGGGGGCGGTCCTGCGGATGGTCTTGCGTCAGGCTATGCGTCCGGTAGTCGTGGGCGTCGCGGTGGCCATCCCGCTTGCCTTTCTCGCCGGCTCCTGGCTGCGATCAATGGTTTTTGGTGTCAGTCCCGAGGACCCCAGGACAATTACCGTGGCGTGTTTCAGCCTGGTCATCGCGGCAGCCCTAGCAGCGTATCTTCCTGCGCGGCGCGCCATGCGTGTCGATCCCATGGTCGCTCTGAGATATGAGTGAGGGAGGGCCGGAGAATGCGACCGAAGCATTGGCTGTACACGATTCCGCTGCGGCTGCGGTCGTTGTTTCGCTGGTCGCAGGCGGACCAGGAATTGGACGACGAGTTGCGCGACCACCTCGAACGAGTAACCAAGGAATACGTCGCAAAAGGGATGGCACCAGAGGAAGCGCGGCGGCGCGCGGGCCTCGACCTGGGCGGTATCGAGCAAACCAAAGAGAGATGCCGGGACGCGCGACGCGTGAACTGGATTCAGGACTTGATTCAGGATATTCGCTACGGGCTACGCATGCTGCGCAAGTCTCCGGGTTTCACGACCGTTGCTGTCCTCACTCTCGCGGTTGGGATTGGCGGCGCGTCTGCCGTGTTCAGCGTGGTGGATCGGATTCTATTCCGCAGCTTGCCTTATCCCGAGGACACCCGTTTGGTGTCTTTCGGCCTGCTTGCCCCCATCGAGCGCGATGAATTCATGCTGGGCTCAAGCTACGTTGATTTCAGAAAGCAGCCAGGCCCATTTGAAGCAATCGCAGCAATGAACCCCGGCACGACCGCCTGCGATTTAACCGAACAAAACGCCATGCGGTTGAACTGCGCCCTTGTGGAACAAACTTTTCTTCCCACCTTGGGCGTTCAGCCGCTCCTTGGCCGCAACTTCCTGCCGGACGAGGACCGTCCGAACGTGCCGCGCATCGCTGTGCTGTCTTACTCGCTTTGGAGGAGCCGATTTGGCGGAGACCCGGGCGTGCTGGACAAGACGATCTCTTTGGATGGCGCAGCAACGCGAATCGGGGGTGTGCTTCCGGCGAACTTCGAGATGCCCACACTGAGCCCCATTGATCTTCTTCTTCCACTGGGGCTCGATGAAGAACGGCAGCGCCGGGCGAACCCGGGCGCGGTCCTTCGCACTTTCGCCCGGCTAAAACCGGGCTTCGACGTGCCGAGGGCAGTTGCGGCGCTTCAACCTTGGTTAGAGCAAGCGCTGCAAGGCGCTCCGCCTATGTTTCGCAAAGAAATTCGCCTGTCCGTCCGCACTTTGCGCGATCGCCAGACGCAAGACGTTCGCCTAGCTTCATGGCTCTTCTTAGGAGCGGTGTGCGCGTTTTTGCTGGTAGCGTGCACCAATGTCGCAAATCTTCTCCTTGCGCGCGCGTCCGGCCGCCAGCGCGAAACCGCCGTGCGCGCGGCGCTCGGCGCAAGCAAAGGTCGGTTGATTCGCCAAAATTTAACGGAAAGCCTACTTCTCGGCAGTTTCGGCGCAATCGTAGGCGCCTGGTTCGCCTATTTTTTGCTTCGTTTATTCGTTTCGCTGGCGCCTCAGGGGATTCCTCGAATGGACCAAGCTCGCCTCGACCTGCGGGTTGTAGTCTTTGCGCTCGCCGTCGCGCTGGTTTCGGCTTTGCTGTCCGGTGTTGCGCCGGCGTTCCAATTATCAGCGCCCGACGCCCTGGCCGGGAAGAATGTTCACGCAACGTCGCGATATTTTCTGCGACAAATGTTGGTATCGGCTCAAATTGCGATTTCCCTGATTCTTTTGGCCGGGGCGAGTCTCTTGCTGCGCAGCCTCTGGAATCTAGAAAACGTTCACCTCGGAATGCAAACAGAGAACATCCTCGTTGAGAATGTGCCACTCGTTCAGTATCGGTACGCGACGCCGGAGAAAAAAGTGGCCTTCTTCGCCGAGCTCGAAAGCCGCATAAATCGCTTGCCTGGCATGATGGCAGTCGCCATGAGCGATTCTTTGCCACCCTTTGGCCGAATGCGCTCGACGATTTTTGCTGCAATCGAAGTTGCAGGCCGGCCGCTGTTCAACGAAGGTACTGGTGGCGCCGTGGGGTGGCGCGCGATCACTCCGGGTTACTTCTCGACGTTAGGAATCCGCATCGTTCAGGGCCGCGGATTCCAGCAAAGTGATCTTCTGCAGCCTGAAAACTCGATCATCCTGAATGAGATCCTCGCCCGGCAACTGTTTCCGAGTGCGAATCCTATTGGTCAGCAGGTGCGCTGGGGCCGCACCCAAGGTCCCTGGCGGACCGTCGTGGGCGTCGTAGCAGATGTGAAGAACGATGGCCTCGCGTCGAAAGCTGGCCCAGAGTTCTACCTTCCTTCTTTGAAGAGCGACGAGATGCTCAGTGAAGGCTACGTGATGGTTCGCACACAAATGAATCCAAAGACAGTGGCCAACTGGATGCGCGCGGAAACAAGCGGATTGGATTCTACTGTGCCCGTAACCATCGAAGCCATGAGCCAACGAGTGAGCAAGTTTACGGCGCGTCCGCGTTTTGATGCCATGCTGCTATCGCTGTTTGCCGGAATGGGCGTGCTTCTCGCGGCGATTGGCATCTACGGTGTTGTCCGTTATCTGGTCGAGCAGCGCACCCGCGAGATTGGCGTGCGCATGGCGCTGGGCGCCACACCACAAAGCATCTTGAAAATCGTGCTTGCGAAGGTTGTCCAGTGGACCATCGTTGGCTCAGCCTTGGGGCTGTTTGGCGCGTGGGCCTGCGCGCGATTGCTGCAATCCCTGTTGTTTGAAGTTCGACCCCGCGACCCTGTTCTCTTCGGTCTTGCCTGGCTGCTGCTAGTTGCAGTGGTGTTCATGGCCGCGTGGATCCCCGCGCGGCGGGCGATGCGTGTCGATCCCATCGTGGCTCTGAGATACGAATGAAGGAGGATGGGGAAATGCGACCGGAGCATTGGCTGTTCACGATTCCACTACGATTGCGGTCATTGTTTCGCCGGGCGCAGGCGGACCAGGAATTGGACGACGAGTTGCGCGAGCACCTCGAACGAAAAACCGAGGAATACGTCGCGCAAGGGATAGCGCAAGCAGAGGCGCACCGCCGCGCGCGACTCGACATGGATGGTATCGAGCAGACCAAAGAGAAATGCCGCGATGCACGCCGTGTGTACTGGATTCAGGACTTGATTCAGGATTTGCGCTACGGTCTACGAATATTGCGCAAATCCCCCGGCTTTTCTACCGTCGCGGTCCTCACCCTTGCCCTGGGCATCGGGGCCAACACAGCCATCTTCTCGCTGACGGACCAAATCTTGCTGCGCGAATTGCCCGTGCCGCATCCGGAGCAGATCTTCATCTTGCGCTCGCCGGGGCCGAATCATGGGCATACCTGGGGCGATGTGGACCAAGGCGCGCAGTCATTCTCCTATCCGATGTACAAAGATCTGCGCGAACGGGCGACTGTGTTTTCAGGCTTGCTGGCGTGCCGCAGGATCACGGTGAACGTTTCCGGCCACGGTGAGACGCAGGCCGTGCATGCAGACCTGATCAGCGGCAATTTCTTCCAGACGCTCGAAGTGCAACCCGCTCTTGGCCGCCTCTTCACTTCGAGCGACGAGACCGCTCCGGGCGCGAATACGGTCGCGGTTCTGAGCTACTCCTACTGGTCGCGGCAACTCGGCGCCGACCCATCCATTTTGAACAAGCCGCTCACCGTCAACGGCATTCCGCTAACCGTTGTTGGTGTGGCTCGCAAAGGATTTTACGGCGTGCAAATCGGCTTAACGCCGGACCTTTTCATACCCGTCACCATGAAGGCGCAAATGGCACCGAACCCGAATCAAAGGCTTGAGGATCGCACCGACCACTGGCTGCCAGTTATGGGCCGGCTCAAGCCGGGAACGAAGGTCGCTCGCGCCGAGGCAGAGCTGCAGCCGATTTATCAGCCGCTTATGGAATCGGATGCCAAACTGCACAAGCTCTCCGGGGACGACTGGAAGCGGTTCATCTCGAAGCCGCTGCTGCTCGCAGGTGGCGCGCATGGCCGGTTGGTTTTGCAGGAAGGCGCGCAGGAGCCGCTATTGGTTTTGATGAGCATGGTCGGCCTGGTTCTGCTGATTGCATGCGCGAACCTCGCGGGCCTGCTGGTAGCCCGCGGCGAAGCTCGGCAGCGGGAAATTGGCGTGCGCCTGGCCATGGGCGCTAAACGCATGCGGCTCATCCGGCAACTTCTTACGGAAAGCCTGCTGGTCGCGATTGGAGGTGGCGCGGCGGGGATTGCCTTGGCTTGGTGGTGCTTGAACACCATCACCGCTGCGATTCCTCCGGGCCAAGGCATGCTCGGTCTCGTGACAAATCTGGATTTTCGTGTGCTGTGGTTCGCAATTGCCCTGACGCTGGCAACCAGCATCGTTTTCGGCCTCGCTCCAGCGATGCGCGCCACGCGCCTCGACTTGCAAAGCACATTAAAAGATCAGGGTTCGAGCGTTTCCGCGGGCCGCTCCAACGTTGGTCTCCGCAAGCTGCTGATCGTCTCGCAGGTGGCGCTCACGGCGGTGCTGCTGGCAGGCGCGGGGCTTTTCGCACGGACCCTTGTGAATCTCGAACACGCGAATCTGGGAGTGAACACCGGCCGCGTGCTGCAATTTTCGGTGGCGCCCGATTTTAACGGCAGCACGCCGGCGCAGACGATTGCGTTCGCCGACCGTGCGCGGAATGAAATTGCCGCGTTCCCCGGTGTGCGCTCCGTGAGTATTTCTTCGGCTGAGATTCTTGCGAACGACGACTACGTCTCCAACTTCACGCCCGAAGGTTATGTGCCACAGCCTGGACACGTCCCACAGCCTGGGGACGATACCGACGCCATGTATGACTACATTGGCCCAAATTATTTTTCGACGATGGGAATTCCTCTCATCGCTGGTCGGGAATTCGCCGAGTCTGATACGTCCGGGAGCCCCAAAGTCTGCATTATCAACCAACAACTGGCGCAGCGATCCTTCGCGGGGCGCAATCCCATTGGCCTGCACCTCACAAGCGGAGCAGGCAAACTCTATACAAACCCGCCGATGGAAATCGTCGGCGTGGTTGCTAACAGCAAATGGGATGACGCGCGCAGCGATATCGTCCCGTTTCTCTATATGCCTTATTCACAGGACGCGAATCTCGGCCATCTGGCGTTCTACATCCGCACGGAACGCGATCCTGTGCTCATGGCTCCTTCGCTGCGTTCGCTGATTCAGCAGCTCGATCCGAACTTGCCCGTCAACAATATGCGCACGCTGGAGGAGCAGGTCAGCAATTCGATGCTAAACGACAGGGTCGTTACCGGGCTTTCCGTTTCGCTCGCGCTTCTGGCGGCGTTGCTTGCGGCTCTGGGGCTTTACGGCGTGCTCGCCTATGTAGTCGCGCGGCGCACGCGCGAAATCGGCATTCGAATCGCGCTCGGAGGTGGGCGAGCGAATATCTTGCAGCTCGTTGTGGGGCAAGGCGTGCGGCTGACACTGGTTGGCGGCGCGATTGGGCTCGTCGCAGCACTGGTTGCCACACGATGGGTCGCGAGCTTGCTCTATGGTGTGACGGCACACGATCCGCTGACATTTGTCGGTGCCGTCGCGCTGCTCGCGATTGTCTCGGGCGCGGCCTGCTACATCCCCGCGCGCCGCGCGATGCGCGTCGATCCCATGGTCGCTCTGAGGTACGAGTAAAGGAGGTCGGAGAATGCGACCGGAGCATTGGCTATACACGATTCCGCTACGGTTACGGTCGTTGTTTCGCCGGGCGCAGGCGGACCAGGAACTGGACGACGAGCTGCGCGACCACCTCGAACGAAAAACCGAGGAATACGTTGCAAAAGGGATGACGCAAGAAGAGGCGCGCCACCGCGCGCGACTCGATATGGATGGTATCGAACAGACCAAAGAGAAATGCCGCGACGTCCGCCGCGTGAACTGGATTCAAGACTCCATACAGGATTTGCACTATGGCGTTCGCACCCTGCGCAAATCCTCCGGCTTCGCTGCCGTCGCTATCCTTATCCTTGCCCTTGGCATCGGGGCGAACACGGCGATATTTAGTTTGCTTGACTCCGCCCTACTGAAGCCCCTGTACTCCGCTAATCCAAGTGAGCTCGTTTCGATCTTTTGGGGAGACAGTGAGGGAAACGGTCTGAGTAACCACTCTTATGCGGATTATCTTGATTACCGAAGGGAGTCCGCCTCCGTATTGTCCGGACTGGCGGCATTCACGACCGTGCCTGCTAATCTTCTCGTCGGCCAAAAAACGGAGCGCGTCAATCTTGGCCTAGTCAGCGATAACTACTTCTCGGTTTTGGGGGTAAGCCCGATCGCTGGACGGCCATTCCTGCTCGAGGAAAACAAGACAGTTGGTGCCAACTTTGTCGCTGTTATCAGTGAGAGGCTTTGGCGCGAACAGTATGGCGGCGGCACCGACTTGGGCGGCAAGACAGTCTTGCTGAATGACTCTCGTTATTCGGTGGTTGGCGTCGTGCCTGACCGTGTATGCCGGATGGCTA
>Ga0066700_10001081_pt1 | contig 10993 bp, 8 predicted proteins | sample GraSoiAngelo_149_FD_66460 | JGI IMG/M metagenome (GOLD analysis project Ga0066700, IMG submission 66460) | Grasslands soil microbial communities from the Angelo Coastal Reserve, California, USA - 14_1009_09_30cm | ecosystem: Environmental > Terrestrial > Soil > Grasslands | place: USA...
CTGCGTTCCGCGCTGGTGGAACGGCGACCCGTCGCTCCGATCGAGCTGTCGTCCTCCGGCTGAAGCAGGAGCGCTACTCCCCACGTGCTCCGAGCTTCCACCGCCCGCCCACCCGCTGCAGCGTTGAGCCCATTGAAAATGTGAACACCTCGAATTGCTCGGAGTGCCTAGACGCTGCCGGAAACTTGAAGCGTTCGATGCGGTAGTCGAGTCGCAACGCGATCGGGAGATGCGTCGGCAGCAAGGCCATCCCCACATCACTTCCAAGAGCAAAGGTCGGTCGCTGCTGTCCGCTGACCGTGACCACCGGCAGATAGGCTAGGCTCGCGAAAGCGCGCACCGCGGGCGTACCCAGGTTGCGCGACGCCGTGGCGCCTACCCTCACCATGTCCCAACGCTGGTAGCCCGCCGCCGAGCTGAACGCTCGCGCGGTGTACGCTATTTCGAAGCGGAGCCAGACGCGAAATTCATAGTGGCCGTCGAGCGACAGCTCTCCAACGTCACGCTTGGGTGCCGTTCCCGCTTGTGAGGGTGTCAACTGGCCTCGAGTGCCGCCCGCTGACAAGGTGAAGCGGCCGACTCGGAAATCGAGCGCCGCACCGGCCCACACACCATCCACCCGGTCCATCACGCCTCCCACGCGAGCGCTGTTCTTTGGGGCGGCGATCACGGCACGGGCTGAAACCGTCTGGCCGGCGAGCATGGAGGCGGGCACGTGCAAGGCGGCGAGCAGCGGAGCCAGTTGGCGTAAGCGAAGTGTGGCGTTCATGGTTCTCGGGTCGCGCGGATGCGAAGCGGTGCGAGTCGCAGCTTGGTCGCATTCTGGCCGGCTATGGCTCGATTCCGAGTGTCCAATTGCGCACGCAGCGACTCGTTATACATGATGTTCTCCGGGATCGGCACGCTGGGGCGCTTGAAGGCAAGATTCGCGAGTGCGATTGAACCTCCGACCACCCAGGCCGCCGACGGGATCGGGCGACCGCTGAGCGTGCGGTCGTTCACCGCTGTCGCCACGAAGACCGCCAGCGCGCCAAGCCCGATTCCCTCCCCCATCGCCCGGAGCGAGGGCCCGCGTTTCCTGGTCTCAGGCCGGTTCGCTGCGTCCGGAACCGAGGGCTCGTAAGGGGTTGTGTCCACGGGCATCCGCTCGACGGTCAGTTGCAGCAGGTCGCTTGCGCCGCGCCCAGCGGCGGCGACTGCGCCTTCGATCGCGTAGACACCCGGCGCCAACACACTGCCGTCGGGTGCTGCGAGCGGGATTCTCACGCTCGCCGTGCTGTCGACGGACAACGCTATCAATAGCGAGTCCCGGGGTCTGGGGCTTGAGAGCCGCAGGAGCAGCCGCACCTCCCCCGGCCGACCGACCGCGATCTCGACGGGCAACGAATCCGGCCACGGCGTCACCACCGTGTCGCGTGGAGCGCGGAGTTTGATCACGAGGGTTTCCCGACGCCCCTGGGTGAAGGCCGCCCGCAGCTCGGGGTTGAAGAGGTCGGCCGGCGGACTGTAGAACGGATCCACCTGGACGAGTTCCCGAAGGAAGGCGCGTGCCGAATCCCTGGCCCCCAAGGACCAGATCGCCCCCGCGAGCCGCGCAAGCGCACGGGCCCGTGCGATGGTTGGAAACGAACTCTCCTCTGGGCTTAGCAAGCGCAGCAGCGTCTCCACCCCGCGCTCGGTTGCTCCCGCGTCGAGTGCCGTGAACGCACTGTCGAACCGCGCCTCGCCGGTCGTGTCCGGCGTCGTAACCCAAGAGAGTCGGACCCGCTGTCGCTCGGCGACACCGATCGTCGTATCGATGGCCGGTCGGCCGTCTCGCTCGAGACGGAGCGCGTGGCGGCCGGGGACGACGCGGTGCGCCGCGACGTTGGTGTAGCCGACGCGCTGGCCGTCGACCGAGAGCGTCCCCCACGGACGTGCCACGACGTACAGAAAGCCCGCCGTCTCAGGAAGCAAGGACACAAGGATGACGGTCGTGACTCCTGGCAACAGCTCCACCGTGAGGCGGGTGGGCAGGTATCCGGGAGCGGAAACGACCACCGCGTAACTGCCCGGTGAAAGGCGCCGCGACTCCCCGCCCCGCAGGAACTGATCCGCGCCGACGCGGGCGGTGATCGGGATGTTCGCGGACGCTAGCCGGATGGTCCCAGGCGCGTCGGCGCGGAAGGCGCTCGGCCACTCGAACTCCGTCCGCGCGACGAACCGGTCACCCGGGGTGGAATCGACAAACGCGCGGGCGGCTCGAGCCGCGCGCACGACGGCGGGCGGCACGACCTCAAGGTCGACGTCGAAGTCCGGAGCGAGTCGAAACGCCCACCGCAGCCACGTCGCGGCAAACGAATCCTGTCGGAGCACCAGCAGCACGTCGGCGAGGCGCTCGACACCAAGCTTCCAGGGTTTGTCCGGCGATCCAGCCCTGGGGTCGAGGCCCAGGCCGAGCAAAGGCGCCGCGCTGTGATAATCCGCCAGGAGATAGCGCTCGGTTCCGGCCGCAAGGGCCCGGCGCCCGGCTTGCGCCGGTGCCGGCCTGGCGACGAGCACGAGCACGATCAATGGCGCGAGGGATTTCACGGAGTGACTCGACGTAGCTCGATTTCGAGCAGGTTGGTGCCGGACCGGAGCGTCAGCATAGTATCCAGGGAGGCGAAGCCGGGCCGCTCGAACCGCAGCGTATGCGTGCCGGGCGGCAGCTCCTCACGGTGCACCGGCCGCTCGCCTCTCAGCTCACCATCGACGTAGATGCGCGCCCACCCACTGGTGAGGCGGAGAATGAGTACGGCGGTCGGGGTGCGGCTCGTCGTTGTGGGCGGCCGCGAGGCAGTTGGTTGCCTGAGCCGAAGCTGGCTACCCACCGCAGCATCGCCCGGCACTGGTGCAACTGAATCCCCCGTGGCCGACGGGCGCGCAGGCTGGCCTTCGTGAGCCCCACGGCGCAACAACGCGATCCCACCATACAGCGCCGCCACCGCGGCGATGCCCGTTCCCCAGATAACCATCTTGCGCCGGCGCAGTGCCGCGCCCAGCGGCGATTCCAGCATGGGTGCACGTCCGGCGAGTGCTCTCACAAAATCGCTGACCGTCGAGAATCGGTCCGTCGGGTTCTTCGCCAATGCGCGTTCGATCGCCGCGTACGCGTGTGGTGGCAGATCGGGCCGCAGCTCCACGAGCGGCGGTGGGGGTTGGGAGACGTGCTTGTTCAGCAGCTCGTAGGCCGTAGCCGCGTCGAACGGGACGCGGCGGCCGAGGCACTGGTACGCCACGACGCCGAGCGAGTACTGGTCGGCGGCGCCCGAGACCTGGGCGCCGAGATATTGCTCGGGGGGCATGTAGTACGGCGTGCCGAGCAGGTGCCCCGACGCGCTGAAGGACCCTTCCTGAATTTCCTTGGCGATGCCGAAGTCCGTGACCGTGACCCGGCCGCTCTCGTCGAGCACGATGTTGCCGGGCTTGATGTCGCGGTGGATGACCCCGTGCTGGTGGGCGTAGTCGAGCGCGTCGGCGACCTGGTCGAGCAGCGCGATGGTCTCCGCGAGCTCGAGCCGCTCTCTTTCCTTGAGAATGACATCGAGGCTCTGGCCCTCCAGCAGCTTCATCGAGTACCACAGCAGCTCGCCGCCCGCGCTGACGCGGTAGATGGGGATGATGTTCGGGTGGTCGAGGGCCGCCGCGGTGCGCGCTTCGCGTCGAAACCGCTCGATCGCGCTCGCCCCGAAGGTGAGCGCGGGGGGGAGCACCTTGATCGCGACGCGGCGGCGCAGCTGGATCTCGGTGGCTAGGAACACGACGCCCATTCCGCCCCGCGCCAGCTCCCGCTCGATTTCGTATTCACCGGCGGTCGCCTCGCGCAGCATGCGCGTGAGCTTGGCGACCCCAGCGTCGTCCAGCGAGGGCCGCGGCGTGGACGCTGCATCCAGCACGTCGGCGCCGCAATTGGTGCAGAACACGCTGCCGTCGGGGAGCGAGCTGGCGCAGTGGGCGCACCGCATCGCGGGATACGATACGCCGCCCTGCGCGGCAGGGCCAGCGTCCGGCGATTGTCGCTCCACTGAGACTCGCACGCATAGCCTTCCCTACCGTGGCCTCCACGCGGGCGCGTGGTCGGTGCCCGGGCTGTTGGTGAGGTTCTGGAGGCCCGAGCCGTCGGCGTTCATCACGTAGATCTCCGAGTTGCCGTCACGGGCGCTCACAAAAGCGATCTTCGTGCCGTCGGGCGACCAGACGGGGCTGAAGTCCCTGCCCGTGTTGGTGAGCTGCCTAACGCCCGTGCCGTCCGCGTTCACCACGAGGATGTAGCGGTGCGGGAAACAGCGATAACCACAACCAACTGACAAGATGTAAGCGATCTTCGAGCCATCGGGTGACCAGGCGGGGTTCAAATCGGAGTCTGGGTTGGTGGTGAGTCTCTGGAGGCCCGAGCCGTCGGCGTTCATTACGTAAATCTCCTGGTTGCCGTCGCGGAGGCTAAGGAAGTCGATCTTCGTGCCGTCGGGCGACCAGGCGGGGTTGAAATCGTAGCCCGGGTTGTTGGTGAGGTTGACCTGGCCCGAGCCGTCGGCATTCATCACGTAGATCTCGGAGTTGCCGTCGCGGCCGCTAGAGAAGGCGATCTTCGTGCCGTCGGGCGACCAAGCTGGCCGGTTGTCGGAGCTTGGGTTGTTGGTGAGGTTCCGGAGGCCTGAGCCGTCGGCGTTCACCACGTAGATCTCCGCGTTGCCGTCGCGGTCACTCACGAAGGCGATCCGTGTGCCATCAGGCGACCAGGCGGGGGGGTCAAGAAAAAAGTAAGTCGTGGTACTGAGCAGCGTGAACCCCGAGCCGTCGGCGTTCATCAGGTAGATCCCAAAGTGGATCCCATCGGTGCCGTTGAAGGCGATCCTCGTGCCGTCGGGCGACCAGACCGGCGGCAAGGCATTCAGTCCCAGACCGGTGTTCGCGAGTCGAGTGACGTCTGAGCCGTCGGCGGTCATCACGTAGATGTCCGCGTTGCCGTCGCGGTCGCTCACAAAGGCGATCGCGTGTCGACAGGGAGACGGCGCGCCCGCGACCGTCGCCACCGCCGTGTCGGATTTCCCGCCGTTCGCGGGGGTGGCGATGATACCCGTGCTGCCCCCGCCGCCCGCGGTGACCAGGCCGGCGCTGTCGACCGTCGCCACGCACCCGGAACCGCTGCGCCATGCGAACGCGCCTCCGACAACGGGATAGCCGTTTCGGTCCAGGCCCGTAGCAGTAAGACGGACGGTGTCGCCCTGCCCCGTGAGCGCCACGCTGTCTTGCGACAGTCGCGCGGCCACCGCCTCCTGACGTACCACGACTGTGACGAAGGCCGACTGGCCTTGGCTCGACGCGGTGACCAGCACCACGCCGTTCGCCACCGCCCGTACCCGCCCCGTCGCATCCACCGTGGCGATCATGGGGTCGTCCGTCGCCCAGGTGACCGCCGGATTCGGGATCCGGAAGTGTAGGCTGTCCCTCGCCACGGCAACGATACGGCTGGTGTCCGCGATCGCCGTGAGTGTGTCGAGACTGGGAGTCACGATCAGGAACCGCACGACCTGTCGGACCACGAGCGTCGCCGTATCCGCGGCGGTGCCGACTCGCGCGATGATCTTCGCCGTGCCCGCACCGGTCACAGTCACAAGCCCAGCGGTATCCACCCGAGCCACGGCCGGGTCGCTGCTCGACCAGTGTGCCTTGGCGAGAGGGAGGATGCTGCTCGTCGAATCGAACGCGATGGCGCTGAACTGCACCGTCCGGCCGACCGTGTGGAGCGTATCGACTCGCGGCGCCACCTCCACCCCCGCCGCGACCTGGGTCACCGCAACGGAGGCAACACCTTTGACACTGTCCGCTGCAGCGGCGATCGCGACGGTGCCCTCATCCCGCGCGGTGACGAGCCCCGTGGCATCCACCTGCGCCAGCAGCGAATCCGAACTGGACCAGGTGAACGCCACGTTGGGGACTGCCACACCGCGGGCGTCAAACGCGGTCGCCTTCAGCCGCGTCGTGTCCCCCAATCGCGTGAAGCTCAGAGTGGGCGAGTCGACCGCGACCCGGACCACCACCACCTGGACGGCAAACACGGTGTCCGGCGCTCCCATCGCCGTCTGGTAGACCACGCGCACCGAGGTCGTTCCTCGCGCCACGCCCTGCAAGCGCCGCCCCGCAGGATCGATCGGCGGGGGACTAATGGTGTCTCCGCTGCTGCCCACGACGCGCACTATGCTGGGGTCGAGACTCTCGAGGCGATAGGCTGGGTTCTTGAGCACCTGCCCGTCAGCCGAGATCGAGATCCGCGGCTCCACGACCCCGGCGAGTGGCACGCGACCTGGGACTGGGAAGTCGAGCGTGAACTGGACGCGCCCGGCGTCCGAAGGCCCGTTCGGCAGGACGCACGCCCCGACATAGATGGCGGCAAGCGCGCCAGCTGAGACTGCGAGAGCGGTGGCAAGTCGGCCCATCGTGATGGCCTCCTACATATAGTGCCCAGCCAGAGCGGCGCCGTAAGTGGCGACGCTGGGAGCCAAGAGTAGGAGGAAGCGCACACGCGTCGGCCATTTTCCGGAGCCGACGCGACAAGTCGTTGTGCCACAACTCGATTAGTGAGGTCTACGCAGAGCCTCGAGCACGGCGAGCCGTTCCGGGTCCGCTCCGGCAGCCCGCTCGGCGGTGCGGACGGCGGTCGCGGCGGTCCGCCGCGCCCCGAGCTCCAGAGCCCGCTCCGCCACGCGCCGTGCCGCCTCGAACGCTTCGGGCGCTCGCTCGGCGGCGAGCAGCCGGGCGCGGAGCAGCTGGGAGTCGATGTCGTCGCGAGGGGCGAGCGCGGCGACATAGCGCTCGCGCAGCCGGCGCCGGCCCCCCGCTTGGATGCACTCGCGCTCGATCACCGCCGGGAGCAGCCGGCCGATGAAGCGGTAGCGCCCGTCGTCAAACACGAGGAATCGCTCGCGCTCAAGCCGGTCAAGAGCCGCCTCGACTCGAGTGGCAGGTAGGCCCGATACTTCGGCAATGAGAGACGGGTCTACCATTTCGCCGGCGACGCAGGCTGCCCGCAGCACCGCCGTGCTGTCTTCATCGAGGCGAGCCGCACGCGCCGCAACGGCGCTGCGGACCACCTCGGACACTGCAATCGGCAACGACGAGTCGAGCGTGCCACCGGCGGGTGGCCACTCCACAAGACCCTGGCGCAGCGACGCGGTCTGGCCGAGATCGTGGAGCAGGGTCACGGCGAGGAACGGATTGCCGCCCGACTCCTGCGCCACGCGACGTGCCAGGCGCTCGCGCTCGTCCTTCCCGGTGCACCACGGCGCCATCGTCTCGGTGAGGGCCGCAATGTCGTCCTGCCTGAGTGACTCGAGCTGCACCACTGTGCCCGGGATCTCGCGACCAACGCTCCCGACGAGCGCCCGCAGCTCGGCGGAGAGGTCCGCGCCCTCCTCGCGAGTGAGCACGAGCGCCAGCGCCGCGGTCCGCTCGCGAGACCATACAGCGCGGAGCGCCGCGAGCATCGATCCATCTGCCCATTGCGCGTCGTCGATCAGGACGGCCAATGGTTGATCCTCGGCGACTGTCCGGAAGCATGATGCCAAGGCATCCGCCACCTGAGCCACATCGCTCGTCTCAAGCGCGGGCACCCGCTCGGCGAGCTCCGGTACGATGCCGGCCAGAATCCGCAGCCCAACGTGATCCATAGCTGTGAGACCCGGAGCGTTCTGCAGCCCGCTGCGCATCAGCGCGCGTAACGTGCTCCACGGCGCGTCATGGTCGCTCTCCAGCAGCCGGGCGGTCGCAACTGTCGCCCCCAAGAGTGCCAGCCGTTCGGCGCACGCGTCGATCAGCCGCGTGCGCCCCGAGCCCGAATCCCCGGCGATCACCAGACACACCGGCCCCTGGTGCGGCAGGCGCTCGAGTGTCGCGAACACGCGGGCGTGCTCGTCCCGCCGACCGACGAGTGGCGGCTCCGCGCCGCCATGGCGGCCCCGCCCGCCGCGCCGCTGCCACTTTCCGTCGCGGATGCGGGCTGCCAACTCGCTCAACGCGCTGCTCGGTGGCTCGCCGAGGTCGCGCTCCAGGCCCTCGGCGAAATCGTGAAAGCTCGCAAGCGCGCCGGCCGCGTCGCCGTCGAGTGCGGCGCTGCGCAGGCCGAGCGAGATGGCCGGCTCGCTGTACGGATTCAGTGCGAGGGCGCGCCGGGTGAGGGCCCGGGCCTCGACGTAGCGATTCACGGCGAGCTGGTCCTCGGCCCGAGCGATGAGCAATTGGGTCGCGTCAGCGCGGATGCGGCTGCGCTGGGCTTCCATCCACGCGTCGAACGCCGGCGCGTCGTCGACATGGAACCCTTCGAGGAAGTCGCCGCGGAGGAGCTCCAGCGCACCCAGCTGCCCTGCCCCACAGAGCGACTCGAACTGGAGGGCGTCGACCTCCAGCCCTTGGGAGTTCAACTCGAGCACGTCGCCGTGCGTGAGCAGTCGTTCGGTGCCGAGCGCGGCACGCAACAGGCGGACCGCCTCATTGAGCGAGCGCCGGGCCTTGTCTTCGGGACTCTCAGCCCAGAGCAATCCGAGCAGGTGACTGCGCGAGCGGGTGCCGTTTGGTGACAGGGCGAGATAGCTGAGCAGTGCCGTGTGCTTGCGCCACAGCACATCCGGGGGGGGCTCGCGCCCGTCGACCCGGGCCGACGGCGGGCCCAGGCAGAGCAGCTCGAGGGACGGCATGGCCCTGGCCATGGCAGGATCAAAATGGAGAGAGAATCGAGGAGTGGGGAGTGCCTGGAAAGCACGAAACCTTCCCTACTATGGGAGCGGGCTTCTCGACGGGACGCCATGAGCCACTACCGCTGTGGCGGAGATACGTTGCGGCACCTCCGACTGTGGTGTCAACGTTGGTGCCAAACGGGGCGTTCCTCGCGAGCGTCAGTCGTCGATCGCGTCGCCTAACTTGTTGAAAACACGACGGCCAGCGCTGGTGGGCGCTGGCCGTGCCGGATTACGAATCGAGAGCTCTACCACTGAGCTACGGTGGCGCGGTCTCCTGACTTAGCCACGTGCCGCTCGCTGCGGTACTCCACCGAGCCGCAAGGTTTCGATGAGCGCGGCGAGCGCCGCTGGTAACTGCCGTTGACGGGGGTAGTAGAGGAAGAAGCCGGGGAACGGCGGGCACCAATCTTCGAGCACACGCACGAGCTCCCCGCTCGCGAGGTGCGGCGCGGCGCGGTCCTCCGACATGAATGCCAGCCCTACACCATCGATTGCTGCACGGACCATGATCTCCACGTCATCGACGATCAGCGGTCCGGTTACCCCGACGGTGAGGGACTGCTTGCCCTTGTCGAACTCCCACCGGTACACGCCGGCGGAGCCGTGTCGAAAGTTGATGCAGCGGTGGCTTGGCAGGTCGCGCGGCGACGCCGGCTTCTCGTGCGACTCGAAATAGCGGGGCGAACCCACGATGGCCGGCCGGTGGTCCTGGGATACGCGGAACGTGATCATGTCGCGTTCGATGAATTCCCCGAAATGAATGCCAGCGTCGAAACCCGCGGCGACGATGTCGACGCGGCTCTCATCCGTGGTCACATCGAGCACGACGTCCGGGTAAGCGCGCGCGAATTGTCCCAGCTTCGGTGCCAGCACCGTCGTCGCGGCAATGGGCGACACTACCAAACGCACGAGCCCCGCCGGACGGTCACGCAGCCCGGTAATCAGGTCCAGCGCGCCGCGAATGTCGCCGAGCGCCGGGCGCAGCCGCGCGATGAGCCGCGCTCCCGCATCGGTCGGGGCAACACTGCGGGTCGTTCGCGCGAGGAGGTGAACGCCAAACCGCTCTTCCAACCCCCGCATCGCGTGGCTGAGCGCGGAGGGAGACACTCCCAGACGCCTCGCCGCCCGTGTGAAGCTGCGTTCCTCTGCCACAAGAAGGAACGCGCCGAGGACGCTCAGCTCGTCTCGTACCATTTGTGAATCATACTCACAAACCCTTCTCGATTTTGCCGGCTACTCCGGCGTCCTCGGTCCCGCTACGATTGGCCTCAATGGACATCAAGAGAATTGGCTCACAACCCTCGGGCATTGGACGCGCCGAGTGGTTCACCGGCACGGTACGTGTTGACCCGCTGTTCCAGGCCCCCGATCCGGCACGCGTGGCGGGCGCCAGTGTCACGTTTGAGCCCGGCGCCCGGACGGCCTGGCACACGCACCCACTCGGCCAGACCCTGATCGTGACGGCCGGCTCGGGCCTCGCGCAGCGCTGGGGAGGGCCAATCGAGGAGATTCGGCCCGGTGACGTGATCTGGATTGCGCCAGGTGAGAAGCATTGGCACGGCGCCGCGCCAACCACTGCCATGACGCACATCGCCATTCAGGAGCACCTCCATGGCAACGTGGTGGACTGGATGGAAAAGGTCAGCGACGAGGAATACAGGAGCGAATAATGCCTCACGTCATCGTGAAGCTCTGGCCCGGAAAATCGGAACAGCAGAAGCGGCGACTCACTGAAGCAATCGTCAAAGACGTCATGAACGTCTTGAATTACGGAGACGAGTCCGTTTCGGTCGCTATCGAAGAGGTCCCAGCAGGGGACTGGGCTGAGAAGGTCTATAAACCCGACATCGTTAAGACCTCGGCGAAGTTATACAAGAAGCCGGGTTACACGATGTGAATACGAAGAGGTAGATGGCGATGCGCGGAACCGTATTGTACGGCGCCGGAGACGTTCGCGTCGAGCACGTCCCCGACGCCCGCCTGATCGAACCGACCGACGCGCTCATCGCCGTCACCCGCGCCTGCATCTGCGGCAGCGATCTCTGGCCGTACAAACTGATGAAGCCAGGCGAGCCGCCCCGGCGCATGGGCCACGAGGCGATCGGCGTCGTCGAGGCCGTCGGCTCGGGCGTCCGCACCCTCAAGGCCGGCGACGTCGTCGTGATGCCGTTCGCTTACTCCGACGGCACCTGCGCGTTCTGCCACGAGGGACTGCACACGTCGTGCGTCCACGGGGGGTT
>Ga0066700_10001086_pt1 | contig 10964 bp, 11 predicted proteins | sample GraSoiAngelo_149_FD_66460 | JGI IMG/M metagenome (GOLD analysis project Ga0066700, IMG submission 66460) | Grasslands soil microbial communities from the Angelo Coastal Reserve, California, USA - 14_1009_09_30cm | ecosystem: Environmental > Terrestrial > Soil > Grasslands | place: USA...
GTGCTGGCGTCTTCGTTGATGATGTCGGTGCCGGTGATGTCCGACGGCATCAGGTCTGGCGTGAACTGGATGCGCGTGAACTTCAGGTCGAGCACCCTGGCCAGCGTCGCGACGAGCAGCGTCTTGGCAAGGCCAGGCACGCCGACGATCAGGCTGTTGCCGCCGACGAAGAGCGTCAGCAGCACCAGCTCGATGACCTCGGACTGCCCGATGATCCGTTTGCCGAGCTCCTCGATGATCTGCTGGCGCCCGACTTTCATCTTGTCCGCGAGCGCAATGTCGTCCGCCGATTCGAAATCCACAGTGTCCACTGCCACGATATCTCCTTAGTATCAAGCCATCGCGACCGACCAGCGACTAACTACTATTAGTGCGTCATCCCGTAAATGATGTAGTTGACGCCGATTTTGTACGCTTCATTGGACTCGTCGATCGGTTTGAAGCCGGTATCGGACCACTCCCAGTACTCCGAGATGTCGGTGTTGTAGTTGATCATCACCATGATCCGCTTCGACGGATCGTTGTCCTCGTAGATCGCCCGGAAGATCGCGGGCGGCGGATCGTAATACTGCGGGACGTCGAGCGTCTTGATCTCGAAGAAGCTGTGGAAGATGTGGTGCGAGACGTCGAGATCGTAAATCTTCGCCTCCGGCAGCGCGCGCAGCATCTGCGCCTCGAAGTTGCCCCAGTGGCCGTACCGGAAGTCGTCGACGATGAGGAAGCCGCCTTTGAGCAGGAAGGCGCGCAGGTTCGCCGCTTCCTCCGGCGTCATCGTCCACGCCCCGGGTTCGCAGAGGTACGCGACGGGATACCTGAACAGCTCCGGGCTGTCGAACGGCAGGATATCGGTCTCCTCGGTGTGCGGGTTGAGATAGCTCACCTCGTTGAGGATCTTCATGAAATGCTGTTCGCCCGCCGGGTAATCGTGCGTCCACATCATGCCTTGCGCGGCGTAGCCGTAGTCCGGACCGTACCGAATGCGCACGAACGTGAAGCGGCCGTCGTAGGGAGCGTTCGGCTGAATCGGAATCGGCGCGCCGCGCCGACCGAAACCGCCGAAGCCGCCGCGCCGCTGCGCCAATGCCGTGCCGCCGCTCACCGTTCCTGCAATCAGGAGCGGCAGCAGCAGCGCGGCCATCCGCTTCACGGCTTGCCGTCCTTCTTCGCCTGCAGATCGCGGAGCGCTTTGGTCTTCAGCGCGAGACGGGTAAGCAGCTTCTCCATCTGCGCGTCGTACTGCGCCGGATCCATCGACGCCTTGCGAAGCTGCAGCCCTTCAATCTCTTTTTGAATCGCGTCGCGCTCGTCGACGAGCGCGCGCACCGCGGGATCGGAGGTGTCGACCTTGAGGGCGTTCTCGGCCCGTCCCGTGCCGAGGAAGATGGCCGACGCGAGCTTGCCGTCGCCGCCGTCCTCGAGCATCGCGTGCTCGGTGAGAATCAATCCTTTCTGCTGGAACGCCTGTGTCACTTTCGTCTTGGCGTACTCGAACGCCTCGGCGATTGAGACGTGGCCGTTGCGGTCGCGGTCGGCCGCGGCGTCGCCGAACGCCTCGACGAAGTACTGTCCGAACTCGGTCTCGTTGCGCTCGCCGCCGGTCTTGGTCGCCGTAATGACGACGCGGCCCGGCGCCGCGAGCGGCTGATGGAACGCGCCGCTCGAGCTCGCGGTGTTGACGAACACGACGTGCTGCGTCGTGAACTTACCCAGCAGCCGCGCGTAATCGGCTGCCGTCAAATCCGGCCCCATCAGATTGAACGCCGCCGTGCTTCCGTCGAAGCTGCCGTGGCCGATGAGCAGCAGGACGACCGAATCGTTCGATTTCGCCCGCGCCGCCACGTCGTTGAGCGCCTTCTCGAGGTTGACCTTCGTCGCCTGCTTGTCGGAGAGATAAGTGATGTTCGCGTCGGGCACGGCGTCTTTCGTTTTCGCCGCGTCGATGAACGTCTTCGCCCACTTGTCGAATTTCTGGGCGTGCTCCTCGTCTCCGGGCACGCCGGTGACGACGACGATGTGGCTTTGCTGCGCGAAGGCGGAGCGCACGTTCGCCGCGCTCAGGCAAAGCACGAAAATCACGAAAACACGAAACACACGAAACATGTTCAGTACAAATGGATTTTCGCGTGTTTCGTGGCTTCGCGTGTTTCGTGGCGTCATGCGAGTCCGCGTACCCTTCTGTATCCCCATTCCGCGGACACGAGACCGACGAGCAGCATGAAGAGTGCCGGCATGTCCCAGAGCTCGCGCTCTTCGACGACGGTCACACCGCGGCCGCTGTAGCTGATCGCTTCGGGCAGCGACGCGACGTTGGTCGACGTGAAGAAGCGGCCGCCGGTCTCCTCCGCAATCCGCTTGAGCAGCGGCGCGCGCATCGCGGCATCGAAGTATTCCGCGTCGCCGGCCGACACGCGCACGTGCATCGATCCGCTGCCAAGCGGCTTCTGCGCGCGCTCTGCCCCCACCTTCACGGTGTAGATCCCAGCCTCGTCCGGCACGAACGCGGTGCGGTAGTCGCCGTCCTTGGTCACCGTCCAGTCGATCGGCACGTCGGTCGTCCTGCCGGACGGCGACGTGATGTGCGCCGTCACGGTGGCGTCGTTCACTTCGGCGTACGCCTGGTCGAGCACTTCGGCGGCGACCTTGATCGGTTCGCCCGGCTCCACGCGATCGGCCGTCGTCGTGACGTTCACCTGATCGGGGACGCCGTCCACGAGCCAGCGGATCATCCGCCGCCAGAACATCTGGTGCGTCGTGTCGCTGACCGGCACCTTCGCCGCCATCCGCCAGTACCAGACGTCCTGCACCGGCATCGCGAGCGCCTTGCCCCGTCCGTAGCGCTGGTGCGCGAGGACGACGTGTTCCTGCCGCGCCTTGTCGCTGCCCGTCAGCAGAACGGTCGCCCCGGGCTTCACGTCCTTAATGAGGTTGACCGCCGACAGTTCCGGCATGTCGTCCCACTTCTTCGCCGATGCGTCTTCGGAGTTGGCGAGAAGCGTCACCGGGAACGTGGCGCCGGCGCGCGTCGGCCGCACGCTGATGTCGGTCGCGAGGTACTTCGCGTTGGAGGAGCCGATGACGACCGGCAGCACTTCTCCGACGGGCGTGCCCGCCCACCCGCCTTCGGCGAACGCGCGCCGTCCGCCCAGCATCAGCAGGCTGCCGCCGCGCTTGCTGACGAAGTCGGCGATCATCCGCAGCTGCTCCGGCGTGAACGACGCCGCCTCGACGCTGCCGAGAACGAGCGCGCGGTACGCGAACAACTCCTCGCGCGTTTTCGGGAAGCCCGCGATCAGCTCCTCGGAATTGCTGACGCCCTGACGCAAGTACTTGTTCTCGGCGGTGCGGTCGAGGGTCACGAGCTGCAGATTCTTGTCTTCTGCGACCGCGCGGCGGACGAATTTCAGCTCCACGCGCGGCTCGCCTTCGTAGTACAGGACCTTCTCGACGCGATCGTTGACCTGAATGAGCGCCTCGCGGGCATTGTTCTGCGTGACCTGCTCGGCGTCCTGCGTCGGGACCCTGAAGCGGAACAGGCGCGCGCCCGCTTCGCCCGCCGTGAAACGTACTTTCACCGTCGCCGACTCGCCGTCGGGCGGCAGCTTCACCTCCTGCGTGTTCACGATGCGACCGTCGTCCTCGACGCTGAGCGGGACGGTCCGGCCGCCGTAGCCGGTCTGCGAGAGCACGACGTCGACCACGAGCGCCGTCCCTTTGAGCACGGCGCGCGGCGTCTCGACGCGCGTCACCTGGATGTCGCGCGCGAACTGCTCCTGACCGACGCCGACGGTGAATACCGGAATCGATCGCGCTTTGAGGCTCGCGAGCGATTCGTCGATCGCGGCATCGGTCGTGTCGGCGCCGTCGGAGATCATCACGAGGCCGGCGAGCGGCAGGCCGGCGAGCTCGTCGCGCGCGCGATCGAGCGCCTGACTCAATCGCGTCGCGGTGCCGTCGAACTTCAGATCCGCGGTCGACTGAATCCGATCCGACGAGGACGCGAAGCTGAAGAGGCGGACGACGAAGCGCTGCGAGAGCGCCGTGAGCAGCTTGGCGTTCGGTCCATTGAGCTGCTGTTGCACGAAGGCGCTGCGCGCCTGACCGTCGCGATCGGCGATGGCCATGCTGCGCGAATTGTCGACGAGCACGGCGAGGAAGTTCTGCTGAGGCACCGCCGCCTTGAGAATCAGCGTCGGCCGGAACAAACAGACGAGCAGCACGGCGAGCGCCGCCAGGCGGAGCGCGACGAGCACGAGTCGATCGCGCAGGCGATCGGCGGCCGCCACGCCGCGATAGGTGAGGAGCGCCACGACCGCAGCGGCGGCCACGCCGCCCGAGATCAGCAGGACGGAGCGCGAGAACGCCCACGCCACGTCGCCCTGCTGAAACATGAGGGGCGGATATTTGAAGAGGAAACGGAAAACGTTTTCCACCAGGCGCTCATTCTACAGAAGGCGGCGGTCGAGGGGATCACCAGCGCACTTTTTTCATAAGTGGTCCGACTTCGGACAGGTGGTCGGGCGGAGCAAGCCGGTCGGCCGAGCAAGCTCCGCCTCTGCACCGAAGCAGCGTGGGTGGAGCAGGGGCCGAGCTTGCTCGGCCCGATCAATTTACGCGCGAAGGCGTTTGAACTTCGATCGCAGCTTGAAATACGCGAGCGCTGCGGCCTCGCCGAGCACGAGGCCGCTCAGGATCCAGTCGCTCGCGCGCGGGCGCGACGGAGACGGCGGCGACGCGGGCGGCAGATCGGCATCGACGTCGCAGTTGGCGGCGGCGATCGCCGGCTTCAGGGTGCCGGCGGCCTTCTGCCGCTCCCACGCCTGTTCGGCCAGGACGCCGATCTTCTCCTTCTCGCCCGGCTCCTTCTCGCCGGGATCCTTACCGTATGGCGAGGCGTGCTCGATCTCCGCGTTCAACTCGGCGCCAATCAAGACCGCGAAGCTCGAGACGTAGAACCACAACATCAGCACGATGACGCCGCCGATCACGCCGTACGTCGCGTTGTACGAAGTGAAGTTGGTCACGTAGAACTTGAATCCGAGCGAGATCAGCACCCAGAGCAGCGTGGCGACCACCGACCCCGGCGTAATCCACATCCACCGCTGCTCCGCGTCGGGCGCGTAGTAGTAGATCATCGCCATGCCGAGACTGACCAGGACGAAGACGACAGGCCATTGAAGAATCTTCCACGTCCATTCGAATGCGGCGCCGAGAAACATCTTCGAAGCGATTTTCTCCGCGAGCGTGGGTCCGGCGATGACGAGCGCGAACGACACGACGATGAAGATGGCGAGCGCCACCGTCAGTCCGAGCGCGACGGCTTTCACCTTCCACCACGGACGGCTTTCCTGAATGTCGTACGCCTCGTTCAGCGCGGTGATGATCGCGTTCACTCCCGACGAGGTGCTCCAGATCGTGCCGAGCATGCCCAACGTCAACAGCCCGCCGTTCTTCTCGTGCGCGATCTTCAGCGTCTGATCCATCACGAGCTGCAGGACGTCGTACGGCGCCACGCGCGCCAGCGTCGAGTTGATCGCGTCCAGCAATCCCGCAATCGGAATGAAGCTGACCAGCGCGACGAGGAACAGCAGCGCGGGGAACAGGGCGAGGAAAAAATAGTAGGCGAGCTGCGCGGCGAGGTTCAGACAGTTGTCCGCCAGCAGCTCGTTCCAGGTTCGCACCGCGAGCTGTTTCCACGTGAGCGGGACGCGGAACGCGCGCAGCATCAGCGCGCCCGTGCGCCGTGGCGAACGCCGGTTCCGACCGTCGGCGTGAACGACGGCGCGTCGCTCGCCGGGAACGAATCGGCCGACGCGTCGTGGACCAGATCCTGGCGGCGCCATCCGGCGCGTTCGAGTACGGCGGCGTACCAGCGCCGTGCGTCGGACAGATCGCCTTCGCCCGTCATCGCCCACCACGCGAGGCTTCCGCCAACGCCGGCGAGCAACGATCCGCTCACACTTTTCTGTCGCATCCCCTGCAGCGCGAGCGCGGCGCCGCCGAGTCCGACGAGCCAACGCGTCAACGCGAGCTCGCGGCGCGTGCCATCCCAGCCGCGACGATCCCAGACGCTTGCCGGCGCGCGATGTGTAGTCAGGTTCAGTCCGCTCGTGTGCGTAGTCATACTGGCCCTGCGATGCAAATTCGGGGACACGGTTACGGATGAACTAATGATGGGTTTCCCTACACGTCCCGTCACCGAGTGAACGTCCGTCGACGCGCCGAGCCGCCGCACGCATCCGCCCAAATCGATCGGACGTGGCGATTCTGGCCTGATTCTGCAGGTCCCACCCCTCGACCCGCCTCGTCAGCTCGCCCTTTCCAGTGGCACATCGGTTGCTCGAAAGACCCTTGTAATCCCCTGGCACTCGACCGAACACGGAGGATTCTATGCCGCCAGAGCCAATCCGCGCGACCGACGATGTGCTCCGGCGAGTCCAGGGCGAATTCTTGGAAATGCCCGGCTTGCGGTTGACCGAAGCACAGGCGCGCCGCCTGTGGGGACTGGATGCGGCTTCATGTGATGCACTTCTTGGCGCCCTGGTCGATGCGAATTTTCTGTTCAGGACACGCGACGGCGCGTTCATGCGCGTCGAACGCGCGATGCCCGTAAAAGCCTCGCTGCGGCCGCGAGCCACTATCGCGGCCGCCTGACAACTTTCCTCTTCGGAGGAATGCCCGCCGTCCGGCTGGACGAAAGTCTTTCCTTTGAGCCGTCAGCCAGCCGGCCGAATCTCCTGCCACCTTACCCCGGGCGGCTGACCTTCGGGTCGCCGCCCGCGGCCAATCTCAATCGTCAGTCACGAGTCGTCAGTCTTCAGTCGTGAGTCGTCAGTCTCCGCCGCAAGTGGGCCCTGTCGCGCTAGACTGGCAGCACGCGTTTAGTAGTTGCGACAACGAATCCGCACAAGGTGCGCGAGATTCGCGCCATCCTCGCCGGAATTCCACACGACATCGTCTCGCTCGATGCCTTGCCCGCGATTGACGCTCCCGAAGAGACCGGACGGACATTCGAGGAAAATGCGCGGGCCAAGGCGTTGCACTACGCGGCGGCGACCGGCGAGCTGACCGTCGCCGAAGATTCTGGTCTGGAGATTGACGCGCTTGGTGGCGCACCCGGCGTGGAATCGGCGCGCTACGGCGGTGTCGAGACGCCGTACGAGGAAAAGTTCGCGCTGATCTACAGCGCGCTTCGTCACAACGGCGGTGTCGACTCGACCGCTCGATTCGTCTGTGCGCTCGCGCTCGCATCGGGTCAGTGCGGCGCGGACCTTTCAGACTCGCGTCGCATCCTCTTCGAAACGCGCGCGTCCGTCGAGGGACGCATCGCGGCCGCGCCGCGCGGCCGCGGCGGTTTCGGGTACGACCCGATCTTCTTTTATCCGCCGTACGGCTGCACGCTCGCCGAAGCGACGCCGGATCAGAAGGCCGCCGTCAGCCATCGTGGCCAGGCGTTCCGGATATTGCGGCGTTTTCTCGAAGTGTCCGCGAGCGAACAGCCTGCTTCCCACGCGCGGGACGTTCGATAGGCTGCGCGCTTCAAAAGAGCGCGTCTCCTCGCCACCGCCGTTCGTGATCGAGCAGCCACGACTTCTTGTCGAGGCCGCCCCCGTACCCGATCAGGGAGCCTGACGATCCGATCACGCGATGACACGGAACGACAATCGCGATCGGGTTTGCGCCATTCGCCAACCCCACGGCTCGCGAAGCGCCCGGGGAGCGCAGCTCCTTCGCGATCGATCCATAGCTGCGCGTCTCGCCGGGCGGAATCCGCAGGAGCGCCCGCCACACGCGTTTCTCGAATTGAGCACCGTGCATCTCGATCGGGAGGTCTCCGACTTCAGCCGTCGTCCCGTCGAAGTACGCGGCCAGCCACTCGCGCGTGCGCGCGATGACCGGCGTTTCGCCATCGACGATGTCGTGAGGAGGGAAGTGGAGGCGCAGCCGGCGTTCGAGTCTGGTGAGGCGTTTCTTGGGGCCGGTGAATTCGAGTGCGCAGAGCCCTGTGTCGCTCGCGAGAGCGAGCATCGGTCCCAGCGGCGTGGGCAGCATCGCGCGCGTCAGCGTCAACTTTGTCTCACTCAACGGCTCGCTATCAAGTGGCCGACGATCGCCTTCTGCTTCTGCACCAGCTCTTTGATTCCTGCGTCGGCGAGATCCAGCAGCGTCAGCAGCGCTTCACGGCCGAACGGCAGCGCCTCGGCCGTGCCCTGCACCTCGATGAAGCGGCCGTTGCCGGTCTTTACGATGTTCATGTCCACTTCGGCGCGGCTGTCGTCCTCGTACGCGAGATCGAGCAGCGGTTCGTTGTCGACGATGCCGACGCTGATGGCGGCGACATAGTCCGAGAGCGGGATGCCGTTGATGACGCCGCGCCCGCGCATCTTCTCGAGCGCCAGCGCCAGCGCGACGAACGCGCCGGTGATCGAGGCGGTGCGCGTGCCGCCGTCCGCCTGGATGACGTCGCAGTCGATCCAGATCGTCCGCTCGCCGAGCGCCGGCAGGTTCGTCACCGATCGCAGCGATCGGCCGATGAGCCGCTGGATTTCCTGCGTGCGGCCGCCGACCTTTCCGGCCGACGCCTCGCGCTGCGTGCGCGTGCTCGTCGCGCGCGGCAGCATCCCGTACTCGGCCGTCACCCACCCCTTTCCGGTGTTCCGCAGGAACTGGGGCACGCGATCTTCGACGCTCGCCGCGCAGATGACTTTCGTGTTGCCGGCCTGAATCAACACCGATCCCTCGGCGTGCATCAGATAGTGCGGCGTCAGCGTCGTCTCGCGCAGCTGGTCGTGCGCTCTCTCGTCGGATCGCATAGTCATTGAATCCACGTCAGATTCTTCTCCAGTGGCCGGCGCAGATCGACGTGGCCGGCAATCGTATCGACCTCTTTGCCGTCGACGAGCAGCTGGACCGCGTGCACCGCCGGCAGATTCTCGGTCAGCGCGTTGACGATCGTGTAGACGGTCAGCAGCTCCGTCGTCGAGCCGCCGGGATGCGCCGCGATCATGTCGCGGCTGAAGTCGACGTACGCGTCGCCGCGGTCGCTGATGAAGAGCGCCCGCAGCGTCGTGCCTGGCGGGACCGCCGAGACGAGCGGCTCGGCGACCGGCGCGATTTGCGCCGCCACGATCTCGTTCGCCTGGGCGACGGTACCTTCTCCGTACGCGATCTCTCGCTCGACGCCGGTCAGGCGCGTGCCGTCTTCGGCAACGTAGAACAGCCGCGCCTTGATCTTGCGGCCGGCGGGAGGTGCGGGCGCATTCGCGGGCGCCGCGGACACCGCCTTCGCCGCGGTCGCGCCGTAGCGGCGCGGCAGCGCGATGAACATCAGCCACACCAGGACGCCGGCGACGAGCGCGATGGCGCCGACGACCAGCCAGCGGCGTCCCATCACTGCGTGCCCCCGGCGGCGAGCGCGTCGCGGAAGCGCACCACGGCGTCGTACAGCGCCTGCACGAAGTTCGTCTGGAAACCGTCGCCGGCGAGCAGCTTTTCCTGATCGCCGTTGGTGAGGTAGCCGAGCTCGATCAGGACGGCCGGCATGTTCGCCGATTCGAGCACGCGCAGCGCCGCGCTGTCGACGGCGCGCGGCGCGAGCGGCACCCGGTTGCCGAGCTGCTCCCGCAGGACGTTGGCGAATGCCGTCGATTGATCGACGTGGCGCGTCTGCGCGAGATCCCAGGGAACCATCTCGATGTCGCGCAGCCCGCCGCCGAACGTCGGCAGACGTTCCACGCCGCCCGGCGCCTCGGCCGGCGGAAAGCCCCTGTCGAACGCCGCATAGAAAATCGACGCGCCGGTCGCCGACTTCCGCAGCGATGCGTTGACGTGCAGGCTCAGGAACAGATCCGCCTTGTTGTTGTTCGCGATCGCCGTGCGCTCGTCGAGCGGGACGTTGCGGTCATCGTCTCGCGTGAGCAGGACGCGGATGCCGAGCCGTGCCTCGATGATGCCTTTCGCGCGGCGCGCGACGGCGAGCGTCAGATCCTTTTCCTTCGTGCCCTGTGCGCCCCGTGCCCCTTCATCGTCGCCGCCGTGGCCGGCGTCGATCGCGATCGTGCGGATCGGCGAGACCGGCATGCCGAACGCCGGCGGCAGCTCCGGAGGCGACGGGGGCTGCGGTGCCGCGGGCGTCGACGGCGTCGTCTCGGTCGGCTGTGCGGACAAAACGTCGATCGTCAACCGCATCGTCGTATCGACCGGCTGCGTGGCGCTCCTGAAACCGGCAAAGCGCGGACCCAGATCGACCGAGAGCGAGGTCTGATCGAGCGCGCGGACGTCCTGCACCAGACTCTGGGCGCCTTGTGGAGCGAGCGGGGGATTCGGAAGGTCGAGGGCGTCGACGTCGAATTTGATCGTCAGCCGCTGATTGTCCTGCGTGACGGTGCTGTTGGCGGCCGGCGTCGCGTCGACTGTCAGACGCGCCGACGAGGCGCTGAGCGCGTCGTAGCGAACCATGATGCGCGGCACGCGCACGTCGCCGATGAGGAGCAGGTGCGACGGCTTGCGCAGCTCGAGCCGTGCGTCGTAGATGGGTCCGAGGGCGCGGCTGATGAATTCTACCGGCACGAGCCACCGCCGTCCGTTGCGCGACAGCGGCGCCGGCAGCGAGATCAACCGGCCCGACACGGACGCGAGCGATTGGTCCGGCGTGAGGACGATGGTCCGTCCTTTGTACGACACCGTGATGGCGCCGAGCGACTCCTGGACCGCGAGACCGAAGGTCGACGCGAGATCGTCGAGCGCCACGAATTCCTGATCGCCCACCAAGGCGATCGTCATCGAGCGGCGGCCGTCTTTTGTGAGCATCGTCAGCGACGGCGGCGGCGCGGGCTGACTCGACAGTGCGGCGCCGAGCCCGAGAAGCACGATGACGGAAATGACGGCGGAGAAAAGTGGAAGCGAACGGGCCTTCAATGGAGGATCTCGGGCCTCCATTCTACATTGCGGATCTATCAGCTATCAGC
>Ga0066700_10001092_pt1 | contig 10934 bp, 9 predicted proteins | sample GraSoiAngelo_149_FD_66460 | JGI IMG/M metagenome (GOLD analysis project Ga0066700, IMG submission 66460) | Grasslands soil microbial communities from the Angelo Coastal Reserve, California, USA - 14_1009_09_30cm | ecosystem: Environmental > Terrestrial > Soil > Grasslands | place: USA...
CTGCATCATGTATTGTCCCGAAGCAGACTGTATCCTTCTCGATACGAAGAATATGGTGGCCAAGGTCGTGACGGACATTTGCAAAGGCTGCGAGCTTTGCAAAGTCGTGTGCGATGCGGCCAAGCATCAGGCCATCGAGATGCTGGCCATGGGCGCTGACGGCAAGTTGCTTCACAAAAAGGGAGAAGCGGCAGGGCTCGGGCAAGCCTACGCGGGTTGATCGCATTCTCCAGAGAGTTCTTCGAGAAGCCCCATGGCGTGCGCGTCATGGGGCTTTTTGATTGGAACGGTAAGGGGTCTTCAACATGAACAACGAAATCAGGCAGACCATCCAGGAAGTCGGGGAGGCCATGTCCCGTGTCAACCGGGCCTTCCAGGTGTACGTGGAAGAGCTGAAGGTCTCAGGCAAGGATCCCACCGAGATCAAACAGGTCGCCCAAAACGCCGACACGCTGAGGGACAGTGGGCACATCTACATGTCCTGGGCGCGTCACTATGCCGGGATCGGCGGCGATGAAGCGCCGACGGAAGACATCGACGAGGACGAAGGCCGGATCGGAGGATTCTAAGGACGAAAGGAATTGATCTCGACGGTGTGGATTGTTTACTATTTCGACCGAGTTCCCCGGTAGCTCAGTTGGTAGAGCGATCGGCTGTTAACCGATTGGTCGCAGGTTCGAGTCCTGCCCGGGGAGCCAATCTTCATGCGAACACTTGAGGAGCTGAACTTCCACAACACCTACGCACGCCTGCCGGAGTCTTTCTACTCGCGGGTGACGCCGACCCCGTTCTCGAAACCCCCGTATCTGGTGAGCTTCAACGCGGCCGCGGCCGCTCTCATTGATCTTGATCCGAAGGAGGCCGCGCGCTTGGAATTCGCGGACTACTTCAGCGGAAGCCGCCCGTTGCCGGGCAGTGAGCCGATCGCCCTGCTCTATGCGGGCCACCAGTTCGGCCAGTACGTGCCGCGGTTGGGCGATGGGCGGGCCATCCTGCTGGGAGAAGTGGCGAACGAGGCCGGGGACAAATGGGATCTGCATCTCAAGGGGGCGGGCCAGACGCCGTACTCCCGGGACGGGGACGGTCGAGCTGTCCTGCGCTCAACGATCCGCGAATACCTGTGCAGCGAAGCGATGCACGGACTGGGGATCCCCACGACGCGCGGACTCTGCATCGTGGGTAGCGATGAGGAAGTCTTGCGGGAGGAAGGCGTGGAAACTGCGGCGATGCTGATCCGGTTGGCGCCCACGCATGTGCGGTTCGGGTCGTTTGAAACCTTTTACTATCGCGGGCAACCCGAATCCCTCCGAAGGCTAGCGGACTACGTGATTGACCAGTACTTCCCCCATCTTCAGGACGCTGACGATCGCTACCCGCGCTTCCTCACGGAGGTGGTGATTCGCACGGCGCAGCTCATGGCCCAATGGCAGGCGGTCGGATTTGCCCACGGCGTCATGAACACCGACAACATGTCGATTCTGGGGCTGACCCTGGACTATGGGCCGTTCGGCTTTCTGGATGACTACAACCCTGGCTTCATCTGCAACCATTCCGACCGTGGGGGGCGTTACGCGTTCCATCGCCAGCCGGACATCGGCAAGTGGAACCTGCACGCGCTCGCCCAGGCCCTGCTGCCGCTCATGAACGAGGACGAAGCCAGGCGGGCGCTGGCGGCTTACGAGCCTGCGCTGGTCGAGCACTATCGTGATCTGATGCGGCAGAAACTCGGTCTTCTGGAATGGCGCCCGGAGGATGGGGATCTGGTCACAGGGTTGTTGTCGCTCATGCAGGCCAACCATGTGGACTACACGAACTGCTTCCGCGCGTTGGGTGATTTTCGTTCCGACCCGGATGCTCCCAACGCCCCACTCCGGGATCTGTTTCTCGATCGGGCGGCCTTTGACGCCTGGGCGGCTCGCTATCACGCACGGCTGCGCACGGAGGGTGGCCACGATGCGGAGCGCAAGGAGCGGATGAACCGCGTGAACCCGAAATACGTGCTGCGCAACTATCTGGCCCACACCGCGATCATACAGGCCACGGAGAAGAAAGATTTTACGGAAATCGCCCGCCTGCTCGAGCTGCTCCAGAACCCCTACACAGCGCGGCCGGACATGGAGCCGTACGCGGCATCGCCGCCAGAGTGGAGCAAGCACATCACGGTAAGCTGCTCGTCGTAGTCGTTTAGTCCAACACGGCCAGCACGCAGATTCCCAGCACGATCCGGTAGTAGGCGAAGGGTTTGAAGGTATGCTGTTTGATGTAGCTTAAAAACCCGGCGACGACAAGGAGCCCGGTGAGGAAGGCCACCGCCAGACCGACTGGGAACAGCAGCGGATCCTCCTGAAAGAGCAGCGCGCGGGACTTAACGATCTTATACCCGGTCGCGGCGATCATCGTCGGGAGAGCCAGCAGGAAGGAAAACTCCGTGGCGGTCCTCCGGTCCATCCCGACCAGCAGGCCACCCATGATGGTTGCCGCGGAGCGCGACACCCCCGGAAATAATGAGAAGCATTGAGCCACGCCGACCCACCAGGCTGCTCGAAGGCCGACCCCTTCCACCGCGGTGATCTGGTACGCTTTGACCGTATGCTCGATGACCAACATCACGACGCCCCCGACCGCGAGCGCGCCCGCCACGGTGACCGGTCCGAACAGATGGGCCTCGATCCAGCTGTGGGTCGCCAATCCGACGATGGCTGCGGGCAAGAAGGCGACCCCGAGGCCCAACCAGATCTGACGGCTGGTAGGGTCTGAGGGAAACTGCTGGAGCAGAACCCAGAGGCGCCGTCGGAAATAGACGACGACTGACAGAATGGAGCCCAGTTGAATCGCGATCTCGAAGCTGACGGCGTGAGCGCCGGTCAACCCTAGGGCGTGTCCCACCAGGATGAGGTGGCCGGTGGAGGAAATGGGCAAGAATTCGGTCAGGCCTTCGACCGCGCCCAGGATGATGGCCGTCCACAGGGTCATACAGGCGGCGGTATCATCAGGGACGGGGCGGGAAATTGTCAATGGCTGCCGCTGGTAACTTGTTCTGACGGTTGACAAAGTAGGATGTTTCGACTACATCTTGACCAACGGCAGTTCACGGCTGCCGAAACGATCGTCTTTGACGTGGGGGAGTGCATGAAGGAACAGATTGTGAGGGGTCTCACGGCGCTTGTGCTTGTGGGGATGCCGGGGTGCGTGAGCCAGGGCACATATGATCAGACCCTGAAAGACCTTCAATCCACAAAGAGTGATCTCGATCGTCTCCGCATCCAGAATGAGGCTCTCAACAAGCAGGTCATCGGTCTGAAAGAGTCCAATGCCAGGCACAAAGAAGAATTGGACAGAACCAACGTGCAGATTGCGTTGTTGAAAGAGGAGGTCAGCAAGGAACGGCAGGCTGCCGACAACAAGGTGAAGGACCTGGACCGGCAAGTCAAGGAGTTGACGAAGGTCAAGAAGGACTTGACGCAGGAACTCGAGGTCCAGAAGCAGCGGTATGAAGACTCATTGAAGACGATCAAGCGGCAGGCGAAAGAACTGAAGGAACGCGAAAAGTCGGCGTTGATTGAGCCTCCCACGCCGCAAGCAAAGCCCACCGCGCCTCCTGCCGATGCGACGAAGCCTCCTGAGGCTCCCTCACCGGTTCCGAGTGAGGTAGTGCCGCCTGCCCCGGCAGCGCCTGCTTCACCCTCCAATCAGGATGCGAAGGTACCGACGAACCTCGTGGACATCAACAAGGCCACTTCGGTTGACCTGATCTTGACCTTGGGACTGGACAAAGAGGACTCCGACAAGCTGGTCAAAAACCGTCCATACAAAACGATCGAAGAGCTCGTCACAAGAGCCGGGATCGCCAAGGCGACGGTGGATAAAATTCGGGAAAAGGTCACCGTCGGTCCGTAAGAGTCCCGCCCCATCACGGTCTGACAGGGCCCTCAAGTATTCTCCTGAACGCCTGTCATTTTTCCTTTCTTTTTCCCCGTAATGCACGTGATTGCGAAGCCCTCCTGTACCTTACTGGTTATATATCTCTTATCTACTCCTAAATGTCCCCGTCATGAGTTTTCCTTCCCTTGACTCCGGTATTCACGTGATTGCGTGGCCCTACAGGGCCCCTTAGGTTTACGTTTTTATTACGAGTATATTACGTACTCATCAAGGGCCCGGCCAGCGTGGCTCTTCTAAGGAGGCCGGAATCCCGTGAGGATCCTGATCGCGCTTCGGAGCGAAAGGCGCGCATATAAAGGCATAGTAAACGTTGGCCAAGCCAAATGTTGAAGGTGGTACTGGTTCAAGTCCGGGACAGGAAGCCAGTGCCTTTTGTTTGTACTGTGCGTTCTGACTAATTTACCTGTCCCCATATTAAGTGTGGCAGTACATCGGTTGCTTGTGGAGATGTTCAATCCCACCAACTATGCGATCACCCCTCACTCGGTAGGCCCATGGGTGGGGGGAGTGTTAATCGCAATGCTAGGCATCGCGGTGCTCGTTCGTGAACGTGGCTCGAGGGTGAGCCTTACACTCTGTCTGCTTACAATAAGTTGCGCGATCTGGCTCCTTTCCGCTGGGACACTGTATTCGACCCTCCACGAACCGCTCGCGCTCTGGTGGGCCAAGGCTGAACACTTTGGGGTCGTATTTATTCCAAGCCTCCTCCTTATCTTCACTCTGGCGTTCGTGCAACGTGTTCATGAATTTCGAGCCGTTGCCTGGGGCAGTCTCGTGGTGTCCGGTTTGTTGTACGTGAGCGTCCTTGCGACCGACCGCTTCATCACCGGGGTGTACCACTATGCATGGGGATACTACCCGCGATACGGGCCGCTTAGTTTGCCTTTCTTGGTCTTCTTCTTCAGCCTGCTCCTCGGCAGCATACGATTCTTGTGGATAGAACACACTCGCGCTGTTCATGGCATTCCTCGACATCGGGTCAAAGCGTTGCTGATCGCCCTCGGAATAGGCTATTGGGGAGCAGTCGATTTCCTAGGGGCGTATGGAATTCCCTTCTATCCCTTCGGCTACGTGGCGGTCCTTGGCTTCGTGGTATTGATGTTCGTTGCGGTGTGGCGGTATCGCCTGCTCGAGATTACTCCGGCCTTGGCAGCGGAGCAAATTATCGACACGATGGCTGATGCGTTGTTAGTATTGGACCATGAAGGGACCGTACGAGCGGCGAATCAGGCGGCATTCCAACTGTTTGGGTATCCAAAGGCGGAGATAGTCGGTAAACCGATCGCTGCGACTTTAGGTAACCTCTTTGGGAAGGAAACACTCAAGGCGTTGGCTGACACTGGCGTAATGCGTGAGTACGAGACGGATTACTGCACCCAACAGGGTAAGATCCTCACCTTGGATATTATGGGCTCCGTGACACGAGATCTTGTCGGCTACCCCCTCGCATTTGTCTTCATTACCCGCGACGTCACCGAGCGCAAGGAGGCGGAAGAGGCATTGCGCAAAGCGAAGACGGAACTGGCGCATGTCACGCGCGTGATGACGATGGGGGAAATGGTAGCCTCGATCGCCCATGAAATCACCCAACCTCTAACCGCCGTGCTCACGAACGGCCAAGCGTGCCTGCGCTGGCTCGCACGAGAATCCCCAAACCTGGATGAAGCACGAGAGGCGGTGAGGCATATTATCCAAGATGGAAGTCGGGCAGGCGAAGTTATCCAGCGGATTCGGGCGCTGGTAAAGAAAACTGAATCAGAGAGCGCCTGGCTCGACATCAACGGGGTGATTCACGAGGTCATAGACCTTACACACAGTGAAATTCTCAGAAACCATGTCGTGCTCCGGACCGACTTGGCCGACGGTCTGCCGGCTGTCCTAGGTGATCGAATCCAGCTGCAGCAGGTGCTTCTGAATCTGGTCATAAACGCCATCGAAGCCATGAGCACAGTCGAGTACCGTCGACGTGAGTTGCTGGTCACGTCACACAGAGACGAATCCGATGGGGTGGTCGTTTCAGTCTGCGACTCCGGCGTTGGGCTCAATTCACAGGAAATCGATCGGCTTTTTGACGCCTACTACACGACGAAGCCTCACGGCCTGGGCATGGGCTTATCGATCAGCAGGTCGATCATCCAGGCGCACAGCGGGCGGTTATGGGCGACCGCGAACGACGGCCGTGGCGCAACCCTTCACTTCGCTTTGCCGACCGTCCAGCCACGTGTTCCATGAGCGAGGCCGAACCCACTATCTTCGTGATCGACGACGATCCGTCGGTGCGCCAGTCCCTCGAGAGCCTGATCAAGTCCGTCGGCTGGCGGGTCCGGATCTACGGGTCGGCGCCGGAGTTCCTGGGCAGTGGCCACCTCGATGCCCCGGGTTGCATCGTGCTGGACGTTCGGCTACCAGGGTTGAGTGGGCTCGACCTTCAGCAGGCACTGCTCCGGGCGAAGAGTCACCTCCCAGTTATCTTTATCACCGGGCACGGCGACATCCCCATGTCAGTGCAGGCCATGAAGGCCGGCGCGGTCGAGTTCTTACCTAAACCCTTCCGCGAGCAGGATCTCTTGGATGCGCTTAAGCTTGCTCTCGATCGAGATCGCACAACGAGACAACAACGAGCGGAACTAGCAGCGTTACGCACACGATATGACTCAGTCACACCCCGTGAGCAACAAGTGATGGGATTGCTTGTCACCGGCCTTCTCAACAAGGAGATCGCCGCCACCTTGGGCGTGAGCGAGGTCACCATCAAGGTGCATCGCAGCCAGATCATGCAGAAAATGCAGGCCGACTCCCTGGCGAATCTGGTTAGGATGGCTGAGCGGCTAGGTATTCCTGCCTCCAAGTCGTAGCCCGCCTATACGGAGGTGTAATTCACCTGTACTAACGTGTAATACCCCGCTTACCTCAGCACAGCCTCTCCAAGTAAACCTCTTAAGTATAAGATCATTGATTTACCATTCCTCGATTCGGGTATTCACGTGATTGCGTGACCCTCCAGGGTCCCTTAGGGTTACGTTTTTATTACAGGCATATTACGTACTCATCAAGGGCCCGGCCAGCGTGGCTCTTCTGTGGCTCTTCTAAGGAGGCCGGAATCCCGTGAGGGTCCTGATCGCGGATTCTGAGCTAAGGATTTCGCAAAAAGGCCCGGTTGCCATGGACGAAGTTCACCATAAGTCAGTGACTAAGTAGAAGGAGGGCCTATGGCTTCAGGTTGCCGCGTGGCGATTTACTCGCAAGACAGTTTGGGCCTAGGCCACTTGCGGAGGAACATCCTCATCGGTGGGGCAATTCTTGAGGCGAGGAAGGACAGCAACGTTCTCTTGCTCGCAGATTCACCTGTTGCGCCGTTCTTTCAACTTCCCGCCCGTATGGACCATATCAAGCTTCCTTCCATCTGCAAGGTCAGTGCGGGCTGTTGGGAAGCTACTCGTCTCAGGATTGATGAGAGAGAACTCAGTAGATTGCGCTCAGACCTATTACGCGACGCGCTCCTGGGTTTCCAGCCTAACTTGCTTCTGGTCGATCACATGCCAGGTGGTGCCCAGGGCGAACTGCTGCCGGCGCTCAAGGCTCTCAAGCAGGCGCATCCTATGTGCTCTGTGGTTCTCGGCCTCCGGGAGATCCTGGATGCTCCAGAGGTAACTCAGTGTGTGTGGGAAACCGAGGGGGCTTACGAGGCCCTGCGCGCCTACTACGATCGGATCCTGATCTACGGCAGCAAAGGGGTGTTTAGTACGTGCACCACATATTGCTTACCGGAACCGTTCTGGGGTACTCACTATTGCGGCTATGTGGTCAAGCAGGATCCTGTCAAGCGGGGCAAGGAGATCCGACAGGCTGTTCGGCTTCCGAAGGGTCGCTACGTCTTTGTTTCAGCGGGGGGAGGCGGCGACGGGCAGTTCCTCATGCGAACGTACATTCAAGCCTCCCGCATTCTAGGTCCCAACGTCGATTTCGCGACGCTCATGGCAGTGGGGGTGAATGCCCCGCCCGAAATTCATCTTGAGTTGGAGGCCGAGGCAAAAGGACTGCCGGTTCGAATCGTCCCCTATGTGGAGGACAGTCCGAGTTGCATCGCTGCGGCTGCTCTGGTGGTGTGCATGGCTGGTTACAACACGTTGTCTGAGGTGCTCTATCTAAAGAAGAAGGCCCTTGTCGTGCCCCGCAGCGGACCCAGCGCAGAGCAAAGGACGAGAGCGAGGCTATTCGCCCAGAGACGCCTCATCGATGTGCTTGATCCAGCGGACCTTTCTCCGGAAAAGCTGGCGCAGCGGCTGGTGGAGGACCTGAGAAGAAACGATTACCCGGTTGATAGCGAAGCTCTTCCGATGGATGGAGCAAGGGAGGCTGCCGATCGCCTCCTAGAGCTTGTCCGTGAAGAAGCTTATGCAACTTCAGTCTGAGCAGAAGCCGACGATCGGGTACGTGGTCAGCACGTGGCCGCGGTTGTCACAACCGTTCGCGTTGAACGAGATCTTTGCCTTGGAGCAATGGTTCTCAATCGATCGCAGCGTCGAGCGATTGCTGAATCTATTCATACCTATTCGGAGAGAAAAAGGACAGTGTCTGCCTCTGTAGATTGCATCAAAGATCCCGCCATCCCAACCCTCCCGGCAGTGTTAAATCCCGTGGAGCTGGGTCAACATCTTCGCGAGCTTTTGCGCTTGCCCACGACGAGATTCAACCGACTGCAGGTACAGGTGCTTCGACATCATCCGGGGAAGAGGTGCGTCGTCGAAATCACGCTGCCAACGACGGAGGGTTCGCTCACCTTGATCGGCAAGGTATACGCCAAAGACCGCTCAGATGTTTATCAGCTCATGAAGGACCTCACGGGAGCGGGCTTTGATTCCTATCACGAGTTGTCAATTCCTCGGCCGATCACCTACCTCCCGGCGTTGCAGCTCTTACTGCAAGAACGGGTCGAAGGCCGACCGGCCACGGAATTGTTCTTTTCGGATAGCGAATCGGAGCGCACACAGGCCGCCGACCGCTGCGCGAGATGGCTGGCCAGGTTCCACGCGGTTGCTCCTCGGATGGGGCCAAGCTTCCCCCTGGACGATCACGTGCTTTCTATCGAGCGATGGGTCCGCCGTCTTAGCTCACTGGGTGAGCCATTTGCGGAGAAGGCCGGGGAGTTATTCAAGCGGTTGGAAGCCGCGGCGTCCGACCTGCAACCCATTGCAATGCGCACCGTCCATGGGGACTACACTCACCATCAGGTGCTCTTGGCCGAAGGCCGCACAGTCACAGTCGACTGGGATAAGTACAGCGTGGCGGACCCCAGCCGCGACGTGGCCAGATTCATGGTCGGCCTTCAGCGGCTGGCGTTCAAATGCCTCGGCTCAATCCGAGCACTCGACACTGCCGCCGAAGTCTTTTTGAAGACCTATGTCGCCATAGGCCGCTCGGATGTGCTGACTCGCTTGGCGTTTCAGAAGGCAGCGACCTGCCTGGAGCACGCGAAACATGATGTTCATAAGCAGGCTCCCGGATGGCCCGAGAGAGCCGCGGCAACGCTCGATGAAGGTCTGCGTGTCCTAGAGGAAGGAGTCGAGGTGGAATAGGGCCGTGGTGGATCTGGGACAGCGTTTTCCAGACTCAGAAGTCAACACTGATCGAGGAATTTCCAATCTCCCGGAGGTCTTCGACACGGTGACGATAGCAAAGTGCCTCCGGCAGGCTCGTCCCGATCAATGGGAGGCAATAGAAGACATTCGATTCCAGATCCTCAAGCATCACCCGGGAAAGCGCTGCACGTTTGAGATCGCTTTTCGATCTGCGAATGGATGGTGCTGCCTGATCGGCAAAGTTTACGCTGAAGGTCGCTCAGACGTGTATCGTGCCATGGATGAGATCAGGCGAGCGGGTTTTGGATCAGAGGATGAGTTCTCGATCCCAGAGCCGATCGCGTATTTCCCCGCATTACGGCTCCTGCTTCAAGAGAAGGTTGAAGGCCCGCGGGCCAAGCAGATCTTTTTGACAGGCGATGAGCGCGATCGTGCCGAAGCGGCCGAGCGATCCGCACGGTGGCTGGCAAAGTTTCACGCGATCGCCCCGCGATCAGGGCGTGTCTTTGACCTGTCCAAACATATGGATGCAGGTGAAAGATGGTCGCAGACAGTAGCTAGGCTGGGCGAGCCGTTCGCAAGCCAAGCCAGAAAATTGTTCAGGCGTCTAGAAGAGGAAGGGGCATCGGCGAACGGAAGCGAACTGTGCGCGGGCCATGGCAGCTACAATTGTAATCAGATCATCCTGGTTGAAGACCGGACAACCACGTTCGATTGGGACGGTCATGATGTGGCGGACCCCAGCCGCGACGTGGCGAGATTCATCGTCGCACTCCAGCGGCTGGCGTTCAAATACCTGGGCTCAATCCGGGCACTCGATGCCGTCGCCGAAGTATTTCTCAGGACGTATCAGGCTCTGAGCCCGTTCGAGGTCGCAGCGAACCTCTCCTGGTATAGAGCTTTGACTTGCTTGAGACTTGCCAAATATGAGGCGAACCGCCCGGTCTGCAGCTTCCGCGAGGGGATCGAGGCGTTGCTCGACGAAGGGCTTCGTGTCCTGGAACAGGAATGAGAGCGCAACCCAATGCCTAAGTTCATGGAGAACCCTTCCGATCCAGGTATTTCGACCCTCGCGGCCGTCCTTGATCCGGCTGAGTTGGCTAAACAGCTGAGTCAGCTTGCCTTGCCTCAAGAGCAGCGGCACGTCTTACAAGGGATTCGGCTCCGCGTGCTTAAGTGGAAGAAAACAAGCCGGTGCACATTCGAAATAGCCCTGGAAACTGAGCACGGGCAGCAAGACTTGATCGGCAAAGTCTACGCTGAGGACCGCTCGGATGTTTATCACGCTATGGAGGAAATCAGCCGAGCGGGGTTTGGCCCAGAGGAAGAGTACGCGATTCCTAGACCCGTAGGGTATCTTGCGCCAATGCGCCTGCTACTTTACGAGAAGGTTCCTGGCACTCGAGCGAGAGT
>Ga0066700_10001094_pt1 | contig 10924 bp, 9 predicted proteins | sample GraSoiAngelo_149_FD_66460 | JGI IMG/M metagenome (GOLD analysis project Ga0066700, IMG submission 66460) | Grasslands soil microbial communities from the Angelo Coastal Reserve, California, USA - 14_1009_09_30cm | ecosystem: Environmental > Terrestrial > Soil > Grasslands | place: USA...
CAACCTCATCGGTGACATCGACCGCATCATGCAGGTGTCGGAGTTCGGCATCGTGTTGCTGCTGTTCATCATCGGACTCGAGCTGCAGCCGACGCGGCTGTGGGTCATGCGGCGCGTGGTGTTCGGGCTCGGGGCCGCGCAGGTGGCGCTGTGCGCCGTGCTGCTCGGCGCGGGGGCCTGGGCGCTCGGTGAGCCGCCGGTGGCGGCGGCCGTCATCGGCTTCGGCCTGTCGCTGTCGTCCACGCCGCTGGTGCTGCAGGTGCTCGCCGAGCGCGGCCAGCTCAAGACGCAGTACGGGCGCGCGGCGTTCGGGATCCTGCTGTTCCAGGATCTCGCGGTGCTGCCGGCGCTCGCGCTGCTGCCGCTGCTCGCGCCGCTTCGTGGGACTCACCAGGCCGGCGGCCCCTGGTGGATGGGACTGCTGAAGCTGCTGGCGGTGATCGCGGTGGTCATCGGCGGCGGGCGGCTGTTGCTGCGGCCGGCGCTGCGCATCGTGGCGCGCGTGCGGGTGGGTGAGGTGTTCACCGCCGCGGCGCTGCTCACCGTCATCGCCACCGCGCTCCTGGCCAACCTCGTGGGCCTGTCGATGGCGCTGGGCGCGTTTCTGGCCGGCGTGCTGCTCGCCGACAGCGAGTTCCGGCACGAGCTCGAGGCCGACCTCGAACCGTTCAAGGGGCTGCTGCTCGGGCTGTTCTTCGTCGCCGTGGGCATGTCCGCGAATCTGGGACTGCTCAGGTCCGAGCCCCTGACGGTGCTGGAGCTGACCGCCGCATTTCTCTTCATCAAGATCGTCGCGGTGACCGCTTTGGGCAGACTCGCCCGCCAGCGCGGTGACTCGGCGCGGCGGCTCGGGTTCGCGCTGCCGGCGGGGGGCGAGTTTGCCTTCGTGCTGTTCACGCTCGCGGCGCGCCAGCGCATCCTGGACGCCGCGACCGCGGATCTGCTGGTTCTGGCCGTGACGCTGTCGATGATGCTGGGTCCCCTGCTGCTGATCGCGCACGAGTCCCTCACCAGACGCTGGCTCGCTCCGCCGCAGCAACCCTACGACGCCATCGAGGAGCACGAGGTTCCGGTGATCATCGCCGGCTTCGGGCGCTTCGGCCAGATCGTGGCGCGCATCCTGCGCGTGAAGGGACTGCCGTTCACCGCGCTCGACAGCAGCCAGACGCACGTGGATTTCGTGCGCCGCTTCGGCAACAAGGTCTACTACGGGGATGCCTCGAGGCTGGATCTGCTGCGCGCCGCGGGCGCCGCGAGCGCGCGCATCCTGGTGCTGGCGATCGACGACGTCGACGCCTCGACGCGCACTGCGGTGCTGGCGCGCGAGCAGTTCCCGGGCTTGAAGGTCTTCGCCCGCGCGCGTAACCGCCAGCACGCCTTTGCGCTCATGGACGCGGGCGTGCGGGAGGTGATCCGCGACACCTACGGCTCGAGCCTGGAGATGGCGGCCTCGGTCCTGGAGGCGCTCGGAGAGACCCCGGCGGCGGCGCGCGAGGCGGTGCGCCGGTTCCGCCAGCACGATGAGGCGACCCTCGCCGCCCAATACCAGGTCAAGGACGATGAGAGCAAGTTCCTCGCCACCTCGCGCGAGGCCGCACAGCAGCTGGAGAAGCTGTTCGAGGCCGACCGCAGCGGCTCGGGGTAGCCCATGGACGAGGCGCGCAGCGTGCGGGAGTTCTGGTTCGGCCGGCTGCCGCTGTCCGCGGACGCCTTGAATCGCCGCCTGCCCTTCTGGTTCGCAGGCCCGCCTTCGGAGCTCGGCCGACTGCGCGACGAGCACATCCGCGAGCGCTTCGGCAAGCTGCTCGAGCTCGCCGCGAACGGGGCTCTGGCGAGCTGGGAGGACGGTCCGCGGCGGCGCCTGAGCCTCATCCTGCTGCTCGATCAATTCCCGCGCAACATGTTCCGCGCCACCGCACGCGCCTTCGCCTACGACGACAGGGCGCTCGTCCTCGCGCTCTCGGGCATGCAGTCAGGCGCTGACGCCGCGCTCGATCCGGTCGAGCGGATGTTCTTCTACATGCCCCTGCAGCACGCCGAGAGCCGCGAAGTACAGGATGAATCGGTCGCCGCCTACCGGCGACTGCTCGCCGAGGCGCCGCAGCCGCTGTACGGACCCTTCGCCGCGGCGTCGCGCTCGGCCGAGAATCACCGTGCGATCATCGAGCGATTCGGCCGCTTTCCTCGTCGTAACCGGGTGCTCGGGCGCGAGAACACGCCCGCGGAAGAAGAGTGGCTGCGCAACGGGGGCGAGAAGTTCGGTCAGTGATCGCTCACGAGGAGCTCGAGGGCGCGGATACGCCGCTCGAGCTGACGCCGGGCTTCGAGCAGCTCCAGCGCCAGGGCCGCGCCGCTCACATTCACGCCCAGATCGCGCATCAGCCTGCCGATGACGCGCAGGCGCGGCAGCGCCGTCGCCGGAATCTGCCATTCGCCCGGCGGTGTTCCGCGCGGCGCCACGACACCGAGCTCGGCGAGCTCCATGACCGCGCCGAGATCGAGCCAGCACAGCCGGCAGATTTCGGTCGCGCCGATCCAGTCACCTTCGCCGAGCACATGAGCTTCGAGCCGATGAGTCACCCCTGCCATGCATCACCTCGACAGGTTCGCGCGCGGATCGAAGTCGAGCTTGCCGCGCATCTCCTCATACAACGCCTTCGCCTGCGGTGAGCTCGCGGGCGGCAGCACCACCTTCAGCTGCACGTACTGATCCCCCGGGGGTTGTCCCGGCAGGCCGCGGCCGCGCAGGCGCAGCCGCTGACCGGACTGGGCGCCGGCGGGAATGTGCATCTCGACCGAGCCGCCGAGCGTGGGCACCGTGACCGAGGCGCCGAGGGCTGCTTCCCAGGGGGCGACCGGAAAGGTGAGCGTCACGTCGCGCCCCTCGAGTGCAAACAGCCGGTGCGGCTGCACGTGCACCTCCAGATACAGATCGCCCGCCTGGCCGCGGCCCGCGGCCGGTGCACCCTGGCCGGCGAGCCGGATCAGCTGCCCCTCGGTGACGCCCGGCGGAATGGTGACGCGCACCGTGTGCGTGCGTAATTCCACCGAGCCATCGGGCTTCACTTCGGGGCGCCTGAGCTCGAGCGTGCGCGTGGTGCCGCGGTAGGTCTCCTCGAGCTCGAGGCCGACCCGCGCGTGATGATCGCGCGCGGCGCCGCCACCGCCCCTGGCGAAGGGCGAGCCGCCACCGAACAACGAGGAGAAGAACTCGCTGAAGTCCTGTTCGGCAAACGCGCCGTCCTCGGCGCCCGCACCGCTCCATCCCGACCGGCCCGCTCCCCGCCTCGCGCCTGCGGCCCGGCCCGCGCCGCCAGCATGGCCCGCGCCGCCGGAGAACTCGAAACCGGTGCCCCAGTCCGGGGGCGGCCGGAACTGCTCGCCGGCTTTCCAGTTGGCGCCGAGCTCATCGTATGCGGCGCGCTTCTCGGGGTCCTTCAACACCTCGTACGCCTCCTGCATTTCCTTGAAACGCGCCTCCGCGTTCGGCTCCTTGCTCACATCGGGGTGGTACTTGCGCGCCAGCCGCCGGTAGGCGGCCTTGATCTGATCCGCGCTGGCCGCACGCTCCACGCCCAGGACCTTGTAGTAGTCACGGAATTCCATGTGCGTCGATTCTAATGCGGCTGAAGGCGCTCACCCGCCGGGCGCCGGCGCAGTACCCGCGTGGGTGAGTCCTCGTCGTCCATGGGGTCAAACGGGGGTCAAAAAAAGGCGCCGCGAGGCGGGGGAAAATCGCATCGCGGCGCGGGAGTGGCGAACACGGGGACTTGTTCGCAACCTGTACCAGGATGAGCAAGGGCCATGCCAGATGAATTAACCTATATAAAACAGTAGATTACTGATAAATCTCTTCCGGGTACGGGGTGACGCGAATTGTCACTTTGGAGCGAGCCGGAGCCACCCTTGCCCCGTACGCGCCTGAGCTGCGGGCGCTTCGGCGAGAGGGGCGTACGTTCAGTGCGGCAGGACCGGCACGCAAGGCTGTGACTTTTCCCTGAGCGAATCGCACAGGGCGCGCGCCTGCGCCTCACCGGAGGCGGGGGCCTGCAGCCGATAGAGCGGTCCGGCGGTGTTGCTGCCCGTGATGATCCGCGGCGACAGGCCGCCGAGCTGCGCACCAAAGCGCCCCTGCAGCCGCCGCCACTCGCGGTCCGCGCTTGCCTCACTGCCGAACGCGCCCAGCTGCACACCGTACGAATTGCCCCCGGTGCGGGCGGCGCTGCCGCGCGCGCGCGCCTCAGTGGGCTCGGCGCGGGTCAGCCGTACGGCCGCAGGGGGCGCGGCGCTGTGGTGCACGGCGGGCGGCGCCGTCGCGACCTGCAACGCGCGCACGCCGGAGGGCCCCTGAGGCGCACCCCCCGGCTGTGCCGGTGTCGAGGGCGCGAGGCGCGGCATGGATCCCAGCGAGAAGGCCTCGATGCGGATGCGCGCCTCCTCGGACCATCTGCCGCTCGGGTGCGCGGCCAGGAACGCCCGGTAGGCGTCCGAGGTTGCGAGCGTCCCCGCCTGCGCCCAGTCGCGCTCTTCGGCGAGCTGCGCGAGCCGGGCGCGCGCCTGCACGGCGAGCTCGCTGTCGGGATGCTGTTCGACGAAGCGTGCGTAGGCCTCGCTGGTATCGGCGGCTTCCGCGGAGCGCCAGTCCTGCTGCTCGCGGCCGCACCCCGCCGCCAGCAGCGCCAGAACCGCGATCAGGGCGACTCTTCCTGCACGGAGTGTGAGCATGATCGGCATCCCCAGGCGACGGACCTTACGTATTATGACCCCGGCGCACTCCAGGGAGCACCGATGAGCGAGACCATCAAGCGCAGACTGATCGACCAGATCGGGGATTCCCCGACCTTTGTCGCCGAAGGCTCCGTTCTGACCGGGGACCTGGAGACCCCTGGCCCCCTGGTGATGTGCGGCATCGTTCGCGGCGATGGCCGCGTCGGTGGCACGCTGCGCATGTCCGTGACGGCGCAATGGCACGGGGAGATCCACGCGCTCGCAGGCGTGATCGCGGGCAGGATCTCCGGCAAGCTCGTGGTGGAGAACAAGCTCGAGGTCGGCGCCACGGCGGTGATTCACGCCGACATCGTCGCGCGCAGCATCGCGGTCGCCAAGGGCGCCATCATCGACGGCGCCGTGACGGTCACCAGCGGTGAGCCGGTGGTGCGGTTCGAGGAGAAGCGCGCCGCACGCCGCGGCTAGCGCGCCTCCGAGCCAGCGCCGCCGGCACCGAGCGCGGCCAGGATGCGCCGCTCGAGCCACGTCGGACCGGTGAGCTGCTGGAAGAACCCGCAGTGACCGCCGTAGCGCGTAACGATGATCGACAGCGCCGCGGGTCGCGCGAGGCGCGCGAGGCCGTCGGCGGGAATGATGGGGTCGTCGCGGGATGTCAGGATGAGCGCCGGCACTTCCAGCCGTGCCAGGCGAGCCCCCGTGAGGGCGTAGCCGTTCAGGTAGTCCTCGAGCGTCGCGAACTCGCTGTAGCTGCGCACCAGCTCCGCGGTCATGCTGCGCAGACCGCGCAGCCGCGCCAGCCGCCGGAAATCGTAGCTTTCGGGCCAGGCCGCCTGTTTGCGGCGCAGCGAGCGCAGCCACTTGCGCACGAAGTAGCGCTCGTAGCCCGGCAGGCCACGCTCCAGTGCGGTCAGCGTCTGAGCGGGATCGAGTACCGGCGACACCGCAATCACCCGCGCAAGATCGAGCCCCGCCTCGCGCGCCTGCGCTGCCACCCGCAGCATGAAATTACCGCCCAGCGAGAAACCCACCAGCCGCAGCGCCGTGCCCGCGAAGTGCTGTTGCAGGGCGCGGACCGCGCCGATCACTTCCGGCAGGCGGCAGGAATGGAACAGCTCGCGATTGAGGTGGTGCGTGTCGCCGTGATCGCGCAGGTTGAGCCGCACCACCGCGAAGCGCTGCGCGAACAGCTGCTGCGCCAGCGACAGCACGTAGAGCGAGTCCGCGCTCCCCTCCCAGCCGTGCAGCAGCACCACCGGGCCGCCGCCGGGCGCCGGACTCGACACGAAGCACTGCAGCCGCACGCCCGCGCCGCAATCGAGCAGCAGCTCGCGCTGCGCGGCCAGCAGCGCCGCGGCACCGCGCAGGATGCGGCCGCGCCGCCAGGCGGTGCTCGCCAGCATCGACTGCAGGTGACGGTTGCGTAACCAGCGCGGCGGCCGGAAGTCGTCCTCGACGTACTGCACGGCCGGTATCGTGCAGCCTGAGTGCGCGTCAGTGCACGCGGATCTCGACGCGGTTGTTGGCACCGGCGGCGCGGTTCCACTCCCCCGCGGTGAGCTCGCTCCCTATCGGCGGATACGGCACGAGCACGTTCGCGGCGTCGCCCGCGGCCACCTGCACCTGGAGCGAGCCGTGGGTGGAGCTGCGGATGTCGCCGATGAGGTTGGCCAGAGCGAGTGGCGTGCGCTGGGTGCCCGGGAATGCCTCGTCCGAGGGGTTGCCGAGCACGTCACACCTGGAAAACAGCGTCTCCTCCGGCGCGAGCGAGTACCCCTCGAGCGCGTTACCGACGAGGCAGAAGCGCCCGGGGAATGCCCTGATATCCACCACGCCCGCCACCTTCTGCCGCGCCAGCCGGTAGAGGAGCTTGCCGATGAGCTCGAATCGCGCGCCGCCGAGCGCATCAGCCCCGTACGGCACCGACACCACCACCGGCTTGCCCTCGCTCGGGATGACGCTCGCCGCGGTGGGGGCAGTGCGCGCCGCTGCCGCAGGCGTCGTTGCAGTGGGCGATGCCGAAGCGGGCGTTGTCGCCCCGGGGGTCGCCACCGCTGCGCCGGCCGGCGCCAGCGCCGCGAGCGCCGCCGCGTCCCGCTGCGCGAGCTGCGTCAGTTGCACCGTGAGGCCGTCGAGCAGCTTCTCGGTGCGCCACCACAGCGCGGCGCTCACGAGCGCCAGGGCGAGCGCCGCGCACGCGACCCACCACACCCACGGGGCCGTGGCGGCGCGCGGTGGCGGCGGCGCGCCCTCTTCGGTCGGCCGCGGCAGGGCTTCGCGCAGCAGCGCGCGCACCTCCCCGGTGATGCGCTCGGTCTGGGTGTCGATCCCGGCGACCAGCGCGCGGCGCAGCTCCGCGAAATGCTCGCGCAGCGCGCTGTCGGTGAGGGGCTTGGAGGCCAAGGCGGCGCCCGCTTCCGCCGGCAACCCTCCGACGCGCGCGGTCGGTGGCGTGAAACGCGGCTGCTCGGCCGTGCGGCGCTCGCTGACCAGGTGCAACTCGGACAGCACCTTGGACACGTCGGTCGGCCTGATCTGCTTCGGCAGCACGCCCACCGCGCCGAGCGCGCGCGCCTGACCCAGATACAGCTCGCCCTCCTGGGAGGTGTACATCATGATGGGGATGGTGGCGGTGCGCGGGTCGTTCTTGATGGCCTGCACGGCCTGAAACCCGTCCATGCCCGGCATGAGGTGATCCATGAAGATCACGTCCGGGCGGTTGCTGCTCAGGTACTCGATGGCCGCCTCGGCGCTCTCCGCGGCATCGACGTCGATGTCGTACTTCTCCAGCGCCCGGGCGAGGAACACGCGCGCGGACTTCGAATCGTCCACGATCAACGCCCGTTTTGCGCCCATGCTCCGCTCCCAGCGCCGCGCTCGGTATCTTCGAGAAAGTGTAGCTCAGAACAGCCGGCGTTGAACGCTGTCGCGCCGCGAAGACGACCGCCGAGCGGATCGGACGGGCAGCTGCGAGGCCACGCCGGCGCGCGCCGCGCGCAGCTCGGCGTACAGTTCGGCGAGGCGCCGCGCCATCGCGGCCGATGACCAGGTGCACGCGTAGGCGCGCCCTCGAGACCACCGGTGCGCCCTGCGCCATGGCCTCGAGCAGCACCAGGCCCTGGGTCTCGGTGCGCGACGCAAACACGAACACATCCGCGGCCGCGTAACAATCGAGCAGCGCCGAATCGCGCTCCAGGTAGCCGGCGAAGTGCACGCGGCCTTCGAGCCCGAGATGCGCCACCTGCTGGCGCAGCGCTGCGCGCGCCGGACCTTCCCCGGCGATCACCAGCAGCGCCTCGGGCACGCTCGCGAGCACCCGCTGAAAGACCTGCACCAGGAAGCCGATGTTCTTCTCGTGCGCGACGCGCCCGATGTAGGTGACCAGCGGGCGTTGCGCGTCGATGCCGGCGCGGGCGCGGAACGCGCGGCCGTCGCCGGCGCGGAAGCGATCCGCCGCGAGCCCGGTCGGCAGCACGTGGATGGGAGTGCTGACCCCGTAGCCTCTCAACACCGCGCGCATCGGCTCCGAAGGCGCGATCAGGGCCTGCACGGCCGCGCACTGTGAGCGCGTGAAGCTGCGCGCCAGGAGCTTGGCGAAGCGCCGCGGCAGCACCGGCACGTAGTGATGCAGATACTCCTCGAAAAACGTGTGATAGGTCGCGACGCACGCAATGTTGGCGCGCCGCGCAAAGCGCACCCCGGCGTAGTGGGCGAGGAAGGGCGTGTGGATGTGCACCAGATCGAACTCGCTCGCGGGCAGGGCATCGAGCGCGCGCGTCAGGGCACGCCAGCGCATGCGGCGGTCCTCCGGATCACGCGGCACGCGCGCCGCCGGCACGCGCAGCACGCCTGGCTCCTCGGGCGCGGCAGGCGGGCAGCCGTAGTGCGGCGCCACCAGGCGCGTGTCCACGCCGTGGCTGCCGAGGTCCTGACGGAAGGTGCGGATGGAGGTGGAGACGCCGTTGACGCGTGGAAAGTAGACGTCGGAGATGAACAGCACGCGCACGCGCTAGGAGCCGCAGTCCCGCATCACGCGAGCCTACCCGAGCGACATGCCCAGCTGCGCCAGCGCGGCGCCGATCGCGGCCCCGGCGAGCACGTCCGAGGGGTAGTGCAGGCCCAGAACCACGCGCGAGCCGGCGATCAGTGCCGCGAGCGGCAGCAGCACCCACCCCAGCTGCGGAAAGTGCGCACTCGCCTGCCACGCGAACGAGACCGCGTGCAGGGTGTGACCGGAGGGGAAGCTGTAGCGATCGAGCGGCGCCACCGCCTGATCGATCGCCGCATGCGTGATGAAGGGGCGCTCGCGCACGAACAGCTGCTTCAGCAGCGTATACAGCGCCACTCCGAGCGCGCCGGTCAGCGCCATGACGATCGCCGCCCTTACGCCCGCCGCGCCGTACAGCGGCGGCAGCGCCAGGATCAGCGCGTACCAGGTGAGGCCATCGCCCAGGCGGCTCGCGATCCGGAAGATGCAGCGCGGCAGGGCCAGGGAGGCGCCGCGATTCAGCCTGCGGCACAGGCCGTACTCGGCCGCGTCGATACGCGCCATGAAGGTGTTGAGGCCCGTCGCTCTCATGTGGCGTCGTGCCTCCGCTGCACGGCTCATGACGGGTACAGCCTCGGGCAGGCGCGCGTCATTCAAGCTACGGAATTGTGAAAGTTTCGTTGCGCCCGCCTGCCCCGCGGCTTCAGGCCAGCCGGGCGAGCGTCGCCGCCACCAGGCGCTGCGCCGAGCCCGGGGCATGCCCGAAATACAAGGACGGCTCGGTGAGCTCCAGCTCCAGCAGGCACGGGGTTCCCGCGGCGTCGCGGATCAGATCCACGCGCGCATACAGCAATGCGCCGAAAGGCAGCGCCGCCAGCACCCGCTGCGCGGCGGTGAGCTCGTCCGTGCCCGGCGCGCGCACGGTGATCTCCTCAGGTGCGAACAGCGCCCCGGTCGAGGGTGCCCCGAGGGGCAGCAGCGGACCCTTGCGAACGGCGTGGCTGAAATCCCCGCCGATGTGGATCACGGCGGTCTCGCCTTGGGCGTCCACGCCCTCGAGGTAGGGCTGCAGCAACACGCTGCGCCCGGCGTCAAGCAGCCGGCGCATGTGCGCGAGCGTCTCCGCGAGGGCGGTGCGCGCGTGGCGGCGCGTGTCGCGCGCGCCGGCACCCACGGCCGGCTTCACCACCAGCTGCGCGCAAGTCTGGCGCGCGAGAAACTCCTCGAGCGCAGCCGCGGGGTCCGCCCCGGGCTCCGCGAAGCTGCTGGCCACCACCGGCAGGCCGGAACGCGCGAGCTCGAGCAGGTAGTGCTTGTCGGCGTTCCAGCGCACCACGGGCGGCGGATTCAGCAGCATGGTGAGGGAGGCAACCCGCTCGACCCAGGCGAGAAATTCGCCCAGGCGCTCGGTGTAGTCCCAGGCGGAGCGCAGCAGCGCCGCATCGAAGCGCGCCCAATCGGCCTTGGGCTCGTCCCAGTCGACGATCTCGGCGTGGACGCCTGCGGCGCCGAACGCCGCCAGCAGCGGCGGCATGTCCGCGTCGAGACCGCGCGCGGCGCGCGCGCTCACCAGGGCGACCGCTACCCTCACTCCCTGATTCCCGCGCCGCGGTTCATCAGTGCGACCGCGACCGCGAACAGCGCCGCGACGGCGAGCGCCATCAGCGCGAAGGCGAGGCCGATACTGACGTCGGACACGCCCAGGAAGCCGAAGCGGAACGCGTTCACCATGTGCAGGATGGGGTTGATGTAGGACACCTGCTGCGCCCACGGCGGCAGCAGCGTGATGGAGTAGAACACGCCGCCGAAATAGGTGAGCGGTGTCAGTATGAAGGTCGGGATCCAGTTGACCTGATCGAAGTTCTTGGCGAACAGCGCATTGAGGAATCCGCCGAGCGCGAAGATGAGCGAGGTCAGGAAGCCCGCCGCCAGGATCACCGCCAGGTGCTGCACCTGCAGGTGCGTGAACAGCAGCGACACGATGGTCACCGCCGTCCCCACCAGGAGGCCGCGCACCACGCCGCCGGTCGCGTAGCCTGCGACGATCACCCAGTTAGGCAGCGGAGAGACCAGCATCTCCTCCACGTGCTTGCCGAACTTCGCTCCGAAGAACGAGGCGACCACGTTGCCGTAGGAGTTGGTGATCACCGACATCATGATCAGCCCGGGTGCGATGTACTGCTTGTAGTCGAAGCCGCCCATGGCGCCGAC
>Ga0066700_10001097_pt1 | contig 10917 bp, 8 predicted proteins | sample GraSoiAngelo_149_FD_66460 | JGI IMG/M metagenome (GOLD analysis project Ga0066700, IMG submission 66460) | Grasslands soil microbial communities from the Angelo Coastal Reserve, California, USA - 14_1009_09_30cm | ecosystem: Environmental > Terrestrial > Soil > Grasslands | place: USA...
ACCGCCTCGCGCGAGGCGGTGAGACGCTTGCCCCGATTCTCCTGGTTATCGGGTATTGCGTGCTGGTCCCGCTGGCCATTCTTCGATGAGAAGACGGGCTCGGTTTCTGCACCGGGCGAGTAGCTCAGTTGGTTAGAGCGCCTGCCTTACACGCAGGATGTCGGGGGTTCGAGTCCCTCCTCGCCCACTTAAGGAAAGGGACCCACGGATTGGGAGGTGGGGTAAGAATGTTTACTGATTTGGAGGTTAAACCATTGCAGGTAAGTCTACGTCATTCAGGTCTCATCCTCGCCGCCGTCGCGACGATGGGATCTGCCCCGTTGGTGGCGCAGAGTACCAAAACCGGCGACCGAGTCATGATCCCGACGCTTCAGAGCTCGGACAAAGACCTCGGGGTCCAGGCAGCTGAGGCCATCAGGAGTCAGCTGTCGAAGCAGACCAACATTCGCGACCTGGTAGTCGTCCCGAAGGCCGACATCAACAACAGTCTTCAGTCGTCGGGCTACTCTACCACTGAGGCGCTTGCACCGGGCGATGCCAAAGCGTTGGCGACGCTCGTCCGCGCGCCGCAGTATCTCGAAGGGGCCGTCACGCGGACGCCCACCGGATACAAGATTGATTCGCGTCTCATCATCTCGCGCGACATGAACAAAGGCCAGGTTTTGCCTCCCGCTCAAGCGTCCAAGCTTGACGACGCGGCGGGCCAGGTAGCCAAGTCAATCAGAGACGCGCGGCGCCAGTTGGGCGCCGAAGAGGAGTGCCACAACGACGTGGCGCAGGGCAAGTATCAGGAGGCGGTCGCCGCCGCTCGCAAAGGGCTTGCTGGTTATCCCAACGCGAACATCGTCGCTGCTTGCCTCGCCGAGGCGTATAACGCGCTCAAGATGCCGGATTCGGTAATCGCGGTTGCCGAGCGGATCCGCGCCAACGATACGCGCAACATTCCTGCGCTGAAGATGCTCGCCGAGACTTACGGCACCAAGAACGATACTACCAAGCGGTTGCAGGTTCTCAGCCTTCTCGCTGCGGCCGATCCGACCAACATTCGACTGATCCAGGATGTCGTCGCCGACATGGCGAGACTGGGTCACCCGGAATTGGCGGTGCCCCTCATGCGCGATTTGCTCCAGAACAATCCGGGCGATCCGCAGCTGCTCAACCTGGCGTGGCTGGTCTACCTGAACGCGAAGGACTACGGGGGAGCGATCAACGTCGGCACCGAGATGGTTCGCGTCGACACCGCTCAGGCCACCGCCGACTACTATTCACGACTCGCCGCGGCTTATCTGGCCATCAACCAGCCGCAGAAGGCTTCTGAAGTAGCGGCTCTCGCGGCGAGGAAGTACCCGGGGGACGCGAGCATCCAGCTTTTCAATGCCCAGGCACTTTACAAGGCCGGCCAGTTGCAACAGGCCGAGGACGCCGCGAAGAAGGCTGTCGCGGCTAACCCGAAGAATGCGCAGGGCTATTTCCTCCTCGCGACGATACAGGGCGCGTTGAACAAGGGCGACGACCTGGCGAATACGCTTCAGACCGCGAGGACCAACGGCGCCGATCCGGGTTCGCTCTCGCAGTTAGCGTTGAAGGCGGGCAGCGATGCATATAAGGCGGCCACCGCCTCGAAGGAAATCGCCGATTACCAAAAGGCGATCAAGTTCCTCCAGCTCTCTGATCAGTTGCAGTCTTCTGCCGACGCCAAGTTCCTGATCGGCGCCAGCGCTTTCTCCGTCGGCCAGACGGCGACGATCTCGGCGAACGAGAAGCGCAGCTGCGACCTGGCAAGAACGGCTCGCGATGCGTTCAACCTCGCGTCGATGAATCTGCCCGCTGGCGGACAGAAGTACCCGAACGAGGCTGCTCAGCTCATGACGGCGATCCCGCAGTTCACGCCCGCTGTCGACAATGAGGTGAAGCGCTTCTGTAAGTGATCGACTCCGACACCGTGACCGGCCGGTGGGACAGCTCCTACCATGCGCCGGTCCTGGTCGAAGAGGTGGTGGGGCTGTTTGAAGGCGCAAAGGAAATATTGGATTGCACGCTGGGCGGGGGTGGTCACGCCGAGGCCCTGCTGGCGTCCGGCTCATCGGTCGTCGCGATAGATCGCGACGAGGCAGCAATAAACGAAGCTCGAGAGCGGCTGGCGTCCTACGAGACGTCCGGCCGCTTTCGAGCTTTACGGGGCAATTTCGGTGAGATCGACCACTTCCCGGAACTCATTGGCCGGTCGTTCGACGGCATCCTGGCCGACCTCGGTGTGTCCTCACACCAGATCGACGCCGACGATCGAGGTTTCTCTTTTCGCCCTGGCGCGTTACTCGACATGAGGATGGACCGTCGTGCTCCGGGCACCGCAGCTGATTTGCTCAACACCCTCGATGAAGCCGATTTGTCCCACATTTTTCACGACTACGGAGACGAGCCGCGCGCCGGCCGCCTTGCCCGCGAGATCGTACGTCGCCGCGCGAGAAAACCGATGCGCCTGAGCGACGATCTCGTCGACGCAATTCGCGGGGCTTATGGCGCGCGAACTGGTCCCGCGGACTTCGCGCGACTCTTTCAGGCGGTGCGCATCGCGGTGAACGACGAGCTCACCACACTGGAGAAAGCATTGCCGCTTCTGCGGGAGAAGCTTCAGCCCGGAGGATTGCTGGTCGTGATCGCTTATCACTCGGGCGAGGATCGCCTCGTGAAGCACACCATGCGGGAGTGGAGTCTGGACTGCATCTGCCCACCAAGGCAGCTGACCTGTACTTGTCGGGGGAAAGCACTCGGCGGACTGGTCAACAAGCGCCCCATCAAGGCCAGTCAAGTTGAGATGGCTATCAACCCGCGCTCGCGGAGCGCCAGGTTAAGGGCATGGCGAAAGGCGGCGTAGCGCTTCGAGGGCGGAGTCTCGTCGGGCTGATACTCGGCGCGTTCGTCCTGATCGCGCTGGCGATCGTGTGGCGCAGAACGATCGGCATCAGCCAGTCGGAACAGCTCGCGGTGATCGACGCGAAGCGCGTCAATCTGGAAAGCGAGCGCGCGCGACTGGACGCGGAAATCCGCGACGCATCGAGCAGGCAGAATCTCGGAACCGCCGTAGAGCGGCGACTCGGGATGCACGTTCCAACAGACAAGCAGGTTGTCATCCTCCCCAGAGTGCGGCCCGATGAAGCGCCCTAGTCGAGCCGCGATCGTCCATGGGTTCTTTGTGCTTTTTGCGGCGACGCTGGTGGCGCGCGCCGCGAAGGTGCAGGTGGTCGAAGGAAAGCAGTGGTCCGCGCGGGCCAAGCGTCAACACTTCTTCGCATCGGCGCTGGCAGGGCCGCGTGGCGAGATTCTGGACGCCGGCGGCAACACCCTCGTTGAAAGCAGAGAGATGACACGCGTCGCGGTAGCCCTTCCGGAAGTGCGCGACACTGCTTTCGTCATCAGGGCACTGCATCGGGCACGGGTCGACGCCGACGCAGTACACGCAGCGATTGCGCGTCGCCGCCGCTGGATCGAGTTGCCGGGAGTTTACTCGACCGCCGATGTTGCTTCGATCTCCAAGCTCAACGGCATTCACCTGACGCCCGTTCTGCAGCGCGTCTACGCCAATTCCACCGGCATCAAGCGCATCATCGGCAGCGTCGACGGACAAGGAAACCCGCTCGATGGACTCGAGTTGGCACTCGACACTCTGCTGCGAGGCGATTCGGGGAAAGTAAAGCTGGCGCGAGACAGAGATGGACGGGCGCTCGATTCGCCGGACGGTTGGACCGATCAGCCCAAGCAGGGCGCGACGGTGGTGCTCACGATCAACCACGCGCTCCAGGATATTTGCGAGCGCGAGCTGGCCATCGCAGTCGATAGCCTGCGGGCGGATGGTGGTGACGTCGTCGTCATGAATCCGCACACCGGCGAGATTCTGGCGATGGCAAGCAACAGGGTAGGTCGGAGCGCCTTTGCGAACACTGCTGTCACTGAGCCGTTCGAGCCAGGCTCGACGCTCAAGCCCTTCGTCGCTGCGTCGCTACTGGAGAGGGGAAAAGCGCGCCCGACCGACGTCGTCAACACCCACAACGGTCAGCTCGAGCTCGATGGCCGCGTCATCAACGACATGCACAAGGCGACTGCACTTTCTCTCGCTGATGTCATCCGCTACTCGAGCAACGTGGGGATCGTCGAGTTTGGTCAGCGTCTCACTCCGCGTCAGAAATACGAAACCTTCCGCGATCTCGGCTTCGGTATGCCGCTCGGCGTGCCACTTCCGGCTGAAGCCGCCGGCACGCTGCGCGACCCGCGACAATGGTCGAAGCAGTCGAGTGCCTCGATCCTGATGGGTTACGAGATCGCCGTCACTCCCTTGCAACTTGTCACGGCGTATGCGGCGATCGCCAATGGTGGTGAGCTGCTCGAGCCGCATCTGGTGAAAGAAGTACGTTCGGCGGAGGGCAAGACGGTCTACACTGCCGAGCCGCGCGTGATACGTCGAGTGATGTCGTTCGACGTCGCGCGAACAGTGCAGCAAATGCTTCTCGCTGTAGTTCAGGAAGGAACAGCGACTAAAGCCGATCTTGCAACTTTCGATGTCGCCGGCAAGAGTGGCACCGCGCGCCGCACATCTCAGAACGTCGGTTACACGGCCGGCAATTACACCGCGTCGTTTGTCGGGCTATTCCCCGGCAATGATCCGCAGTACGTGGTGCTCGTCAAGCTCGATTCGCCGAAGGGTGGCCATTACGCCGGCGGAGACATCGCCGCGCCGGTGACGCAGATCGTGTTGAGAGCGGCGCTCGCCGCCCGCGACGCGGCTCTCAATCGCGAAGACCTGGCGGCGTCGGAGAAACAAGCCACCTCGCAATCTCCGAAAGGTGACGCATCCACCACGAACAAGCTTGCCTTGCGCAGCGCAAACGAAGGTCCGAGGACGAACCCGGAGTCTTACGATCCGAATGGCAACCTCTCCCGCCGCGAGGCCGCAGAGGCGCCCAAGCCGTACGTCGTCGACTTGCCGGCAGCGCCGCGGCCGGCACCCGCCGTCGTTACTCCACGCCCGGTTCCGGACGTGCGCGGACTGTCGGTCCGAGAGGCGGTGCGCGCGCTGCACAACGCCGGCTTCCGAGTGCGACTGCTGACTGCCGCATCGAGCGGAACTTCACCCGCCGCGGGAACGATAGCGGCACCAGGCACCATCGTTCAGTTAGTCCGTCCCCTCGAATGAATGTGAACGTCCAGGCAATAAAGAGCGCTCTCGCCGAGCGTGGCCTGCTGGTCGGCGTACGCGGAGAAATCCCCGCCGCGGCAAGCGGGATTTCCGACGACAGCCGCAAGCTCGCTGCGGGTGAAATGTTCATTGCCGTTCGCGGCTGGAATAGCGATGGCCATGACTATCTGGATGCCGCCGCCAAGCGCGGCGCAGTCCTGGCGATCGTCGAAGATCCTTCGCGAACGTCGCTGCCAACTCTCCAGGTGCGAGAAGGCAGACGCGCTGCCGCGTTTGCCGCTGCCGCCGCCTACGGCGACCCCGCTCGCAAACTCCGGCTTCTGGGAGTCACTGGAACGAATGGCAAGACGACTACGACGTCGATCATGCGGCACCTTTTCGACGACGGCAAAGAATCAAGCGCATCCATCGGAACGCTCGGCGTTCTGGTTGGAAGCGACGGCGAGGTTCTCCCCGGCGGCAGTGGACTGACGACCCCTGGTCCCGTCGAGCTGCAACGCGTTCTGCGCACACTCGCTGATCGGGGCGTCCGAACCGTCGCCATGGAAGTGTCGTCCCACAGTCTCGACCAGCGGCGGGTCGATGGGCTCGAATTCGACGTAGTGGTGTTCACCAATCTCACCCGCGATCATCTCGATTATCACGGCACCATGGAGAGCTACCTCAAGGCAAAGGCTCTCCTTTTGGGTTACCTCAAACGCGACGGCACAGCAGTGATAAACGCTGACGCGGATGAATGGCGAGCGCTGCATCCCCGCTCGCGCCCGCTGACGTTCGGGCTGCACGAAACCGCTGACGTTCGCGCCGAACGCGTCCGCTTCACATCGCGGGGCAGTGAATGGCGACTCGTCACGCCGCGCGGCGCGGCCGACGTCGCTCTGCCGTTAATTGGAGATGTCAACGTCGAGAACGCGTTAGCTGCCGCGGCGAGTGCGTTTGCGCTCGGCGTTTCGGCCGACGTGATCGCCCGTCGCCTCGCATCCGTTCCTCAAGTGGCGGGAAGGCTGGAAATAATTTCTACCAGTCCGACCGTGCTGCGAGATTATGCGCACACTCCGGACGCTCTTGAGCGCAGTCTGAAAACGGCGCGCGCCTTTACGCGTGGAAAGCTGATCGTCGTCTTCGGTTGTGGCGGTGACCGCGATAAAGGGAAGCGTCCGCTGATGGGGCAGATTGCCGAACGCGATGCCGACTGCACTATAGTTACTAGCGACAATCCGCGTACCGAGGATCCTGACGCCATCATCGACGACATCGAAGCCGGAATGCGCGGCTCACAACACGAGCGCCTCACTGATCGGCTCAGCGCTATCCGCCGCGCGATGAATCTCGCGGGCGATGACGACATCGTGCTGCTGGCCGGGAAGGGACATGAGACGTATCAGGTCCGTGGCACTACTTCATATCCATTCGACGAAAAGGAAATCGTGAAAGAAATAACTGGGAGCCACGCTTGAGCGCCGGTTTCTGGACGCTCGATCGGCTCGCTGCGGCTCTGAAGGACAGCGCGGTCGGCAAGCTGCCGCGCGGTAGCGCCTCGGTGACGGCAATCACCACCGACACGCGCAAGATCGCCAAGGGGAACGTGTTCGTGGCGCTGCGGGGCGAAAGATTCGACGGCCACGACTATTTGAATGATGCCGTTCGTGATGGAGCGGCGGCGGTGGTGGTATCTAAAGCTCCCAAGCTCAGCACGCTCGACGTGCCGGTCTACGAGGTTCGCGACACACTTGTTGCGCTGGGCGCACTGGCTCACTACTGGCGGCGCGCCTGGGGTAAAACCGTCATCGGCGTCGCCGGCAGCAACGGCAAAACGAGCACGAAGGATCTGATCAAGGCAGCGCTCAGTCGGTCCTTCGCCATTCACGCTACCACTGGGAATCTGAACAACCGCGTCGGCGTTCCGCTGTCGCTCCTCTGCTTGCCGCCGGAAGCGGAGCTGGCTGTGATCGAGCTCGGCACCAGTCTTCCGGGCGAGGTTGCAATACTGCGGGACGTCGCTGAACCCGACATCGCACTGGTCACCTCGATCGCCGAGGAACATCTGGAAGGACTCGGCGACCTTGCCGGCGTGCTGCGTGAGGAAGCGGCGGCCTATGAAGGCGTTGCCGTCGGCATCGCGCCTTCAGCGCAAAAGGAGATCGCCGAGTCGGCTCGCGGCAAAGCAAAGCGGGTTGTAGTGGCCGGCCTCGATCAGGATGCTGATCTCAGACCAGACCGCTGGGAAATCGGAGCTGACGGACTCGGGACGATCGAGATCGACGGCGTAGTCGTCCGACCTCCCGTTCGTGGCCTGCATAACCTGCGCAACGCGATGCTCGCTCTCGCGGTCGCGCGGGAGTGCGGAGTGAGCTATGCCGACGTCGCGGAAGGAATCGCGGCAATGCCGCAGCCGAAGATGCGCTCGGCGTGGGAACAAGTGGGTGACGTGACGCTCATCAACGACGCCTACAACGCGAATCCGGGATCTACGCGCGCCGCCATCGAGCTGCTCAAAGGAACTGGTAGCGGACGGCAGAGGGTAATCGTCCTTGGTACGATGCGTGAGCTCGGTGCGGCGTCGGAGCAGTGTCACGCCGACATTGCGGGTCTCGCGTTGGCGTCCGGCGCCGATATCGTCGCCGGAATCGGTGAGTTCGCATCCGCGCTCGAGAAGCAGAATCAGCGCGAGCGCGTTATCACCGCGCCCGACGTCGATGACCTCTGGCCTCAGCTCGAGGCCAGGCTGAAGCGCAACGCCATCATTCTGCTCAAAGCCTCGCGGGGTGTGCAGCTAGAGCGTCTCGTTCCACATCTAACTACCTGGGCCACTGCATAGTGCTGAACTATCTACTAGTCCCATTCGTAGGATTGCCGCACTTCGGGTTTCTGCGACTGTTTCAGTGGATAACCTTTCGCGCCGCTGGCGCGGCGGTCAGCGCGATTCTTTTGACATGGATCGTCGGTCCCGGAATCATGCGCCGGCTGCGCCGGATGCGGCTTCATCAAGTGATCCGCGAGGGAACGCCCGATGCGCATCAGCAGAAGGGAAGAACTCCGACGATGGGTGGACTCATCATTCTCGGAGCGACGCTCACCAGCACCTTCCTCTGGGCGCGTCTCGACAATCGTTACGTGCTGATCGCCATGATCTCGATGGCGTGGATGGGCGCAATCGGCTTCTGGGACGATTATCTCAAGCTCAAACAGAAGCTGGCCGGGAAAAAGAACACTGGATTGGTCGAGAGCTATAAACTCGCCGGACAAGTCACGCTTGGTTTCGCTGTCGGGTACTATCTCTGGAAGCATCCGCTGTCGAACCTGCCCGGAGCATCGACGACGCTTCCGTTCTACAAATACATCCTCATCGTCCCTCTCACTGCGGGCCTCGGCTGGCTGTACGTGTTGTTCGTCACGTTCGTGATGACGGGTGCCAGCAACGCCGTCAACATCACCGATGGACTGGACGGCCTGGCCGCTGGACTCACAGCGATTGCCGCACTGACCTTTGCGTTCTACTCCTACGTCGTCGGTCGCGTCGACGCCAGCCAGTACCTGCACGTCTACTTTCTGCGCGGCTCGGGCGAGCTGACCGTTTTCTGTGCCGCATTGATGGGGGCTTGTATCGGCTTCCTTTGGTACAACACCCATCCCGCCGAAGTCTTCATGGGCGATACAGGCGCGCTCGCGCTGGGCGGGGCGCTGGCCGCTGTTTCAATCCTGCTCAAGTCCGAATTTCTGCTGTTGATCGTAGGCGCCGTATTCGTGGCCGAGATGTTTTCGGTCATCCTGCAACGCTTCGTGTTCAAGTATCGCAAGCGACGATATGGAATCGAGTACGCCCGCGAGCACCGAGTATTCAAGCGAGCGCCTCTGCATCATCACTTCGAGGTGAAGGGGTGGGATGAGGCTCAGGTCGTCGTTCGTTTCTGGATCCTCGGAGTGCTGGCAGCTTTCATCGGACTGAGCACGCTGAAGTTGCGATGACACCGCGCGAGCTCGTATCGCGCGAGAGCGAGATTGCAGTAATCGGTCTCGCCCGCAGCGGTCGCGCCGTGGCGATCCTCCTCAGAAAGCACGGCTACAACGTTTATGCGTCGGATGTAGCGTCGTCGCCGGATACCGGTCACTGCGCCGAGGAGCTGCGCGCTCAGGGAGTTACGGTCGACGTCGGCCGCCACGATCTCGAGCGCGTGGCTCGGGCCGGATTGGTAGTGACGAGTCCCGGCGTTCCTCCCTCGGCCAAGCCGCTCGCTTTCGCCAGAGAAAATGGAATTACGATTGCCAGCGAGGTCGAGGTTGCGCTCAACTTCCTCGAAGGTCCGCGTATAATCGCGATTACCGGCACCAACGGGAAAACAACGACGACGGCTCTCATCGCGCACCTGTTGCGAGGCATTGACCTCGAGGCGGTGGAAGCGGGCAACATCGGGACTCCCCTCTCAGAAATTGCGATGCGCGATCCGCAGCCGAAATGGATCTCGCTGGAGATGTCTTCGTTCCAGCTGCACGACACTCCGAGCCTAAAGCCCGTAGTCGGAGTCCTGACCAACCTGAGTCCGGATCACCTCGACCGCTACGCCACTGCCGACGAATACTACGCCGACAAGGCGCGCCTGTTCAAAAACGCCGACGGGGAGTCAGCGTGGGTCGTGAACGACGACGACAAGACCGTCGTGCGGATGGTGCGCGATGTTGCCGGGCACAAGTTCGAATTCTCACTGACGAAGAAAGCAGACGGTTACGCCGATGCGCGATCGGGGCAGCTCATCGTGCTTGGCGCGCCGCTCCTTGAACGCACGGAACTCCCTCTCCTTGGACAACACAACGTCGCCAACACGCTCGCTGCGACACTGGCGGTAATGGCTGCAGATCGATCGCACCAGACTCAGAAAGCACGAAAGGGAATTGCGAAGGCGATCAAATCCTTCCGCTCGCTCCCACACCGGTTGGAGCTGGTCGGCGAGTTTGGCGGCGTGCAATGGATCAACGACTCCAAGGCGACCAACGTCAGCTCGACCGCGGTCGCAATTGACGGTATGGAGCGTCCGACCGTCCTATTGCTCGGAGGGCGGCACAAGGGTGAAGCATACACGCCCCTCGCTGATTCGGTGAAGAGAAAGGTGAAGCGCGTGATCGCTTATGGAGAGGCAGCATCAATCATCGCCCGCGATCTGCGACCTGTCGTGGACGTCGTGCGTCTCGGATCCGATTTCGACGAGGTGATGCGCGCGGCGCGGGCGGCAGCCCAGGCAGGTGAAGCTGTGCTCCTTTCGCCGGCCTGCTCGAGCTACGACATGTTCTCGAATTACGAGGAGAGAGGAGAGCGGTTCCGTGCTCTCGCAGTAAAAGAAGGCTGATGGAATCAACAGTCGACATTTCACACCGATGGCAGATGGGCCCGGAGGCGCGCGCGCTGGTCATATTGACCGGCGTGCTGCTGGCTTTCGGCTTGGCGACGGTCTACAGCGCCAGCGCGATCGTGGAGATGCAGGCCGGCTACGGACACGCCCACCTGCTCGTCCGACAACTTATCGGAATGGCGGTCGGGGTCGCTCTCTTTGGCATCGTCGCCAAAATCGATGCCGAGCTCTGGGAGAAGTGGGCGTGGCCACTCATGATCCTGTCGCTGGTGCTGCTGCTGGTCGTCATCCTGCCATTCACCGCCACCATCGCTCCGCGCGTGCATGGCTCGCGACGCTACCTCTTCGGGAGCTCGCTCCAACCGTCCGAGCTAGCCAAGCTCG
>Ga0066700_10001101_pt1 | contig 10901 bp, 8 predicted proteins | sample GraSoiAngelo_149_FD_66460 | JGI IMG/M metagenome (GOLD analysis project Ga0066700, IMG submission 66460) | Grasslands soil microbial communities from the Angelo Coastal Reserve, California, USA - 14_1009_09_30cm | ecosystem: Environmental > Terrestrial > Soil > Grasslands | place: USA...
GGATCGCTTCGCCATTCCGTGATCGTGTCAGACACGTGGTCGTCGAGTTCGAACAATCCATCATGAACGGCGACGAGCGCGGCGATGCCCCAAAAACTTTTTGTGCCGCTGAAGATCGGCCATTTGCCGTCAGCTGATCCGCCGTTCGCGTAATGCTCGAAGATGGTTCGGCCATTTTGCATGACGAGCATGGAGATGCCGCGCTTGCCCTCGGAATATTTTGCCGCGCGCGCGCAATCGCCGGCGCGCAATTCCGCCAAGGCAGTTGTCGATGTTGCGATGAGAAGAAAGCCCGCAAAGAACGCGAGTGATTTCATGATTCCGTAATCCGCAGGTACTCTTTGCCGAGCGCGACGCTTGGAAATTACCAGACTCAATCGCCGCGCGCCTCCGTGGAAAGGGATTCGAGAGGATTCAGGTTGGCGAGGTTGGCGCGGTTTGCTCAGTCGCAACCGGTGGCTGCAAGCGCGGGCTTACCGGCAGATAGCGTTTCCGCAATTCTTCGACATTGGGCAATTCATCCAAATTGCGCAGACCGAAGTGATCGAGAAAAAATTGCGTGGTCTCGTACAGCAGCGGCCGTCCCGGAATTTCTGCGCGCCCGCTAATTTTGACAAGACCGCGTTCCATCAGTGTTTGCAGAACCCCATCGATGGCGACGCCGCGCACGGCCTCAACATCGGGGCGGGTGATCGGCTGGCGGTAGGCGATGATCGCCAGCGTTTCGAGCGCGGGCGCGGTCAAGCGCGCCGGTTTCGGCGCGGGAAAAAGTTGGCGCACCCAATTGGCATACGCGGGATCGGTCGCGAGCTGCCACCCTTCGGCTTTTTCAACCAGTTGAAAAGCGCGCTCTTGTTGCCCGTATTCGATTTTCAATTCTTCGACCGCAGCGGCCACTTCGGACTCGCGGACCTTGGCGAATTCGTTAGGCGAAAGCTCATCGACTTGGCCGGCGCGCTTGATAACATCGACCATCTCTTTTGCGGAGAGCGGTTTTTGCGCGCTGAAGAGTAAAGATTCAACTACTCGCGCGAGCGTCATGACACTTTCCGCTTATGCGTTTTTTGCATCGCGTTTTAGTTGGCCCCAATCGCGTTTTGAATTGCGTTGGCGATGCGGTTCGCTTGCTTGTCGATCTTGTCCAATTCGCGACCTTCGATTAACAAACGGATTTTTGGTTCCGTGCCGGAATAACGCAGGAGGATGCGGCCTTGGCCGGCGAGTTCGCGCTCGATTTCATCGCGCAACTTCACGACTTCGCGGAGTTCTTCGATGGGCGGCTTGGCTTTCACGACCAAATTGCGCTGGGCCTGCGGATATTTTTTGAGACAGGTTTTCAATTTGCTCAACGGCTGGCCGGTCTTGTGCATGATGCGCAAAATCTGGAGCGCGCTGATGATGCCGTCGCCGGTGGTAGTGAAATCGCGGAAAATGATGTGACCGCTTTGCTCGCCGCCGAGATTTAATTTTCGAGAAATCATTTCTTCGATCACGTAACGATCGCCCACTTTTGTTCGCACCACTTTGCCGCCATGCGCGGCGAGCGTTTCATCGAGACCGAAATTGCTCATCACAGTGGCAACGAGCGTGTTTTGCTCCAGCCGGCCGGCGCGCAAAAGATCGACGGAGGCGATGGCAAGAATTTCGTCTCCATCGACAATCTCGCCGTTTTCGTCGCAGAGCAGGACGCGATCGGCGTCGCCATCGTGCGTGATGCCGACATCCGCGCCGTTCTCCTTGACGAGGCGCTGGATTTCCTGCGGATGCGTGCTGCCGCATTGCGCGTTGATGTTCATGCCGTTCGGTTCGTTGTGCGCAATGATGACCTCCGCGCCGAGCTCGCGCAAAACGCACGGCGTCGATTTGTAAGCAGCGCCGTTGGCCACATCGACCGCCACGCGCATTTCCTCAAGCGACATCCCGCGCGAAAAGCTCGCCTTGGCAAATTCGACATAGCGACCGAGGGCGTCATCGATGCGCGCGGCGCGTCCGATTTTTCCGGCGGTTGGGCGAATCGAATCAACCTCGCCGGCGAAAACGAGCTGTTCGATTTTTTGTTCGACCTGATCGTCGAGCTTGTAGCCGTCGTGCCGGAAAAATTTGATGCCGTTGTCTTCGTAGGAATTATGGGAAGCGGAAAGGACGATGCCGGCATCGGCGCGGAGCGCGCGGGTGATGTAAGCCACGCCCGGCGTCGGCAGCGGCCCGATGATGAGAACATCGACGCCGAGAGAAGTGATGCCGGCGACGAGCGCGTTCTCGAGCATGTAACCCGAGAGGCGCGTGTCTTTACCGAGCACGATTTTCGGGCGCGCGCCCTCGGGGATGGTACGGGGATTCAGTTGCGTGAAAACGTGCGCCGCGGCGCGGCCGAGCTTAAGCGCGGTCTCGGCGGTGACTGGTTCCACGTTGGCAACGCCGCGGACGCCGTCAGTGCCGAAAATCTTCTTGGCCTGGGTCACGGGCTAATTGAAACGCCGGAAGAGCGATTCGTAAATCGGAAACTTCTCTCAACTCGCGAAAGCTTTCGGAGTCAATTGTCATTGCCACCGGCAAGCGGCATTGAAGGAACGCCAGAATGCAGGCTTGATTTTCGCGCGATTTTTTACTTGAATCGCAGCATGCGTGCTGCTGATCGGGTGACTTCACTGACTAGGGCTGGCGAAAGCGTGCAAAACGGAGCTGTCGCATTCGCTACCACTCATTGGAGCGTGGTGTTAACCGCGCGAGGCGAATCGCCGGCGGCCGAAGAAGCGCTGGAGAAGCTTTGCCGCATTTACTGGTGGCCACTTTATGGCTTCGTGAGGCGGCAGGGCTACGCTACAGAGGAAGCGCAAGATCTTACCCAGGGTTTCTTCGCGCTGCTGCTCGAGAGAAAAGACTTGGACGCCGTCCGCCGGGAAAAGGGGCGTTTACGCTCCTATCTCCTCGCCTCACTTAAAAATTTCCTTGGTAAAGCGCACCGTCGCGCGATGACTGTCAAGCGTGGTGAGGGTGGACCGCTGGTGCCATTGGAAGAACTGCTCGCGCGGGAGCACGCCGATCTCGAGCTGGCACGCATGTTAAGCCCTGACCGAATTTATCAACGCCGATGGGCATTAACACTGCTGGAGCAAGTGCTCGCGCGCCTCGGGGAAGAATATCGGGTCGCAGGAAGAGCACCGCTGTTCGAACAGTTAAAGCAAATGCTTACTGACGAACCGGGCCGGCCCTCGCAGGCGGAGATCGCGCGAGAATTGAGCATGAGTGAAAACGCGGTGAAGCAGGCGTTCCATCGCCTGCGTCAGCGATATCGCCTGCTGTTGCGCGAGGAGATCGCTCACACTGTCGGGACGCCTGGAGACGTGGAAGACGAGTTGCGGCATTTCATTGCTGTATTGCAAGCGTAACCTCCGAGAAGATTTGGCACAGTACATATGGAGGTGACTGATCGCCCGAAAACCACCATGACAAATGTGGGCCGAGTTTGCGGCAAATGCGGGAGCAAGATCTTCGCTGACGCGCCGCAAGGATTTTGCAGCTTATGTCTCTTTAAGACTGGTCTTGGGGCGCTACCGAATGAAGACGACGAGCTTCTCGGATTGAGCGCAGCAAGGATGCCAACGGAATTCGGCGACTATGAATTGTTGAAGGAAATCGGCCGCGGGGGTCAGGGCGTGGTCTATCGCGCGCGACAGAAAAGTCTCAATCGGACCGTTGCGTTAAAAGTCATTGGCGTCGGTCCGAGGGCCACCGAGGCACATCTGAGACGCTTCCGCCGCGAAGCCGAGGCAGCCGCCAGCCTTGAGCATCCTCAAATTGTTCCGATCTACGAGATCGGCGAGCGCGACGGCTCCTGCTATTTCAGCATGAAGTTCGTCGAAGGTGGCCAGCTTGATGACGTTCTCAAGCGTGAGCCGATATCTCCGCGACGGGCCGCGGAATTGCTGGTGAAAATTGCGCGCACGACTCATTTCGCTCACGAACGCGGAATCCTTCATCGCGACATCAAACCGGGAAACATTTTGCTCGATCGACGTGGCGAACCGCATCTGACCGACTTCGGCCTGGCGCGCCTGATTGAAAACCAGAGCACCGTGACGAACTCATTCGATGTTCTTGGAACGCCTAGTTATATGGCACCGGAGCAGGCCGCCGGTCGTGTCAAAGAGCTAACTGCGGCAGCCGATGTTTATTCGTTAGGCGCGGTTTTCTATCAAATGCTGACTGGCCAGCCGCCGTTCGCCGGCGGCACGACCTACGAGACGATTCGTTTGGTGATGGAAACCGAGCCGCGAAGTCCCCGACTCTGGAATCCCAAAGTAGATGTCGACCTTGCCATCATTTGCGTGAAGTGTTTGGAGAAAGAGCCGCAACGCCGCTACACTTCAGCTCTCGCGCTGGCCGAAGACTTGGAGCGCTGGTTGCGTCACGAACCAATTCGGGCGCGTCCGACGAGTCTTTTCAAACGAGCTGGTAAGTTGATTCGCCGTAATCCAACGACAGCGGCATTAGTTCCGGCGTTGGCTGGGCTAGTGGTTCTGGCGAGCATGCTGCTTTTGAATCGCGAACCCGCGCCTTTGCCGACGGGTATCGCAGTTCTTCCATTTGAAAATCTCGGTGGCGATAAAGAGAACGCGTTTATTGCTGACGGAATCCAGGACGAAATTCTTAGCCGCCTCTCGAAAATAGCCGAGCTAAAGGTCATTTCGCGCACATCGACCGAGAAATACAAGAGCTCACCGCACAACTTGCGTGAGGTTGGGCAGCTGCTTCGGGTGGCAAATATTCTGGAAGGTCAGGTGCAGAAGATTGGCGATCGGGTCCGGATTACGGTTCGGCTTATCAATGCTCCTAACGACTCGCATCTCTGGGCCGAGACCTACGATCGGAATTTGACCGACATGTTCCTCGTAGAAAGCGAAGTCGCACAGAAGATTGCCTCCTCACTGCAAGCAAGACTGAGCGGATCCGAACAGAGGGCGATCACAGCTCGCCCGACTGAGAACACGCAGGCGCATCAGCTGTACCTCAAAGGCAGATACTTCTGGAACAAGCGAACCGGGCGCGATCTACAAACCGCGGCGGATTACTTTCAACAAGCGATCTCGGCAGATCCAAGTTATGCGAGCGCTTATGCCGGACTAGCTCAAGCGGATCTTCTTATGCCGTTTTACAACGCTGGTGCTTCACAGGAAATGTTCGCAAAGGCGAAAGCTGCGGCTACTCGAACTATTCAACTCGACGAGACATCGCCCGAAGGACACGCCGCGCTCGCGATGTTGCTGTGCTACGATTTCAAATTTCAGGAATCAGAAATCGAGTTTAAGCGCGCGATCGAACTCGATCCCAATTATGCAACAGCCCATCATTGGTACGGCAATACTTTGCTGACGTCGCTTGGACGATTTGACGAAGCAATCAAGGAGGGAAAAAGAGCCATCGAGCTCGATCCGTTTTCGCTCGTCATCAATGCAGACCTGGGCTCTACGCTAATGTTGGCCCGGCGGTATGATGAAGCGATTGCGCAGTTTCGTGCTACTCTCGCGCTTGAGGGCAATTTTGCCTATGCCCACCAGAATCTTGGAGTAGTCCTTTTTCTTAAAGGGGATGTTAACGCTGCAATCGCCGAATACGAGAAAGCGAGAAGGTTCAACGATAATTGCGACACGTTGGCTCTGCTCGGCCGGGCTTATGCCGAACTAGGAAGGACAGCCGACGCCATGCAGATTCTGCAGGAATTAAACGAGTGCGGACAAAAATACTACGTTCGCAACGTTCTCTATGCCTTGGTTTACATAGGACTCGGCCAGAAGGACACCGCGATCAGCTACTTGGAGAAATCTCCAGATAACTGGCTACGGATCAATCCGCTACTTGATCCGTTGCGAGATCAGCCTCGCTTTCAAAAGCTCGTCGCAAGGTCTCTTCCACAAGCCTCTCCCTGAGTTATCGCAGGCGTGCCGTCACTACTATTCGCGGTTTCGAGCGCAGCCATTTTTGCGGACAGGACCAATCGAATGCTCCGCGCATTGGAACTCCTTCCCGTTGGGAGAGACGCATTCAATGGACCGGTGTTGATTCAATTGGTTTGCGGCGAGCGCGGCGTTGCTTGGCGACAAGGATCTCGCGATTGAACAGCTTGGAGCGGCTGTTCACGTTCCGGCAACGCTGCACTATGGAAATCCGAAGCTGCAGCCGTTTTGGGATCCGCGGCGCGGCGATCCTCGCTTCGAAAAAATTGTCGCCTCCCTCGCGCCGGAATAAGGTCTGGGGAGCGCGCGCGGCTCGCGTGCTAGTTTCGGCGCCTCGCCGAAACGATTCTTCCACGAAATTCGGTCCCTTATCCGTTAAATCCGCGTGATCCGCGGTTGTTTTCATTTTTCCGCGTAACCTCGCGCCAGATTTGGGACAGTACATCTGTGAAATGGGATCATTGCAATGAGATCTCCACGGAGGCGGGGTGTAGATTCGACACTCCTTTGGGGATTGTTTCTTTTCGTTGCCGGCACGGGAAGCTGCTTGGCCCAGCTGACCGATCGGACCCTAGCGCCAAATACCGCCCAAGCGGGCATCGCCAAATCGCTGCAGGGCGAAACTGGCGCTGGACGCGGCGATGCGCAGACTCCGAACTCGTCTATTTTTATCATTCGGCGCGATCCCTTTCGTTCGGTCCGTCGGGGGCGCCAGGTCTTCCAGCGCAAATTTACTCACGCGCAGGGACAAGGCCCGAATGAAGGCGATGGCGTAGGCGACCTCAACACCAATGATGCGATTGGTGCTGGTCTGTCCGATAGTTGTGCGCTGTGTCATGGACGCCCGCGAGGGTCGGCAGGCGTGGGCGGCAACGTTGCCACAAGGCCGGACAGCCGCGATGCCCCGCACCTTTTCGGGCTAGGACTGAAGGAGATGCTGGCCGATGAAATCACTGGCGATCTGCGAAGCATTCGTCAGCAGGCCATCACCATGGCGGAGCAGAGTGGCCATTCGGTGACCCTTCCCTTGCGCAGCAAGGGAGTTGACTATGGGACGATTACGGCCACGCCTTCCGGCACCGTGGATACTTCCGGGGTCCAAGGCGTCAATCCCGATCTCAGGGTGAGACCCTTCTTCGCAGAGGGCCGCGGGATCTCGGTTCGGGAATTCGTAGTCGGTGCACTCCATAAAGAGATGGGGCTCGAAGTCAACGACCCGGATTTGGCCAACGCTCACGCCGGGCAAAGAGTTGTAACTCCTTCTGGCATGGTGCTGGACGGCTCCCAGGACAGCATCGATGCGCCCCCGGCGCCGGATCCGATAAGCGGCCAGTATGAGATTGACCCTGCCATCGTAGATCACCTCGAGTTCTATCTCCTGAACTATTTTAAGCCGGGACTAGGCCAGCAGAATGCAACCACACAGTTGGGACGGCAAAGATTCAATAGCATCGGCTGCAATTCCTGTCACATGCCCAACTTCCAGATCAGCCACGACCGTCGAGTAGCTGATGTGGCAACTGCTTACGATTCAGTGCACGGGATTTTCAACAACCTGTTTTCCACTGCAGGCACACTCATCAATGTCATCGACGACCATCACGGGTTCCCACCTCTGAAAGAGCCGCGAGGCAATGCATTCCTGGTGGAAAACATCTTCACTGATTTCAAGCGGCACGATCTTGGGTCGAACTTCTACGAACGCAATTACGACGGCACGCTGCAGAGAAAGTTCCTCACCCGTCCGCTATGGGGTGTAGGCTCGAAGAGCGCCTTCGGACACGATGGCCGCAGCATTTCGCTCGACGAAGTAATCCTGCGGCACGGCGGCGAGGCACAAGCCTCCCGCGACGCTTATGCGCGATTGGCGGAGCCGGAGTCCGGCGCGCTACAGAGCTTCCTGAAGTCGTTGGTCCTGTTTCCGCCGGATGATACTGCGTCGAACCTCGACCCGGGGAATCGCAATGCTGACAACTTCCCGCAGTTTGGGCACGGGAGTATCAAGCTGACGGTGCTGTTCAACGATCCGGCGGACCCCGAGTAATGAACACGATTGCGCCCAAAACTTTCCGCTTGGAGTTATGAGGGCCACGAGTAGCTCATCTCGCGGCAGTTCGGCGACACCGAAGGTGTCTCAGTAAATCCGCAGAGCCTAATAAACGCTCGAGGAGCAGCCGTTGGCTTGCTCTGGGAAGTGCAGCGTATCTCCGACAGCGCATTCGATGCGCTACGAAGGTTCAACGCTTTAACGATTTCTGATTTTTGCGCGTAAGCTCGCGCGAGATTTTGGGCAGTACACCTGTGAGCGGGCACAACTGGCCGCGGCGCGGCCGAGTTTGAGCGCCGTCTAGCGGTGACCGGTTCCACGTTGGCAACCCCGCGGACGCCGTCCGTCCCGAAAATCTTCTTGGCCTGAGTCACGTGGTAGTTGCTGGAAGAGCGATTCGTAAAACGCGAGAGTATAAGTTTCGGACACGACGGAGCGTGTCCCTCCAGAATTATGCCGCGCCGGGTCGTTCGCCGATTTTGCGCGCCGGGACGCCGCCCCAGATTTCGAAGGTCGCGACGTCGCTCGTGACCACGGCACCAGCGGCAATAATCGCGCCGCGGGCGATGCGCGTGCCTTTCAAGACGATGACGTTCGCGCCGAGCCAAACGTCTTCCTCGAGAACGATGGGTGCATCCACGGCGTGGGGTTGCATCGACATCGGAACCTCGCGCTGCGCCGAACCGTGATCGTGATCGATAAAACGGCAGCCGGAAGCGATGAGGGAGTGAGCGCCGATGACGATCTTGCGGCGGAAATTAAATTCGCAACCGGCGCCGATGAAAACGTTGTCGCCGATGAGGAGGCTAGGACCGGGCTCGTAGATGCCATCGAACTTGAAATAAATTCCGGGTTCCAGCTGGCAGCGCGCGCCTAACGACACCTGGTGCGGCCAGGTGACGTAAATTTTCGGCAGCCATGTTTCGTGGCCGACCTTCATTCCAAGAAGCCGCCACCAGGCGGTGCGCAACTGGGCGACGAGCGTTGAGATCATCGCGCGCAAACGAAAAATCGCGCGCGGCAGGAATGAGCTCACGAGACTAGACCGCACACTTTTTCGCGACAGACAGCGCGGTCATCGCGCGGGCGCGTGTTCTCGATCGTGGTCGCTCAGAAAGATGCAGTCGTTTTCCAATCCGAGCAGAGTTCCCCATCTCAGCGGAAATTTTTCCAGATTCATGTTCCGCAAAATGATGGGAGCCCAATCTTTATATTCTCCCTTCAAAATGTCGGCGAGCTTGTCCTGGCTGCCACTGATCGGTGTCAGGTAAAGGCCATTCACTGGCCCGCCGAGAACGTTGTAATCGCTGAGATCGGTGAATGTCTTGATTGTGTCCGGCACCCAGAGGGCGCGCCGATCCGCGTACCAAGCGATCGCCCACGGCATGTCCGAGGCGGTGATTTCGTTAGGCTGCATCCAATTGTGAAGCGTCGCGATGTAGGGCGGGGCGTAAGGTGGCCAGCGGATCGACCCCTTGGGCGGCGCGAACCACGGTATCGTGAAAATCGCCGGCAGCGCGCAGAGGAGGTAGAGCAAAGTGAGAAAGGCGCCGCGCGCGATGCTAAGCTGGATCCCGAGCCGGTTCCATTGCACGAGCAGGTAAGCCAGGCCGTAGCAGGTCATGAGTGGAACGAAAATCAAATGCAATTGATTCGCGGCCAGGCCCTCTTCCTCGTTGATTCCAAAAGTGGCCATGCCGGCCAACGCGCCGACCCACATCGCCAGAATCATCCAGCGAAGCACTGCGGTCTCCGTTCGCTTGAAAGGGTGGAGCAGCGCGGCAAAAAACATCATGGCCACGACGCTCGAGCCGAAGTATTCAAAAATGTGCCCCGACTGACTGAAGAAATTCGTCGTGATTTTGTCGCGGAAGTTCCTGGGGCCGATGCCTTCCACGTCGAGATTGATGCGGCGCATCCAGCCCGCTTCGCTATGACGGATGCCATCGAGCACGGAATAAATCGCCACTCCGCCTGGATGACCGCAGACAACATAATTGCGGATCAGCCATGGCGCGTAGATGGTTGTGAACGCCGCGAGCAGAATCAACACCGTCCATCCGCGCGGGCGAAAGAAGAAACCGCAGAAAACCAGCGCGCCGGCGAATATCCATATCGTCAATGCATGCGATAACGCCAGCAATCCAAAGCCGACGCCGACGGCAGCAAGCCAGCGGTCGACGCGGCGGCCGTCATATTGGGCCTCGACCGCTTGGACGAGCGCATAAATGGTCGTGTTAAACAGGAGCAGCAAAAGCATCTGCGGCAGACCGGAGAGTGAATACTGCCAGAGCATGTCGCAGAGCACGACCAGCCCACAAGCGAGGAGCGCGAGACGTCGATCGAACAAACGGCGCGCCGTGAAAAAAAGCACGAGAACGGAAAGCAGAAACAGAAAGATCGACATCGCGGCGATCACTTTGTCGCCGGAATAAACGAGGTTGCTCGTAGTCATCTGCCAATGCGATTTTATCGGCCAAAGCGCGATGGCATCGACAAGGGGCGGGAGCGGCGCGTTGTACGTGTCGGACCAAATTTTTTGCGCGACATTTTTTCCGTTCGCCTGCAATTGTCCGATGGCGCGGGGCCGCACGACATTTGTCCGCCAGCCATGACCGCTCGCGATGGCGCGGCCGATTTGCGCCTGATCCATTGCCTGCGACGTGGCGAGGCCGCGAAAGTCGTAGAAATAGTAAATAGCCAGAGCGATGACGGCTAGCGCGACAAGGCTGCGCCGTACCCACACGGCGAGGGCGCCGGCTTCGAGCGCGTGCACTGCGCGTTGAATAAATTCTGCGCTACCCGGCATTTTGTGATTGCCCGATTGTGCTCGCGGCGTTCGCTTGCGACTTGGCGGCGTTCATTTCGTTAATCTTTCGATGCAGCGTTCGGCGGCTGAT
>Ga0066700_10001102_pt1 | contig 10899 bp, 12 predicted proteins | sample GraSoiAngelo_149_FD_66460 | JGI IMG/M metagenome (GOLD analysis project Ga0066700, IMG submission 66460) | Grasslands soil microbial communities from the Angelo Coastal Reserve, California, USA - 14_1009_09_30cm | ecosystem: Environmental > Terrestrial > Soil > Grasslands | place: USA...
CGTTTTCCGGCACGCAGCTTTTCCCGCGCACGATCGAGAAGCTGATCGCGCGGCGAAATTTCATCGACCAACCCGAGCTTCAAAGCTTCCTGAGCAGAATAAAGTTTCCCTTTCAAAATCACGTCAGCAGCTTTTTCGGCCCCAATCAGGCGGGGCAGGCGCGTGCAACCGCCCCACGCGGGAATTAACCCGAGCGTAGTTTCGGGAAGCCCAATTCTCGTTGCTGGATTATCAGTCGCGATCCGATAATCGCACGCCAGGGTCACTTCGTATCCGCCGCCGGCGCAGGCGCCGTGCATCGCGGCGACTGTCGGGATTTTTAGATCGGCAAGCCGGCTAAAAATTCGCTGCCCTGTCGCAATGAATGCGCGCATATCTCCGGATTGCGCCTGTTGCAACAGCGTCTTCAAATCCGCGCCTGCGATGAAAATCGATTTTTTTGCCGACGCGATGATCAGGGCACGCAACGAATCTTCGTGCTCAACGAAGTCGAGATGTTCATTTAACTCATCCAGCGTGGCGGCATCGAAAATGTTCGCGCCCGACTCGGGGCGATCGAACGTAAGCGTGCAGATATGATCGTCGCCAATCTCGCGCCGAATCATTGAGGCTGTAGCAACTGCCGGCATCAGAAATATCTTGGCTCGTTTTCGCCCAATTCCAAGCGGAGAACATCGGTTAAAACAGTTACAAAAGTTAAAAGAGTTACAACGTAAGCCAGCTCATCTTGTAACCTTGTAACTTTTAACGCTTTCGGGTAGTGGTACACTTTCAACTCAGGTTGAGATGATATAAGTCCCGAGGGCGATAAGAATCACTGGTACGATCCAGTGCCCCCAGCGTTTCAGAGTGTATGCAACCGCTCTGTGCCAGTGAATTAAATACCCGACGGCACACCACAACGCCAGAAGTACGTAGAGGACGCCCACTAACACGATCAAGCGCCGGGAATCACTTACCGCAAATAGTGGGGCGTAAATTCCGATATTATCGCTGCCGTTGGAGAATGTAACGACGGCCACAGAGAACATTCCGGTGGCGCTGCGTCGCGATTCATCGTCACGATTGGAGAATAGTTTTCTTAAGCCGATTGCTATCGGCGCGATGCCAAACAAGCGGAGCCAGGCATGCGGCAAAATCTGACCACCCAAAAACCCTACTAGGCTTACGAGCACCAATGCGGTGAACCCTAGATATTGACCAACAACCACATGCCAATGGCGGCGCGCTTGAGAAAAGAAACCTGTTAAGAAAACAATGTCATCAAGGTTCGTGGCGGAAAAAGCGATGACTCCGGTTACTAGCGCAGAGACGAACCAATCCATTCCCCCCGAAACTACGGAAGTGCGATGAGTTCGTCCAAGTTCCGAATGTGAATCGGCGATTCCCGCTGCCATCGCTGGAGTCACGCGCAACGTCTGCTTCAAACTGTACCACTAGCCGCTTTCGCGAGCCGTTGCTTCTTGCACAGCGCGATGTTAAAACTCGGCGGCAGCTGCGTGCGAACACGAGGTTATGGTCGGCAAAATTTTAGAACCCGAAATCAGGAGCATGATCGACGCCCGAAATTTCGGGGCGCTGCGCGAAGTGTTTCGTGAATGGCCGCCGGCTGATGTTGCCGAAGTGATCCTGGATCTGCCGGAAGACGAACAGGTCATCATCTTTCGCGTTCTGCCGCATGCGCTGGCGGCGGATGTTTTTGAATATCTCGATTTCGATGCGCAACAGAAACTGCTGCGCGCCATGGCTCACGAGCAAGTCGGGGCGATTCTAAACGAGATGGCGCCGGACGATCGCACGGCGCTGTTGGAAGAGCTACCCAGCGCAGCTGCGCGGCAGTTGATTCGATTGCTTACGCCAGAGGAGCGGCGCGTCGCGACGGCACTGCTCGGCTACCCGGAAGACAGCATTGGACGTCTGATGACGCCGGATTTCATCGCGGTGAAAGAAGATTGGACGGTGCAACAAGTGCTCGATTACGTCCGCGAACACGGCCAGGATAGCGAAACGCTAAACGTCATCTATGTGGTCGATGATCGCGGCAAACTCATCGACGACGTGCGCATGCGGGAGTTCCTGCTGCGGCCGCTCACGGCAAAAGTGAGCCAGATTCGAGATCAAACCTTCGTGGCGCTAAATGTGACCGATTCGCAGCAGGACGCGCTTAATGTGTTCCGCAGATACGACCGGGTCGCGCTGCCGGTACTCGATTCCAGCGGCGTTCTGGTCGGGATTGTGACGAGCGATGATATGCTCGACGTCGCGGAAAAGGAAGCCACTGAAGACATCCAAAAACTCGGCGGCATGGAAGCATTGGATGAACCATACACAACCATTCCGTTTCTGCGGATGGTAAAGAAACGTGCAACCTGGCTGATCATCCTGTTTCTCGGCGAAATGCTCACCGCCACCGCCATGCAGGGTTACAATAGTGAAATCGAAAGGGCGGCGATCCTCGCGATGTTTTTGCCGTTGATCATTTCCAGCGGCGGCAACTCTGGGTCGCAAGCGACCACGCTCGTGATCCGCGCGATGGCTCTGGGCGAATTGCGTTTGAGGGACTGGTTTCGCGTTGTGCGAAAGGAATTACTCTCGGGATTTTCCCTCGGCCTGATTCTTGGAACCATCGGTTTCTTCCGCATCACGCTATGGCAATATTTGCACATTTTTGATTACGGTAAGTATCATTGGCTGGTCGCCCTCACCGTCGGTGCGGCGCTTGTGGGAGTGGTGCTGTGGGGAACTCTTAGTGGAGCGATGCTTCCATTCTTGCTCCGCCGTTGTGGGCTCGATCCAGCAGCGTCATCTGCGCCGTTCGTCGCAACGTTAGTAGATGTAACAGGATTGGTAATTTATTTCAACGTGGCGCTGCTTATCCTTCGCGGCACGCTGTTGTGAACAGGAAAGACTCAGGAGAAATAGAAGTCGACGATGCGCTGTGAAAGCTTCGCTGATACTGAGAATTCTTAGGATAACGAGCGCTGTGCTAATCGTGCTGCTCGCTCTGATGCTGTTGATTTACCGGCGGCACATCATCTTTGCGACAATCGCGACGACAGTACTCATGCTCGTGCTGATCCTGATCGCTTTCCAAGTCCAGCGATTGCGCATGCTTGGACGGACGATCGCAAAGCTAGACGAATTGCTAGAATTGCTGCGCGATACCAAGCGCGAGCCCTCGCCGCTTGAGTCGAAGCAGCTCCATCAAGAACTTGCGCTAATCCGAGCCCGTCTACTGCGAGACAGCTCGTTGAAACGCTCGAAAACGTAACACGGCGCTATATCACAAACATCGCGATTGCTGCCGCGAACATCGCAACTGCGGTCAGTCCGACGACAACACGCGATAGCATCGAGCTTGGCTGGTTCTGCATCAGTTTCCGGTCGCAGGCAGCGAGCAGAATCCCGACCAGGAGAAATGGCGCAAGTAATCCATTGATGATCGCAGTCCAGAAAAGCGCACGCACTGGGTTGATACCGGCGAAATCCATGCCGATGCCAAGCAGGGTAGAGAGGATCACTACACCGTAAAAGTAATGCGCCGATTTGAAAGGCAGATCCAAGCCCTCTCGCCAATGAAAAGTCTCGGCGAGAGCGTACGCCCCCGAGCCCGAAAGGGTCGGAATGGCCAGCAAGCCAACGCCGATCAACCCGACCGTGTAAAGCGTGTAGGCTAGTGAACCGGCGAGCGGCTTGAGCGCTTCGGCGGCCTGCTTCGAGGTTTCGATATTTTGCATGCCATGTGCGTGCAGCGTGAGCGCACATGTGAGGATGATGAAATACATCACCACGTTAGAGAAAAATGTGCCGACTCCGACGTCGAGTTTTCGATTATTGATTTCTCGTCCCGTCGCGCCTTCGCGCTGCCGCAGCATTCGGCGACCCATCGCTTTTTCCTCCTCCACTTCCTCTGAAGCCTGCCAGAAAAACAGATAAGGACTGATCGTGGTGCCGAGGATCGCCACGAGATTTTGCCAAGCCCCGTGCCCCTTCGGCCACGAAGGGATGAACGTGTCGTGCACAACGGCACGCCAATCTGGTCCGACAACAAAGGCGGTTATGACATATGCAAAAAGAAACAGCGCCAGCCACTTCAAAATCATCGCGATCTGATGATAACGGAATTGGATCGTCGCATACGCTATTCCGATGCCGAACAGCACCACGAACCAATGTGAGTTGATTCCTGTGAGCATATCAGCAGCGTCGGACATGCCGGCCAAATCGGACCCGACATTGATCGTGCTCGCCGTGAGCAGAGCAAGCGAGAAGATGACGAGCACCCATCTCGGAAACTTCTTTCGCAATGCCCCTGCTAGGCCTCTGCCTGTGACCATCCCGATTCGCGCGCACATGAATTGCACGCACCCCATAAGCGGCCAGGTGATGAAGGCCGACCACAGCATCGAAGTGCCTAGCTGCGCGCCGGCGATCGAATAAGTGGCGACGCCGGACGGATCATCATCCGCCGCGCCTGTAATTAGCCCCGGTCCGAGAACAGAAAAGAAGCGACGGAGGTAATTTTGTTTCTCCACTCGCGACTTCCGCTGCTTCGTCATTTGCGCAGACGTAGCCGAACAAGCTTGACTCGACCACCGAAACCACGGCGCGGCTGGTGCGGCCGCATCGAACGAACTCTCGTTGCCACAAGTTTAATCATTTATTTCACCATCGCCCTCGTAATTATGCGCGGCGTGATGCTGTAGTGCGCGTGGGCAGTTCTGGAATTGCCGAGGTCAACGATTTGATCGAAGGGACTTTTAAGCTGGCGAACTCGGAGAAACTTTCAGGCGACCTCGCCACGCGGATCAATCGATCGATCAAAGATCGACAGCTTCGCGAAAAATTCGGGCGAGCCGACCGGAAACGTGCCGAAGAACATTTCAGTTGGACGAAGATCGCGGCAAAAACAAAGGCGCTTTACGAAACGCGCTTCTCTAGCGCAACAAGCGCTGAAACTTACCAGGAATAAATCGCTTTGCCGTTTGCGACTGAGACCTGTCTGCCTACCGCAATGCAAAGCGCCGCTGCATTGGGATCGGGGAACAAGTGGACGCGAAAATAAAATGCGGCCTGGCTTTTCTTTAGATCATCCGGCAACGCGCCGTTGCGCAATCCTTCCGGTGGAAACGCCACCTGGCCAAAAGGCATTGCGCCCTTGGACGTATCCTCGGCGATGTAACGTAGCGCGCCGTTGGGCAAATGGCTTTTCCCGTCGCCAAGAAGACTGCCTATCTCGATGCGCACAATCTTGCCGTTGAGATCGAATTTCTGCTGTTCGATTTGTTGAAAAGTATAAATTCTGTCGCTTACCGGCGGCGGCAGTGAATCATTTCCCGCCGCCAAGCCGAACTGACAGAAGGCAAAACTGACCAGAGCACCGAGGTAGATTCTTTTCATGGCGGTGCGGCGATTAGATATCTCGCGCTCGCGACCAAGTCAACGTTGCCGATGAACTACACTTTCGAGGCGCCGGATCAGTGCTGTCTCGCGCTCGGACTGGCCGAAACTGATGGTGCCACCGAACTTTGAGGCGAAGAAGCAGGCGATGGAGTCACAACATTCACATCCATTTTGACAGCAATCAGGTAACCGTAGCGAGCATCCAACTGGACCTTGGTGCCACTCTGGGAATAGATCGGGCCAGAGAATTTATAAAGCACGGCATCGTCCGGGTCCGCGTTTTTGTATCGCCGGAAGGTGTAGGTTGGATAATTCACATTGGTCTGGTGCTCGCGGCCCGTTTCGAAGACCAGTTCTTCATCTCCTTCTTTTTCGGTGTGCTGATCGATCAACCTAACGACAGTTGCTCCCTGACTCTTGTCGCGGCTCTCACCCTTGCTCTGGAGGGGGATAACAGCGTAGCCAGCGAACACATTCAACTGGTTCGAACGCGCGCTTTTAACGGGTTTTCCCGATTCGCCCCAGTCCTCCGACTCGAGCCATTTCCCTCCCTCCTTCCTGGCAAAGGTACCGCCATCAGGCAACCGAATGCGTTCCACTTTCCCGGGGTAACGATCGTAATGACACTCCGCTGGTGGAATCTTGTTGTCGTACGACGACAACTGCAGGTCGACCACCATGTGATTGGTTTCAAAAATCTTTCGCGATCGGTCCATGAACTTCTCAAAACGTGGATCGCTTTGTTCTGCACCGGATAGCGAAAGAGCGGCCAACAGCACGAGCGAAAGCAAGACCAGCCTCATGCGTCAGATTGAATCCCGCTCTTCCGCACGAGTCAATCCTGCATGATCGTGGAATCGTTGGTGCGCTAAAGCCGATTTCGCTAGGATTTTGAAATTCTCGATCTGCTCTTTAATGTCGTGAACAAAATTGGCGGCGCCGGGGCCGTTGACAACTCGATGATCGAACGTGAGCGAAAGCGTGATCACTTCGACGGTTTTGTTTTCGGCGGGATATTGATGTTTTTGCTTTCCTAACACTTCATCGCTTCACGCCGAATTCGCACGCTTGGCCGATTTTCGGTTGGCCGCGCAACACAAGCTCTGGGATTGCCGAGGTCGACGCCCTCGGCTACAACTGGGCCAAACGATGTTCTCGATTCAAAAACTCATCGGAGGCGATGGAAAGTTTTACGATCTCTTGGAAGCGAGCGCACAGCAGGCCGACAGCAGCGTCCATCATCTGGTCGGGCTTTTGGAAAAACTCCAGCAAAACGAAACGCCGGAGCACCTCGAGGAATTTGCACACAGCCGTCGCGAGGACAAACGCATTACGCAGGAACTGACCGAGCAGCTCTCAAAAACGTTCGTGACCCCGCTGGAGCGGGAGGACATCCAGGAACTCGCGGCTGCTCTTTACAAGATCCCGAAGACCGTGGAGAAAATCGGCGAGCGCATCCTGATCTGCCCGGAGGACTTGCGCGGACACAGTTTTCAGAAGCAGGTTGAGCTCCTCGATCAGGCAGCCGAAACCGTGCTGGTGATGGTAAAGCAGTTGCGCAAAGGGATCGACGCTAGCACCGCGCGCGAAATGAACGCCAAACTTCAAGGCATCGAAGGCGATGCGGACCAGCTCGAGCTGGATCGGCTGCGCGATCTTTTCAAAGGCAGTTACGACCCGAAGCAGATTATTTTTCTGCACGATCTTTACGGGCTTTTGGAGAAAGTGATCGATCGGTGCCGCGACGCTGGAAACATCATCCTGCAAGTAGCGCTCAAATATTCATAGCGAACTGACCGCGTGCTCACGCTCATTTCCGTCGTTCTCGCGGCCGTCGTTTTCGAATACAGCAACGGCTTTCACGATGCCGCCAATGCGATTGCTACCGTCGTCTCGACGCGAGTTCTGACGCCGCGCAAAGCCATCGCGATGGCTGCGTTCTTCAATCTCACCGGCGCATTGTTTGGTGGCGCGGTCGCGTCAACGATCGGCAAGGGGCTCGTGGATACCGACATCGTCACAATGACGACGGTGCTGTGCGCAGTTATAGCTGCGTTTGCGTGGAACATCGCCACGTGGTGGTTCGGTTTGCCATCTAGTTCAAGCCATGCGCTCATTGGCGGGCTGTGCGGTGCCGCGCTCGCTGCGGCGCGCGGCGATTGGTCGGTCATAAAATGGAACGCCGGCGTGTGGCCAAAAGTCGTTGTGCCAATGATCACCTCGCCATTGGCGGGATTCATTTTCGGCGGGCTGCTGATGTTTTTGCTTTTTGCCGCGCTACATCGCTTCACGCCTCACTTTGTGAATTCGCTGTTTGGTAAGCTGCAAATTTTCAGCGCGGCGTGGATGGCACACAGCCACGGCAGCAACGACGCCCAGAAGACCATGGGGGTCATCGCTCTCGCGCTCTTTAGCGGCACGAAAGCCGGCAGCTTCGATCATTTGCCTGGCTGGCTGAACTTTCTAAAGACTCCGACTTTCGTCCTGCCAGTCTGGGTCGTCGCACTGTGTGCTCTAACCATGGCGGTAGGAACAGCCGCGGGGGGCTGGCGTATCATTCGCACTCTCGGCCATCGCATGGTGAAATTGCAGCCGGTGCACGGCTTTGCGGCAGAGACCACAGCCGCATTGATCATTCAAGGCGCGAGCCATTACGGCATTCCGCTCTCGACGACGCACGTAATCACAACGTCGATCATGGGCGTAGGCGCGGTGAAACGTTTCAGCGGGATGAAATGGACAGTGGTCGAGCGAATCATCTGGGCCTGGCTTTTTACGTTGCCGGCAAGCGGCCTCATCGGTTACGCGCTCGCACGCGCGGCGGCCACGTTTTGACCTTGCCTCTCACACTGGCTTCTCGTGCGGTCAGCGAGTTCGGTTACAGTTTATCCAGGTGTTCGATCACCTTTTCCATGCCGCTGACCACGAGCGTGAAGCGATCGTAATCGAGCTTATCGGGCGTGTCGCTCGCTGAATGGTAATGCGGATAACGGAACGGCGCGGTGTCGGTGACCATGATGCCAGGATAACCGCTCCGCCAGAACGACCATTGGTCTGACCAACTGACGCCGGGAATAAATGAGGGAAGCGCAGCGCCTTCGGATGGAATCTTTGCATGCTCGCGGAAGAGCGAGACGACCCGACGGAGCAGTGCCCGCGACTGAACGTTGCTCACGAATCCGATGAAGTTGCCAACTTTCGGATAAAACAAACCCAATCCTGGCGATGGATAGGTTTGCGAATGCGGCGCATCTGAGAAATAGCCGATCGTTTCCAGGCTAATCATCGCGGAGATTTTATCGCCACGCGCTCTGCAGCGACTCGCATAGACGAAACTACCCATGTCTCCGCCGAGGAAATAAGGCGGCTCCTCGTTCACAAACGCGACGAACCGCAGCGTATGTTGCGTAGTTTTCCCTGCAAAGCGGCGCGCTAGTGCAAGCATTGCAGCGACACCGCTGCCATTATCATTGGCGCCTGGCGAGCCAAACACGGAGTCGTAGTGTGCGCCGATTAGGATGATCGAAGGCGGCGGTCTGGAGGCCGTCGCTCCTTGGGCCCCGAGAATTTCCGCCTCGAGATTGTGGCAGGCTTGGCCGCGCATCTCGTAACTGTCTCGGTGTGGATGAAGACCAGCGCGCGAAAAAGAATCCTCGATGAAATCTGCAGCGGTGTTGAGCTGTGCATAGTGCCACATGTTTCGCTCGCCGATTTCGCCGGCGAGCTTTTGCACATCGGCACTGAGCTCTTCACGCAATGTAACTTCATCTGGTGACAGCGGTTCTGTCTTCGAAATATTTCTGCCGGGCATCCTCATTCCAAACCACCAGAGTAGCGCCAAAACCGCGGCGACGGCGATAAGAACGCACAGTGCGCTAAAGAGTATTCGTTTGAACACGTGGGGCACATTACAAACGAACTTGATAACCGGAAACGCATTGGCGCGACTTCCGGGTAGCGCACGCGTCTCGCGTGTTGGCGAAGGCGTCCTCGCCGTCGCGAACTTTCTTAAGCGCGCACATGGAATCAATTCGGAACCACAAGAAAAGATTGTTGCGGCGGGACACCGCAACCAGCACGCGAGACGCACGCGCTACCCAATCGGTTACACCCGAAGTCACGCGATCTTGGTTCGAAATCGCGATGCGCAGAAAGCGAAGAGCAAGGCCGACATCACAATGAGAATGGCAAGGTTCGGCCAGTATTCGAAGAAATTTGCCCCACGCAAAATGATGGCCCGCATCAGTGCGATAAAATACGTCGTGGGGAAGAGCGCGCCCAACGCATAAAAAATCCACGGCATGGTTTCTCTCGGAAAAATGAAACCGGAAAAGAAAACGCTCGGCAACAGGAACACCATCGACATCTGAAGCGCCTGCATTTGGTTTTCGGCCTTGGTCCCGACCACCAGGCCAAGACTGAGCAAGGCGAAGACGTAAACTAAAGTAGAAAACATCATCGCCACTACGCTGCCTTCGATGGGGACGAAGAATACAAAGCGCATGATAAGAAAGAGGATCACAGCCATTGCCATTCCGATACACAAGTACGGAACGAGCTTGCCGAGCATGAGACCGCTGCGGCTCAGCGGACTAACGAGTAATTGCTCGAGCGTGCCGCGTTCCCGTTCGCGTACAAGCGCCATTGCGGCAGCGACTGTTGTCCCGATTTGCAACACCACCCCGATCACACCCGGCACATAAAAGTTCGGTGCGCGCATTGCCGGGTTGTAAAGCATCTGCGGTCGAATATCGATAGGCACGCCTTGCCGGCCGGTTTCACGCAGAAGCGACTCTACTGACTGGGTCAACGCCACGCCGAGTCCCGTGTTAAGAGCTTGCAGCGCCGTCGTGGAATTGGATCCATCGACAAGCAATTGCACCTGCGCGGAGTGACCCGCATTGAGTTCGCGAGTGAAATTCGGCGGAATATCCAGCGCGGCGTAGGCGCGGCCTTTCCGCATTTCGCTCTTCAACTGATCGAGGCTCTGCACTTCGCCTACCACGCGAAAAGTCTCTGTGTTGACAAAGCGATCGATCAACAGCCGGCTCTCAACGCTGCGGTCTTCGTTCAGAACAAGCATCGCCATGTGTTTGATGTCGTTATCAAGCGCGTAACCAAACGCGACCATCTCGATCAGTGGCGGAAAGAAAAAGAAAAAGAGCGTCAGCGGATCGCGCGCGACGACGATAAATTCCTTGAATAAAATTGCGCCGAGTCCGCGAAAAAGTTTGTGTTTCTTCATGCGGCCTTTTGTCGTTCAGCGGCGTGCTTGGCAGAAAGCTCCACAAATACGTCTTCGAGCGAAGGACCCATCTCGTGAATCTCGGAATGACTGACGCCAACTTTGCGTAGTTGTTCGTCAATCTGGGCGCGCTTGACGCTTTCATCGACCAGCAAATGCATCGATTGACCGAAGACAGTTGCACTGCGTACTCCATGCATCTCGTGCATGGCACGCAGCGCGGTGGTGACGTGATCGCAAGTCACATCGAG
>Ga0066700_10001115_pt1 | contig 10829 bp, 11 predicted proteins | sample GraSoiAngelo_149_FD_66460 | JGI IMG/M metagenome (GOLD analysis project Ga0066700, IMG submission 66460) | Grasslands soil microbial communities from the Angelo Coastal Reserve, California, USA - 14_1009_09_30cm | ecosystem: Environmental > Terrestrial > Soil > Grasslands | place: USA...
GAGACGGCGACTAAATTCTTGGTGGGTCAAGTCATGCGAGAGACAAGAGGCAGGGCGAGGCCAGATATAGTTTTGCATCATTTAAGGGAAAAATTAGCATGATAAAGCGTATTCCAATACCCTCGCGGCACGTTTATAGAGTAGGATTATGAGCCGCGTCTTTACGTTCGACTTCTTCAAGTGGTTCTATCCCGGCATGCACATCAAGCGTTGGCTTGCCCTGATAGTTATCGGCGTGGCCATAATGACATTTGGCCTCGGGTACGTGGTTCGCGAGTTGTACACTGAGGGCCTTCGGCTGCCCGGGTTCATGTACTGGGTGACTCTCCAATTCATCCCGCGTTACATCCGAGGCGCAATGTTCATGTCTGGTGCCGTCGGCCTGATCCTTTTTTCGATATGGAAGCTGAATCAGTCGATCATTTCTGTTGTAGCACCGAACCGGGACACGAATGAGAGTCTGGTCAATACCATTTACACGCAACGCTTCCTCCGGCGGGGCCCCAAGATCGTTGCCATCGGCGGTGGTCATGGGCTGTCAACGCTCCTGCGCGGACTTAAGGAATATACGACGAATCTCACCGCGATCGTGACGGTGGCGGATGACGGCGGAAGCTCCGGAGTCTTGCGCCGAGAGCTCGGGGTACTCCCGCCGGGTGATGTGCGGAATTGTATTGCCGCTCTCGCTGACGCCGAACCGCTCGTGACGAAGCTGTTTCAATACCGATTTGAGGACGGGGCAGGTCTGGCAGGCCACTCCTTTGGCAACCTGTTCATCGTAGCAATGTCAGGCGTCACCGGGAACATGGAAGATGCTATTCGTCAAACCAGTCGCGTGCTGGCAGTGCGCGGACAGATCATTCCTTCAACCATGGAAGACGTAACCCTTTGCGCAAACACCGATGACGAGCGCACCATACACGGCGAATCTAGCATTGGTCCCGCTGTCAGTAACGGCAATAAGGCGCGCATCAGCGAAGTATACCTGGCACCGGAAAATCCTCCGGCACACCCGGAGGCCGTTCGCGCGATTCTGGAGGCGGACTTGATCGTCCTCGGTCCGGGGAGCCTCTACACTAGCGTCCTCCCGAATCTTCTTGTCCAGGGCATTCGTCGGAGCCTTATCGCCGCCCCGGCGCCGAAAGTCTATGTTTGCAACGTCGCGACACAGCCCGGCGAGACCGACAGCTTTAGTGTGGCAGATCATGTTTCCGCAATCGAGGACCACGTCGGGAAGGGTGTCATCAATTACGTTCTCGCGAACGACAATGTTATGGATGTCATTCCGAGGGCAGAGAACGCGGCACCCGTTCGTGTGATAACGCCGATTAACAACGGAATGAGGCTAGTCACGTGTGACGTTGTAGCCGAAGAGAACCGTTATCACCACGATTCGACGAAACTGGCCGAGGCGGTCATGCGTATTTACGATGATCGCGATCAGATATCTCAGGCCGTCTCAGTTGCGCGAGAAGACTTGGTTACCGCGCTAGATACAAGATAATGGAGCTTTCTGACTACCTGTCGGTAGCGGCAATACTCGTGTCTATCGCCCTCGTGGCTGTGATCCTCCTCCAGGTGAAGGGCGAAGGCGTAGGCGGTCTCCAGAGCGGTTCCTTTGTCCGCACTAGGCGAGGCCTCGAGAAGACTCTCTTTCAACTCACGATTGGACTTAGCGTGCTCTGGCTCGTCATAGCCGCTCTTGCGGTTATCGAGCGCCGCTAAGCCACCTCAGTTTAGACCTCGATGAAATCACCTGGCCGAATGGTGCCACCGTCCGCCCGCAATACCCGATCATCAACGCCGGGTTGGCCGCTTCTGCTCGTCCTTGCAGGTGGGTTTGTTGCAGTCGCGGCCGCGTGGTTCGCTTTGTCAAATTCTTTAGGTGGAGATAACAACCAAGCCGATTATCGTTACATCGAAGCGGTCGTTGGCTCTCCGTCGCGTATCAATCCTCTGTTCGTACACTTAAACGATGCCGATCGCGATGTCGCAAGCCTGGTCTTCTCGGGGCTGACGCGCCTTGCTGCCGACGGGTCCGTCCTACCTGATTTGGCGGAAACTTGGGAAACGAGCTCCGATGGACACACCGTTACTTTTCATTTGCGCAGCGACGCCCGATGGCAGGACGGAATGCCATTTACAGCGGCAGACGCCATTTTCACCTATTCGCTCCTGGGTAATCCAAATGTGGAAGGCGACCCCGATCAGGCGGCCCTCTGGCACAATATCAGCTGCACTGCACCGGACGAGTCGACCGTTGCGTGTCGACTACCGGAGCCATTCGCACCGTTCCCGGCATACGCGGCGATTGGAATTCTACCGCAACACGTACTGGGGGGCACGGAAGCAAACGCTTTGGCGACCAGCGTGTTCAACCAGAATCCCATGGGTACGGGACCTTACAAGCTTGTTAGCCTTGACAATTCTCATGCTCTGCTGCGTGCTAACGAGAAGTACTATTTTGGCAACCCACCCTTGAGCGAAATTGAACTGCGGTTCTTCCCTGATAGCTCTACTGCAGCGTCCAGCGTCGTGCATGGCGAATCTAGGGGAGTGCTTCTCGATGCGACTGCAAGCGGGGATGACATCAATGCTGTAGCGTCAGTGAAGGGCCTTAAACGGTACGACTCCATTCGCACCGCCTATACGGTCCTTTATCTAAACAATAGCCAAGCGCCGTTCGACGATGTTCTCGTCAGGCGCGCAATCGCCGAGACGATCGATACAGACAGGATAATCGACTCCTTACTGGGAGGACGAGCGGTTCGGGCTGATTCACCCATCGTTACCGGGACGTGGGCAAACAACCCGGAATTCGAATCAAATGCTCGCGACCTCTCAGACGCCCGCAAACGCCTGGACGAGGCAGGCTGGGCGCTTCCCGACAACGGACAAGTGCGGGTGAGAAATGGTGTCGAGTTACGCCTAACTCTATTAACCGACCGAGACCCGATTCGCGAACGTATTTCGGGCGAGATCGGGCAGGAGTTGGCCGACGTTGGGATCGCGGTTACATTGGCGCCTGAAGAATCGACCAGTCTCATACGAGACTTTTTGATACCGCGGCAGTATCAGACTGCGCTCTTTGGATGGGATCCAGGGCTCGATCCAGACCCTTACCCGGCTTGGCACAGCTCGCAGGCGAGCGACAGCGGCCGCAATCTTGCGGCATACTCCGATGAGAAGGCAGACAAGCTTCTCGAAGAGGCGCGCGTTACGGCGAACCTCGACCAGAGGCAGCAGCTGTATTATGCCTTCCAGTCGGTTTTTCGAGATGACGTTCCGAGCGTCTTGCTCTATCACCCACGCGACACATACTTCGTTACCGATGAGGTCAAGGGAATCCAACTGGGCACCCTATTCAACCCAAGCTCTCGTTTCCGCAATGTACATGACTGGCATTTTGAAGAGAGTCAGGACATACGGAATCGGTAATTTGAAGTGCCCTGCCGTTGAAGCCGATTATCACTCTGACCACCAACCTCGGTTCCCGGTGATCCTGCGTAGCGCGGTTAAGGGGCGATCCGCAATATCAATCCGGAAGCTACGATCCTCAACGTGTCCCACCTGTGTCGAGAACTCTTAAGGGACGACGACCACCGGCACCTGCACCACTCCCCGTGCCCGTCCTTCGGGTGTGGTCTCCAAGTAGACCCACAGGCAATAAGGCGTTGGTTCCTTGATGCCGTCGATGACGATGTCCGCCGCGAAGGGACGTGAATTATCTGTGCGCTCCAGGTCCGGTGGCGGAAGCCGGTAAGTGTTCGGTTGCGGCGGCAGGTTCAGCACCTGAACAATCGACTGCTTTGCATCCACAATACCGAGGGCCACTCCCTTGTTGTTGGCACCAATATTCGATCCCCAGCCGCGGAGATGGAAGGGAATCTTCAGTTGCTGTCCGGGTTGCGGTTCCTGCACCTGAAGCAGCTTAGGTGGTGCAGGATCAGGGTTCGGCGCGCAGACTTGGAGGGGAGTTGGCGTGGGAGCAGGACTCGGCGTGGGTGTCCGCCGAGGCAGCGAGGACCCGGGAGGCGCCGTTTGCGTGACGACTATCACGTCGCTGCTTGAGGCTGGGTGCGCTTCGCCGCCGCCGCCGCAAGCGGCCGCGAAGGTCGCAACGCCGACGGCAAGCGCCGCGAATTCGATAAACGCACCTGCCCGTCTCATGCTTTTCCACTAAACATCGCATTTGTATAACGCCCAAAGCCAATTCGCGTTGCCCGTCTGGCCCATGCTAGAATCGCGCAGGTCTGCTCGCTCATTGTGGACGTGGGCGTGGTTATGTCGATTGTCTTCCTGGGCACCCCAGCCTTCGCTATCCCCTCACTGGAAAGGCTTGCAAAGGATGGCCACAGAATCGTGGCCGTGATCACGCAACCAGATCGGCCGTCCGGGCGGCGCAATCGCGCGCCAAGAGCATCACCGATGAAAATCGCAGCGCAGGCAATTGGCTTGCCGGTGCTCCAGCCGGCGACTCTGCGCGATCCGGATTTTCTCGAAAGTCTTACACGGCTTTCTCCCGAAGTTATGATCGTTGTCGCATATGGAGAGATCCTTCGAAAGAACGTCTTGGAAATACCTGCGCTCGGGGTGCTAAACGTCCATCCGTCCCTGCTGCCGCGCTGGCGCGGCGCTTCGCCAATCCCCGCGGCCATTTTGGCAGGTGATGAACGAACCGGCATATCGATTATGCTTATGGACGCGGGAATGGATAGCGGCCCGCTCCTCGCCCAAGCGGAGTTTCGCATCGCGGACGAGGATTCAACGCTCTCATTATCGGATACGTTGGCCGGTGAAGGTGCCGATCTGCTTGCTCAGACCCTTCCCGGCTGGCTCTCGGGCGAGATATCTCCAAAGTCACAAGACGACAATCAAGCCACTTACTGCCGCCTTCTGCGTAAAGAGGACGGCGCCATAGACTGGGCACTGCCGGCCATCGAGATATGGCGGCGAGTCCGGGCCTACAATCCCTGGCCGGGCGCCTTCACGTTCCTCGATGGAGAGCTCTTCCATCTATGGCGTGCTTGGCCGCTCGCCGGCCAGCTTGCGTCAGCGAGCGGGACAATATCGGAGTTGCCAAATGGACTCCGTTCTCAATTGCCTGACACATCCAGAGACGAGGCAGCCTTCGCCGTCCAGACAGGTAGCGGCCTCCTCTTGCCTCTCGAAGTGCAGCTTGCCGGCCGCCGAACTCTCTCGGCCGCTGAATTCGCGCGCGGGAGGCGTGATATTGTCGGTCGCCGCCTCGGATCCGAGGCCATCGTTTAGGCGGCTATTCGGACGCGGCGCTTTCCTCCGCAACTTCCGCTGGGGCAGCCTCTTCTTCGCCCTCCGGCGCGGCCTCGCCTTCTTCCACTTCTTCCTCGGGCACCTCTTCGACCGGTTCTACAGCGGGAGGGGCGACCTTGGCTACGACTTGCTCGACGTCTGTAAGTAGAGTCACACCATCGGGCAAGTCGAGGTCGGAGACATGAAGCGCCTGGTTGATTTCGGTTAGCGGGGAGACATCGATCTCCAGGAACGACGGCACTTCTGTCGGAAGAGCCTCAACGGTCACGTGGTCAAGGCCATGCATCAAGATGCCGCCGTATGTGTCGACCGCAGGCGCTATTCCAGTCAAATGAATCGGGACGTCGGCTCTGACCTTCTCTCGGAGTGAAATTTGCAGGAAATCAACATGCTGAATAGCATCTGTTACCGGGTGCTGCTGAACATCTCTCACGAAGGTGGGTCGGGGGTCATCCCCATCCAGACGTAGATAAACGATATCATTGCGACCGGCTGACTTAAGGACATGCTTGAGTTCCTCAGTCGCCACCTGGATAGTTTGCGATTTGACGTTGTGTCCATAGATGTTGGCGGGGGTTAATCCCTCCCGGCGCAGTGCCTTCACCTTTTTCCCCAACACCTCGCGCGGTGCGACTTGTAGTTCTGTTCTCGTTCGTATCGTTTCCACCATTTCCCACTACTCCCATCGGTGTATATCGATCAGGTTAGCCGAACGTGTTTCTTCACGTCAACGAAATACGATTAGCACGCAACTTGGTGACCGGCTTGATAATTATGAGAGTGGAGTCGGACCTTCTCGGCGGTTCGTTGCTGATCTTGGGCGCAGTGGTCGGCCTCGTCAGGGCCGGCATACTGCTATTCTTCCGGCTTCCGTTCCTCGGCCGCCTCCAGGGGCGAATCTCCTTTCAGCGAGACGGTTTGTCGTTCTTCTTTCCGATCGTTATGTGCGTCATTTTTAAGTATCGTACTTACAGGGTCGTAAAATATCGTGGTCCGGCTCCTTCGATAATTCTCTTCGAACGAACCGAGGAGCCGGCGACCTAAGAGGAAACACCGCCTCTGGACTTGACATCTTTTCGCCTCTGCGGGATATTGACGGCAAAGGTAAGTGCGCGCCCACGCACAAAGCAAGAACATGAGCCGGCGAGGGCCCATGACAATCGCCTCGAACCCCACAATCGAGCGCGGCAAGCGCGACAAAGAACAGCGTCGCCAGTGTTTGATCGATTCGGCGACCGCCGTTTTCGCGGAGCGAGGCTACGACTGCGCTACAACGCGGGAGGTAGCGGAGCGCGCCAAGTGCGCTGAGGGTCTCATTCACCGCTACTTCAACGGGAAGCGCGGCCTCCTCCTCGCGATTCTCGAAAGTCGCGCCGCTCAGGTCGTCGAAGACTTCGTGGGCGCTCTTCCCGACGGCGACACGCTTGAACAGGAGATCGAGGCGATCATTCTATGGCACCTCGAGACGATGTGGCAGCGCCGCGACTTCATGCGGGTCGCCGTCTCCCAGGCCGCAATCGACTCTGAAATCGGTCGGACGATCAATGAGGGAATTCACAACGAACGGGTCCGCCTGACAAAGGAAAAGCTGACCCGCCATCGGGGCAGAGGCGCCATAGGCGCAGAAGTTGACGTCGACGCGATCGCCCAGACGATCACGGGCATCGGGTTCGCCTTGGGATTCTCGTTCCAGGTATCGCTTGGACAGGACCGCGAGCTGGCTCGCCGTATCGCAGTCGAGGCTGCCGCAACAATTAGCCGAGGCATCAGCAGGAGGTGACAATGAAGTTAGGGCTGGCCACAGGCTACTGGAGTTCCGGGCCGCCTCCCGGTATCCAGGAATCCATCGCCGAAGCAGAACGCCTCGGTTTCGATTCCATCTGGACCGCCGAAGCTTACGGTTCGGACGCCTTTACGCCGCTCGCGTGGTGGGGCTCCCAGACATCACGCATCAAGCTCGGCACAGCAATCGCTCAGATGTCCGCACGGACTCCCGCTGCAACCGCGATGGCGGCCATGACGCTGGATCACCTTTCGGGCGGCCGCTTCATTCTCGGTATCGGTGCCTCGGGGCCACAGGTAGTCGAGGGTTGGTACGGCCAACCATATCCCCGCCCGCTCGAGCGCACTCGCGAGTACGTCCAGATTATGCGCAAGATCTTTGCGCGGGAGGAGCCAGTCTCGTTCGAAGGCAAGCACTACCAGATGCCGCATCGAAATGGCATGGGGCTCGGAAAAGCCCTCAAGTCCACGGTGCACCCGTTGCGCCATGACATTCCGATCTATCTGGCTGCCGAGGGCCCGAAAAATGTCGCGCTCGCCGCCGAGATCGCCGATGGTTGGCTACCCATGTTCTTCTCCCCGAAGGCCGACCAGTTCTACCGGGACGCCCTGGCTGAGGGTTTCGCCCGGCCCGGCGCTCGCCACAAGCCCGAAAACTTTGAAGTTGCCTCGATGATCCCAATCATCCCCGGTGACGACATCGAGGCCGCCGCTGACTTCTACCGCCCGACTCTAGCCCTCTATGTGGGCGGTATGGGCGCCCGCAGCGCTAACTTCCACTACGACGTGGTTGCCCGACTCGGGTACGAGGGCGAATGCGCGAAGATCCAGGAACTATACCTTGAAGGCAAGAAGCGCGAGGCGATGGCAGCCGTTCCGACAAAGATGGTCCAGGACCTCGCGCTTATAGGCCCGCTCGCTAAAATCAAGGAAGAGCTGCCTGTCTGGAAAAAGTCGGTGCTAACGAAGATGTTGGTGTTTGGACCGCCACAGATGCTCAACACCCTCGCTGAATTGGTGCTCTCGTGAAGCTAGGACTACAGATCCCCTATTTCACATGGCCCGGGGGGCCGCCCCAGCTGAGGTCTAAGTTAGGGGACATCGCCCGCATAGCCGAGGCGGCTGGATACGACTCCATCTGGGTGATGGACCACCATTTCCAGATCCCGATGATCGGGCCTGCTGAGATGGACATGCTCGAGGCGTATACCACGCTCGGGTTCATCGCCGCCCAGACCTCGCGGGTTGGCCTGGGAACGATGGTCACCGGCGTCACGTACCGCCATCCCGGAATCCTGCTCAAGCAAGTAACCACATTGGACGTCCTCTCCGGCGGACGCGCCTGGCTGGGCATCGGCGCCGCCTGGTTCGAGCGCGAGCATCTCGGGCTCGGCATTCCTTTCCCGCCGCTGAAGGAGCGCTTCGAGCGGCTCGAAGAAACGCTCCAGATCGCCAACCAGTTGTGGAGCGACGACAACAACGGGCCGTTCGAGGGCAAGCATTACAAGCTGGCGGAAACGCTCAACGTTCCGCAGGCGCTTCAAAAGCCTCGTCCGCGCATCATGGTCGGCGGCCGGGGACAGAAAAAGACGCTGCGCCTCGCCGCGAAGTACGCGGACGCCTACAACCTCCCGGGCGCCGATCCAGCAACCGCCCGGCAGCAGTTCGATCTCCTGCGGACACACTGCAAGCGTGAAGGCCGGAACTACAACGATATCGAGAAGACGGTCCTCACCGTAATGAACGTCGGTCCCGATGGATCGCAGGCCGGTCAGCTCGTCGAGCAGCTTGGACAGTTCGCAGAAGCCGGCGCCCAGGCGGCGTTCGGCGCACTAGTCGGCGTCGAAAACATCACCCCGATCGAAGCGATGGGCCGCGACGTTATACCCGAGGTGGCCAAGCTCTAATGATCTCTCGCCTCGACTACAAGTGGATCGTCGGCATCGTCTTCGTCTTCGGTCTGTTCATGGACCTGCTCGACATGACGATCGTCAACGTCGCGTTGCCGAAATTGGGCGAAGACCTGAACGTCAACCGGGAGGAAGCGGCCAGCACGATCCAGTGGGTCGTGACGGGCTATCTCTTGAGCCTCGCGGTGTTTATTCCTGTCAGCGGTTGGGCGGGCGATCGTTTCGGCACCAAACGCATCTTCATGGTTGCCCTCTTCATTTTCACGTCCGGCTCGCTACTCTGCGCGCTCGCCTGGAACATCGAGTCGCTCATCGCCTTTCGCGTGCTGCAGGGCGCGGGTGGAGGCATCCTCACGCCCGTCGGCACTGCGATGCTGTTTCGCGCCTTCCCGCCGGAAGAACGCGCGAAAGGAGCCGCAATCCTCATGGTCCCGATGGTCGTCGCACCCGCCAGCGGACCGGTTCTTGGCGGTTATCTCGTCGAATACCACGATTGGCGCTGGATCTTCCTGATCAACATCCCCGTGGGCATTTTGGGTCTCGTTTTCGCAGGCCTTTTCCTGCGCGAGGAGAAGCAGCCGAACCCTGGCCGGATCGACATCCCGGGTTTTGTACTGGCGGCCGCCGGCTTAGCTTCGCTCATGTACGCGCTGGCCGAGGCAGGGATCGATGGCTTCGGAAGCCAGCGCGTCCTCGCTTTTGGCGCACTTGGGACAGGCCTCCTGTTGCTGTTCGCGTACCAGGAAATTCGCACGCGAGAACCGATGATCGACATGCGCCTCTTCGGCAATCGGTTATTCAGGACGATGAATCTGGCCCAGATCATCGGCTACAGCGGAATGATGGGCGGTCTCTTTTTGCTTCCCCTTCTTCTTCAGGCCGAGATGGGCCTGTCGCCGTTTCAGTCGGGCTTGACAACCTTTCCGCAGGCGATTGGCGTCGTAAGCATGGTGCAGATCGCCGGACGCATCTACAACAGCGTAGGCCCGCGGCGAATGATGATGGCCGGAATGCTCGGATCGGCGATCACGACCCTCCTTTTCTTGCTCGTGGATCTAGAAACTAGCCAGTGGTGGATCCGGCTGATCATGCTTTGCCGTGGCTGGGCATTCGCCCTGGTATTGATACCTATCCAGACCGCGACCTACGCAACCATTCGGCCGCACGAAATGGGGCGGGCGAGTGCCATCTTCAACGCCAACAGGCAGGTGGCCGCTAGCTTTGGGGTCGCCCTCCTGGCGACCGTGCTCAGCAACCGCCTTAGCGCCCACGGTGCGATTCTCGGCAATCCGGCGACACGTGATCCGGCGCTGATTTCGTTCCACGAGGCGTTTATAGTCGCCGCCGTGTTGGCCCTGCTCGGTATGCTGGCCGCCGCCATGATCAGCGATCGCGAGGCAACCGCGATGATGCGGCGGGCACAGGCGCCGCTTGCGGAAGAAGAGGTGACGCCGGTGGCGGCGAGTTAAAAGCGAATCATGAGCTAGGTGACAGGGCTCTTGATTGAGCCAGCGTTTTCGCGGTGCGCATTTGGCTGTTTTCCAAGAAAAACCTGCCGCCACGGCAGTGGGGCAACAACAAACCGCAGGGCTCAGTCGATTGACTTCAAGATGGTTGATTTCCGGGGAAGTTAAAGGCCGCTCCCGTAATGCAGTGCCCGCGAGATTATCCCGTTGTTTCATGTCTCGAGAGTAACAGACGGCCACGACATCTCCATGTCAAGAGTGACGCTATGAATTCAGGGCCGCGGGGGATGTACTAGAGTCCGGAGATCCCGGCCGGTTGCTCTGCCGCCGCATCCGAGGAGCGTGCGGCCCAAGACTCTGCCCAGCCGGCGACCGCGCG
>Ga0066700_10001125_pt1 | contig 10799 bp, 4 predicted proteins | sample GraSoiAngelo_149_FD_66460 | JGI IMG/M metagenome (GOLD analysis project Ga0066700, IMG submission 66460) | Grasslands soil microbial communities from the Angelo Coastal Reserve, California, USA - 14_1009_09_30cm | ecosystem: Environmental > Terrestrial > Soil > Grasslands | place: USA...
TTCTCGAAGTTCGTGCCGACGTTCGGGAAGTCGAGGCGGGTGGAGCCGATATTGGTCACCGAGCCACCGTTGGCGGCGCTCATCAGCGCCCGTCCCAGGCAAGCCAGATCGATCGAGTTCGAGGTGCAGTTGGCCATGTAGGTGTTCATCAGGCGATTGCCGTTCTGCAGCCCGACGGCCTCCTGCGCCGTGAGGTTGGCGTCCCCAACCGAGGCGACATCGCGAAAGCCGTGACCGATGTCCATGGCCACGTTGTAGCCCGAATTCAGCGAATCGAGCACGGCGGCGTGCGTCTCCGGCAGCGCGCCGGGCTCCCACCGCGGATCGAGATAGTTCTGGTAGAGGCGGCCGTAGTGCATGGCCGGATCCGTCTTCACCGAAGGCAGGACCGCTTCGGACGTCTCCGCCCCATCCATGACGACCGCGTCACCCGGCGTCCAGTCTTCGGGAAAGAGCACCTCGGAGAAGAACAACATCTGATTCTCGTAGTCTCCGGTGGGCGTGCGCTCGTACTGGAAGGTGCGATCCACGAATCGCTGCGCTTCCGCCACGGTGGTGACCGGCGCGCGTCCGACAAAGACCTCGGGCAGCAGGTCGCACTGATCGCCGCCGACGCCCGAGATCTGGCCTTCGCCGTAGTACGTGTCGCCGTCGGCGTTCCAGTTGCCGTCGAGGCAGGAGTAGTAGGTATCGGTGATGATGTCGTTCATCGGCGTCGGCGTGCAGTTGCCGTCCACGCAGAACGTCGAGTAGGCGGTCCGGATCGGCACCTGCGACGGATCGCCGCCGAGCAGGACCCACACCGTGCCCCACCGAGCGTAGGCGTCGCGCAGGAAGCGACGAATGCGATCGGCGTCGTCCGTGCCCTCGGGATACTGCTGGCGGATGAACGACACGGTGCGCACCACGGCCGGCACGCCGCTCTGCGTCTTCCAGTCGGCGAGCCGCTGGAACTCTGAGGCCAGCACATCGCTGGTGACGATCACGTATGCCACCGGGCTACCCAGCACCGAGGGCAGCTGCGTGGCCTTGAAGGGCTGCGCCTTGCCGCCCGCAGAGACGGCGGACACGACGCGCGGGTCCGCCGGATCGGCCGGCTCGCTCTCCCACTCGCGCACGATGCGCTCGCGAGGCACGACCTCGGCATCGGCGGCGGCTTCGAGCTCGACATCGACTTTGACTCGTGACAGGCGCTCCATCCGACCCGTGGTGGCGTCCCAGCGAACCGGGCGCACGAGCAGCCACGCGATGGCGTGGCCGCGCATCGAGCCCTGGTACCCGAGCTCGACCTCGGGGGCGGGCGTGCTCCAGCTCGCGCTCCGCGCGGCGCGCGGCGCGCCCGGTAGCGGATTGGGAGTGGGTCTCACCTGCGCGCGGCCGGCGATCGGCGCGCGCTCCGCCTCGGCGATCGACACCGCGCGGACGCGGACGCCCGAAGGCAGCTCCAGCCGCTCGGCGATCACCGGCAGATCGGGGCGGCCTGGCGTGCCCTCGCGGATCGCCCCCGCCATGGACACCGCCACCGTGTCGGCGCTCCAGCGCAGCTTCAGGCGCTCGGCCGGATAGCGGAACTCGCGCACCAGGGTGGCCGCGGGCGCGGGCGCGGCGTTCGCCAGCAAGCCCAAGACCAACAACGTGTTGCGCAGCAATCGGGTCACAAGGTCCACTCGAATGGTCGGGCCCATCGAGGTGTTGCGCCTCCACGGAAAGGGCACCCAGGTAGGGCGCCGCGCGGCGCTGGTGCCCCGGAGCCGGAGAAGAGGCTCTCTTCAAAGATAGAGGACGTGTGCAGACCCCGTCAACGGATTGCCGCCGGCGCGGGCGCGAGGCTCGCGATCTCCGGTCCGTAGCGCGGGTGGAACCTCACCTGGACGCCTTCCCGGGTGATCCAGACCCAGGGAATTTCGGCGAGCGGCAGCACGATGCGCTCGTCGGCGATGCGATGCGCCGCGGCGGCCACGTCGTCGCCGGTCATCGGCTGCCCGCCCGCGATCCAGCGATCGAACTCGCGCGTCGTCCAGCCGGTGCGCGCTCCGCCCACAGCCGGGCCTCGCAGCGGCTGCACCCAGGCCGCGAGGGCCGCCTCGGGAGTCTCGAGCAGCGCCTGCGATTCGACGAGGCGCAGATGCGAACCCCCGCGGCGCAGCCACTCCGCCTCCACCTGGGGCTGGCGGAGAGCGCGGAGCTCGACGTCGAGCCCGTCGCGGGCCCATTCCGACTGCATGCCGCGGGCGATCCGCGCCGCCGGCCCATCCAGCGAATACGTCATCACCACGTGGAGGGAGCGCCCGAGATGCCCGCGCTCGAGCCAGCTGCGCACCTCTTCGGGATCGTGCGCGGGAACATCGTAGGGCCCGGCGGTGGGCAGCCAGTCGGTGGGGCTCGCCGCAAAGGGCGTCAGGCCCGCCAGCAGGTCGCCGACGTTCACGCCGTGCGCGAACGCGTGGCGCGCGGCCGACTGCGTCAAGGGCGGGAGATCGGCCTGCTGGAGGAGCACCAGGTGTCGCGCGGGTCGAGCGCGGCGGGCGGTCGAGCGATAGCCGGGCGGCAGCGACTCGTCGAGCAAGTCGCCGGGCAGCGGCCACACCAGATCGGCGGCCTCGGCGCGCAAGGCGGCCCGGACGCGCCCCGCGGTCGGATAGAACCGCACGCGAATGGTGTCCGGGCTGCCCGCGGTGGGCGGGCGGCGGGCCAGCGTCATTTGTCCGATCGTCTCTTCCACCACCCGGTAGTTGCCGATCCCCTGGCCCCAACCCGCGCCGGCCGGGCGCCACGGAGTGGTCGTGCCCGGAAATGCGAGCTTGTCGAGGAAACGCGGATCGGGACGTGACAGGCGCAGCACCAGGAGGTGCGGATCGGGCGTCGCGATCCCGAGCGCCGGAAGCGGCCGGCCCGCGCGCAGGCGCTCCATTCCGGTGAGCGCGCCGAGCAGCCAGGCGTAGGTGCCATGATCGAGCCGGCTCAGCCCGCTCTCGAGCGCGCGGCGGAAGTCGGCGGCCTCGCAGGCGTGGCCGTCGGTGAAGGTGAGGTCGTGACGCAGCGCGAACGAATACACCAGGCCGTTCGGCGAGATGTGGATGCTCTCGGCCGCCGCGGGAACGATGCGTCCGGTCGAGTCCTCCGCCACGAGCCCGCGCGAGAGGAGGCGATCGATGGACCAGCGCACGGGATCGGGTGGGCCCTGCGGATCGAAGCCCGGGCTCGCCTGTCCCACCACCCATTGGATCGTCACGGCCGGCGCCGGATGAGACGCGCAGCCGCAGAGCACGACGGCCAGGAGCAGCGTCGCGCAGAAAACGGTTCGCTTGAGCCCGAGCACGGCGGCAGTCTAGCAGCGACCTTCTCGACGACAAGGTCCAGCCGTTGGCGAGCCCCAAACGCCATGCTAGTGTCCGGCCATGAACGATCGTCATCGCGAGCGCATTGCCGGCGCGCAGCGCGTCTTGCGCGAGCAGGACGCCGAGTTCCTGATCGTCCCCGCTTCCGCCGACTTCCGCTGGCTCACCGGCGCCCAGGTTCGAGCCACCGAGCGCCTGCTGTGTCTCGTGGTGCCCGAGACCGGCGCGCCTTTCTGCATCGTGCCCATGCTCGAATCGGACGCGCTCGGCGCCGAGTGTCCGTGGCTCGAGCGGCTCGCCTGGGAGGACGATCGCGACCCGTGGGCGCTGCTCGCCGGCCGCCTCGCGCTCGAGCGGCGGCCGGCGCTGCTGCTGAACGAAGGCTTTCGCGTCGGTCCTTTGCTCACGCTCGCGGAGCGCACGCGCTGCCGGCCCGCCGCTCCCGCACTGGAGCCTCTGCGGGCGGTGAAGGACGCCGACGAGCTACGGCTCCTCGCCACCGCGGGCGGACATGCCGACCAAGTGGTGATGGAGGCGGCCGAGCGGATGCGCCCGGGCATGACGGAGCGCGAGGTGGCGCGGTTCGTTCTCGAGCGCTTCGAGGCGCTGGGCGACACCGATGCGTGGGCGATCGTGGGCTCGGGGCCGAACAGCGCCCTCCCCCATCACCTGACGTCGCGCCGCAAGCTGGAAGATCGCGACGTGGTCGTGCTCGACGTCGGCGCCCATACCGAAGGCTATGCCTCGGACATCACGCGCTCGTTCTGGCTCGGGACTCCGCCGGCGGAGGCGGAGAAGGTGTATGCCATCGTCGACGAGGCGCGGCGCGCCGGGATCGCCGCGGTGCGCGCGGGCGTGCCGGCCGAGTCGGTGGATCGCGCGGCCCGCGCGGTGATCGAGCGCGCCGGCTACGGTCCGAGCTTCACGCATCGCACCGGCCACGGCGTCGGCCTCGAGATCCACGAGCCGCCCTACCTGGTCCGCGGAAACTCGAAGCTCCTGGCCGCGGGCATGACGCACAGCGTGGAGCCGGGCATCTATCTGAACGGCCGCTTCGGCATCCGCCTCGAGGACATCGTGGCGGTGGAAGAGAGCGGCGCGCGCCGCTTGAACGACGCGCCATTCGCGCCCGTGCCCCAACGGGTGCGCGGATGACGGTGGCGGCCCGTGCGCCCGCGCACGGGACCGACGAGATTCTTCGCGACCTCAACTCCGAGCAGCGCGAGGCGGTGACGGCGGGCAAGGGCCCGCTACTCGTCGTCGCCGGCGCCGGGACCGGCAAGACGCAGGTGATCACGCGGCGCATCGCGTGGCTCATCGCCTCCAAGGCCGCGCGCCCCGAACAGATCCTGGCGCTCACCTTCACCGACAAGGCCGCAAACGAGATGGAGTCGCGCGTGGACGTGCTGGTTCCCTACGGCTACACCGGCGCCACGATTTCGACCTTCCACGCCTTCGGCGACCGTCTCGTGCGCGAGTTCGGCATCGAGCTCGGGATTGCCGGCCGCCTGCGCATCTGCACGGACGCCGAGGTGCTGGTGTTCCTGCGCGAGCGCCTCTTCGATCTCGGCCTCATGCGATATGCGCCGCTCGGCCGTCCGGATCGCCATCTGCTCGCGCTCGTGCGCTGCTTCGGGCGCGCGCGCGACGAGGACGTCAGCCCTGAAGAGTACCGGGCCTATGCGGAGAAGCTGGCCGCCGAGGCGTTCGACGACCCCTCGCGGGACGAAGCCGAGGGCGAGCTGGAGAAGGCGATCGCCTACGGCAAGTATCAGGGCCTCCTGCTCCAGCACGGTCGCATGGACTTCGGCGATCAGGTCTCGCTTGCGCTCCGGCTGCTGCGCGAGCGGCCGCACGTCCTGCGCCAGCTCCAGGACCGCTACCAGTGGATCCTGGTCGACGAATTCCAGGACACGAATCACGCGCAGTTCGAGACGTTGCGCCTGCTCGCCGGAGAGCGGCGGAACCTCACCGTGGTGGGCGACGACGATCAGAGCATCTACCGTTTCCGCGGTGCCAAGCCGGCCAATCTGATGGCGTTCCTCGGCACGTTCCATGACGCGCGCACCGTGGTGCTCACCACGAACTACCGCTCGCGCCAGAACCTGCTCGACGCCTCCTACCAGCTGATCACCCAGAACAATCCGGACCGGCTGGAGGCGCAGCTGCAGGACCGCGCGAGCGACCAGCGGTTCTTGAAGCGCCTGAGGGCGCACGCGTCCGGCCTCGGCGTGCTCGAGCATCGCGAGTTCATCACCGGCAGCGACGAGGCGGATTTCGTGGCCGGGCGGATCGCCGAGTCCGTGCGCTCCGGAGAGCGGCGCGCCGGCGACTTCGCCATTCTCGCCCGGCGGCACAGCGACCTCACGCCGTTCCTCACCGCGCTCGAGGCGGAAGGCATTCCGTATCAGCAGGCGAATCAGACGCGACTCTACGCGCGCGACGAAGTACGGCTCTGTCTGGCCATGCTCCGCGCGATCGCGGATCCCGACGACAGCGCCGCCGTCTTTCAGCTCATGGCGTCTCCGTTGTTCTCGGCCGACGACACGGACCTGGCGCGGCTCTCGAGCATCGCGTCGCGGCGCAATCAGAGCCTGCGGCGCACGCTCGAGCACATGGAGCGCGAGCCGTTGCTCCAGGACGCGGCGGAGTCCACCCGCGACGCCGTGGCGCGGCTTCTCACCTTGCTCAAGCAGCTCGCCCATCTGGCGACGCGGCGGCCGACCACCGACGTGCTCTACGCCTTCGTGCACGAGAGCGGCTACCTCGGTCAGCTCACGGCGGAGGATTCGCCGGAGTCGGAGGAGAAGGTCCGCAACCTGGCGAAGCTGTTCCACCTCACCAAGCGGGTCGGCGAGGTGCTGGAGGAGAATCGCGTTCACACCTTCGTGCGGCATCTCGACCTCCTGATCGAAGCCGGAGACGATCCCGCGGCGGCGGAAGTCGAGCGCGAAGCGAACGCGGTGCAGATCATCACCGCTCACAACGCCAAGGGGCTGGAGTTTCCCGTCGTGTTCCTGGTGGCCGCGGCCGACCAGGTGTTCCCGCTCCAGTTTCGCCGCGACGCGCTGCCCTTCCCCGCCGATCTGGTGAAGGAGCCGAAGACCCTGGGGAATCCGCACGACCAGGAGGAGCGGCGTCTCTTCTACGTGGCGATGACGCGCGCTCGCGAGGAGCTGCACGTGAGCTGGGCGATCGACTATGGCGCCAAGCAGCGACGCCGCATGAGTCCCTTCGTGGCCGAGGCGTTCGGCATCCCGGCGCGCAGCCGCGATCGCGAGGCGCAGAGTCCGCTCGAGGCGATCGAGCGCCATGCGCCCGCGCCCGTCGCGCCGGCCGCCACCCGAGCGCCGCTCGCCGAGCACGAGCTGCTGGCGCTCTCGAACTCCCGGATCGACGACTACGTCACTTGCCCGCTGAAGTATCGCTACGCCCACGAGGTGCGCGTGCCGCTCGCCAGCGATCCGCGCTTCATGTACGGCAGCGCGATCCACAATGGGATCCTCGAGTACTACCGGCACCGGCAGCGCGGGATCCCCATCACGCCCGAGGCCGTGATCCAGGAGTTCGAGCGATCGTGGTCGAGCGACGGCTTCATCTCGCGCGAGCACGAGGAGCGGCGCCTCGAGCAGGGCCGGCAGACGTTGCGCCGCTTCGTCGAGCGAGAAAACGCCTCGCGCCAGCGCCCGCTCGCGGTGGAGCAGAACTTCAGCTTCCGGCGCGGGCTCGATCAGGTGACGGGTCGCTGGGATCGCATCGACGAGCGCAACGGCGGGATCGTGATCGTCGACTTCAAGACCTCCGACGTCGAGGAGCACGAGGACGCCGGCAAGAAAGCGCTGGAGAGCCTGCGCAAATCCCAGCTCGGGCTCTACGCGCTGGCCTACCACGAGACCCGCGGCGTGACGCCGGCGCGGGCCGAGCTCCACTACGTGGACAGTGGCATCGTGGGGAGCGCGAGCGTGGACGCGAGCCATCTCGATGCGGCTCGCGAGCGCGTGGCGGCGGCCGCGGCCGGCATCCGGGCCGCGCGCTTCGAGCCCAAGCCCGAATACAATGCCTGCCGCAACTGCCCCTTCAACATCTTCTGCCCCCACACGCTCACCCGCAGCCAGCGCTGAGGATGGATCCGTGCGCGCTGCGTGACTTCGCCACCGAGCTGGCGCGCGAGGCCGGCGCCGAGCTGCGGCAGGCCTATGGTGGCGCGCACGCGCTCGAGCGGAAGAGCGCGATCGATCTCGTCACCGAGACGGACCGGCGGGCGGAGGCGTTGATCCTGGAGCGCCTGCGTGCGCGCTTTCCGGGCGATGCCGTGCTGGCGGAGGAGTCGGGCGTCCACGAGTCGGCACCATCGCCCGTGCGCTGGCTGATCGATCCGCTGGATGGGACCACCAACTTCGCGCACAACTACCCGTTCTTCTGCGTCTCGATCGCGGCGGAGTCCGCCGGCCGATTGGTCGCCGGAGCGGTCTACGATCCGGTGCGCGAGGAGATGTTCGCGGCGGCCGCGGGCCATGGCGCCACTCTCAACGACACCGCGCTCCTCGTGTCCTCGATCGAGCGGCTCGAAGACTCACTTCTCGTGACGGGATTCCCGTACGACGTGCGCGAGCATCCCGAGCGGCACGTGCCGCTCTTTCAGGCGTTCCTGATGCGGGCGCAAGGCATCCGGCGCGACGGCTCTGCGGCGCTCAACCTCTGCTACCTGGCGATGGGCCGCTTCGACGGCTTCTGGGAAGGCAGCCTCTCGCCCTGGGACATTGCGGCCGGTGTCCTGATCGTGCGGGAGGCGGGAGGCGAAGTAACGCGCTACGATGGCGGCGAGTTCACGCTCGACGGTCTGCAGATCCTGGCCAGCAATGGCCGGATTCACCGGGAAATGAGCGATGTGATCCGCCTGGAGGGGAATCGCGACCGATGACATCGAGGGTCGGCGTCGTTGCTCGAGCTTTGAGCCTGATCGCTTGCCTCCTCTGGGAGCTGATCGTGACGTCCCACGCATTCGCCTCCTGGAGGCATTTCGGAATTCAGGACGGACTGCCTTCGAATCGCATCCTCGGTGTGCTTCAGGATCGAGCGGACACCGTCTGGGCGTGGGGTTCAGGTTTGGCCCGGAGCGATGGCCTGTCCTGGCATCCGGTCGCGGTTCCTTTCAGCGGCGAGGTGCTGGGCGCCGCGGAGGATGCGACCGGCCGGCTTTGGATCGGATCAGACTCGGGAGCGTTCGTTCGCGATGGCGCCGGCTGGACGCCGATCACGATTCCGGATCAAGCCGGAACTTCGGCGCGCGTCCTCGCGCGGGATTCCACCGGGGCCATGTGGGTGGCCACTCCGCACGGCCTGCTCCGATCCGATGGCCTCGGCTGGCATCCCTTTCCCCTGGTAGGGTGGATTGGCCGAGAGGATGTGCGGCAATTCGTGGTCACCGGAGACGGCGGCGTGTGGGCTGCCACCTCGTCCTGGTTGGCGCGCCTTCAGGATTCGGTCTGGGTCCAGATCGCGCTTCCGCCCAAGTTGTCGCACCCGTACCCCACCGGACTCGGAACGGATTCCGCCGGAAGGTTGCTGGTCTCGACCTACGACGGCGTGGGGATCTATGACGGCTCGACTTGGCAGACCGCCCTCATCCGTCCTGGATCGGCGCCGGTGCCGGCCGGCGTCCTCGGTTCGCGTGATGGAGGCATCTGGCTCGGCAACGAGGCGGGTGCCGGTTACTTCCGCAACGGCCAGTGGCACAACTGGTGTCTTCAGATCGAAGTGACCTCGGTTTTCGAGGACCGTAACGCCGGGATCTGGCTATCCAGCTATGACGGTGGAATCTATCGGTGGGATGGTCAAGGACGCGACGACGCATTTTGCGGCGTCGGAGATCCCCCCCGCTGGCCCCATTTCACAAGTATTGCCGCGGACAGCAGCGGCGGAATCTGGATCGCCGCCGAGGAAGGGGTCGCCTGTTTCGATGGGCACCAGTGGCGCGCATACCCGTACGGCGATACCGTGGAATCCAGCGGCCACCTGCTGGTGGATCCGCGAGGGATCGTCTGGCTCGGAAGCTCGGGTTCCACGTTCAGCATGGGTGGAATCTGCCGCTTCGATGGAGCCCACTGGCAACGAGTCGCCACGGGCGCCGAGACTCCCTTGATCGGCACGAGGGACGGGTCTGTCTGGTTCCAAGGTTCGATCGGCATCGACCGCTGGAATGGAAGCTCGTTGGAGACGTTCACCCGTGCCGATTCACTGGCGAGCAATGAGGCTGACAAGGCTCTAGAAGACCGCGACGGCAATCTCTGGATCACCAGCGTGAGTGGACTGAGCCGATTCGACGGCACTAAGTGGCGGGCCTATAGGGTCCGCGACAGCCTTCCCGACAATGACGTCCTGTGCATCGCGCTGGACTCTCGAGGCACCGTCTGGATCGGCACCGCCGCCGGCGCGGCGTGGTTCGACGGCTCCCAGTGGCATCCATTCACCATCCCGAACGGCTCACCCGGCGGTTTCGTATCGCAATTACTGGCGGACGGCCAGGGAGGTCTTTGGTTCCGCACCGAGCAGGGCTTCTCGCGGTACCGCGACGGCGTCTGGAGAAACTACGGAGCCAACGACGGAGTGCCTGAGAATGTCGACCTCCTGGGCGCGGATCGAAATGGAGGCCTATGGCTCGGCAGCAAAGCCCGCAGGGAGGAGAGTGTTTTCCGCCTCACCGGCCAGACACTGAGGCACTATGACCCTGGCGATGGGTTGGATGGGGTCGTCGGGGACTTCATCCAGGATCGTCAGGATGCCATTTGGTTCATCGTCCAGGACTCGTACCAGCGAAAAGTTCCGATGTGCTTCCATCTGGATTCCGTATCTCCCCAGGTGGTCGCCCTGTCGTCACCCGACTCGCTGATCGGGAATCGGCAGCTCGAAGTCTCGGGTGCAATCGCCTGGAACGATCCAGGCCCCATCGTCTATCGCAGCCGGATCGGAGTGGGGAAGCCGCCGAGAGCGACGGCCTGGCAGGAGTGGTCCGCCTGGTCCGCCCTGCCATCTTGGAGCTACCGCGATCTCGCCGACACGACATACGAAGTCGAGATCGCCGCCCGGGACGCGGACGGCAACGAGGATCCGACACCGGCGCGCGTGACTTTCGAGGTCGATGCCACTCCGCCGATTCCGGTCCTGGATGTCGCCACGGTCGTCCGCGGAGACTCCGTGGTCATTCGGGGCCAAGTGGGAGATAGGCGATTCGAGAGTTACGGGCTCGAGGTGCGGCCCGTCGCCGGTGGTGGCTGTCCAGCGGCCGATTCCTTGGTCCCCTACGGACTCGCCGACGTAGCGCTCCCGCCAGGCCCGCTCGCGCATTGGCGCACGACTGGCTGCGCCGAGGGCGCGTACGATATCACGCTCGCGGTGAGGGATCGACTGAGCCTTACCGGGACCACCGTGCGACGCGTCGTGGTGGACAACTTGCCGCCCTTC
>Ga0066700_10001130_pt1 | contig 10794 bp, 10 predicted proteins | sample GraSoiAngelo_149_FD_66460 | JGI IMG/M metagenome (GOLD analysis project Ga0066700, IMG submission 66460) | Grasslands soil microbial communities from the Angelo Coastal Reserve, California, USA - 14_1009_09_30cm | ecosystem: Environmental > Terrestrial > Soil > Grasslands | place: USA...
GCAATCTCGCCGCGGTTTGCAATCAGAATTTTCTTGAACATTCCATGCCTGGACGTCATCCGCAGTGACTTTCAGATCGCCGAGGATCTGCGCGCACTCTTTCTATTAGAAGGATTTCAAGCAGTCGCGGAAGCCAATCGCGCGCGTCCTGCTTTCATCTGATCGTCGTAGTCGCGACCGTCATGATCGTGGCCGGATGGCAAACAATTCCTGCCCGTATTCAATCGGCTGTCCATTGGCGACCAGCTTTTTCACAATTTCTCCGGAAATGTCAGATTCGATCTCATTCATCAGCTTCATGGCTTCCACAATACACAAAACCTGTCCGGTTTCGACCGCATCCCCGGGCTTCACAAAGGGCGGTGCACCTGGCGAAGGCGCTTCATAAAATGTTCCCACGATGGGCGAGCGCACCATGTGCAAGGGTTCCTCGGCTGCCGCAGCAGCTGGCGGAGGCGGGGGGGGCGGGGCCGAGCTAGCGGCGGCCGGCGCGGCCCCCGTCTCGGGAATGGCAGGCGGCGCCGATGCCGTAACCAAGTAGCGCGAATCGAGGGCGTCGGTTGAATGTACTGCGCCCCGCTTGATGCGCACCCTTACATCACCGCGCTCCAATTCGAACTCGGCGATGTCTTTTTCAATTAAGAACTCGATGAGTTCTTTTAGTTCTTTTTGGTTCATCGTCTGCGGTGGGACCGTTTCGTTTGTCGCTCGCGCCAGCCTGGGGCCGCGCGAGCCTGCCGGAGAATGTCTCCGATACCAGCTAAGGAAGCAGCTTTAAAGCACAATCATTCTCTTGGACGTGGGAGTCAGAACCTGGCAGCCTCGCTCTGTGACCACCACCATGTCTTCGATCCGCACTCCAAACTTTCCAGGGATGTATACGCCAGGTTCGATGGTGATGACCATCCCCGGGTGCAAGATTTCTTCCTGTCCGGTCGCTATGCGTGGTGGTTCATGAATTTCCAAGCCCACTCCGTGACCAGTCGAATGCGTAAAATAACGGTCCAGATTACTCTTTTTCAATAGTTTCCGGGCCGCCTGATCTACTTCGCCAGCGGTTACGCCAGGCTGCACAGCCTCGATTGCGGCTTGCTGCGCCTGCCGGACAGCTTCGTATATCCGGCGGGCTTCGCTTGTAGGACGACCCACATGCATTGTGCGGGTCATGTCAGAACAATAACCAGCGAGTATAACACCGAAGTCACAGACCACGAATCCGCGGCTTGGAATGGTGGCCTCCGAAGCCCGACCGTGCGGTAATGACGAGCGCGTGCCGCCTGCGATGATGGTGGGAAATGACATCCCTTCTGCCCCTGCCTTGCGGGCTGCATACTCCAATTCCGCCGCGACTTCGCTCTCTTTAACTCCCGGACGAGTCATTTTCAGTATTACGTCGAAGAGATCTGCGCCCAATAGAACTGCCGACTGAATCTGTTCAATTTCTTCGGCGTCCTTCACCGTGCGACTGCGCTCGATCAGCGCAGGCGCTGGCCGCAACAATGAATCCCGTGGCACCATCGCTGCCAGCCGACTGCGTTCCGCAACCGTAAAGTGCTCGCTCTCTATACCGATTCTTCGACGCATCCTGCTACGACTTTTATTGGCGCGCAACCACTCAGCGCAAGCGGCCAACGGCCCTTTTTTGCCAATGACAACCTTGCCTCCCTGCACCTCTGCGCGTGCTTGTGTGCGGTAACGCCCGTCGGTAAAAAGCACACTTTTCGCGTCCGAGACGAGGAGTGCGCCAGCGCTGCCGGTGAATCCGCACAGATAGCGAATATTGGGAAGATGGGTGACGAGTAGCCCGTCCAGACGATTAGAGGGTAGAGATTCCCGTAGTCGCCGCTGGCGGCCTTTGTAATCCATGATGGAAGTTTAGCAACGGATCGGCCTTGCCAGGAATGGAAGTTGCCCTAAACGACTAACCGCCGGAACATCTCTGACAGGTTCTTCAGAGACTCCGGCGGCGGTCTTCGTGCAACTCGAGAAGGCTATGTCTGAATAATGCGCGGCGTGATGAAGAAGATGAGCTCCTGGTTCGAGGTGCTCACGCTGCGCCGTTTGAACAGGTTGCCGAGCGCGGGGATGTTGCCGAGCAACGGCACCTGCGCGATGTTGACTGAGTTCTGAGTTTGGATCACGCCACCAATCACGACTGTGCCACCATCTGTGACCAGCACCTGCGTGGTCGCCTGCTGCGTGATCAGAGTGGGGTTTCCCTGGACCGTACGTCCGAAGTCTGGCGTGGTATTTTCTACGTCCACGTTCAAGAAGATTGTGCCTTCGGAGGTGATCTGGGGAATCACGGTCAGCCGGAGGAACGCGTCAACGTAAGTTACGGTTGGCGGACCACCCAACTGAGCCTGCGTCACGATCGGAACCCGGACGCCCTGGCGAACCAGCGCCTGGATGTTGTTCTGGGTCACTACTCGGGGACGCGAGAGAATCTTCAGCAAACCGCGCGACTCGGCCAGAGTCAAGATAGCGTCGATGCGAACGTTGTTACTGGCATTGACGAAAGATATACCACTGCTCGGACTGGTAACCGGCAGGTTAGAGAACAGAGGAATCTGGGTAGCGCCTTTGGCGCCCAGAACAAGATACAACGGGTTCGGTGTATTCCCAATGATCGCAGGCGAGGTGCCAACACTGCTGGCGCCACCTACCGCGCTCGGTCCATTGCCCCACCCGAAACCGAACTGGGTGCCGATATCGCGTGCAAAACTGCGCGTTGCGGCGACCACACGAGCTTCAATTTCGACTTCCTGTGTCTTGCGGTCAAGTTGGGTCAATAGACGGTCAATCCCAGGAATGATCGACGGAATGTCCTGAATGATAAGCGCGTTGGTGCGATCATCGGAGATTACATCTCCGCGCTGAGTGAGAAATTTCTTCACTGTTGGCACCACATCTTTGGAGTGCGCATAGCTCAGAAACCGAGTGACGGTGACTTTCTCAATGGCCAACGCTTCGGCTTCCTGCTGTGCCCGGCGCGACTCCGCTTCTTTGCGTAGGGTTTCCACGGTCGCTATGCGGAGGACGTTGCCGTCGAGCTGGCGGGCCAGTTCGTTGTTCTTCAAAACGATGTCGAGGGCCTGATCCCACGGCACGTCATCGAGCACGATGGTTAGCGAACCTTTGACGTTGGGATCCAACACAACGTTCAGTCCGCTGATTTCGTGAATCAGGCGGAAGAAATCCTTCAGGTCTACGTCTTTAAGATTTACGGAAATCGGCTCGCCCGTGTATTTGGGACCGGTAATCGCAGGCGATTGCTGAGATTGGGCTTTCTGCTCGGCAGCCATGTTCACGGCCGGTTGTGGTCCGCTGGTGGGTGCCGCACCCTGCGATGCCTGGGGTTGCATGGAGGCGCTAGGCGCGGGCAACAGAGTGTCGGGCCTATCGGCGAATTTAGCAGCAGCGTTGACCGCACGGTCAGCCGGCGCGATCTCGGCGGTTTTGCTTCCTTCTTTCGCAATCGCGTCCTTGGTCTTATAAGAAGGTTCGACAAAGACAAATTCGGTGGCGGTCGAAGGCGTTTGAACTTGCTTCTTCTGCAGCGGCAATATTGGAGCCGGCGCACTCATTGCCAGCTCTGTTCCGGCTACCGGAACCGGTGCCACAGCCGCTGTGAGACTCGGCTTGGTTGTGGTCTTAGCGGTGCTTGCACCCGTATACAATTTAAGCGTGAATTTGTTGTCGCTGGTGGGCAAGAGTTCGTAGCGGCAGGCCTGCGCCAGATCAATAACGACGCGTGTGGTCGGAGGTGTTTGGCTGTCCATGCCGATGTGTATGCCCTTCACGCCGTCGCTACCCACGCCAATGCGACTTTGCGAAGTGGCCATTACGGTCGCCGGCAGATCGACTACCAGGCGTGCAGGCGAATCGACCATGCTCAGCCCGGGCTTCAACAGTCCGCGGCCCGTCATCTCTACACTGATGCCGTCCGCGCTATGCAGCACATCCACCTTCTGCAGCGTGGCGTGCCTGGCTGTGCCTGTGTTCTGCGTCTCAGCCGCCGCCATTAGAACCAGGACTAGCAGCGGTAAGAAAACACTCAGCAGTTGCTTTCGCATTTCGCTTCTCCCCACTTTCAAATTCGCTCTTAACCAACCCGACTCTACCGGCCGCGATGTTCCCATCACGCTAAACGGCCGGGGTAGTAATTTTCTTGGTCACTTCCCGGGTAAACGACTTTCCCAACTTGTCCTGAACCGTTTCTTTGAAGATGATTGAGTCGCCCGTAATCTTCACCACATAGCCGTTGAATACCGGATCGTTCTCGCGCAGGAAGTAGGCCTTGTCCATGGCATTGACCACGACTGCGATCATGCCGGCCTCCGCCTTCACCACGCCCTTGAGACTGATCTGGCCAATGGCCAGGCATTTCTTACCCATGCTGCATCCGGAACCGATCATGCTGCGATTGACCACCGGGCTGAGGAACGGATCGCGCCGTCCGGTCAGATTGATCACCCTGGGTACCTGCTTTTTGGCGACCTCAGCAGTCTTCTTATCTTTGACCGCAACTTTCTGCTTGGGACGCGCGGGCTTAAGTACCGCCTTCGTCGCAGGCGCGGCTGGTTTGCTCGCCTTGCTGGGCGCTTTCGTTGCCGTGGCAGGCGTTGCAGGCTTCGCTTTGCTGGGAGCAGTTGCGGGCGCGCTCTTGCTCGCGGACGGGGCAACTACAACGCCGCTGGTTTTCGGGTGACCGCTGGCCGGTTCGGCCGGAGCTGCTGCCACTTTTTTCCCGCTCGCCGGTGCCGTCGGTTTCACGGGTTGTCCCTGCGAGGCTGACAGCGCGGCGTTAGAGTCCATTGCCTTCTTCTGTTCGACCGCCTTCAGGGTATTTCGCGTGTTCTCGATGACGTCCGGGTTCTGCCCCCAGGCAGTCCCTGCCGCCATCCCCAGTACAAGAATTCCAGTCGTCAGCTTCATAGGGCTCCCTACCTTTTCACCGGCGCGGGCTGGCCGGGAAGAGCAGAAGCGCCTCCGGCCGGCTCCAGGTCATGACTGAAGAATGTAGTCGCCGTGAAAGTGGCTACCACGCTCTCGTTGGGCGCGTACTGGTAGGTATGCTTCGTCTTGGCGTCGCTGGGTTTCTTGACGGTCGCCACCAACAGACTCGAGACGTTGACAATGCGCTCCAGTTTCGCCACCCGGTCGAAAAAGCTCAGCATCGAATAGTACGGACCGTCCAATTCCATCTCAAAAGGCACTTCGGTATAAAACTCTTTGGCAGCCGCGGGTTTTGCCGTGTAACGGCGCAGTTCGATGCCAGCCTTCATGGCTTCGGCATCCAGCATCCTCATGAATCCATCGACTTCCTTCTCATCCGGAACGATGCGGCGCTCAATCTCCAGTTGCTGCTTGAGGCTGGCCAGTTGGCGCTCAATCTCCGCCAATTTCGGCCGGTACGCTTCCAGTTCGGCGTTTTCGCGCATCTTGCTGTCCAGAGCTTGTTGCGCGACCTCATTGGCTTCCCGCTGGCTCTTGAACATGGTGAAATACAGAGCGACGGTTAATAGTGCCGCCCCCGCAACCACCACTCCCCATTGCTTGAGACCCGACATTTCGCTGAAGTTGGTCATAATTTTCCGCCTCTAGGACTTGGCCTTTTCGCAGGTCAGGGTGAATTGAAATGCCTGCATCTCTTTGAAGGTGTCGTCCTGGTAGGTCTCTTTGATCTCAATATTCTTGAAAAACCCGGTTTTCTGCAGATTCGTCATCAAGTTGGCGACTGCATCCGTGCTCAGAGCCATGCCTTCAATATCCACACTCGTGCCTTGATCTTTCATGTTATTGAGCCACACCGCCTCGGTGCCGTTGACGGTGTTACCGATCATGTTGAGCAAGTTGACTGGGCCGGATTGGCTGGCCCGCAACTGATCGATCACATCCACACGCCGCTTGTAGTTTTCGGCCTGACGCTGCCGCTCAAGATATCGGGCTTTCACATCTGCCAGTTCGCGGTTCTTCTGCTCCGCTACTTGCATTTTGGCCGCGATGTCACGCTTCACCACATCGAGGCGGTACCAGTAGCCCACATTCAGCAACCCCGCCAGCACCAGCACCACCAGAACTTTCATCTTGGGTGAGCCGGGATCGCCCACTTCCATGACCGCCGTCGAGGTGGGGGCGCCACGTTTGTTCTTCGATTTCGATTGTCCCAGCAGGTTGATTCGGATCATAAGTCTTCAAAACTCCTTAGGGCCAAACCCACCGCAACTGCCATCTGGCCGGCGTTCTGCTCGATCAGTTCTACTCCCGGTCCTTCGGCTGGCGGGGCGATCCTCTGAAATGGATTGAAGATCTCCACCGTCAACGAGAACTCCTGGCGTAAGGCCTCGACCAATCCCGGGACCTTCGAAGATCCACCCGCCAGATAAATCTTCTCGATATGTTCTCCTGCGGCGCTGGCCCGGAAGAAATCGAATGTCTTCTGGATTTCGAGTACGATGATCTCGGTCACTTGCTGCAGAATCGGGGTTTTGGCATCTTCGCTCACCGTCCCCACTTTGCGTCCCAGTTTCAGCGACTCGGCATCGTCGAAGCTCAAATCTAGCTCCTTCTGCAGCGAGTCGGTGTACTGATGCCCGCCCACGCTGACATCGCGCGGGAACAACGGTGTGGTGCCTTTCACGATGTTGATGTTCATCACGCTGGCGCCCAGATTCAAAAGTGCCACCACCTGGCCCGGCGCCGGCTCGTAGTTGTATTCGTAGCAGTTCTGCAGTGCGAGAGCATCGATGTCCACAATAGCGGGAGTCTTGCCCGCCATCGAGAGTACGTTGGTGTAGTTCAGAATCTTGTCCTTCTTGACAGCGACCAGTAATACGTCCATCTGCGGGTTGCCCGCATCTTCCGAAAGGATCTGGTAGTCAAGATTCACATCGTCCAGATCGAACGGAATGTGCTGTGCGGCTTCTTTCTGAATGGTTTCCGCCAGTTCCTGATCGCTCATCGAGGGCAGCGAGATTTTCTTAACGATCACTGAATGTCCACTCACCGCGGTCGCCACATTCTTGGTCTTGATGGCGTTATCGGTGAACAGCTTCGAGATCGCGCTCGAGACCGTGCCGGAATCCACAATCATTGAGTCCACCACGATATCCGGCGCCAGCGGTTCCAGTCCCAGGTGCGCGACTTCAATCCCGTTGCGGCCGCGCTTCAATTCCACTGCCTTGATGCTGGAGGAACCCACATCCAGACCAACGATCGTTTTTGATCCGAATCCAAACATGTGCCCGCCTTTACAATTGCCCGGCAGCTTTGGCAGCCGCCTTGGGTTTTTTCTTGCTTTTCGCTTCCATCTGGCTTGACTTCTCTTCCATCCACTGGTCCAGCTTCGATTTTTTGAAGCGCCAGCGGTTGCCCAGCTTGAAAGCGGGAATCTTTTGTTCGCCTACGTACTTGTACAACGTGTCGGGACTCACTCCCAGGTACTGCGAAGCCTGGCGAATGTTCATGACTTCTCGCGAGTCGGCCATAGTTCAGAGCCTCTGCACAGAATCAAGCCCCCGTCGCAACCGCTATTTCCGGCCTACGGGGCGAACCGGCGAGAAAACTCCTCGCACCAAGTTGCGTTCAAGTGAATTCAGGTGTGCTGAGCATATATCAATCGGGAAATAGCCACGGTCAAGGCATATCTTCGGGTTTTACCGTGTTTTATGCCGGTTTTCTGGAAACGGGTTGAAGGCAAGTTGCAGTTTGATGCTATATGTTGTGGTGCATACTAATAGGCATACATTATAAAGAGGTGTTTATACAGAGGGTTCGAGATGGCGCGCGAAACATAACCAAAGTACTAAGAACGGCACGAAGGTATTAGACCGGCAGGAAACATCACTATCGCCGAAGTGCCCGGTAAACACCACGTTCAACGCCCAAGCAAGCGCTTCAATGAACCAAAGAACGGACAAAATCCCGCGAATCACCCCTTTTACCCCGAAAAGAGGAAGCTCCTCGACGAAACGGCGAATTGCGCCCGACTTCTTCTCTTGGAAGTCGCCTTTGCGGTAATCTGCTATCGATTCCGGAGAAAAATGTTGCGCTTTCTAGATCGCCTTCAACCTTTAGCACTGCTCGCCCTACGAATCGTGCTGGGCATCATTATGATTGCCCATGGTTATCCAAAAGTATCCGGTGGACTTTCCGAGCATGTGCATCATGTAAGCAATCTCGGACTGCCCGGCTGGCTGGCTTATTGTTCTGCGGCGGCGGAATTCTTCGGTGGGATTCTTCTTCTCGTCGGATTGTTCACTCGCATTGCAGCGCTGGCCATTCTAATCAATATGAGCGTGGCCATTTGGAAGGTGCATTGGAAAAATGGTCTTCTGGGAAATGGCGGATATCAATTCCCGCTTGCGTTGGCTGCCATAGCGTTCGCACTGATCTTTTTGGGCGCTGGCCCGATCGCGCTGGATAGCATCCGGCGCGGTGGTGGGAGCGTGAAAGGAAAGAAAGCGTAGATCAATTTCCGGCCCCACCCAAACTCAGAAGTCGGCCAGTTCCTTCATGGCGCGGAATAGATCGTCCACCTGAGGCAGAATGGCATTCTCCAGGCGTGGCTGATAGGCAACGAATGTGTCCATGGCGGCCACGCGCCGCACGGGAGCGTCCAGATGCTGGAACAATTGATCGGCGATCCGCGCTGCGATCTCCGCGCCGTAGCCCCAGCTCAGCGAGTCTTCATAAGCGACTAGGGCCCGGTTGGTTTTGTGAACAGAAGCCGCGATCGTTTCCCAATCGAAGGGATTCAAGCTGCGCAGGTCAATCAGCTCTACCCTGACTCCGTGTTCGCGTTCCAACTTTTGAGCCGCTTGCAATGCGCGCGGAACCACTGCGCCATAGGTAATCACGGACAAATCCGTCCCCGGCTGCACAATCTTTGCCTTGCCGAATGGGATCATGTAGTCCGGCCCGGGATATGGCGACCTTCCATAGGTTTCCCGATAAAGCCGTTTGTGCTCGAGGAAAAGCACGGGATCATCGCAGCGGACCGCAGTTCGCAACAACCCGGCGGCGTCCAGTGCATTCGAAGGAAAAACCACTCGGAGTCCCGGGATATGCGTAAAGATGCTCTCGCCGCATTGAGAATGATAGATAGCTCCACCGGTCAGATATCCACCGATCGCTACACGAATTACGCAGGGCGCGGAGAAACCATTGTTCGACCGCCAGCGGATCAGGGGCAATTCGTTTCTCAGTTGCATCATCGCCGGCCAGATGTAGTCGAAGAACTGGATTTCGACTACTGGCTTCAGCCCGCGCGTCGCCATGCCAGTCGCGCGGCCCACGATATTCGCCTCGGCCAGTGGCGAGTTGAATACACGGTCGGAACCGAAATCACATTGCAGTCCCGCGGTCAGCTTGAAGACTCCGCCTTTACCCTTGATTAGCTTTTGTCGTAGGTATTCTTCCCGGCTGCAATCAGCAACGTCTTCACCGAAGATCACAATGCGCTCATCCCGCCGCATTTCGTCACGCAGGGTGGCATTGATCAGATCGGCCATAGTTTTGGGCGCGGCTCTTTTGCCATCGGCCGCCGTAGCCTGAGAAAAAGCCGGCTGGGTCTCAAACGCAGAGGACGTCGGATCGATGTCCGGAGAATAGACATAATTGGTAATTGTCTCCGGCTTCGGCGGAGGCGCAGCCAGAGCGCGGTCCACGGCGATTTGGAGATCGTCTTCAACCTCTTTCTCCAGCCGGTTAATTCCTTTTTCGTCGAGAATACCTTCACGGATTAAAAACATCTGCATGCGCGTAATGGGATCGCGCGCCGCATCGCGCTGGCGTTCGGCGTCGGGCCGATAAAGGCGCTCGTCATCGGAGAGGGAGTGCGAGTAGGGACGGATGACGTGCGTGTGGATGAAAGCCGGACCAGTTCCCGCGCGGCAATGAGCCACCGATCGAACGAAAGCAGCATAGGTCGCTACCGGATCGGTTCCATCGACTTCTTCAAAATGAAAATTAGGAAATCCGGCTACCAGTCGCGAAATATTGCCGCCGGCCGTCTGCACTTCCACCGGAACCGAAATCGCGTACCCATTGTCCTGAACCACAAAAACCAGAGGCAGGCGGCCATTGGAAGCGGTGTTCATGGCCTCCCAAAATTCGCCTTCACTGGTGGTGCCGTCTCCCAGAGAGACGTAAGTGACCTCATTGGGATGGAAAACAACGTCCTTGAACTGACGATAGTCGCCGCTAGTCTTTTTCGCGGCTTCGGGATGAGCAGCCAGATAATGCGGGGTTTCCGCGCAACCTACAGCTTGCAGAATCTGCGTCCCGGTGGGAGACGACTGGGTAACGATGTTTAGGCGAGGATAGCTCCAATGGGAGGGCATCTGCCTCCCGCCGGAACTGGGATCGTCCGCCGCACCCACACCCTGCAACAACATTTCATAAGGAGTCACGCCCAGCGCGAGACAAAGCGCGCGATCGCGATAATAGGCGTAAAACCAATCGTATCCAGGTTTCATGGCGAAGGCTGCGGCCACACCGACGGCCTCGTGACCGGCGCCCGAAATCTGGAAATAGATTTTCTGCTGACGTTTAAGCAGGATTTCCCGGTCGTCCACACGCCGCGAGCTGTACATCAGGCGATAGGCTTCGACTAATTGCTGGCGGGTGAGACCTTCGTAGGTCTTACCCGCCTTCTTAATATCGCTGTCGCTCACCCCAGCCGGTTTGGGATCCGCTTTTGTGGTCGCCATGCACTTTCATTGTAAATCTTCAAAGGGCGTTGGGAATACAGCAAAGACAGCAATCAGCATTCAGCAATCAGCAATCAGC
>Ga0066700_10001152_pt1 | contig 10729 bp, 8 predicted proteins | sample GraSoiAngelo_149_FD_66460 | JGI IMG/M metagenome (GOLD analysis project Ga0066700, IMG submission 66460) | Grasslands soil microbial communities from the Angelo Coastal Reserve, California, USA - 14_1009_09_30cm | ecosystem: Environmental > Terrestrial > Soil > Grasslands | place: USA...
GGTGGAGATCCTCACGCCAGCGCATCGGCGGTCGACACGATGCGCGCGAAGCGCCCGTCGAGCACCAGCTCGGTGCGCTCGAGGATTTCCTGCGCCGACACCTCGCGCCCGCGATAAGCGGCCACATCTTGTGGCATCAGGGACGACGCTGCCAGCGGTGCGACAGACGCATACCGGGCAAAAACGGACACGAGCCTCAGGCGTCTACCCCGGGGCGGGGACTTGGGCCTACACTAGCCCACGAAGCGCGTCGCTTCGCGAAAACAACGATTCCTTGGGAGGAGTGCATGCTGCCGCACCAGAGGCTAAAGAGCGTCGTTCTGCCATGGCTCGCGCTGTCGAGCCTGGGCGCCACACTCACCGCGTGGGCCGCCGATCAGCCGCCACCGCAGATTCCAACCTGCGACAAGAGGATCGGCACGCTCGCGGTCACCGAGCCGGAGAACAAGTGGTGGCTCGCGTACAACCTCGAGTCCCCCGAAGCGCTCATCAAGGTGTTCGTGTCCCAGTCCAAATGCTTCACGCTGCTCGATCGCGGCAAGGGCCTCGCGGCTGCGCAGCAGGAGCGGGCGCTGGCCGGCAGCGGCGAGATGCGCGGCGGCTCCAACGTCGGCAAGGGGCAGATGAAGGCGGCCGACTACGTGCTGGTGCCGGATGTGGTCACCAAGAACAGCAACTCCGGCGGCCGCAACCTCGGCGGGCTGGTCGGGGGGCTGCTCGGCGGGGTGGCGGGCGCCGTGGTCGGCGGCATCAGTCTCAAGAGCAAGACCGCGGATGTCGTGCTGACCTTGACCGACGTGCGCTCCACCGAGCAGCTCGCCATGCAGCAGGGACATTCGAAGAAGACCGACCTCGGCTGGGGCGCCGGCGGCGGCGCCTTCTTCGGCGGCTTCGCGGCGGCCGGCGCGAGCAGTTACGCGAACACCGAGATCGGCCAGGTCGTCACCATGGCCTACCTCGACGCGTTCACCAAGCTCGTCAATGAAGTCAAGGGCATGACTCTGAACGCCAAGGCCGACAACGCCACGCAGTCGGTGACCATGGCCAAGCCGGGCAAGATGTACGAAGCGGCCAATATCAAGTCGAAGAAGGTGCGCGATCTCGACCCGGGGATGACGCTCTATCCGAGCGGCGAGAAGGACGGCCTGTGGTGGAAGGTGAGTGACGAGCTCGGCAACGAGGGCTGGGTGCCCTCCACGCTGTTCCAGCTCGCGAAATAGGCCGCGCCGGGTGCGCGGCTCACGGCGCGAGCGCGCCGGCATCGGAGCGCTCGGGCAGCGAGGCGCGGGCGTCCGCCGCGAGCAGCGTGAGCCCGTGCAAGCGCGCGCGCTCGAGCACCGGCGCCTCGCCGGAGGCCGCCGCCAGCAGCAGCTCGCGCCACACCTGCACACGCGCCGGCCAGCGCGGCCGCAGCCAGTGCGGGTGAGTCTGCGCCAGTGAATGGATCTGGCGCAGGCTCAGGTGTGCGATGAGCGCGGCGCACGGCGCGCTCATACCGAGCAGCAGCCGCGCCGCGGCGCCGTGCGCACGCGCCAGGTGCCAGGCGTAGGTGAACACCAGCCTCGCAACCTCGTTCGCCCCGGCCACGGTAAAGAATGTGCTGTAGGCGGCCTCCCCGGCATCGCCCACGCCCAGCGGCGCCGGCTGCCGCCAGCGCTGCGGGTCGGCGAAGCCCGCGTCCACCAGCAGGTAGGGACAGGCGGCGGCGCGCCGCCGCGCCGCGGCATCCAGCAGGCGCCACAGCTCCCCGACCTGCCGCAACAGCAGGCTCGGCTGGGCGCAGCGCACCGCGGCCTGCTCCGCGAACAATCCCAGGCACAGCTCGTTGAGCTCGACCAGCGACTCGAGCGTCTCGGGGTGCAGCCAGCGCTCCGCCAGACCCCAGCCTTCGCCGCAGGTCCCGTCGTGCGTCTCGCACTGCAACAGCATGGCGCGCCCCTTCAGTCACGAGGCGCTATCGTAACGGAGCCGGGCCGCGAAGCCATCCGTGGAATTTGGTATTTTTTTACCAAATTTGCGGGTTGAGTTTTGCCGCATCTTTCCCACAATGTAGCGACCCCTTAGGCCGCCGGACGACTCCCATGCGCATCTGCGACGATCGCTACCGGCGCGAGCGAGCGCGCATGGAGCTGGCGCTGCGCTTCCTGCGGCACGAGGCGCGCACCCAGACCATCCGCGCCTGGACCGGCCTGTCGGACGACCGCATCCGCAAGCTGTACCGTTCCTACATGAGCCAGGCGCGCCGCTACCTGCCGCGTCATCGCGGCAAGTCCCCGCACCAGGTCGCCTATTTCACCCGCTCGCTGCGCCTGCAGCAGGAGACCGCGGTGCTGGCGAGCGTGCTGTCGCTGCTGGGCGTCGTGCCGACGGCGCCTGCCGCGGGAACGCCCGCCGCACTGCCGGGGCTCACGCGCGGGGAGCTGTTATGCCAGGCGTTCGAGGCCTACCGGCTGCTGCTGCCCGCGGCGCAGATCTCCTTCGAGCACACCGTGTTTCTCGCCACCGCACTCGCGCGCGGCGACCAGCTGCGCTTCGGTTGCTGCAGCGACTGCGGGGGCCTGCTGGTGACCGAGCGTTTTCCGCTGCGCGAGCGGCGCTGCCATCATTGCGCGAGCCCGATGCACTCCTGCTGAGGCACCCGGGAAAAACGCGCCTGCCTCGACGCATGAGCGCGCGCCGTCCGGCAGGACGCGCAATTTCCCGCACGTCCCGGATAGAATCCGCCGCCACTGCCCATGCGGCGAGCTTCGTTCATGGATCACGATCGCGCCAACTTCTTCTCCGGTCCCTATCTCGAGCGGCGCGCGGAGGCGCGCGAGGACCCGGACTGGATCGCATCCGCGCGCGCCGATCCGGCGACCCTCTACCTGGTCGGCCACGGCACCGCGCACCTGCTGCATGCGGACAGCCCGCCGCGCATCGCCTTCCTCGCGCACGGCGCGCCGCTGGTGCGCGCCGCGGACGAGGCGAGCCTGGTGCTGCTGGGGTGGTTTCGCGGCATGCGCTGCGTGCTGCTCGATCTGCCTCCCGGACAGGCGGTCGGTGCGCCGGCGGGCACGGCGTTCGAAGAGCTGCGGCCGCTCGCGCCGCTGCTGGCCGCGGACGAAGCGGGCCTGCTCGCCTATGCGCGAGCCATGGCGATCTGGCGCGCGCGTCACCGCCACTGCGGAGTGTGCGGCGCAGGCACGATCGCGACCCGCGCCGGCCACATTCTGGTGTGCTCGAATGCGGCGTGCGCGCAGGAGCTGTTTCCGCGCATCGATCCGGCCATCATCGTGCTGGTGAGCGACGGCGAGCGGGCGCTGCTCGGACGCCAGTCGAGCTGGCCGCCGCGGCGCTACTCCACCATCGCCGGTTTCGTCGAGCCCGGCGAGAGCCTGGAGGACGCGGTCGAGCGCGAGGTGGCGGAGGAGACCGGCGTCGTCGTGACCGGCCTGCGCTACGACTCCTCGCAGCCGTGGCCGTTTCCCTCCTCGCTGATGATCGGCTTTCAGGCCTCGGCGGCCGCCGGCAGCAGCGTACGCGTGAGCGGCGAGCTGGAGGACGCGCGCTGGTTCACGCGCGCGCAGATCGATGCGGGCGAGGCGCTGGCGCCGCCCTCGCAGTCCATTTCCTGGCGCCTGATCGAGACCTGGCTGAAGGGACGCGGCTAGCCATGTGCCTGCTGGTGCTCGCATGGCAGGCCCATCCCCGCTACCGCCTGGTGGTGGCCGCCAACCGTGACGAGTATCACGAGCGCCCGGCCGCGGCGCTGGCGAAGTGGCCGCCGCCGGCGGCTCTGATCGCCGGACGCGACCTGCGTGCGCAGGGCGCCTGGCTCGCCGTGGACCGTGAGCGGCGCTTCGGCGTGGTCACCAACTTTCGCGAGCTGCAGCCACCGCGGCCCGGGGCGCCGTCGCGCGGGGAGCTGATCCCGCGCTACCTGAATGCGCCGGCGCTTGCGGTGAGCGCGCAGCAGTTCTTCGCCGCCCTCGAAGGTGAGGCGCAGCGCTACTCCGGATTCAACCTGCTGCTCACCGACCGTGATTCGCTCTGGTACGGCTCAAACCGCGCCAGCCCGTTCGCGCGAGCGCTCACCCCCGGCATCTACGGTCTGTCGAACGAGCTTCTCGACACACCGTGGCCGAAACTGCAGCGGGTGCGGCGCGGCTTCGAGGCGTGGCTCACCCGGCCGCAGTCCGGATCGCCCGCCGCGCTGTTCGAGCTCCTCAAGGACCGCACGCAGGCGGCGGAGGACGGCGCGCTGCCGCGCAGCGGCAGCGGGCTGCCGCCGGAGTGGGACCGGATCCTGTCCGCGCCGTTCGTGCTGCACCCCAAGTACGGCACCCGCTGCTCGAGCGTCGTGCTGCTCGAGCCCGGCGGCCGGCTGTACTTCGCCGAGCGGCGCTTCGACCCGCGCGGCGAACCGGCCGGCGAAACTGAATTCGAGCTGAACCCCGGGCAGTGGCCGTGAGGCACGGAACCCGCGCCGCAGGCGCGCGCTCTCACTACCAGCGGCGAGCGGCAGCGCTCGCGAGGCTCTAGAATTCCGTTGAGATGACGCAGCGCAATCCCCTGCCGCAGGCTCGTCGACGGCACAGGCGGGCCCCGGCGGTTGCCCTGTGTCTGCTCGCCTGCCCGCTCGCGCACGCCGCCGGGGTGAAAGTGGAGATCCGCGGCGTCGACGAGGAGCTGCGCGCCAACGTGCTCGTCTACCTGAGTTTCGAGCGCTACAAGAAGGGCGGCGCGGACCTCAACGCCGACACGATCGAGCGGCTGCACAACCGCGTAGAGCGCGAGGTGCAGTCGGCCCTCCGACCCTTCGGCTACTACGAGCCGCAGGTCGACTCCAGCGTCAGCGACCTGGGCCACGGCGACTGGCGCGTCATCATCAACATCAACCCGGGCAAGCCGGTGCTGGTCGCGCACATCGACGTGCGCGTCGACGGCTCGGGGGAAAACGATCCGCTGTTCCAGCGCATCCTGCGGCACCTGCCGCTGCACGATGGCGAGCGCCTCGAGCACGCCGCCTACGAGAGCATCAAGACCGACCTGCAGCGCACCGCGGCCACCTACGGCTACCTCGACGCGCGCCTCATCCGCAACGAGCTGGTCGTCGACCCGCCCAACCGCAAGGCGAACATCGCGCTCGAGCTCGATACCGGTGAGCGCTATCACTTCGGCGCCACCAGCATAAGCCAGGGCGTGGTCCGCGAGGCGCTGGTACGCCGTTACCTGCGCTACCAGGAGGGCGACCCCTTCGATCTCACGCAGGTGCTGCGCACCCAGTTCGCCCTCGACGACTCGCAGTACTTCTCCAACCTCGAGGTGCTGCCCGGGGATCCCGATCGCAGCACGCACATCGTGCCGGTGAGCATCCACGCCGACCCGAGCCGGCGACACCGCTACTCCTTCGGCGCCGGCTATGCCACCGACACCGGCCCGCGCGGCACGTTCGGCTTCGAGGACCGGCGCATCAACTCGCTCGGCCACAGCTTCAGCGTCGAGGTGCAGGCGGCGCAGGTGACGCGCTACAGCCTGCAGAGCCGCTACAACGTGCCGATCGGCGACCCGGCGGTGGAGAAACTGACCCTGGCGGGCACGGTCGAGCAGCGCCAGCTCGCGGATGTGACCACGCACACGCTGTCGGTGGGTCCGAGCGTCACCGAGGTCAGGGGCGGCTGGCAGCACGTGTGGCTGGTGACCGCAACGCGTACCACCAGCGACCTGCCGCTCGGAGCGCAGTTGTTCCCCGGTGCGCACACCGACCACCTGCTGGTGCCCGGAATCGACCTCGCTTCGGTCCCCAAGGGGTATCTGGGCGAGGCGCTGTTCGAGCATCCGTTCTTCGCCGAGCTGCGCGGCTCGCACAGCTCGCTCGGCTCCGATTCCAACTTCATCCAGCTGCACCTGCAGGCCGAGCGGGTGTTCCGGCTCGGCAGGAAATGGCACCTGCTGCTGCGCGATGAGGTGGGCGCGAGCCTGGTGTCGCGCTTCAGCCAGCTGCCGACCGTGTTCCGCTTCTTCGCCGGCGGCGACAACAGCGTGCGCGGCTTCGCCTACAATGATCTGTCGCCGACCGAGGCGGTGTGCACCCAGGATCCGGCCACCCAGCAGTTCCTGCGCAACCCCGACGGCAGCTGCCAGCGGATCGACCAGTACATCAAGGTCGGCGGCAAGGACGTGATCACCGGCACCGTGGAGGTGATCCGCGATCTGCCGAACAATTTCGGGATCGCCGCCTTCTTCGACTATGGCAACGCCTTCAACAGCTTCGCACAGCTCGCCCGCCAGTGTTCGCCGGCAGCCGCGCAGCAGCAGGAGTGTACCTCGCTGCAGTACTCGGTCGGCGTCGGCCTGCGGGTGCGCCTGCCGGTCATGACGCTCGGGGTGGACATCGCCGAGCCCCTGACGAGCAGCCTGCGCTGGGACGCCACCGCGCAAGTGTTCAGGTCCGTGCACCCCGGCCCGCGCCTGCACGTCAACTTCTCGCCGAAGCTGTAGCGATGCTCAGCCTGCGCCGCCTGTTGCTGGTCCTCGCCTGCGCGGCAGTCGTCCTGGCCATCGTGGCGCCGGCGGCACTCATCTGGTCGGCGCTCTACACCAGCAGCGGGCTGCAGTTCGTCATCGGGCACATCCCGCACCGCATGGGCGGCGTGCAGCTCGACATCGTCGGCGTCAGCGGCACGGTGGCCGAGGGCCTGCGCGTCGAGCGCGTCGAGATCGATCACGATCTGGTGCACCTGAAGTTCGAAGGCATCGAGGGCCAGGTGGCGCTCATGCCGCTCGTACTGCAGACCATCCGCGTGCGTCACGGCACGGTGAGGAGCGCCCTCATTCAAGTGAAGCGCCGCACTCATCCCTCGCTCCCCGGTCCACTGGTCTTCATGCCGCGCTGGCTCATCGTCAGCGCCGAGCAGGGGCGGGTGGCGAGCGCGACGCTCACCGTTCCCAACGGCTTCCGTCTGCAGGCCACCGACATCAGCGGTGCAGCAGTCATCCGTCACAACCTCATCCGCTTCTTTCAGGCCGAGGGGCTCCTGGGAGGCGGGCCGCGCGTCAGCGCGATCGGCGACCTGCGCGCCGCCGATCCGCTCGGGATGGAGGTCAAGGCGCACCTGGACTGGACTCCGGTCGGGCAGGCGCACTGGGTCGTCGCCGGCACGGCCCGCGGCGATCTCAATGCCCTCACCATCGTCGCGCAGGCCGAGAGTCCCTTCCGGGGCAGCTTCAACGGGCGCGCGCTCGATCTCACCGACCGCTGGCACTGGGTCGGCGAGGCGCAGGTGCAGGATTTCGATCTGCAGGCCTGGGGCGTGCGCGGCCCGTTCGGCAGGATCACCGCCCGCCTCGCCGCCTCCGGTGACGACGCGGGCTTCAACGCGCACGGACCCGTCGATCCCACCGGACTGCACGCCGGGCTGTTCGAGGCGCAGTTCTCCGGCAGCTACGCCAACCGCGTGCTGACGGCGAAGCACGTGGAGCTGCGCCAGCTCGCCTCCGGGGCGGTTGCCCGCGGCGCCGGCACCATCGGCATCGACGGGCCGCGACTCGATCTGAGCGGCGAGGTGAGCGACTTCCGCTGGCCGCTGGTGGGTCGTGACCCGGCGGTGTCCGGCGCCACCGGCTCCTTCACCCTCGCCGGCGTGCTGCCGTACCGGGTGCGCCTCAGCGGCAGCGCGCAGGTAGCGGGGCTGGCGCCGATACCGGCGGACGTGAGCGGCACACTCGGCCCGGACAGCTTCGCGTTCGACAGCGCGGAGATCGACCTGTTCGGCGGTCACGCGAGCCTCAGCGGCCAGGTGGTGTGGTTCCCGGCGCGGAGCTGGTCGGTGGCGGGCCACGCGACCGGCATCAACCCCGGCGTGCTGCGCGCGGATCTGCCCGGCAGCGTCAGCTTCATGCTCGGGGCCTCGGGGCGCGGCTTCGACACCCGGGGCGATCTCACCGTCTCGTTCAGTGACTTGAGCGGCAAGCTGCGCGGCGTGGCGGCGAGCGGCTCCGGCGCCCTGACACGCACGGGAAACACCTGGGGGTTCAGTCAGGTGCGGCTCGGGTTGGGAACCGCGCGCGTGGCGCTGGATGGGCACGTCAACGAACGCATGGATGTGCGCTTTGCGGTCTCGGCGGAAGACCTGAGCCTGCTGGCGCCCGGCACCCGCGGCGAGCTCAAGGCCTCCGGGACCGTGGGCGGCACGTTTGCCGATCCGGTGATCGTCGCCACGGCGCACGGCGGGGACCTCGATTACCAGGGCATCAAGCTCGAGAGTGTCGACGCGAACGTGAACTTCGATCCCGGCGCATCGGGGCGGGAGTCGAAAATCGACGCGCGCCTGCGCAAGCTGAGCTATCAGGACCGTGCGCTCGAGAGCGTCACGCTCACTCTCAGCGGTCCGCCGGCCGCCTACCAGGTGCAGCTCGCGGTCGCGGCCACCGGTCTCACCGCGAGCGCCGCGGCGCGCGGGGCCTACGCGCACGGAACCTTCACCGGTGAGCTCAACGCCCTCACCATCAACGGCAGCGAGTCGCTGCACCTGTCGCTCGAGCGTCCGGTGGGACTCACGGCGGCGCCCGATCACGTGCGCGTGGAATGGCTGTGCCTGGGGGGCACACCGGGCAGCATGTGCGCGGACGGCGAATGGAGCGCGGCGGCGTGGTTCACGACCGTCATGACCAACCAGTTGCCGCTCAACACGCTCACCGCCGGCATGACCCCGGCCGTGGAATATCTCGGCCGCGTCAACGCACTCGCGCGCCTGTCGGGCGGCGCGAGCACGCCGCTCATGGGAACCCTGCGGGCCGAGCTGACCGATGCCGAGCTCGCCCACAAGCTCGCGAGCCACAAGATCGAGCACACCCGCATCGGCTCGGGCACGGTGACGCTGAGCGCGACGCCGACGCTCGTCAGTGCCCAGGCCGATCTCGGCGACGGCGAGGTCGGCACCCTCCACGGCCGGTTCGAGGCGCAACGCACCACGGCGCGGGGAACATCGCCGGTCGAAACGCAAGCTCGGGGAACAGCGCCAGGAGCAACGCTGGCGCGGGGAACATCGCAAGTAGACACGCCGGCGCGCTGGCAGGACATGCCGCTCAGCGGTGAGCTGCACGCGCAAACGGCCGAGCTCGGCCTCTTGTCGCTATACGAGCCGGACATCGACCGCGCCGCCGGCCACTTCAACGCGGATATCCAGCTTGCCGGCACCGCCGGGACGCCGCGGCTTTCCGGGGCGCTCAAGGTCAGCGACGGCGAGATCGATGTCTACCAGGTGAACCTCGGCCTGCGCCAGGTGCAGCTCGACGCACGTGTGAGCGAGGCGGGGCTCGATTTCAACGGTAGTGCGCACGCCGGCGCGGGCAGCGTCACCGCCGGCGGCCACCTCGAATGGCGGGAGCTGCTGCCGTACGGGAAGTTTCATCTGCAGGGAACCAACCTGCGGGTCGCGGATGTTCCGGAGGCGCAGATCGACACCTCCCCCGATCTGGACTTCAACGTCAGCGGGCGCAGGATCGAAGTGACCGGCAAGGTCACGGTGCCGTACGCGAAGATCCAGCCCAAGGACTTCGCCGGCGCCGTGCGGGCCTCGCCGGATGAAGTGATCGTCGGCAGCGAGGAGGAGGATCCGACCAAGCGCTTCGAGGCGATGAGCACCATCACGCTCGGCCTCGGCGACCGCGTGAGCATCGACACCTCGGGGCTCACCGGCCGGCTCACCGGCAGCATCACCATCCGCAGCGGCTACGACGCCATCACGCGCGCGACCGGGGAGCTGTCGGTGGCCGAGGGCAAGTACACCGCCTATGCGCGCAAGCTCGACATCCAGCGCGGCCGGCTGATTTTCACCGGCGGCCCGATCGATAATCCGGGCATCGACCTGCGCGCCATCAAGGAATTCCCCGACGTCAAGGCCGGCGTCAACGTCCGCGGCACGCTGCTGCAGCCGCACATGACGTTCTTCTCCGATCCGCCGCTGCCGCAGTCGCAGGTGGTGTCGCTGATCCTGGCCGGGGGCTCGCTGGAATCGGCGCAGAACCGCACCACCGGCAGCAGCGGCGCGGGCAGCGCGGCGCTGGCGCAGGGCGGCGCGATCCTCGCGCAGCAGCTCGGCTCGCACGTCGGGATCGAAGACGTGAGTCTCGAGTCCGACATCACCAACGAGACCTCCCTGGTGCTCGGCCGCTACCTGTCGCCGCGCCTGTATGTGAGTTACGGCATCAGCCTCACCCAGCAGCTCAACACGCTCAAGCTGCGCTACACCCTCGGCGATCACTGGACCGTGAAGACCGAGGCGGGCCAGGCCAGCGGCGCCGACCTGGTGTACTCCATAGAGAAGTAGCGGCAGAAGTAGCGCCGCGGCCGGCGCTATTTCGCGCAGTCCCCGACGCGCCGCCCCGTCATGCTCGACCTTATCGTCTGCCCCTGGTCGGTCCTGGAATTGATGACCGCCTTGAACGAGTCGGAGGAGAAGGTCCCCTCGAAGTGCGCGGTGGCGCGCTGGCATTGCATGACGAACTTCACCTCTTTGCCCGTCACGGTGTGAGCGGTCATCCTGCAGCTCGCGTCGTTGCGCTCCTCCGACAGCTGCTTGCTCAGCTTGGCGAGGTCGGTGTCGGCGATGCATTGCTGGCGCGAGCGCGGCTTCTGGAGCCTCTCCAGGTAGCCGGGCGGCAGCCCCTTCACCATCGCCGGCGGCAGCGTCACCTGCGAGGTCGACACGAGCTCGTACTTGCCCGGCTTCAGGTTGACCGTCTG
>Ga0066700_10001162_pt1 | contig 10699 bp, 10 predicted proteins | sample GraSoiAngelo_149_FD_66460 | JGI IMG/M metagenome (GOLD analysis project Ga0066700, IMG submission 66460) | Grasslands soil microbial communities from the Angelo Coastal Reserve, California, USA - 14_1009_09_30cm | ecosystem: Environmental > Terrestrial > Soil > Grasslands | place: USA...
ATGTCCACGCCCATGCGCGACTGGATTTCGATCGATTTCTCAGGCGACAGGAAATGCAACGAGCCGTCGATATGGCTGCGAAACTCAACGCCCTCTTCGCGCACTTTACGGATCGACGCCAGCGAGAACACTTGAAAACCGCCGGAGTCGGAAAGGACCGCGCGATCCCACGACATGAATTTGTGGACGCCGCCTAACTTCTCGATCAAGTCAACGCCAGGCCGCAACATCAAATGGTAGGTATTGCAGAGAATGATTTCAGGACTGAGGACTGAGGACTGAGGACTGAGTGCTTTCAATTGTTCAGTTGTCAGACTTTTCACCGACGCGGCGGTGCCAACCGGCATGAAGGCCGGCGTCTGAATCAACCCGTGTGCTGTTGTGATTTGCCCGGCGCGGGCGGCGCCGGAAGAGCGGAGGAGACGAAACTCAGTCCTCAGTCCTCAGTCCTCAGTCCTACTGCAGTTTCATCTGTTCCAGGCGGACCGTTTTCGGCAGATTCAGTGTGAAGCGTCCCTGATCGATTGGCTCGTTGATGCGCACGTTCGTGAACTAGTACCGCGTGACATCGCCGTCGCCTTCCGTGTATTCGAACTTTGTGGTCAGGTAGTTCTTCTTGTCGATCCAGATTCGGATGTGTCGCACGCGCTTGGCGATGCCCTTCGTCTTCGGCTTCAGATCGAGCATGTAAAAGGGATCATCCGATTTGTTGACGAACGTGAAGTCGAAATAGGCCGCCAGCTCGTCGATGGCTCCGCTCGCGCCCATGTATTTGAAGATGCGGTCCTGATAGCGCTTGACCTCAATCTGCTCGGCCCGATTGAGATCGGGATAGTACGTTGTGAGCACGCCGTTCGTAATAAGCATCTCCACGCGCTTGGGCGCGTCATAACGCCACAGAACATTGTTCGGCTTCGAAAAGGTGAAGTGGCCGGTCGACTGCTCGGGCTTCGCAAGAAGGGCGAGCTCTTTCTCTTGGCGAAAATCAGCTTCGAGTGACGAGGTTTTTTTCTGCTGCTCCTGCACTCTGTGGATCACTTCGTCGAGCGAGTTCGGATCCACAACGCGCGCTGCAGACGCCGGAACGGCGACCGCGGCCGTGCAGAGCGCGACAGAAATCCACTTCGTGAGCGACATGCGAAGCCGAACGCGCTACCGCCGAAGGCTATTTCCGGATGAGCGGTGTATACTCAACAAAAATAGAGGGTATTCAATGAAAAGGGTTGGGTTGGTGATCGCGCTCCTGGCTGGGGTACTCGCGCAAGGTGTGTCCGCTGCCGTTCAGTACGAGTTCCGTCAAACGACGCATTCCGATCTCGAATCCGTTCCTTCCACCGACATCACCGGCCGCGGAGTGATCGACGGCGACCGCTCGCGGGTCGAATTCGTTTCTGGTGCGGGATTTACGAGCGGCACCTACGTCATCACCACGAACGGATCGAGGACGATGATATTCGTCGATCCCTCGAAAAAGACATATGTGGAAGTCAATGCTGCCGGCGTCGCCAGCGCGATCGGCTCCGCGCGCATCACCATCAGCAACAAGAAGGTGAACCTCACGCAGCTCGAGGATCACCCCCTCATGGCCGGTCTGCCCACTGAGCACTACAGGCTGACGATCAAATACGACATCACGCTCGCGTTCGGCACGATTCCGCTCACGCAAACGGTCAATGAGATCATCGATAAATGGGTGACACAGGCCTTCGGCGAAGTCGCCGAGACGTTTCTCGCCGGCGGCGGCATCCGCACGGGTAATCCGGACCTCGACGATTTGATCACCACCGAGAACACGAAGATCAAAGGATTCGCGCTGAAGCAGACCATCTCAGTGACGACGACCAACGACAATCCGCAGATCGCCGGCTCCAAGCTCCAATTGAGCCGAACGCTCACGCAGACGCGAGAACTGACTGTGACCAGCATCGAGCCGAAGGCGAAGGTTCCCGCGGACCTGTTCATCGTTCCGGCGAATTTCCATAAGCCCGATCCTTTGCGCGACGATACCCAAAAAGCCCCGTTTCAAATGCTGACGTTACAACCGTCGAGCAAGTGACCCAGCCAACTCAGTCCTCAGTCCTCAGTCCTCAGTCCTGAAGCGGAGGGTGGGCGTGAGATCTCGTGGTAGCATCGGCACCGGTTCATTCCCCCGGCATCGAAAAGTCGCTTTCATGAAGAGATTTCTCGCGGTCGTGCCCGCGTCTCTCCTTCTGACGATCATGAACACTGCGGCTCCTGAGATGGCGAGCCGATCGAATCCGCGACTGCGCTACGACGATTTGTCCGCGCCCCTTCCCGCCGCCCTCCCCGCGCACTCCATCGTACTCACGATCGAAAATGGCGACACGCTCGAGTCGGTCCTCGTCGACGGCGGTCTCGATCGCAGCGACGCCGCGACGCTGACGCGTGAAGCGGCGCGCAGCTTTGATCTTCGGCGTTTGCAGCCAGGAAATCTCGTGCGCTTCCACTACGAGCCGGCCGGCAACGTCGATACGGTGCAGATGAAGATCACCGGCTGGGGCGAGCTCGACGCCGTGCGTAATGAAAACGGATTTCTCGTCGTGCCGCAGCAGGCGCCGATTCGCGAAATCGAAAGCGTGATTTCGGCGCACATCGACAGCTCGCTTTACGACGCTCTGATGTCTGCGGGAGAAGGTCCGCAGCTCGCGCAGCAGATCGTCGACATTTTTCAGTGGGACATCGATTTCTTTGCCCTGCAGCGCGGCGATTCATTCAGCCTCGTCGTTCGGAAACGTTTCAGCGGATCCGATCCCCTCGGTTACGGTCCCGTGCTCGCAGCGCAGTTCACACACAGCGGCCAGACATACGAAGCATTCCGCCAGGAGATGCCGGACGGGAGGGCGGGCTACTACGCTCGAAACGGCAGTCCTCTGCGCAAACAATTTCTTCGCGCGCCGCTGCAGTTCACGCGCATCACATCGAAATTCTCGAAGAGCCGCTGGCATCCGATTCTTCATTGCTTCCGGCCGCACAACGGCGTGGACTACGGCGCGCCGGTCGGCACCCCGGTGATGACCACCGCGGACGGCGTCGTCGTGGAAGTCGGCCGTAAGCGCGGCGAAGGAAACTACATTCGCATTCGCCACACTGCCCGTCTCGACACGTACTACCTGCATCTCTGGCGATTCGGAAAAGGCATCCGCCGGGGAGCCAAGGTAATGCAGGGGCAGGTGATCGGCTTCGTCGGCTCGACCGGGCTGACGACGGGACCGCATCTCGACTATCGCGTCTCCGACCACGGCAAATGGCTCGATCCGTTGAAGCTGAAATCGATTACGCCCGATCCACTGCCGGCGGCGCTGGCACAACAATTTCGAAGAAATGTTGTGAGCCTGGCGCCAAAGCTCGCCCTCACACCCCCGCAAGTGGCAGAATTCGCTTCCAGACGCCGGGCACTCTTTTAGCGTAGCCAGCAATCGGCGACCGAATCATGAACAAGGTGACCGTCAGGGCGCCCGTGCGCGCCGATCTCGCGGGAGGCACTCTCGACCTCTGGCCGCTCTATCTTTTCCATCCCGGCTCGCGCACCGTCAACGTGGCGATCTCGTATTACGCGGAATCCGAAGTCGCGGAGACCGGCGAGAGCGGCATCGAGATCCATCTAACCGATCAGCAGTACGAGCAGCGCTACGAGTCGCTCCACGAAATCGCCGTCGATCCAAAAGCGGCGCTGATTCACCGCGTCCTCGAGCACTTTCATCTCTCCGGCATTCGCATCACCACCCGGACCGACGCCCCTCGTGGATCTGGACTGGGGGGATCCTCCGCGCTGACCGTTACGCTTGTGCGCGCGCTTTGCGAGCTGAGTGGAATTGCGGTCGAAGGGGACAATCTTGTCGCGCTCGTCCGCGATCTCGAGACGCGTCTGATCGGAGTGCCCGCGGGAATTCAGGATTACTACCCGCCGGTGTACGGCGGTCTTGCCGCGCTGCATCTCAATCCTGGCGCCGTAGTCCGCCATGAGATTCCGCTGCCGATCGAGCGCCTCTCGGAGCACATGCTGCTGCACTACACCGGCGTCGCGCATTTTTCAGGAACGAACAACTGGGAAATGTACAAGCGTCAGATCGACGGCAAACGAAAAGTGCACAAGGGACTCGAGCGTATCGCGCAAAGCGCCATGGAGATGGAAAAGGCGCTCACGGCCGGCGACTTTCGCGCGGCGGGCGCGGCGCTCGCGCACGAATGGGAAAGTCGCAAAGCGCTCATCAACGGCATCTCCACGCCGGAAATCGAAGCGGCGATCGCCGCCGCAACCGCGGCCGGCGCGTGGGCTGGCAAAGTGTGCGGGGCGGGGGGCGGCGGATGCGTCGTGTTCCTCCTGCCACCCGATCGGCGTGAAGACGTTCGCCGCGCGCTCGCCGAAGTGCCAGGACGGGTGCTGGATGCCACGCCGGTCGCCCATGGGTTGGCGATCGAGCGCAGCGGCGCGGCGCAAACAGAATCATTCCCCGCGCGTGGCCGTCACGTTGCGCCGCCAGGCATGGCAGTCGAGCAGCTTTATGTTTACGGCGGCCGAGGTGCATACAAGCCGTTTGTGATGGCCGAAGCGGTGGTCACGCTGAATGAGCCGCGAAGCGGAGTGCATCAAACGCTCTCGCGCGCGTACGCGGCGCCGATCGATGTCGCCGAAGCGTCGGTCACGTGGAGCGAGGGAAAGCTCATCAATCCCGATGCTGTGAAAATGCATGCGGAGCCCGATCCGAATCGGCGAATCTCATCGAAGATCTCCTCCGACACTCTTGCGCAGGCGGCCGCGCAGGCGGAGGAGACGTTCAAGCAATACGTCGCCGATCGCGAGAAACTGCAGCTCTTTCACAATCCGGCATTCGCGATGTACTCCGAAGCGCACGAAATGCGCGAAGCATTTCTCGCGCGCTGCATGGAAGAGGCGAACCGCAGACTGGAAAACGAAGCCGAGCGACTGGAGAGCACGTTCCGCCGCCGCATCGATCAGGTGAAGGAAAAATCGGAGAAAGACATACGCGAGCTCGACGCGAAGGAGCCGCAGCCCGCCGATCTTCCGCGAGAGAACGTCAACGTCGCCTGGGGACAGACGCTGTACAACATCACCAGCGGAAAGCCCGCAGCAGTCGTTGACCCGCCGCACTCGATGTTGGAAATCGACTACATGGAAAAAATCGTGCAGATCCAGCGCGCGTGGGACAGAGAGCTGCAGGCGTTTCGCGACGAATTGTTCGCGAAAGCGAGGGAAGTGCAGGAGATCGCTGTCACGCCGTCGCCGAAAAACATCGACGTGACCAAGTATTTGATCGTCTGGGCCACGAAGTTGTGAAAGACAGTTGTCGGTTGTCAGTTCTCGGTTGTCGGGGCGGAGACAACCGACAACCGATCACAGGCAACCTTTTGGCGACGGAATAGCTCCTGACGGTATCGGTTAACGTGCTACGATCGCGCTTCCGTCGGGCAGTAGCGCAGCCTGGTAGCGTACCTGAATGGGGTTCAGGTGGTCGCGGGTTCAAATCCCGCCTGCCCGACCAGCTTTCCAAGGAGCCGAGCGCCTATGGAACAGCAACAACAGCAGATCCGCATCACACTCGATGACAACGTCGCGCAGGGCGAGTACATCAACTTCGCGAACATCATTCACTCGCCTAGCGAGTTCGTGATCGATCTCGGCCGCATGGTGCCGGGTCGTCCCGACGTGAAGATCTACAGCCGGGCGATCATGACGCCGCTCCATGCGAAGCAGCTCCTCGAAGCGCTGCGCCACAACATCGGACTCTACGAACAGAAATTCGGCGAGATCCGCGTCGAGGATGCGCAGACGTTCACGGCAAACGAGCCTTCGAACTAAAGCGAACCGGCTTGTAAGCTCACAGGGGGTGCTCAGATGGACATCTGGGTTATCTTGGGGATCTTGATCATTATTGGGGCGATCACATTTGTGGTGTTGATGATTTACTACTTCTACATCAAGCGATGGGCGCCGCCGCCTAAACAGCAGCAGCCTTCGCCACCGCCAGCATCGCCAAGTCCCAGCAGTACTCCATCGCCGCCACCGACCTCCGGAGATACTGGATATCACGGCCACTAGAATCAAAATCATCGGCGCCGGGTTGGCCGGCTCCGAATGCGCATTTCAACTCGCTCGACACGGCCACTCGGTAGACCTGTTCGAGATGCGGCCGGCGAAAATGACGCCGGCGCATCAGACGTCGAATCTCGCAGAGCTCGTCTGCTCGAATTCGTTCCGCTCGTCGGCGATCACGAACGCCGTCGGCCTCCTCAAGCGCGAGATGCAGATTCTCGAATCGCTGGTGATCCGCTGCGGCGACGAGGCGCGCGTTCCGGCGGGCGATGCATTTGCCGTCGATCGCGAGCGCTTCTCCGCCGTGGTGACGCAGGCGGTCGAGGCGCAGGCGAATATCACTGTATATCGTGATGAAATAACGTCGCTAGACTATAGCGGCTACGATTTTCTGGTGATCGCAACGGGCCCGCTGACATCCCACCCGCTCTTCAACGCGATCAACGACTTCCTCGGCCGCGACGGTTTGTACTTCTACGACGCCATCGCGCCGATTCTCGCCGCCGATTCGCTCGACTTCTCGAAGCTTTATTGGAAATCGCGCTACGACAAAGGCTCCGGACGCGATTACCTCAACGCGCCAATGAATCGCGAGCAGTACGAAGCGTTCGTGGATGCGCTGCTGACGGCGGAGATCTATCCGCTGCACGATTTCGAGCAGGCGGTGCATTTCGAAGGCTGTCTGCCGATCGAGGAGATCGCGTCGCGCGGCATCGAGACGCTGCGATTCGGTCCGATGAAGCCCGTGGGCCTCGAGCATCCGATGACTGGTGAGCGACCGTATGCCGTCGTGCAGTTGCGAAAAGAGGATTTGTCGGACGAGTACTTCAACATCGTCGGCTTCCAGACGAAAATGAAAGTTCCCGAGCAAAAGCGTGTGATTCAGATGATCGCCGGACTCGAGAACTGCGCCTTCGCGCGCTTCGGATCGATGCATCGGAACACATTCATCAACGGACCGAAGCACCTTACGCCGACGTTTCAAACGAAGCGCGATCCGCGGATTTTTTTTGCCGGCCAGATCACCGGGGTCGAAGGCTATGTCGAATCCGCCGCGGTCGGATTGCTCGTCGCCCGCTACATCGACGATCCCACCCCGCTGCCGTACCACACTGCCCTCGGCGCGCTCGGAAGACACGTGGCCGAGTCGTCACCTGATCGCTATCAGCCGTCGAATGTAACCTGGGCACTCATCGAGGACGTCATAGGAAATGTGCGGAAGAGCGACAAGCGCCAACGTCAGGTCGAGCGGGCGATTGCCACAATCGAGCGGCTCGCCGGTGAGCCGGTGAGTGCGTAATGCGAACGCCGGCGATCTTCTTTGGGCATGGCAATCCGATGAACGCGATCGAGGAGAACGCTTACACAAAAGTTTGGCGCGCGATCGGAGAATCGATGCCGAGGCCAAAGGCGATCGTGATGATTTCGGCGCATTGGTATTTGCCCTTGACGCTCGTCACTGCGATGGAGCATCCGCGCACGATCCACGACTTCGGCGGTTTTCCGCGCGAGCTGTATGAAGTGCAATATCCGGCGGCTGGCGATCTGCAACTCGCCGCGCGTCTGCAAACGTTGCTGAGAGCAGACGCTGACCATCAATGGGGACTCGATCACGGCACATGGTCGGTGCTCTGCCACGTATTTCCGAACGCCGACGTTCCCGTCGTTCAGTTGAGCATCGATGAAACGCAACCGCCGAAGTTTCATTACGAGCTCGGCTCACGTCTCGCGCCGCTGCGCGAGGAAGGCATTCTGATCATCGGCAGCGGCAATCTCGTGCACAACCTGCATGCGTATGCGTGGGGACGTCATCCTGCCGAGCCATTTGATTGGGCGGTGCGCTTCGAGAAACAGGCGCGCGAGATGCTGCTCGCCGGCAATGACGAGCCGCTGATCGATTACGAATCGCTCGGGCGCGACGCCGTGCTCTCCGTTCCCACGCCCGACCATTACCTGCCGCTAATGTACGTCATGGGCGCGCGCAGCAAAGACGATCGCGTTTCGTTTCCGGTCGAAGGGATCGATGGCGGATCGGTCTCTATGCTCTGCGTGCGGTTCGGATGATCGAGCCGATTCGACTCAATCTCCTCATCGGGTGGATCAGCATGGTTGCGGGGGCATCATCGGGAGCCGTGATCGGCCTGTACTTCCATAACGAAAACTGGATGGGCGGCTACGGCTCGCTGCGGCGTCGCATGATCCGCCTCGGTCACATCTCATTTTTCGGACTCGGCATTCTCAATGTGCTGTTCGCGCTCACCCTCGTGGCTGTTCCGTCTTCGTACAGCCGAGTCGCATCGGCTGGTTTTGCGACCGCGGTAGTGGCGATGCCAGCCTGCTGTTTTCTCACCGCATGGCGTCCCGCGCTCAGACGACTCTTTCCCATTCCGGTCGCCGCCGTGCTCGTGGGAATTGGCGGTCTCCTGGCGGGATGGCTCTAAATGCGACTCGGTCTCCTGGCGATGAGCGGTGTCCGGGCGCACAACGCCGAATTGAATGCGCTCGGGCTGACGCTTCCCGGTTTCGTCGAGCGCAGTCGCGTCATCGCGTCGCTGCCGAGTCTCGGCCTGCTCACGCTCGCGGGCGCGACGCCGAACGACGTTGAAATCGAGTACGTGGAAGTCCCCGATGTCCTTCCATCGCCGTGGATGCCGGGCGAATTCGATGCCGTCGCGATCTCGAGCTTCAGTGCACAAATCAAAGAAGCGTACGAGCTGGCGGACCGCTATCGCGCCGCCGGAACGAAAGTCATCCTCGGCGGATTGCACGTCAGCGCAATGCCGCACGAAGCAACAGCGCACGCAAATGCTGTCGTCCTCGGCGAGGGCGAGCCGCTGTGGCCGCAGGTTGTCGAAGATCTCAAAGACGACAATCTACAAACCGTTTACGACGCGCGAGGGATCGCCTTCGATCTGTCCGAAGCGCCGATGCCGCGTTACGAGCTGCTCGAGGTCGAGAAATACAACCGCCTGACCGTGCAAACGCAGCGCGGTTGTCCATTCGACTGCGAATTCTGCGCAGCGTCGATCCGCATCTCTCCGAAGTTCAAAGTGAAGCCCGTGCCGATGGTCATTGACGAGATTCGTCGGATCAAAAGCATCTGGCGGCAGCCATTCATCGAGTTTGCCGACGACAACACGTTCGCGAACAAAGCACACGGGCGAGAGCTGCTGAAGGCTCTCGCGGGCGAACAAGTTCGGTGGTTCACCGAAACGGACGTCTCCATCGCCAGTGACGACGAGCTGTTGTCATTGATGCAAGACAGCGGCTGCGCACAGGTGCTGATCGGATTCGAAGCACCGACGCGCGCGCCGCTCGAAGGCGTCGAGCAGAAAGCAAACTGGAAGGCCCAGCAGTTCGAAAAATATAGCGAGGCAATTGAGCGGATTCAATCCCACGGCATCTCCGTCAACGGCTGCTTTATCCTCGGCCTCGATGGCGCCGGCCCCGAATTATTCGAGGATGTCCTGCGCTTCGTTCGCGAGAGCGGCTTGTACGAAGTGCAAGTCACGGTTCAGACAGCGTTTCCCGGCACACCGCTTTATGCTCGGCTTCAGCGGGAAGGGCGCATTCTTCGAAATGATGCATGGGAATTATGTACACTATTTGACGTGAATTTTCAGCCGTCGCAGATGACCGTTCGAGAATTGGAGCAAGGCCTGCGCAATGTCGCGCGCGCGCTTTATGACGCTGACGCGACTTCCGAACGGCAGCGCGCTTTTCGTGAGCGTCTGCGAGAGCTTCACAGGAGGCGGCAATGAGCGATTGGCGAAAGTGGCTCTTCTACGTCGCGGCGCTGTACGACGGGATCATCGGTCTTGTATTCCTATTCTTCTGGCCGCGGTTTTATGACCACTTTCAAATAGCGCCGCCAAATCATCCGGGCTACGTGCAGTTTCCAGCTCTGCTGCTGATTATCTTCGGCTTCATGTTCCTGCGGATCGCGCGCGACCCCGCTGCGAATCGCGGCCTCATCGATTACGGCATCGCGCTCAAGCTCGCCTATAGCGGAACGGTGTTCTGGTATCAGTTCACGACAGGCGTGCCGCGCGTTTGGGTGTGGTTCGCCTGGATTGATCTCGCCTTTCTCGTGTTGTTCCTCGTCGTCCGATTCACGGTGCGTCAATTGCACGACCGCGCCGCGGAGGCGTAGGCAATGGCGACGAAGAGTCGGATCAGCGCACGAACGGCCACTCTGGAAAAGCAACGCAAAATTCAGGCGGAAGTCGATCGGGCAGACAAGAAACATCAGGCAGAGAAGAAAGCGAAACGAGGCGGCATCCAGACCGGCGCGAGGAAATATCCGGTCAACCCGATGCCCAAACAGCATCAGCAGAAGCCGGGACTCGAGTCCGAGATCGAACCGCGGCCGATGTTTCGCAATCCGGCCTATCGCGGAAGCGGCAAGCTCGAGGACATGGTGGCGCTCATCACCGGCGGCGATTCGGGCATCGGACGCGCCGTGGCAGTGCTCTTCGCGCGCGAGGGAGCGGATGTGGCGATCGTCTATCTCGCAGCCGACAGCGATGCGGAAGAGACTCGGCAGATCATCGAAGACGAAGAAAAGCGCCGCTGCTTGTTGATTCGCGGCGACGTCACCGATCAATCGTTCTGCAAGAAAGCAGT
>Ga0066700_10001163_pt1 | contig 10695 bp, 5 predicted proteins | sample GraSoiAngelo_149_FD_66460 | JGI IMG/M metagenome (GOLD analysis project Ga0066700, IMG submission 66460) | Grasslands soil microbial communities from the Angelo Coastal Reserve, California, USA - 14_1009_09_30cm | ecosystem: Environmental > Terrestrial > Soil > Grasslands | place: USA...
CGGCGTCGGCGGCTTCATCATCTTCGGCGGCACCCGGGACGCCGTCGGCGCGCTCACGCGCGACCTCCGCCAGGGGGCCGGCCGGCCGCTCCTCATCGGCGCCGACTTGGAGCGCGGCGTCGCCCAGCAGGTGCAGGGCATGACCGAGCTGCCGCCCGCGGCGGCGCTCGGGTTCCTGGGCGACCTCGAGGCGACGCGGACCGCGGGCGTGATCACGGGATCCGAGGCGCGCACCCTCGGCATCAACTGGGCCTTCGGCCCGGTGTGCGACCTCGACCTCGAGCCCAAAAACCCGATCGTCCAGACCCGGTCATTCGGCAGCGAGCCGCTGCGCGTCGGCGAGCACGCCGCTGCCTGGCTGCAGGGGTTGCAGGAGCACGGCGTGCTCGGCTGCGCCAAACACTACCCCGGGCACGGCCGTACGCTGCGGGACTCGCACGAAACGCTGCCCCGCGTGACGACGCCCAGGGCCGAGCTGCTGGCGATCGACGGCGCGCCCTTCGAGCACGCCCTCCGCGCAGGGGTGGGCAGCGTGATGAGCGCCTTCGTCGCTTATCCCGACTGGGACCCCTCCGGCCGGGCGGCGAGCTTCTCACCCATCATCCTGGGTCACCTGCGCGAGGCGCTCGGGTTCGCGGGGTTCGTCGTCACGGACGCCCTCATCATGGCGGGGGCGACGGCGCGGGAAACGGAGCCTTCGGCGACGGTGTCCGCGGTCGCCGCCGGATGCGACGCCCTCCTCTACCCGGAGGACTTCCGCGCCGTGGCAGCGGCGCTCGACCGGGCGGTGGGGAGCGCGATCCCGCAGACCCGTGCCGACGAGGCGCTGGCCCATGGCGAGCAGGCGGCGGCGCAGTGGGGCGGCGGCGCGGACCAGGGCGAACCCGACCTCGTCGCGCACGGCGCGTTCGCCGACGGACTCGCGGACCGGGCGCTGCTGCTCCACCGCGAGGATCCCCCGTGGCTCCGCGCGCCGCTCGGCGTGCACGTCGTCGACGACGACGTGGGCGGACCGTACACCGTCGGGCCGCGCGATGTCTTCCACCAAACGGTGCGAGAGGCTGGAGTGGCGGTGCGGGCGGGGAAGGGGGAAAGGGAAAAGGGGACGAGTGTGGTGCTCGTGTACGCCGAGCCGCGGTCGTGGAAGGGGCGGGCGGATCTGGGCGTCCGCTCGCTCAGCGCGCTACGTCGGCTCGTGCCGGGGGCCGCGCTGGTAGTGCTGTTCGCGCACCCGCGGCTCGTGCCGCAGATCTCCGGTGACGGACCGGTGCTGTGCGCCTGGCATGGGCAGCCGCTGATGCAACGCGCGGCGGCGAGATGGGTCCTAAACAGAATCCTGTAAGGGCCGGGGAAGGGGGAAGGGTTGGGGGCCCCTTCCCCCTTCCCTCTTCCCCCTTCCCAGCCTTACGCGTTCACGGACTCCGGGAGACGAGGTAGACGGCGGCGGCCACGAGAGCCGCCGCGACGACCGCCGCCGCGACCATCCGCCAGCGTGCCCGCCGGTTCGGCACGGGAGGTGGACTCCCGCGGTACACGGGGACGGGCTCCGTGCTCGTCTCTGTGTCGATGAGCGGGTACAGCTGGTGTCCCACTTCCCCCTCCCCCCCCGCGGACCGCAACCCCTCGCCGTCGAACCGCGCGATGATGACGGTGATGTTGTCGGGGCCACCTCGCTGGTTGGCGAGGGCGATGAGCCGGTCGCACGCCGCCTGCAGGTCCCGTTCGGAATTCACGATCTCGGCGATCTCCTCCTTCTTCACCTGACCGGAGAGGCCGTCGGAGCAGAGCACGAGCACGTCGCCGCGCCGGATCTCCTGATGGGTCAAGTCCACCTTCACCTTGGGATCCGGTCCGAGCGCCTGGAGGATGATGTTCCGCCGCTCGCTCTGCGCTGCCTCCTCCTCGGTCAACTCGCCCGCCTCCACGAGACGCTGCATCAGCGACTGGTCCTTCGTGAGCTGGTAAGCCTGGCTGTCGCGGATCAGGTAGGCGCGGCTGTCGCCGACCTGGACGAGGTAGACGTGGTCGCCCAGCACCCCTACCGCCGTCGTGGTCGTGCCCATGCCGCGCACCGCGGGATGCGCCTTGGCATGAGCGTGGATCCGGCTGTTGGCGACTTCCACCGCCTCCTTGAGGCGATAGGCGAACCGCTGGGGGGTGACCTCCCGCTCGCCGCCCCAAGCCCGCACCAGCTGTGAGTAGATCGTTTCGGTCGCCATCTCGCTCGCCAACTCGCCGGCCGCCGCCCCGCCCATTCCGTCCGCCACGACGAAGATCGAACCGTGCTCTCCGACCACGTGCTCGCGCACGCTGGGTTGCAGGGACGCCTCTTCGCGCGTGAGATCGGCGATCAGGAAGCAATCCTCGTTGTGGTCGCGGGTCTTCCCGAGGTCCGTCTTCCCGAAGACCTGGATGCGGATGGGCTTGGGCGCGCGTCGGAACATCGGCCTAGTCGTGCCTGCTGTCGGCCGGATAGTCGGTGGAGCAGAGGGGACAGATCGTCACGCCGGAATCTCGATGCGGAGCAGTTTGTCGCCCACCAGGATGCGCGAGTTGTGCTGCAGCGGGATGTCGCCCCGGGCGGCGAGGGCGATGCCGTTGCGGCTGCCGCCGTCCACGACGACAAAGTCCGCGTCCTCGGACCGGATGAGCGCGTGCTCGGCGCTCATCGAGGGATCGTAAGGAAAGAGCCACTCGCCGCGCTCCCGGCCGACGCGGATGTCGCGTCCCGGGGACAACTGGACGACGTCCCGGACGCTGCCGTCCGAGCGCAGCTGCGTCAGGCTCGCGATGTCGGCGCTGGGCGTCAGGCTGCCCATGCGGTGCGTGGCATCGGCGTCCGGCGGGTGCGGGCCGGGATATCCCAGCCGGCGGAAGCGGATCACCTGTGCGCCGATCAGCAGCAGGTCGCCGTCGGCGAGCCGATGGGGAGCCTCGAGAAACACCCACGTGCCGTTGCGGCTGCCCAGGTCCCGCACCACCAGCTGGTCCTGCTCCCACGAGAGCTTCGCGTGCAGCGGCGACATGAAGGAGTCGTCGGGGAACCGGACGTCGCCGTCCTGGCGGCCGATCGTCGTGTCGAGGGTCTTGCGGTCGAAGCGCTGCACCACGTTGCCCAGTTCGTCCAGGAGCACCAGCGTGATGGCGTGGCTCGGCCGCGTGGTCGGCGGGGCGGAGGCGCGGACGGGCAGGAACTGCGCTAGCGGCGCGCCGCACACGGCGCAGAAGCGGGTGCCCACCGTGTCGCGCGTCACGACGGGCGCGGCTGGCGTCGCCACCGCGGCCACCGCCTTCACGCCGCTGGCCTTGCCCACGGGCTTGCCGCAATCCATGCAGAACTGCGCGCCGGCGTCGTTGTCACGGCCGCAATAGGCGCAGGTCACTGAGCTCGCTGCTCCAGGGGTGCACAAGTTTAGGCTTGGCAATCTATTCCGCAAATTGACGCGTCGAAAGGGTCGATGCTAGCTTGCGCGCAGTGATCGCCGTTGCACGACGCCATGACGCCACGCTCCGCGAGATCCGCCGGATGCGGCGCAGCGGGGTGGCGTCGTGGTGTCAGGTGGCGCTGTGCGCGCTGTCGCTCCTCGCCGGCCGGGCCGAAGCCCAGGTCGATCCCTCGGGCCGCTGGCGCACCCTCCATACGGAGCATTTCCGGATTCATTTCCGCCCCGCCTACCGCGCGGTCGCCGAGCAGGAAGCGCGCGAAGCGGAGCGGGCCTATCGTCTGCTCGCGGGAGAGCTCCGGGCGCCCCGCGGCGTCATCGACTTCGTGTTGGGCGACGATGTCGACGTCGCCAACGGGGCCACGACGGTGTTCCCTTCGAATCGGGTCTATCTCTGGCTGCCGCCGCCCGTCGGCGACCCGGGGCTCGAGCGGTTCGACAGCTGGCTCCGCCTGGTCACGGTGCACGAGCTGACGCACGTCTTCCACCTGGACCGGGTGCGCGGCGCGTGGGGGGTGTTGCAGCGCGTGTTCGGGCGCGCGCCGGGGCTCTTCCCGAACGCGTTCCAGCCGAGCTGGGTCATCGAGGGCCTGGCGACCTACTACGAGTCCAAGTTCACGAACGGGGGGCGCGTGCGGGGCAGCTTCCATACGCAGCTGCTCGCGGCCGACCACGCGGGCGGCGCGTCCCGCTCCCCGACAAACGCGCTGCTCTTCACCCGCTGGCCGGACGGGCTGGCGCCGTACGCGTACGGCAGCCGGTTCTTTCATTATCTGGCGGGTGCGGCGGGGGACTCCGTCGTTCCCCGGTTCGTCGAGGCGACCGCCGGGCAGCTGATCCCGTTCCGCGTGGGGCGCCAATTGGGACGGGCCGGGCCGGGGCGCGAGCTCCGCGAGGACTGGGCGCGGGCCACCCGGCCCGAGGTCCCGGCCGGCGCGCCGGGCGACGTGCTCGCCCGCGATCTGTGGAGCGAGCCGGCGCCGCAGCTGTCACCGGACGGAGGTCGCGTCGCCTACCAGCGTGACGACGCCAAGGGGGCGCGCCAGCTCGTCGTCGTGGACATGCGGGACTGGCGCGTGCTGCGGCACCATCGCGTCAACGCCGGAGTGAGTTACGACTGGTTGGGCGACACGCTGGTGGTGGCGCAGCTCGATTGGACGTCGCGCTGGCGCCTGCGCAGCGATCTGTATCGCTGGCTCCCCGACGGTGGGTGGCGCCGAGACACGCGCGGGGCGCGGCTGGTGCGGCCGCGCGCCGGCGGTGCGCGCCTCGCCGCGATCCGCCTCACGCCCGCGGCCGCCGAGCCCACCCTCCCTGCACCCACGGCGCCGGGGGCCGTGTGGGGGGACGTCGCGCCGTCGCCCGACGGCCGCTGGGTCGCGGCGACCCGCAACGCGCGGGGTCATTGGGCGCTGCTGCGCTGGCCGGCCGACTCGCCCCAGGCGGCGACCGTGCTGCGGGCGGCGATGGGTGTGATCTCCGATCCCGTCTGGACCGGGGACGGCGGGCTGCTGTTCGTGGCGGAGCAGACCGGCTTACCGCAGGTGTACCGCTGGAGCGATTCGCTCGGGCCGGTGCAGCTCACGCGCGAGCCGCTGGGCGCGCGCGCGCCGGCGCCGCTGCCCGACGGCAGCCTGCTGTACGCAACGCTGTCCGCCCGCGGGTGGCGGCTCTCGCGGAGCCGCCCGGCGGCGGCGGCCGCGCCCGCGCCGCCCGACGAGCCCGCGCCGTTCGACTCCGCGCCGCCGGTGACGGCGGTCGAGACCGGGTACACCGCGTGGCCGTCCCTGCGACCGCGCTTCTGGCTGCCGTACGGCGTGAACACGGGTCCGGCCGGGCGCTTCTTCGGTGGGGTGACCGCCGGCAGGGATGCCGTCGGGCGGGACACCTATGCGGGGGAGCTCCTCGTCTCGCCGTCCCCCCTGCGCGCGGCGGGCGGGTTCGCCGCCGTCACGGCGCGGCTCGGCAATCCGACGCTCGATGTCTCCTTCGACTCCGAGTGGTCGCTCGCCGTGCGGATCCCCGGCGATACCAGCGTCGCCGAGCGCGACCAGAACGCGGCCGTGGGAGCGAGCTTCGTGGCGCGGCGCTTCCGGACGTCCGCCAGCCTGCGGGTCGCCGCGGAATACGAGGGCAACCGCTTTGTCGTGCTGCCCGCCGGCACGCCGCTCGCGGCCGCCTGCAGCGCGTGCCAGGTGCGCGATCTCGTCGGCGGGTCGCTGTCGCTCGGCCTGGCGCACTTCGTGACGGCGCCGCTCGCGATCTCGCGGCAGGACGGGTTCGCGTGGACCGTCACGTATCGGCGGCGGGAGCAGCAGGGCACCGCCCGTTGGTCCAACGAGCTGCGCACGCGACTCGCGCTGTACGCCCGCGTTCCCGGCCCCGGCGGCTTCGCGCGTCACGTGCTCGCCGCGCGCTTCGCGGCCGGGGCGACCGGCGGGCCGCTCGCCGACCTGCTCAAGGTGGGCGGCGTGTCGCAAAGCGTGCTGGGTCTGGGCTTCGCCGGGCCGCTCGGCGGCTCGCGCACGTTCCCGGTGCGCGGCTACCGCGGGAACGCTCTCCTCGGGCGGCGCGCCGCCACGGCGAGCGTCGAGTACCGCCTCCCACTGGCCCTCGTCGGCGAGTCGCTGGGACATCTCCCCTTCGGCGCCGACAAGCTGTGGCTCGCGCTGTTCGGCGACGCGGGCGACGCCTGGAACCCGGGCATCGCACCGCGCTTCGCTCGGCTGCGCTCCGTCGGCATCGAGCTCGTCGGCGACGTGACCGTCAGCTACGACTTTCCGCTGGAGGTCCGGCTCGGCGTCGCGCAACCGCTCGCGACGCCTCCGTCCGGTGACGCGCGCCGCCCGCTCGTCTATCTCGCCCTCGCCGCGGACTTCTGATCGTGGCCGTCGTCGCATCGTGGTTCGGCGTCCGCGAGTTGACACCCGCTCCGACCGCTCCGTAACTTTCCGCGACTCCCCGGAGACTCGATGTATTGCTCTCGCTGCGGAACCCAGAACGAGAACGCGAGCAAATTCTGTCGCTCCTGCGGCATGGACCTGACTGCCACGACGCCCGTCGGCGCGGTGCGGGACCCGCAGCAGGAGGTGACCGACCTTGAGCTCGTTCGGGAGCAGCTCAAGGAGGAGTACGAGATCATAGAGGAGTTGGGCCGGGGGGGAATGGCGATCGTCTTCAAGGCCCGCGAGCGCCAACTCGAGCGCGACGTCGCGATCAAAGTCCTGCCGTTCTCTCTCTCCTTCGATAAAGAGTTCGTCGAGCGCTTCCAGCGGGAAGCGCGGACGTCCGCCAAGCTGGAGCACCCGAACATCATCCCGATCTACCGCGTCGGGAAGTCGGGCCGGGTGATCTTCTTCGTCATGAAGTTCCTGCGCGGCAAGCCGCTGTCATCGGTGCTCGCCGCGCGGGGCACACTGGCGCCGCCGGAGATCCGCCAGGTCCTGGCCCAGGTCGCGCGCGCCCTCGCCTACGCGCACCGGAGCGGCATCGTCCACCGCGACATCAAGCCGGACAACATCATGTTCGATGAGCACGGCCTCGCCATGGTCACGGACTTCGGCATCGCCAAGGCCGCGACCGGGGGCAAGCTCACGGGCACGGGCATGTCCATCGGCACACCGCACTACATGAGCCCGGAGCAGGCCCGGGCTCAGGCGCTCGACGGCCGCAGCGATCTCTACTCGCTGGGCGTCGTGGCGTATCAGTGCCTCACCGGCGGCGTCCCCTTCGACGGCGAGGACTCCTTCGCGATCGGGTACAAGCACATCATGGAGGAGCTGCCGACCCCGGCGCTCGAGACGCCCGACAAGCGCAGCCTCTTCGAGGTCATCCGCAAGATGATGGCCAAGCTGCCGGACGACCGCTTCCAGAACGCCGACGACCTGGTCCAGGCGCTGGAGGGCGGGACGTTCGCTCCGTTGGCGATCGCGACGGCGCCCACCCGGGCCATTCCCTCGCTGTCGAAACTCCCGGCGGCGCTCACCACCCCGCTGCCCAAGGCCGAGCGCCCGGCGGCTCCCGCTGAACATCATCGTTCCGTGGCGGCCGCGGTGTCGATCTGGCTGTTCATCGTGCTGTCGCTCGCCGGGGGCGGGGGCTTTTACGCGTATAAGAAGGGCTGGTTGCTCGCCACGCCCGGGCCTGCCACCGGGGCGCGGGATTCGACGGCGCGCGACACCAGCGCCGCGGCCGACAGCGCCCGCCGCGCCGACTCGAGCGGCGCGCTTGCGAGCGCCGACACCGGGGGGACGGGGGGGACGGGGGGGACGGGGCACGACGCGTCCCGCTCCCACCAGCCAGCCCCCCCACCCCCTCCCGGCACGCCCGGGCGGCTGACGCTCCAGGGCGTGCCGCAGGGCGCGCGCGTCACCCTGAACGGCCAGCCGGTGCGAGGGCCGCAGCTCGATGTCCCGCCGGGGGTCTACAAGCTCGCGGTGCGCGCGGGTGGCTATGAGCCGTACGAGCGGCAGGTGGTCGTGCCTCCGGGAGCGCCGCTCACCGTGCGGGTCGAGCTCCAGGCGGCCGTCGCGAGCGACGAGAGCGGGGGGGGGCCGTGCGACGCCTACGGACCGGCGTACAATCAGGACAAGGTCTGTTTCGATACCCGGCCCATCCCGCTGCAGCCTGCGCTCGTCCCGGTCCCCGGCGACGCGCCGGTTTTCCCCCGGCCGGCCATCCTGCTGTTCCACGTGTCGCGCAACGGCGAGACGCAAGAAGTGCGGGTGTTCGTGCGGTCCAACGTGGAGACCTTCAACGACCAGGCGCTCGACCTCGCGAAGACCCTGCGGTGGAACCCGGCGCTCAAGAACGGCGAACCCGTGGACGCCTGGGTGCAGTACCCCGTGAACCCCACGAGGGAGTAATCAACATCCATCGGAGCGCCTTCATCGCCCCGGGCGCCGTCGTGCTGGGGGACGTGACGCTCGGCGCGCGCGCGAGCGTCTGGTATGGGGCCGTGCTGCGCGGCGATATGGCGCCGATCAGGGTCGGTGAGGCCAGCAACGTGCAGGACGGCTCGATCATTCACGTGGACGAGGGGCTTCCCGCGACGATCGGCGCCCGCGTGGGCATCGGGCACCGCGCCGTGCTACACGGCTGCACGGTCGAGGACGAATGCCTGATCGGGATGGGGAGCATCTTGCTGAACGACGCGCGGATCGGGACGGGGAGCGTGGTGGCCGCGGGGGCCGTCGTGCCGGAGGGGATGGTGGTCCCGCCCGGTTCGCTCGTGGTCGGCGTCCCCGGCCGCGTGGTGCGGCCCGTGGACGCGATCCTGCAGCAGCGCATCCGTGGCACGTGGGAGCACTACATAGCGGAGGCCGAGCGGCACCGGGCCGGGAACTTCCCGGTGGCGAGAACCAGTTTGTGATGTGAATACCGGAACGCCTCGACAGCGCGCGGCTCCTCTGGCGGCTTGCCCGGCGGGAGCGGCCTGTCTACCTTGCCCATCCGCGCCGTCGCGCCGGTCCGCGCGTAGCTAAATTCACCACACGGACGCACGAGCTGTCCTCGGGCCGCTCTTACCGCAGAGGGACGAGCAAGCATGACCGTTTCCACCCGCAAGGGGATGCTGGACCTGACCCCCAACGCCATCACCGTGCTCGAGCGGCGCTACCTGGTCAAAGACGACCACGGGGCCCCCGTCGAGGGGCCGGAGGACCTGTTCTGGCGGGTCGCGCGCACCGTCGCCGCCCCGGACGCGCGCTACGGCGCGTCCGCCGGAGCGGTCGAGACCTTGGCCGAGGCCTTCTTCGAGCTGATGGCGACCCGCGTGTGGATGCCGAACTCGCCCACCCTCATGAACGCCGGCCGCCCGCTGGGCCAGCTGTCGGCCTGCTTCGTGCTGCCCGTGGATGACTGTCTCTCGGACGGTAAGAGCGGGATCTACGACACCCTCCGCGCCATGGCGCTCGTGCATCAATCGGGCGGCGGGACGGGCTTCTCGTTCTCCCGGTTGCGGCCCAAGAACGACGTCGTGCGCTCCACGATGGGCGTCGCCTCGGGGCCGGTCTCCTTCATGAAGCTGTACGACGCCTCGACCGACGTAGTGAAGCAGGGCGGCACGCGCCGCGGCGCCAACATGGGGATCCTGCGGGTCGACCACCCGGACATTCTCGAGTTCATCACCTGCAAGGACGATCTCACCCAGGTCACGAACTTCAACATCTCGGTCGCGGTCACGGACGCGTTCATGCGGGCGCTGGAGCAGGGGACGAGCTACGACCTGATCCATCCCCGCACCCAGCAGGTCGTCGGCCAGCTCGACGCCCGGGACGTGTTCCGCAAGATCGTGCACGGCGCCTGGAAGACCGGCGAGCCGGGCGTGTACTTCATCGATAGGGCAAACCACTACAACCCCGTCCCCCACCTCGGCGGCTACGAGGCGACGAACCCTTGCGGAGAGCAGCCGCTCCTCCCGTACGACGTCTGCAACCTCGGGTCGATCAACGTCGGCCTGTTCGTGCGGGACGGGGGAGGGGGAGTCGATTGGGAGCGGCTCCGCGCCGTGGTGCAGCTGTGCACGCACTTCCTCGACAACGTCATCGACGCGAACAAGTATCCGCTCCCCGAGATCGACGACCTGGCGCAGCGCATCCGCCGCATCGGGCTCGGCATCATGGGGTGGGCGGACTTGCTGGTGCGCCTCGGGATTCCCTACAACTCCGACGAGGCGGTAGCGCTCGGCCGCAGGATGATGCAATTCGTGGATGAGGAAGCGAAGCTCGCCTCGGAGCGGCTGGCGGAACAGCGGGGCGTTTTCCCCGAATGGGAGCGGTCGATCTGGGGGCCCGACGCCACGTGCGCCCGCGGGCCGACGGGGGAGCGCATCCGGCCGCTGCGGCGGCTGCGGAACTGCAACCTCACGACCGTGGCGCCGACGGGCACGATCTCCATCATCGCCGGGTGCGCCTCCGGGATCGAGCCGCTCTTCGCCGTGGCGTTCATGCGGAACCAGGCCGGCGTCCTGATGCCCGACGTGAACGAGGATTTCGTGGCGATCGCGCGGCGGGAAGGCTGGTACTCAGACGAGGTGGTGCAGCGCATCGCCGCCGCGGGCCACATCCACTTCGACGAGGTCCCGGCCAAGTGGCAGCGCGTGTTCGTCACGGCGCACGATGTCACGCCGGAGTGGCACATCCGGATGCAGGCCGCCTTCCAGGAGTTCACCGACTCGGCGATCTCCAAGACGTGCAACTTCCCGCACGACGCCACCGAGGCGGACGTCGAGCAGATCTACCGCCTCGCCTTC
>Ga0066700_10001172_pt1 | contig 10662 bp, 5 predicted proteins | sample GraSoiAngelo_149_FD_66460 | JGI IMG/M metagenome (GOLD analysis project Ga0066700, IMG submission 66460) | Grasslands soil microbial communities from the Angelo Coastal Reserve, California, USA - 14_1009_09_30cm | ecosystem: Environmental > Terrestrial > Soil > Grasslands | place: USA...
CTACCTGTCCAATTCGATCTTTCCGTACAACGCGTTCACGACGCCGCTTGCCGTACAGCTCCACATGAACAACTACTACCCGACCCTTGCGCTGGCCCAGGTTGAACAGACGATGCGCCACAAGGGGTTGCAGTACCCGGCGCTGGAACGGAAATACAACGAGAAAACGGCGATCCTGTCCAAGACACTGGTATTTTCCCTGATACCGGTCATTGCGCTGCTGCTTTACGCGTTCCTGGTCAGGAAGAAGCGATACTTTACCGAGCACCTGATCGTCGCAACGCACTTTTGGTCGTTCGCGCTGCTCCTGATCGGTGTATTCATCCCGATTCTCTTGCTGCTGCTCGTGCGCCTGGACGCGTTGTTCGGCCTGCCGCCAGGCATTGTGACCGCGGACATCGTCCCGACGATCATCATTCAAGCGGTGTTCGCGCCTTACCTATTCCTGATGCTGCGGCGGGTTTATCGCGTGAGCCGCTGGTACGCAGGATTGCTGGCCGCCTCGATTGCGTGGTCATTTTTCCACATAGTCTGGCTGTTCCGATTCTTGTTGTTTGTTGTAACACTGAGGTTACTCTGAGCGCCGCGCACGCTTAGCCGCCGCCGGAAACGCACGGTCCGCTGCCCGCGGCTCACCGTTTGAGAGACAGCCATCGTGCCCGGCTCGTGGCGCGTCGTCCGCGCGCCAGGTGTCCGCGCATCAGGCCACATAGCTCACTCAGGAGCATCGTGGTAGTGCCTACAGCCGAAAGTACAATCAATTCCATGTTTCATCCTCTGTCTTGCGTGGGACCGGAACGGACAGCGTCGCGGTGATCGCCAACCGTATCGGTTACGAGTCTGAAGCCGCGTTCAGCCGGGCGTTCAAGAAGGCAGTCGGCACGCCTGCGAGCCAGTGGCGCACGCACCGCAACGACAGCGGCGGGCGCCGGTTGTAGCCGGGTCCAGATCGCGGGTCAGTCGTTCTTCGATACCGGTGGCATGCCGAGACGCTTCAGCAAGGCGGCGTAGCGTGGATCGCTCATCAGCGGCGCGAGCAGGAAGTCGCGGCGGACATAGATGATCCCCGGGTCGTGCAAGGTGCGCGCTTGTTCGAGCCAATAGAAAGCCTGGTCCTTGTCGCCGAAGAACGCGTAGGTCTCCGCGACCTGAAACTCCGAGCCCGGTGAGTTCGCTACGATGGCGGCGAGTGCTGCTCGTGCCTCCTTGTCATGATGCGTGACGAGGTCGCCGAGCGGCAGTCCGAAACTCCGCCAGGACGGATCAGGCTCGTCCTCGAACGAGGCACGTGCAGCCTCGGGCTCGTTGAGCATCAGCAGCGCGCGTCCCTGCTCGTAGTGCAGGCCGGGGAATTGTGGGTTGAGTTCCATGGCGTGGCGCAACGCGGCGAGAGACTCCGTCGGCCGGCCCGCGTAGTGCAGCGCTCTACCAAGATACTTGCGGTGCAGTAGATTCAGCGGATCGAGGTCGACGGCGCGCCGGAAAAGAGCTACGGCATCGCTTATTCGGCCGACGGCTGCACTCAGATGACCGCCGACCTGATGGGCCAGCGCATTGTTGGGATCGAGCTTCGCAACCTGCGCCAGCGCCTCTGAGGACGCCGCCCAGTTGTGGTCGTATTGCAGGTGCGCGACAGCCAGCGTGACGTAGGGCTCGGGGAGATTCGGGTCAAGGGCGATGGCGCGCTGGGCGGCGCTCGTGACCTTCTCGTAGCCCGCGCCGGTCGTGTCCAGCCCCTGGCTGACCCGTCGCGTATGGCAGTAGGCGAGCCACGCCCAGGCGGGCGCATAGTTTGGGTCGATGACCAGCGCCTGCTGGAAGAGCAGTACCGCCTGATTGAGGTCCGCCGGCGTATCGCGGTCCATCACGTAACGTGCCTGCAGGTACAGGTTGTGCGCCTCGCTACTGGTTGTCTGTTTCGGCGCTACCGGCGCGTGGCCGAGCAGGCTGATCTTGAGCTGCTCGGCCACTGCGTGGGCGATATCGTCCTGCACGGCGAAAACGTCACGGACGTCGCGGTCGTAGGTCTGCGACCAGAGGTGAAACCCGTTATCGGCGCGCACCAGCTGTGCCGCGATCCGCAGGTGCTCCCCTGACTTGCGCACACTGCCCTCGAGCACATGTGTGACCCCAAGGGCACGCGCGATCTCACCGACAGTGTTCGCCTTGCCCTTGAACGAAAACGAAGAGGTGCGCGCCGGGACGCGCAGATCGGGAATTCTCGTCAGGACGTCGATCAACTCTTCAGCAAGGCCATCGGAGAAATACTCCTGATCGTGCTTCTCGCTCATGTCGGCGAATGGCAGGACAGCGACTGACTTATCCATGGAGCCACCGGAGGCATCCGGTGCCCTCGGTCTGTCGCTCATCATCCGCCACGACTGCCATGCGACGAGGGCTGCCATCAGCACCGCCACCAGCAGGCTGGCGACGATGAGGCGCGCGCGCCGTGATTTCGTGGCGAGCTGCGACGGCAGCCCGGGGCTGACCGGCATGCCGCGCTCTGCCGGCGCCAGGGCATTGACCACGGAGGTCCCCAGAAGAGTCGCAATCCGCTCGACAAAGGCGCGCGGCGTCGTGCCTCCGGGAAGGCGCGTCCATTGCACGCGCAGGAATGACTCCGGCACGTCCGCGCCGGCATCGGGGGTCGTGTCTACACACACCGGAACGATGAAGGTCCTATTGCGCGCCATCATGTGAGTACGCTGGTCGGCGAGCCCCCATTCGAGGCGGAAGTAGCCCTCCCCGCGCGAGGCGGTGTTCGCGGAGATGATCGGCACGAACAGCGCACAATCGCGGATCTGCTGGCGGATCCTCTGGTCCCACACATCACCGCCACGAAGCTCGCTCTGATCGAACCATACCTCGATACCGGCGCCCCGCAGCGCCTCACAGATACGCCGCGCCGCATCCGCATCCTGCGATGCGTAGCTGAGGAACACAGCCCGTGAAAGTTCGCTCACCAAGTGTCGTTCCTGGAACCGTGTCTGTCGGCAGCAAACGCTCCGGTGCGCCGCAGATCCCCTGCGGCGGCACCGGGTCGTCGCGCCTCGATGGTTCTTATTGGAATCAATACTAAGCCATACGGGTTCGCGTTTGGCGTCCGGGACTGGAACTTTCGCGGACCGATAGCGTTACGCGCTTCGGAACTGCAGTCGCTGCAGATCGTGAGCACTGATTCTGCGTACGATCCTGGCTCCAACGCCGTCCATTCGACAACCACCCGTGGCTTTTCTGTCGGATTCGTTAGACCGATCTGATTCTCACTAATCTGCACTCGCCAAGACCTGGTGCTTGAAGAGCATACGGACTCCGCTCGCCCAGCCGTCGGCGCCGCCGGCGAAATTCGCTTCCTGCTCGTTGAGAATTTTGCCGGTCCGAGCGTCGCGAATTCGAACCAGCACGTAGTAGTCAGTCTGTGTGACTCTTCTCACAACTCCAATAAGGGACTGTTCGGCGCCAAGCTGCAATGCGATGCCGGTCTCGCACCCGTCGCAGTTTCGCAGCGACTTCTCCGTCACGGGCTTTGCGTCGACTTTACTCACATCGATGAGGCTGTAGCGTCCCGACTGCGCTAACACCCGACGTGCCTCGCTGCTGGCCCTCTCCATATTGGCGGCATTACTGGTGGTCTCGCCCAATAGTAACGATGCGGGACTGACATCCTCCAGCTCGAAATCGAATACCGCGATCTTGATTGGTGGTAATTTCTCCGCATCCGCAGCAAACGCGGCGAAGTTAGCACCGCTGAGCAACAGGACGCCGATAGATCCGATCGCCGACAGGGTGCGAGTCGATTTGGTTCCCAGGTGCATGGATATTCTCCCGATTGCGGCACACATGCGGTCGTAGGGATCCCGTAGCCTGGCCATAGTCGAATTCGCATCTCACTGACGTCCGAGCGCCGAGCTTCGGGAGCGCCGGTTAAACAAAGCTTGAATATTGAGCGGTCACCGTTCAATATGCAATGTATGCGGAAACGTCCGCAGCTCCTGGCCAGGCTGCGCGCAGGCCTGAAGATGGGCCCTGCGGTGGCGTTACTGGGCCCCCGTCAGTGCGGCAAGACTACTCTTGCGCGACAGCTGGTAGCGGGGTCCAAGAGCATTTACTTCGATCTGGAAAATCCAGTCGATCTGGCGCGGCTGTCCGAGCCCATGACGGCGCTCGAGCCGTTGCGAGGGCTGATCGTGATCGATGAGGTGCAGCGTCATCCCGATCTTTTTCCGATTCTCAGGGTATTGTTGGACCGCAAGCCGATTCGGGCGCGATTTCTCATCCTCGGTAGTGCCTCGCCGGACTTGCTGCGCCAGAGCTCCGAAACTCTGGCTGGCCGGATCGCGATCATCGAGATGGGCGGTTTCACGCTCGAGGAGCTTGGGAGGACGGAATTCAATCGCTTATGGCTGCGCGGCGGTTTTCCGCGGTCGTTTCTCGCGCGCACGGAAGCTGCGAGCACCGCCTGGCGCGAAGACTTTATTCGCACTTTCCTGGAACGAGATCTGGCTCAGCTCGGCGTGCAGGTCCCTTCGGGAACCATGCGCAGATTCTGGACCATGACCGCGCACTACTCGGGCGGTATCTGGAACAGCTCGGAAATTGGACGATCTCTGGGCGAAGCCCATACCACCGTCAAGCGCCATCTCGATGCGCTATCGGACGCATTGGTCGTGCGCGTACTCGAGCCTTGGTACGCGAATGTCGGCAAGCGGTTGGTCAAGTCCCCGAAGGTTTACATTCGGGATTCGGGCCTGTTGCATACCTTACTCGGGATAGCTGACCGCCCGCAGCTTGAAGGACATCCTGTGATCGGCGGATCGTGGGAGGGGTTCGTCATCGAGCAATTACTTGCAGGATTGCCGAAAGCTAATGCCTACTACTGGCGAACGCAGGCCGGGGCGGAGCTCGATCTGCTGCTGTTTCTTGGAGGGCGACGTATTGGAATTGAGATCAAACGGGCAGATGCACCGACGATGACTCCATCGATGGTTTCGGCGCTCAAAGACTTGGAACTACACCGGCTGCTCGTGGTTTATCCGGGTTCGACGCGCTACAAGCTACGCTCAAAGGTCGAAGTCATGTCGCTGGCGGAGTGCATGGCCGAGCTGGCTTGACCTTGCGGGACGCCAGATTCGATGACGGGCGAGGCCGATGCGGCCGCTCACGATGGGATCAAGGCACGTACGTAATGGCGAGCAGGCTGTTCTCGGTGCCGTCAACGACATACAGGGTCGTCCCTGCGTATGCGAGCCCCAGCGGAGTATTTAGACTTGCTGGGAGAGGGCCGGGAGCGACCCCTGCCTTGCTCGCGGCCCCAGCGATCGTCGTCACAACCCCTGACGACGTGATTTTGCGGATCGTGTGGTTGACCGTATCTGACACGTAGAGTGACCCGCTGGGTCCGAGCGCAATTCCGTACGGACCATTGAATTGGGCGGCTGCACCGGTGCCGTCGGCGCTGCCGGCAGTGGATGATCCGGCCAGCGTCGAAACGACAGCCCGCGGAGAAACCGTCCGAATTGCATTACCGTCCGTGACATAGAGCGTCCCGGAGCTGTCGATTACAACTACACCCGGAAGTGTGAACTGCGCCGCCGCACCCGTGCCATCGACAAGTCCAGCCTGACCTGCTTGGCCAGCAAACGTCGTCACGACGCCCGCGGGAGTGACCTTGCGAATCGTATAGTTCAGCATATCGGCGACGTAAAGATTTCCGGCAGCGTCGACTGCGATGCCTGCCGGAAAGTGGAATTGCGCGGCAGCTCCCACTCCGTCCGCACTTCCCGGAGGGGCGTTGACCGCTCCTGCCAGAGTCGTTACTGAGCCCGACGGGCTCACTTCGAGTACCGCATTTTGAACGGCATAATAGAAATTGCCCGCGGTATCCCGACTGAGAGTTTCACCTACACTCAGAGGCGTCGATGTTGGGAGTGCATCCGCAACGACGCCATCCGGCGATACTTTGCGGATCGTGGCGTTGCCCGGATCGCCAACATACAGAGTGCCGTTCCCGTCAGCGGTCAATCCGGCCGGAGCATTGAAGCGCGCTGCCGGTCCGGCCCCATTAACGTGCCCGGGTTGTGGCGCAGCTCCGGCCAAGGTAGTGACTACACCACCGGAGGTGATCTTACGAATGCTTTCGTTGCCTGGGTCGGCGACAAATAGTGTGCCCGAGTGGTCAACGCTCATGCCAGTGGGCAAATAGAAACGGGCCGCCGCTCCGGTACCGTCGCCCGCACTGCACTGGCCGCTCGCGCCGGCCAATATTGAAAGCGCACCGCCCGGCGCTAGTGCGCTTACGGTGCATGCAAACTCATCAGTTATGTACAGCGTTCCGGCTGCGGTGGTCCCCGCCGGGGCAATGCCGAGTCCCACGGGGTTCTGAAATCCGTTGGCAAGCACGGTCTGAGCACCCGTCGATGCGTTGATCGTCACGGCGGCCTTCAGGTTCAGATCGGTCGCGAATATGTTGCCGCCCGCATCGATGGCCGGAAACGCGAGCTGGGTTTGTCCGGTGTAGATGGTTGATACCGTACCCGTCGGCGTGATACTCCGGATCCGGTTATTATCGGCGAGGTAAAGCGCGCCGGACGGAGTCACTCTGATTCCGATAGGGTTGCTGAAGCGGGCGCTGGCCCCCGTGCCATCAGCTGTCCCGCCAGTGTTTGGCGTGCCGGCCAACGTTGTCACGACGCCGTTTTGCGTAATCCGACGAATGGTATTCACGCCCGCATCGACCAGGTAGATGATTCCTGTCTGATCGACCGTCAGAGAGACTGGATTGGCGAACTGAGCCGCGGCACCGGTGCCGTCGGCAGTTCCGTATTGTCCCGGTGTTCCTGCCAGCGTTGTGACTGCCCCGCTCGCGCTAATCTGCCGCACTGTCCTGTTGTAGTCGTCGGCGACGTAGAAATTGCCGGCGTTGTCCATTGCTACGTCCTGGGGGTAATAGAACCGGGCAGCGGATCCCTCGCCGTCTATGTTGCCAGGGCCGCCAAGAGCTCCGGCAAGCACGGTAAGCATCGGAACCCCGCAGGTGATGTCGACATTCGTGACGTTGCTGGCCGAAACGACGCCTGCAGCGTTCGCGAGGAAACACTGTTCGCCGCTCGGCTGCTGAGCGATGGCGATGGTATAACTCGCCCCGGGTTTGAGAGCCGACGGAAACGTGAACATGCCATTGGTGTTGACGGTCAACGAATCGGTACCATTGTCCGAAAGCGTCAACGATGCGCCGCTTGCGAGTCCCGAGACCGTTCCGCCGATCTGAAATGTGCTGGGAGCCGGGCTGGGAGCCGAGCCACCGCCGCCACAGCTGGTAAGAACAAGCAGCGCGAGTACAACAGCGATACGCCGTGTCATCGGCTTTACTCCCTGTCTAAACGACTTCTTCGAGCACCCGGTGAATCCATTCTCCGCTGCCGCTTCGGACCGTGGACTTTCGCGCCTATCGCGGGGTGACTATCTGAGCGTGCGGTTGAATCCGGATCGCTTGTCGCCTCAAGACACGATGCTGGTGTAGTTAGTCCGAATTGGTCGGGTGGTCAATGGGGTGTTCGCCCCCCTGAATATCGCAATCGTCGATTGAATACACAGTGTGGGCTGCTGGTTGCCAGTGGTGAAGCGACCGCATGCTCTGGTACGCTGGCGGCCAAGGTGCGGTGATTCCGTTCCTACTGACATTCCTACTGACATAAGAACCAGAAGGTCGGGCAAGGCGGTCTCTGATGAAGCGCTTCCGGGGTCAGGGATTCGACGTGGTGATCGGTATCATCCCGGCGCTGCTTCTCGCCGGATGCGGCGGAGGGTCCGGAGGACCGCCGGCGCAACCGCCCACCGCAGCAGCGGGCAGTGCGCTAACCGTCAACAAGCGCGTGACGGTAACGCTCGACGGTTCGGGGAGCAGCGACCCCGGCGGTCATTCGCTGACGTTTGCGTGGACTCAAACCGGTGGAACTTCGGTCGTCCTCAGCAGTGTCTCGAGCCCGAAGCCGACGTTCACCGCCCCAGGCGTCTCCGGTGCGCTGACATTCTCTTTGGTCGTCAACAATGGCCAGATGAGCTCGGCCGCCTCGACGGTCGTGATCACCGTGCAAAACCGCGCACCAGTGGCGTCGGTGTCCGCGGCGATGACGGTGGCAGTGGGCAGCCAGGTCACGCTCGACGGCGGCGGCAGCTCCGATCCGGATCAGGATCCGCTCACCTACAGTTGGACACAGACCGGCGGCCCGGCGGTGTCCCTGACCCCCGCAGCGGGCGGAAAGGCCAGTTTCGTTGCGCCGAGCAACCCGGGTACGCTGGCATTTTCCCTGGTCGTCAACGACGGCGAGGTGAACTCGGCGGCGGCGACTGAGACGATCAGCGTGGCGGGGTCGGGTGTGACCGTCCCACCGGTCGCCAGTGCCGGACCGGACATCACGACGTCGAAGCGCACTCCGGTTTCTCTCAATGCTTCCGTTTCCCACTCGAGCGGCGGACCGCTGACGTTCCAGTGGCAGCAGACATCCGGCACGACCGTCACGCTCCAGAACGCAAACACGCCAAACCCGTCCTTCACCACGCCCGCGACGGAGGGGGACCTGACCTTCACGCTCACAGTGACGGATGGGACTCTGTCGTCAACCCCGAGCACGGTTACGATACACGTGCGAAATTTCGCGCCCACCGTCACCGGCGTCGCGCTAACACCCACCGCCCCGAAGCGCAACGACGCGATTGGGGTCACCGCGTTCATCGCCGACCCGGATAACGACCCACTTACCATCACGTATGCCTGGACTCGCAACGGAAGCGCCGTTGCCGCCGCCACTGGCAGCGCCTACCCGCCCGGCAATCAGGTCAAGGGCGATGTCATCGCCATGACCATCACGGCGTCGGACGGTCAGCTCTCGACCGCGGTCACTGCCAGTACGACGATCGCCGACACGCCGGCCGTACTGACGGCGGCGCCGCCCACCACGGCGACCTACGGTGTACAGACCAGCTTCAAGGTGACCGCATCGGATGTCGACGGGGATCCGACAGGCCCCATTGAGGTGGACTACGGACCCGCCGGCTTCAGCGTCGATAGTACCGGCCAGGTGCAATGGATGCCCAGCGGACCGATGTTCGACCGTTCAGTGGACGTCAACTGGGGCGTGCGCCTGGCGAACACGCCTGCCATCAAATTCAGCGGCAAGATCACGGTCAACGATCCGGCGCGCAAGCTGCCGATGATGCGTTCGAACGTCGGCATACCCGTGGGCAACAACGCGATCGATATTCAGGACTTCGACGGCTCGGGCGTCCGTCAGATCCTCGTCGGCACGTATCGCTCCGTCTACCTGCTCGCGATGAGCGGGGCCGACTACCAGCAGACGTGGGTCTATCCCTTCGATATCGCCGCCGGTACAACCATATCCGCGGTGACCTCCGGCGATGTCGACGGTGACGGCCATCGCGAAATTTTCTTTGCCGCCGGCCCCACGGTCGTCAAGCTCGACGGCGTTACCCGGCGCGAGGTAGGGCGCTTCGGCGTGGCCACCAGCAACGGTACGACACCGGCCGGGCCGTATTGCGTGGCGCTTCGATATGCCGACATCGACAACGACGGCAAGGGTGAGCTCGTCTGCCTGGGGCTCGACTCCTCGTCCTACGGCTCGATCGGCGGAATCTACGTCCTCGATGCCGGGACGATGCAGCTGAAGTGGCAGACGGCGGATCTCAATCTCGGTACCTCGATGGCGGTGGGCAACGTCGATTCGGATCCTGCGCTCGAGATCGTCACCAACAACGGCTATGTGTTCGACGGAGCCACCCAACAGAATGAGTGGGCGTACGGCAGCGGCTTCGGCACGGTCGTAGACATCGGCGACGTCAACGGCGACGGCATCGGCAAGATCGTGGGGCTGAACTCCGGTGTTGCGGCACGGGTGTTCGATGCCGTGCTCAAGTCGCCGATATGGGAAATCCCCGCGGGCACGCTTTACTCGGGCGAATCAGCTCTGAAAGTGTTCGATCTCGATGGCGCGCCCCCCGCCGAGATCATCGTGGGCGATGCCCAATGGGGCAGCGTCACGGCCTATCGCTACAGCGCGACGACGAACTCCGCCAGCATGATCGCTCAGGTGCCAGCGCCCGGCGATGGCGTCAGTGGGATCGGGGTCGGCGACGTCAATGGCGACGGTCTGATGGAGTGGGTCTTCGGCTCCGACTACTACAGCAGCGGCCGTGACTACCTGACCGTCGCGTCCTGGACGCCGTCGGCCGCCGCGCTCTGGTCCGGACCGACGCCGGCTCAGCTCGATGGGCCGTTCTACGGCGCGAAACTGGCTCGGCTCACGTCGGCTTCCCAGCAGCTGATGTTCATGACTCCGGGAACTCAGAGCGGCTACGGCGGCACGCGAGTGATCTCGATGAATCCGGCCACGGGCGCAATCGGCGTTTCAGCCGAAGTCGATACCAATTGGTCTCATGACTACGCTTTCAACGTCGGCGATGTGTTCGGCACGGGCACCGATGAGATGCTGATCGGAACGGCCGCTTTGTACACCGACTATTTCACCGCTTTCGATTTCTCGATGAACACCAAGACGTGGTCGTCGGGAACCACGACCGGTGGTGGAGTGGCGGTCGTACACGCGGATCTCAACAAAGACGGCATCGACGACCTGATCGGGATCACGA
>Ga0066700_10001175_pt1 | contig 10649 bp, 6 predicted proteins | sample GraSoiAngelo_149_FD_66460 | JGI IMG/M metagenome (GOLD analysis project Ga0066700, IMG submission 66460) | Grasslands soil microbial communities from the Angelo Coastal Reserve, California, USA - 14_1009_09_30cm | ecosystem: Environmental > Terrestrial > Soil > Grasslands | place: USA...
GCAAGTTACTTCACGATGAAATATGCCAATGAGTGCAAGCGCTCTGTTACCGGCATCACCCCCGAAGCGCGCGCGTTGCTGCAAACCTATGACTGGCCGGGAAACATTCGCGAACTTGAGAATGCAATTGAGCGCGCGGCGGTGCTGGGTTCAGCCGAAACGATCGGGATCGAAGATTTGCCGCGGCGAGTGCTGGACCTGGCGGACGGCGGCAGCCACCTTCCGGTGGATTACAATACGGCCGTTAAAGACGCAAAGCGGCAGATACTTATGAACGCCCTGGCGCAATCACAGGGGAATTACACTGAAGCAGCGAAGGCGCTCGGCATTCATCCAAATAATCTTCATCGAATAATTCGGACGCTGGATCTGAAAGCTGCGGCGGCAAAGTAGTGTCGTCGTTTGCCAACGGTGTCAGAGTACCGACCTTAGCCGCCCTCATTACACGACCAAACGCCCAACTGAAGTTGGTACTCTAGCGCCTCTGGAAATAAAAGCACTGCAAACCGCCGCTCGCTCACGCACGAAGATTTATGTTGTAGGTCTTAATCTTTGAATTGAGCGTGGTGGGATTCATGCCCAGCAATCGCGCCGCCCGTGATTGATGGCCTCCGGTTTGGTCCAACGCGCGCCTGATCAGATCGATTTCAAAACGGCGTACTTCATCGTAAAAATTAATGCCGCGCCCGACATCGATTGCTGAGGCGGCGCCTGATCCTTCGCGCACGACCGCGCGCGCGGCTTGCGGGTCGGCAATCTCCGGACGCAAACATTCACGCGAGATTTCATCGCCCGGGGCAATCACCACTGCCCGTTCAATCGCATTTTCCAGCTCGCGCACGTTGCCAGGCCATGAATAATTTTCCAAAAGCGACAGCACGTCCGGCGCGATCTGCTCAGAAACCTGACGGCTATTCTCAGCGTTGTATTTGCGGATGAAGTGCTGCGCTAAAGGAAGCACGTCCTGCCGCCGATCGCGCAGCGGCGGCAATTCAATTGGCACCACCGAGAGCCGGTAGTAGAGATCCTCGCGAAACATTCCCTGCCGCACCGCTTCTTTCAAATCGATATTGGTGGCCGCGATGATGCGAACGTCGACGCGACGCGGGCTGGTGTCCCCCAGCGGCGTGAACTCGCGCTCCTGAATAACGCGCAACAGACGCACCTGCGTCTCGGGGGGAATGTCGCCGATCTCGTCGAGAAAGATCGATCCGCCGTCAGCAACTTCAAACAAACCTTTCTTGGCCGCGATCGCGCCCGTGAACGCTCCCCGCGTGTGGCCGAATAATTCGGATTCAAGTAATTCAGTCGGAATGTTTGAGCTGTTGACCGTGACGAACGGCTTGGTCGCGCGCGGACTTGCTTCGTGAATCGCTTTCGCGATCAATTCTTTTCCAGTTCCACTTTCGCCCGTGATCAGGATCGTGGAGCGCGCGGCCGCTACTTGCTCAACCACCCGAAACACTTCCTGCATGATGTCAGAGCGTCCGACGATCGCCCCGCGATCGACTTCGCGGCTCATCGCCTGTCGCAAAGATCGACGCTCTTCTTCTTTGCGCCGTCGCTTAACGCCGGCAGCCACGGTGGCGCTGATGTGCTCGTTTTGAAAAGGCTTGCGGATGCAACCGAACGCGCCTTTTTCCCAGGCGGCGATTGCAGTATCGAAAGTAGCATAGGCGGTAATCATCACGACTACCGCCTCAGGATCGAGCTTCAGAAATTCTTCGAGCGCGCGTAATCCGCCAATGCCCGGCATCGACACGTCCAACAGCACTGCGTCGTATGAACGCTTGGTGTACGCGTCAAGGCCTTCTTCACCCGTCTTGGCGAGGTCGACACGATAACCCTCAGAAGAGAGCAACGTCTCGAGCACATCGCGCATTATTTCTTCGTCGTCAACGACGAGTACTGATCCTTTTCTGGCCATAACGGAGCGATAAGATTCCCTCTCCGTCCGGGAGAGGGTTAGAGTGAGGGGTTTGCTCTGCGACTAACTTATTCCCTCACCCGTAGCCCTCTCCCAGAGGGAGAGGAGACATAGAAGCGAAAGCGGGAATTATCACCGAAACAACCAATAAAAAGCCAATTCAGAAAAATGCAACCGATCAAAGCGCGGCGGCTTGCAGTCGCGTGCGAGGGTCGCGGGTAGGAAGCGTGATGCGAAATGTAGTTCCAAGTCCGGGCGTGCTGCTGACGCTGATATGACCTGAATGCTCCTGAACTATGCCGTAAGTCACTGCGAGGCCAAGGCCGGTGCCACGTCCAACGCCTTTGGTGGTGAAGAACGGATCGTAGATTTTGGCGACATCGTCCGCGTCGATTCCGATGCCATTATCTGCCACCTCAACAGTCAGCAAATCTTCTTCGCCGTTTCGCGTCGCGAGCACAATTCGCCCCTGACCGTTGGCAATAGAGTCCCGCGCATTCAGAATCAAGTTGGTAAACACCTGCTGCAGCTTTACTGAGTTGCCATGAACCGGGGGAAGATGTTCGTCGTACTCGCGAACAATTTCGATTTGACTGCGGCGCAATTGTGGTTCGAGCAGTTGTAGCGTGTCGTCGAGCACGCGATGAATGTCGAGCGTCGTGAACTCGGCCGCGCTACCGGTACGCGAAAAGTTCAAAAGGTTGTTAACGATGTCTGTCGCCCGGTCCGCCTGCCGCCGAACCTTCTCCAGCAAGGCGTGCTTCGGATCGTTTTGCGGCAACATGTTCAGAAGCATCTGCGTGTACGACGAGACTCCGGTGAGCGGCGTGTTCACTTCGTGCGCGACGCCGGCGGCGAGCAGACCGATGGACGAAAGTTTCTCGCGCTGTTGCAGTTGATCTTCAAGACGCAAACGTTCCGTTACATCTTCGAAAATCACGAGTGCGCCGGTTTGCTCCTGCGAGTCCGCCCACAGCGGCGCAATGGCAATATTCAGCACCAGCGAGCGCCCTTCTCGAGTTGAGATGTGCATTTTATAAATTTGACGCGTCTGTATTAAATGCCATCCTGACTCGCCCAGGACCTGATGCAAGGTGTCGGCGAAATCCTCGGCGAACAACTCTTCGACGTTCTTGCCGATAACTTCCTGGCGATCGGCAGCGACAATTTCTTCCAGCGCTGAGTTAAGACGGGTAATCCGTCCGTCGAGATCGACAGCCATTAATCCCACGTTGATTGATTCAACAATCGATTCGTTGAATTCCTTCAACAGTTCGAGTTCCGACGCGCGTTGTTGTTGCTCCTGATAAAGCAGGCTGTTTTCGATCGCGACCGCGATGAAACCTGAGACAGTTCTGAGGATCTCAACGTCCTCAGACGACAGCAGCGCGCCGTCAGCGGACCGCCCCAGCCCTATCACTGCCACCATGCGCCCGCGCACCACGCAGGGAACGTAATAGTGAAGTACGCGTCGCACGTAACCATCGCCTTCCGGAGCCGATTCGAGATCATCAGCGCGCACGACACCGGTGTCGGCTGAGCGCGTGCGAATCATTTCCCGGAAGTCCGGCGGCACGCTCACTGCAGCGGAAAGACCGGCCGTGCGGGCGACACGATATCCACCGGTGGCACGCCCGTCTTCGATAAAGATCGTGAGCCGCTCAACGTTCATGACTTCGCGCAGTCGCGTGATGAGCGAATCGAGCAAAGGATCCAACGCCGTGGTCGCAGAGATCGTGCGCCCAAAATCAAGCAGGCTGTGTCGCATGTCATAGCGCCGGCCATAGAAGATTCGATCAACGCGCTCTTGCAGGAAGTTCTTGATCGGAGCAGCGATCATCACAATGAGTGCCATTGCGAAAACTGAAAAAATCAAGGGTAAGGTGATGAATTCCCCGGATGAGGGTACGCTGCCGCTGAAAGCATAAAAGCCGACAACGTAAACAATCGCGCCGACGGCCACGGTAATGGCCAGAGTAGTAAGCGCATAGACGGCGACGCGCCGCACAACCAGCTCAACATCCATCAGGCGATAGCGAACGACTGAATAACCGAGCGCCAGTGGAATAAGAATCAGCGGCAGTATCGCGACATCAGTAAATGGTCCGGCGGTTTCGCCGAAGATGTAACCAAGCGCATACAACACCGTGAACGGCGCGATCGCCAGCACCGTTCCCCAAACAACCCACTTCAGCTGCTGGCGCGCGACTGTGCTCTTGCTGATCACAAAGCGGCGCACGAGCAAGACGGCGCTCGCAATCAGCGCCACGACGAAATGTATGAAGGAAGCCTTGTAAAATCGGGCGACAAGGTTCGGCGAATAATCCAACAGTTGATGCGGGATGATCTTGACTAATTGATCATGCAGAAAAATTACCGCGGCGAATGCCAACAGCACGAATGCGGGCACATACAATGCGACCGCGCGCCAGCGGCGATCCTCGAACAAGTGATAGCGAACCGGATAAATTGCGCTGAAATGCAATAAGAGTGGGGCAAATAAAATAAAAGCGGCGCTGTCCAGAAAGGCAATCGCCAAATCGAGGTCTCTGTATGTTCCCAGCGGAGTGTAGAAATGAAAGACAAAGGCGGCCAGACACAGACCGGCGAAGTGCAATACAAAAGGCGCGCGTCCGCCTTGCCGGAAAATCACAAACAATCCGATGAACAGGTAGACCAATCCGATTAGGTTAAGGTAAAGGTCACGGACAGTCAGGCTGTTAACAGAAGCCAGATGGTCGAGGTCTGCATAGTAGTAACGTGTTTCCGGAGGATAGGATGGCCGCTCGATCAGGTAATGAATTTGGCCGCCGACGTGGGCCTGGTCCAGGTAAAGCTGAATTTTTTCAGCGCCGGAAACTTCTTCGCACTTTGGACCGCGCGTAACGTCTTCGCACTTCTGCTCCGCCATGCTGATGGCCAGCAAACGGTCGCCGGGATTCATGCGAGCTCTCGCCGCTGCCGAACCAGGCTCGATCGATTTGGCGATTATCCCCTGTGAAGTGTCGACCCAGCCGACACCGTCCGTGGGCGGCCCCTGGTTATGCGACCGTTGCCAAAAATTGATCGCTCCGGCAACAAACAAGAGCGCTGCCGTCGCCAGCAGCAGCCATGTCCTGGTTGTTAGCACTGAGCTTTTCATTCTTCTAACTGCGTGGCGTCAATCCGCACACTCGTCTCTCACACACTGCTTCAAATAAACGGAGGCAACCGATGTTCCAAGTGGACACAGATGGATCTGTCCGTTTATTGAAGCAGCTTCTCGACTTTATCCCCGTTTCCTGGTGTGGCGGAGCGAGTCGGGTGCTTGAGCTGTCCATCTTTTCGTACTCGTCCGAGATTTTGGAAAAGCCGTTGCAGGCCGCGACACGGGAGGCTTAGAGATCGTGCCGCCTTCTTTCGTTAGAAACGAACCAGGATTCCGCCGCGAACCGAGCGCCCGGCGGTACCCATTTCAAGCATGGTTTCGCCGTTGATTGTCCGCGTTTGAAAAGCGAAAAGATTGCGCGCATCGATGATTGCCTGAGCGCGCACCGGCAAGCCAAACGTCGGCAGATCCTGCGTTATTTGCACACTGAGCGAGGGATCGTAAACTGCGAGTCGTCCCGCGAATGGATCGATAGCAAACACCGTTGCCTGAGGCGAAAAACGAAACACGGTTTGCACGTGAGTGCCTTTGGACCAGTCACCGGCCAATTGCACCGCCGCGGTCTGGAAGAAACCATTACTGAAAAAGTCCGTGGGATCGGTGCCGTTCGCGGAAAGCTTCTGGCCACGGCCAAACGAGTAACCAGCAGAGGCGCTCCAAACCTGATTTAGTCTGCGCGAATAAACCACGCGCATGCCACGCGCCGATCCGTTTTGATTTGCAACGTTCAAAATCGGAAGCGATGCGTCACCCGAGAAAGCCGAGATTGGCATTGCCATCAAACCGACTCCGCGACCATTGGTCATATCCAGAAACGCCGCCGCATCAATATTCGAACGATTATCAAGAACCCGCTGCAAGCCGAACTCGAGGCGTCGGCTCTGGCCCATAACCGCGCGTCCGCCGACGAAGGCAACTGGTTGTGACGATGGCTGTTTGAAATACACATCTGCTTGTTCAAATGATGCCGTGCTCTGAATCGCTGTTTCGTCACCGGCCGGCGCATACGAGGCTTTCAAACGCGTCCGCGCATTGGCGTCAAACTGAATTCCGAATCGCGGACTGATAGCTGAGTCGCCACCGGCGTTGGTGAACCGCGAATAATCCAGGCCCATCACCACGACGACGCCGTCGCGCACGAGCCATTCGTCAACGGCTCGCACTGACATTTGGCCCAACGCCCGTCGCCCGCTTGGCTTGTTATCGAAGCCCGCGAACAAGCGCGCACCGCCGCCGCTCAGACTAAGGTGATGTCGATCGTTTACGCGCATGCGCGCAGTAGTCTCAAATCGTTGGGGTGCAGCGTCTCCAATTCCTGTCTGGCCGGCAAAGATGAGATCAATCGTTTCCGACGCCGGCAGCGCCAACGCAAAGTTCACGCCTTCGTAATTTGAGCTGAACGGACTTGACGAAGTGGCGAAGTATTGTTCGGCTACGCCTTGCAAACGGACCCGGCCACGCTCGTCGGTTGCCGGTTGCGATGGTTCTTCGACCTTTCCGTCCGCAGCCGCCTCAGCCGCGGCAATATTCGAATCGTTGCCGGGATTGGCCTGGAAAATTGATTTGCGACTCTGCGCTGAACGCAGCGTCCACTTTACGTTATCTTTGTCGTTACGTTGATTGACGAGTGTCTTTGAAGAGCCGGCAGGTTCGAGGTTGAAACGATAAGCGATCTCTGCCGAAGGGTTGACTTGAACAGACTCAAAGAGAACTTCGCTGAAACCTGCGGCCATCGCTTTGAGCGAATAACGTCCCGCCGGAATTCTCGCGCTGAAGCTGCCATCGGCGGCCGTGTAGGTCTGCTTAATAATCTGTTTCGCGCCTTCGCGAATCAACTGAACGAGGGCGCCCGCCAATGGCGCGCCTTTGTTATCTCGCACGGTGCCGGTGATCGTGGCCAAGCCGCGCGTGCCTTTGCCCATCGCAGGCAAAGCATTCGCGGTCAACGCAACAGCAATGACCATCGCAAAAGCGCAGTATTTGGAGAATATTTTCATCGCGGCCGGACCTCCTGTCAAACCTCGCTGAGGATTCGCGCCAATGGAGTAAAGCAAACTCGATTATTGTTGTGTTCGATTCCTAATTTGCTTCGTTCAGATGCCTGAGCGGAAGATTACCAGCGTTAATTACGATCTAACCGCCCCGGGCAAGGGAGACCGTCACCCGCTTGAATGCTGCAATTCTCAAACATGCCGCCGAGCGATGTCAAGCAAACCGGGGTCTCGAGCCGAGTTTTGTCGGGTCTGGCGCGCGTGTTACGATGACTGCTCGCCACCCCGGGCAGCTTTTGCATCATCCAGCATGATAGATCAAGTGCGCACGACGCGGCTCACAAACGGCCTCACAATTTTGTCCGAGCACATGCCGGAGCTTCGTTCGGTAAGCCTGGGAATCTGGCTGCGCCGCGGCTCACGTCACGAATCCAGCGCCCTGAACGGCATCTGTCACTTCATCGAGCACGCATTATTCAAAGGTACGCAGCGCCGCACGGCACATGAGCTGGCAACCGAGTCAGATCGGCTGGGTGGTCAATTCGATGCTTACACGACGCATGAGATGACCGGCTTTGCGGCAAAAGTAGTCGATACCGAAATGCCACGCGCATTCGATCTGCTGGCCGACATGGTGGTGAACCCTCGATTCGATGAAGACGATCTGGTGAAAGAGCAAAAGGTCATCATCGAAGAAATGAAGATGATCGAAGATACGCCGGACGAGTTGCTGACTGAGCTGTTTCACGCGGCGTACTTTCCAGATCATTCGCTCGGCCGCCCGATCGAAGGCACGGAACAAACAGTGTCGACATTCGATCGTTCGATCACGGCCGACTTTCATAGGCTGAATTTCACCCCCAGCAATCTGGTGGTCGCGGCGGCCGGCAACGTCGAACACAATCGATTGGTTGATCTGGTCACGGCAGCATTCGGCGGCGAAGATAAGCGAAGCGAACATCAAGCTGCTTCGCCGGCGCCCGCAGTTGCCGCGCCAATTTTGATCGAGCGGAAGAGTGAACTGGAGCAGGCGCATCTGATCATCGCGGCGCCCTGGCCTTCGGCTAAAGACCCGGATCGCTATGCGGCGAGCATGCTGGGAACAATCATCGGCGGTGGCACATCAAGCAGATTGTGGCAATCGATTCGCGAAGAACGCGGTCTGGCATATTCAATTGGCGCGGGCGGTAACACCTTTAGTGACGTCGGCATGTTCACGATTTACGCCGGCACCTCGCCGGCGCAAATGGATCAGGTTTTCGATCTTTCTTTGCACGAATTGCGGCGAATTGTGCGCGATCCAGTGGCGGAAGATGAACTGGAATTAGCCAAGCAGCAGGCGATTTCATCTGTCCTGTTGAGCCTGGAATCTTCAAGCACGCGGGTCGGCGCCTTAGCGCGTCAGGAGATCATCCATGGCCGGCGCATCTCGCCCGACGAGATCATTACGGCTGTCCGCGACGTGACTCGCGAAGATGTGCAGCGTTTGGCGCAATCTTGTTTTCGGACTCCGGCGCTGTCCGTGGGTGCGCTGGGAAATCTGAACGGGTTTGCCGTCGATCGGTCGCGTCTGGAAATTTGAAACTGCCACAGAGGCACAAAGACACGGAGAGATTTGACAAAGTTCAGGTTCGACGTTGCAGCTGTTCCATTGGTCGTTTTCTTCTTCGATTTTTCTCTGTGTCTCTGCGACTCCGTGGCTAATTTCGTCGTACAATCCACCAAATGAAGATTTCTGTACTCGGTAGCGGTTCGACTGGCAACGCCGTTTTGCTGGTCGCTAACGGCACGCGTGTTTTAGTTGACGCAGGCATGAGCGCGCGCGAAATTGTGCGCCGCATGGCCATGCTCGGTGAAGACGCGAATTCGCTCGACGGCATTCTGGTCACGCATGAACATGGCGATCACTCCGGTGGTCTGCGCGTGTTGATAAGAGATCTCGACTGCCCGGTTTTCATTTCTGCGAAGACGCGCGACGCTTACGTTTGCGAGTCCCGACGAGTCGGGATTGCCAATGACGAGCCGAGAAAGCGCGCTGATGCGCTGCGCGATTGTACGGTCGAGATTGATTCAGGCCGCGACTTTCAAATCGGGAAGATCGATTTTCATCCTTTTACCGTGCCGCACGATGCGGTCGACAATTTTGGTTTCACGGCGACGCACGACGGTGTGAAGGTCGCGACCCTGCTCGATTTCGGTCATATCACAACCTTGATCACGGAAAGACTGCGCGGCTGCGCGGCGATTGTGATCGAATCTAATCACAGCCGTGACATGCTCAAAACGGTCGAGCATTATCCGTGGGAACTAAAACAAAGAATTCTTTCGCGGCTGGGCCATCTTTCGAACGAAGACGTGGCCGAGTGGCTGCTCGACGGCTTCGACGGGCAGGCGCCACATCTCGTGCTCGCGCATCTTTCACAACGCGCTAACAATCCTTACCTTGCGAAGATTACTGCTGAGACTGCTTTACGCGAACGCGCGCCATTGTTTCCCACGTGCACTGAAGTCACGCTCTCATTCCCGAAAGAGCCGACAGCGTGGATTGAGGTTTAGCTGTCGTGTCAGAAGCCCGATCGTAGGGGAGGGCTTAGATAATAGGGATTCAGCCGCGGATGAACGCGGATCTACGCTGAGAAGAATGAAACAGCAGTTCTCTTCGTTCTGATCCGCGTTTATCCGCGCAAAGCCGGGGCTAATTTATTCCGGCAATTCAGCGCTAAGCGACGGAGCTTGCCCTCCCTTACGGTCGGGCTTGTGACAAAATCAATCCTTCGCGCGAGACTTTCCAATTCAAAATCTCCGCGCCTGCTTCGGTTGCCAGGGCGCGTTCGAGGTCTTGCTTTCGTCCGTCAGCACAAAGAAAAGCGATGCATCCGCCGCCGCCGGCGCCACAGACTTTTGCTCCCTCAGCTCCATTCGCCAGAGCTTTCTCGACGATTGCATCCATGTGCGGCGTCGTGATGTTCGGCGCCAGCCGCTTTCGATTCGGATAAGCCGCGCGCATGATTTCTCCGACCGCGTCCCAGTCGCTCGCTAAGAGCGCGTCGCGCATTTGCTCGGCCGCGTCACGAATGCGTTCGAAAATCTCGAACACCTCGGCGTCGCCGTTGATATGACGCTTGAACATTTCCCAGTTGTTGATTCCCGAAAGACGCGGCTGGCCCGTGTAGCAAATCACAAAGCGGCGATCGATTTCTTCTTCTTCAATCGCCAGATGTTCGCGCTCGACGCCGTCAGCACGCAGGTGAATGCAGGAAGCCGAGCCGTACAGCGCCGGATAATAATCCTGAATGCCCGCGGGAACTTTGATGACCGTCGTTTCGACGTTCGCGGCAATTCCGATGAAGCTGCCTTCGTCGTATCGATCCCCTATCAATCGATTCAACGCGCCGATAAGCGCGATCGCCAGCGCGGATGATCCCGAAATGCCCGCGCCCGCCGGCGCTTCACTATGAGTGATCAAATGAAAGCCGGTCTCAGGACGAAAGAAATGGACCATCTTCGAAACCAGTTCGAGCCGCGTATCACTTGCGAGTTCGTCTATGCGATCGATTGTGGTTTCGAAGCGCACGCCGCGGTC
>Ga0066700_10001177_pt1 | contig 10640 bp, 9 predicted proteins | sample GraSoiAngelo_149_FD_66460 | JGI IMG/M metagenome (GOLD analysis project Ga0066700, IMG submission 66460) | Grasslands soil microbial communities from the Angelo Coastal Reserve, California, USA - 14_1009_09_30cm | ecosystem: Environmental > Terrestrial > Soil > Grasslands | place: USA...
TGGGACACGTTGGGACACGTTGCACTCTCAGGTTTTGTCGAGACCTCCCGCCGACTCGCCAAAATTGCCCGCGTCCGAGAGTTGATCGCGGCCCTGACGCTCTCCGGTATCTCCTGCATGTACACTTCAGCAGTCGTCTTTATGCTGGCGTGACGCAAGGCTCCTTGAGCATCCTTCATGGTCCCGTGTTTCTGAAGATCAGTGCCCAGAGTGCGCCGCATCACCTGAAATGTGACCAGCTGTCTGGGGATCTTCAACCTGTCTGCGATGGGGTAGATTCGCCATTTGAGGAAGTTCTTCGCCCGTCGCGGCACCTTCTGGCCCTTGCGTTCGTCCCGCCCGAAAGTCGGGAACATAAGCGCCTCCGGTGACGGATCGGGACAGACCTGTTTCCAAGCCTCAACCATGGGAATGATGTCGTCCGGAATTGTGACCGCATTCCGGCTGGCACCAGTCTTGACCTGGCCACGATACAGCTCCCCCTCATAAGCGGTGCTATGGATCATCAACCTGTTTCCAAGGTACGACTTCCACTGGAGACCGAATGTCTCGCTCGTCCGAGTGGCACAAAATAGGCCGATGCACATCAGGCACAAGTCGTGCGGATCCTCGATGGCGCCGATTAGGCTATTGATTTGGCCTGGCGTCATCGTGGGGCGCTCGACGGCCCTGGTGGACGGCATCTTGGTTTCCTCCCCCGGATTTTCGGAGATAACTTTCAGCTTCTGCGCCATTTTCATAACCGATCGTAGGTTTACAAAAGCATGCTTCACGATTGACTCCGAATATTTCTCCGCCAGATCGTTCAGCCGTGTCTGCAACTCGAAGAGTCCCAGCGTTCGAAGGGGAACATTCTTGAATTCTTCGACCAAGTATTTGTTGATCTCAAACTCCGTTTTGTCCCTGGTGGCGCGGCGCCATCGACCGCGTTTTATTGGCAGGTATTTCTCCTTAACAAACCAGCCGAATGTGACTGCATCATCCGCCTGGCTGACCGAGACAGCCGATCCGGCCTTGCCATTTTCTCTTCGGACGATTTCCTCGAGCTTTTCCTCCGCTTGATATTTGCGAAGTTCTGACTTAAGCCCGAGAACAACTTTGCGAGTTCTTTCAACCTCCTTCCCTTCCCGATCTACCCTGTAGACCCGGAACTGGCCATACCATTTCTTGATTCGCTTGCCCTTCTCAAAAACTCTGCCTTTCTGATAGACCATTGCCATTAGGCATTCTCCTTAATGGTCCATCGCTGGTCGCGGAGAACAGTCTTTTTCATACACCAGCGAGACGCTTTTTGGAAGGGACCGGGACACGATTCTCGATTAGGAAATCTTCGACATCAGATAAGCGGAATCGCAACAGAGGCCCCAGCTTCACGGCAGGAATTCTGGGAAACCGACGGGTCGCGTGGTCGCGAACCCACCTTTCTGATACACCAAGGCGGCTCGCAACCTCCTGAGGAGTAAGCAGACGTATCTCTGCATCTGGCGCGTGACCGTTCGGTCCGCGCGCTTCGGAGCTCGCGCGCTTGAACGGCTCCGGAAACTGAATTGCTTGAAAGGCTGGTTTGGGTTCTGCGGACTGCATCGTATTTGCTCCTCATAAACAGGTGGGACTCCGCGGGCTCAATAAGCTGTTCCCCGAGCGCCGCAGGAGAGATTCCACGCATGGTGGTTGTATTTAGATTCAAATCAGGGCATCGGTCAAACGGCAAAGAAGTAATCTGCCTAACAGGTCTTTCCTATGGGTTTTGGTTTGCGCGATCAATACGCTGGCGAGCTCTATTTCTGAGACTTGCCGTTTACGTGGAGGCCACTTATTTCATTGCTAACAGAGCCTCATTTCACTGAACGCAATAAACCAGGGAAATGTCACCAATGGCATACTGACTGGCATTTGATGCTCTGGAGGCCAACACGCTCTACCCAAGACGCTGCCCGATCTCCTGAAGCCACGCTCTGGGATCAATGCCATGCACAACACGTCCCTGGAATCCTAAGCGCTCCGCGACATTGTCGCGATTACGACGAATATCGGTCTTTGTGGTTTTTGTATATCGGGCGAGAAAATTATCCATGTCTCTGGCCTTGGCAAAGACGTATGTGGCATGACCCAATTGTGGTGTCTCGACCACCACCGCTTTCTCGACTTCGAAAATATATTCCTCGCGGAAAAGATAGATCCGTCGAGCGCGGCGCGAGAGCTCGCGGTAGAAAAACGGATCGTAGTCCGGAAGCCAACTGATCTGGGCAATGTCGAAATCGCCGGGGATGCCAAGTTCTGAACATATTCGCTCCAGCTCTTTTCGCTCGATCGCTTTGTGCTCCAGGCATAGCCGGATCTGGTCCAAAGCACGAGAGTACTGGCCAAATCGGCTGTACATATCTCGTGCGCTCCCGACGTCTTGCTGAAAATCCGCGGGGAGCTTGACCGAAAGCCGACTCGGCAGTCCAGTCTCCCAATCGACACGTTCCCAGTCGCTGCCGCGCTTTTTGTGCTTCCAACTCCGAACAAAAACGCCATCCACCTCCAGCTTGCTGCTTAGCAGATGCTTCCAGCGGTTCCAGCTTGGGTCCCACGCAACATGCAAAAGGACAGGATCAAGCCAAAATTCCAGATGGCGGCGCACATCGCGACACACTGCTCTATCGCGGTAGAAATAACAACTGCGTAGAGGCAGGTGAAAGCGCCGCCGGCGTTGCTCTGGCAAGAAAGCCAGAATTCGTCGGGCGAAGAATGTCTCGCCATCCCGGGAGCGTTCGCCGGTGACGAGAAGCGACCCAAATCCACCGTAGGGAAACGTCGCAGGAACCTCTGGATCGATTAGCAGAGCGTCATAGTGGGCACGCAGCTCCGGGTGACCCAGAATATTGAATGCACGCTCCAACTTCACTTGTTCGCTACGCGCGGCTCCGATCATCTTCAGTTCCAGATTGCGCAATTTGAATGCAACCCGAATTTCCGCGGGAGAGGCACTAGGCTCAATATGCAAGGTTTCGTATAGAGTGGCGCGCACAGGTTCTCTTCCCGTAGTCGCAATGCGATAAAAATAGTCGCGAAGCTGCTCACAAGCCAGGAAAACGCTGGAGATGCCAAGATTGCCAGCCCGAATTTGGGCGGAGACAAAGCCCTGCTCACGTTTGTCTAATTTTGGTTTGCTGGCATATCCGACGGGCGCGAGATAAAGGCAAGTTCTTGTCCTCGTGGAGGACGCCTTTGTGACATAGATTTCCGGTCCAAGCGCATCATCCGCAGGGACTGGGAAAGCAATTTCGTCCCCGGTTGCGATGTGGTTGGCCAGCAACAGAGGCACGAGCACTCTGGCACGATTTGCGAACGTGCAGCGAAGGGCAGCTTGCTCTCGGGAGATGCTGACGACGCGTTCACCGCAAACCTGAAAAGACCGAATAGCGGGAGTGGAGACCATAACAGGCGCGGGCATTATAGGGCGGCTGCTGGAAGTCGAAAAGCGTTCACGTAACTTTCATAACGCTTTAACCTGGACCGCGGTTCGAGCAGCATCAAACGTTCACAGAGCAGAAAACCCGGTGACAGAGGGATTTCCCGATTTTTGGAACAAAGCGAAAAATAAATTGAGGTTTTGCCTTCCACTGGTACTCTGCCTTATTGAAGGGTGCTTTAGGCCGCAGGGGAGGCGGCCACCTGTTTCCGACTGGGTTGGGGAATGTGTATCGGCCCTCGTGAATTAGTATGCCCGGTCAGGCAGGTGAGAATGGCGCAGCACGTGTCAGCCCGATGGATCAGCGTGGGCGGCCCATCAGCCCTCCTGTTCTCCGTGCGGCTGAAGAAGTTAGTCGTCGCGCAATTCAGCATGCCGAAAGGCTGCTAGTCGATCCCGCGGTCGCAGCCAATTTGCTTGAAGAGGCGGCGGCAACGGTGTCCCGGGCCCTTACCGCGAAGAACGCCGATGAAGGTTCCGTACGAAATCTCGAGTCATATCTGTTTCGCGCCTTCCTCCGACGCTTAAATAGGGCCAAGAAGCGGCAATCGCTCCTAGCAGAAGTTGAACTCCAGGCTTTTCTTTCGCGCATCTCGTGGGACCCGAGGAGAGCCCTCGAAATGAAGATCTTCATAGACGAATTGCTAACGCAGTGTGACCCTGTAATGCGCGACTTCCTCTGTAGACGGTTCGGGGGGTATTCGTGGAAGGAGGTTGGCAGGGTGTATCGAATATCGAGCCATGCCGCGGAGTCTAGGTTCAGCCAAGCGCTTCGGAAGGTCAGGAAAAAGCTTGGCCTGAAATAGGCCGGCAATGGTCGGTGACAGTTTTTAGGATGGCAACCGGCACTAAAACACGTCGGGTCTTCGAGAGAGAACAGGATCTCCTTGATTTCGCACGTTCCTATCTTTCTGAGGCTTTTCCGAATCCCGAGCGCAAGGGCTGCCCACCAGATGAAATGCTCAGGCTTTTGGCGATCCGACCTACGCAGGGCGATATCTCCATAACTGATCACCTGACGTGCTGTTCGCCATGTTTCAACGCGTATATGGCTCATTTCGCACATGCAAGAGCCGAACTGGTTGAGTCGAGGAAGATTCGTCGAGCCACGTGGATCAGGCGTTCTCTCGTTACTGCTGGCTTTGTCGTCATGTTGATGATCGCGGCTTATGTATTCTTCAACAGACGGCACAACGAGTCCCCTGTCGCGCCCCCCACACCGGAGCCGGTTGCCAAACCTGCCACTCCCGCTCAAGCCCCGACAACTGCGATGTACGTTCCGGTGCTAGTCGATTTGAGTGACGCCTCTCCGGTACGCGGGCTCGACCAGAGTGAAGCAAGTCCTTCGCCGCAAGTGATTCCTTCAAGTCCGCTCATAGATTTGAGTTTGAAATTGCCACTTGGCAGCGAGGAACGGGGGTACTCGATACGGCTGAGGTCAAAGCGAAATGCAGTCTGGTCGGGATCAGCACAAGCACATCTTGAGAATCGTCGAATGCTTTTGCACATGCACGCCGACCTCAGTCATGTTCCCGCCGGAAAGTACGATCTCGTGGTTGTGTCGAAGGGGTTTCGTCTCACCGCACCCGTCCTGGTGAAGACCAGTTCGTCTGGGAGGATTCAATAAGGTCATGAAACGCAGTCGAGTTACATGTTGCGTAATGATTCTTGGGATTCTCTGCGTAACTGCCGCTGCGCAGGAGGCAAAGTCGACGCACGAACCTGATCCCTTGTTGAAGGACGCGGGTCCGCAGGCAAATGATGAAGCCAGAACCCTACTACAGCGAGCACTCCACCTCGCTGATTTGTACAACTGGCAGGCTTCTCGCCCCTACTTCAGCAGGGCTCAACAATTATTCGAGGCAACTGGCGACAAAAGGAACACGTTATACGCGCACCTTGGAGCGATCAGAGCCGGAGCAGATCCAGCGCCAATAACGGAGCAGTCGTACGGGCTTGCGCAAGAACTTGCCACGAATCCGATGTTGCAATCCGACAAAGAACTCCGCATGTTCTGCCTCATTGTAAAAGGGGATTTTGACGGAGAAATCGATGTGCCAGCAATGCGGCGCGATTGGTCGGAAGTGGCCGCCCTAGCGAGAGAACTGGGGAATTCGAAGTGGCAGTATCGCGCACAAGGGCAGCTAGGTTTTGCAGATTTTTATGACGGTGATCTTGCAGCTGCTCAGCGAAGTGTCGGAGCGGCGCTAATCGCAGCATTGAACGCCCATGACGTCGGTGCTCAGATCTTCTATCTATCAGCGACAGCAAATGGTCTCGAAAGCCAGCAGATGAACGATCAGGCGATCATATACGCTGAGCGAGCTATCGCCATTGCGGAGGCGAATCCTGACGCAGGCTACCCACTCGTCGCGCAGCGCGCGAGATTACTCGCAATGGTTCAAGCGGGACGAATTGATGGAGCGCAAACCGAGTTGAACAGCTTGCTGGCCCGCGCTGAAGCCGAGAACGATCGTTACCAACTTGCTGACCTTGACTCGACCGCATCACAAATCGCACGGGCCAAGAATGACCTGCCCAAGGCCATCGCCTATCTCAACGAAGCACTCCGACAGGAGGAGGCTGGATACGGAAGCGCAACTCCCCAGCTCCAGAGTGACCTCTCGGAACTGTATCGGCTGAGCAGGAACCTTTCAAAAGCGGAAGAGCTTGCTCGCAAAGCTGCCGAATCGGCTCAAGCCGGGGGATACATCGCTCGCATTCCTGCAGCACTCCATAGATTGGCCCAAGTACAGATTAGCCAGCACAAGTACGCGGAAGCCGACCGTACATATGACCGCGCGGCCATGATTCAGGACATGATGATCGGAAACACCGACAGCACCCTCGGAAAAACCGCTCTCATTAAGGCAGCGAGCGACTTGTACGCAAAGCACTTTGCCTTAGTCGCAGAGCACATCGGCGATACCGAAAAGGCGTTCGCAATCATCGAGCAAGTTCGTGGGCGCGTGATGACAGATCTCCTGATGGCTGGAGTCAACACCTCGCCCGAATCTCTTGAAACTGAAAAGAAAATCGCGCATTTGCGTCTTAAGCTGATGGCCGCGCGCTCGGACCACGACATTCGAGAGCTCCGCGACGAAATCTTCTTGGCCGAGCAATTCAGGTCGATCACTCCCGAAATCAGCATTCTGAAGTCAAACGTGCACCGGGCCATCACATTAAAAAAACTCCAGGCGAGTCTCTCTCCGTTAGAGGCTGTCCTCGAATATGTAATTGATCACCCCACGTCGTATTGTGTCGTTATCAGTCGTGAAAACGTGCGTATCGTGAAATTGTCTGGAAAGCAGGTAATTTCAGCTCTTGTGACTGCCTACTTGCGCGAAGTAAAGGCTAAGCACGCTGCTCATGATGAGGCTCGTCGTCTGTATGACGTCCTGCTGGATCCAATCGCCGAAATGCAGGGCAAAGAACAGCTCGTGATCGTACGCGATGGACCACTTCACCTTGTTCCTTTCGATGCACTGCTAGACCGCCAGGGCCATTACATTGTTGAATCACGGACGATCGTTTACTTGCCCTCCGCAGCCAGTTTTGCCTTGCTGCGTAGGGCAGCGCAGCCCAAGGAGTCCGCACGGACAATCCTGGCCGTTGGGGGCATTCCATACGACCACAGTAATTTGACACAATCCGCTGTGACTCGTGGTTATAGCGAAACAGCACTCTTAAACCTCCCCGGCTCACGGGAGGAAGCGCTTGCCTCCGCGGCCACGTTCCCGATACGGTCCAGGACGTTGCTCCTCGGCGAGGACGCCACTGAAACCGCCTTTAAGAAAGCGACCGATCACCGAGTCATTCACCTCGCGGTGCACGCAATCGCGAACGAGACACGACCGGAGCGCGCCGCTCTTGTACTGCTCAGTGATCCAGCGCACGACGAGGATGGATTCTTGCAGGCTTCTGAAATAGTGCAGCTCCCACTGAATGCCGACCTGGTCGTCCTTTCGGCCTGCGACACTGCAGTCGGACCACTAGAGGGGCAAGAGGGGATTTCGACACTTTCCCGCGCTTTCCTCCTGGCAGGGACTCGCACTGTCGTATCAACCCTGTGGTCGGTAGAAGACGAAACAACGTTGTACTTGATGAAGAGGTTCTATAGCGAACTTAATCGGAAACAGCGAGTTCCAGACGCGTTGGCAGCCGCCAAGCGGAATATGCTGAAGACCTTTGGCGCCAAAGCGGTTCCGTACTACTGGGCAGGATTTACTGTCGAGGGAGTAGCCGAACCTCCAATTAAACACTGAAGTCCAATGCCTCAACCTCCAGCTCGCCTCAAAGTCATTTCTCGCATCAAGGCTATTGTGCTCAAGCACCACTTCAACATCGGCAATATCGTCTACGCGGATTGGTCTAGAGCAGTTGATGCGCAAATTCCCACCCTGCTAACGACAGATGACAACACTTTCGAGGAAGCCATCCGCAATCTTCTATCCCAGCTTAAGTCCAGCCATACCAATTTCTACCGCTCCGGTACGAATGCAACGATGCCACAACATGTCATTGGCGCTACACTGCGTTCAGTGTCCAGCGGAGGTCCTGCACGGTGGATGTTCTTGGACGTATTCGACGATAGTCCTGCCGCGCGCGCGGGCATCAGGCCCGGTCACTTCCTGCTAATGGTAGACAGGACACCAGCGGCGCCCCCAACTTTTCCGGTATTCCGCTTCGGCCAAGAACACCATGTGACTGCAGAGCTCCCGGACCATAAGGAGGCGAGTAAGATCACGGTGAACGTTCCAAGGAGAAAAGCAAAAGGCCGCCGACCGCCGCTGGTAGAGCCAAAGAGCATCAGTTACCGCAACCTGCGACGCATAGGAGTACTGAAGATTCCATTCTTTTCGGGGGCGTTTGGAATTCGCTTCTCGAGACTCCTCGATGCTGCGGTTCAGTCACTCAAAGCACAAGGTTGTGACCGTCTCATCATCGATTTACGGGGATGTCTTGGCGGAAGTCTTGGCTTTGCCCGTCTTGCGAGCTATCTGTGTCCTGACCGAATTCCCATCGGCTACGATGTCACCCGAAAACGCCTGCAACGAGGGTACAACGTCGCGGAATTCCCGCGAGTTCCGATGCCTAGCACTAGGCTCGGACTCCTGTTTTGTCTCGCGCGCTTCTCGGTCCAAGACAAATCTTTGGTACTACTCACACAAGGTCTAGGCAAACAGCCCTTCCACGGCCGTGTGGTGGTGCTGGTGAATGAGTGGACCAACAGCGCCGGGGAAATGGCGGCTCAGTTCGCGAAGGACACCAGACTTGCAACTGTAGTAGGTAAACAGACCAAAGGCAATGTCCTTGGGTCAACGATGTTCAATGTTGGAAACGGTTATCAAGTTTATTTGCCGATATTTGGGTGGTATAGTCCCGGCGGAAACTACACAGAAGGTTCAGGTGTGCGACCGGACATAGACATCGACATTGATCCAGACAGCCTCGCTTACGGAGACGATGCTCAGTTCGGTAAGGCGCTAGAATTGCTCCAATAATCCCTCGCCGCAGCGAGGTTTCTACCGATACACGCCTTCGATCCGCCGCATAATCCGCTCCGCCCATTGGACTGCGCTGGCGATCAACGATTCTGTCCTGGGGCTTGGTCGAGATTCGTGCAGGTCTTCCGGGTTTTTCAAGTGGCGAGCGACCAAGATTCCAGCCACAATTGCCAAGACGCGTTTACGACCTTCCTCCACGGAGCGATCCTAGCATATTCGCCCTTTCTTCGCTAGAGATTTTCCAAATTTTCCGACACGTGGATTGAGGTTTTCTGCTTTTTCAGCCTCTTTCCTTATGTAAGACCAATCGCTTTTCCTGCGCTCAAGGTACTTGGCGCATGACCACGATCGCGTGGACCGGTGCCGCCGACGGACGATCCACTCCAGCCCGCAGTGAGGTTGTTGCCATGCCCGCGAGTCCGGCAGGAAGGAACACCCAGGAAAAAATTAACCCACGATTCCTGCCTGTTATTGATCGTGTCCTCAACACGGGATTGAAACTCGGCCCGGCGGGAAAGCACGAAGCAATCAATAAGGTCTTGCAGTTAGTCCCCGAGTGGAAGCGAGGCGACTGCTGGCGACGCATTCGACAGCTACGAAGAAGTACGGCTATTGCCGGACTCCCATCGTGCTCTCCGGAAAAGGTGCTGCAGGATTCGGAGCATCCGCTGCAGGCTTCCCGCCCACGTTCTCGTCCCTGGACTGCCGAAGACGACGACCGCTTATTGAATTGGGCGGGATATGAGCCCGTAGGCAAAATCGCACAGCGACTTGGCAGGTCTGCTCGCGCGGTGCGCTTCCGCCTTGGCGCGCTGGGCATGAGCGCGAAAGTTAGCGACGGCTGGTCTCAGCGAGAGCTCCGAAAGTTGTTGCGCGTGAGTCCTGCCAGGCTGCGGTATCTGATCGGAACGGGGATGTTGAGGGTACGCGATCCACGCATCACGACGAACTCATTGTTGGTACTGTGCAGCAGAAATGGTCTTTCGCTCGATCATTCCGCATTGGTGAGAATCACGGCAATGCTATCGAAGGTTGATGCATACCCGTGGGAACGCGCTGCCGACTTGCTGGGACTTGCTGTTGAACAGCTCCAGGCGTTTATTTGCCAAGGCAAACTGAAGGTGCTAGATCCGTTTGTCACGGACAGATCGTTCGAAGAGTTCTGCAGAAAGCATGGAGACCAGATCAATACGGCACTCATCGATCCTGTTACAGCGAAGTGGCTCGTGAGCGAATACGGTGTTACACAAGGCAGCAATGGCCGGCCGGTTTCTCGCGCACAGAAGCATGCTCTGGTGGTCAGGACATGCAGATGTGGAAGGAAAATCGCTGGAAATATCTTTTTCAAACATGTGAAACATTGTGCGGTTGTAAAGGAACAACCGATGGGCAAAGCCGGCTGAACCAAAAAGCAACGCGCTATAAGTGCCGCTAGCTTACATTCGTCTCGACGTACGAACCCGCAGCTCTCCGCCATTCTTCAAACGAAGGGTAAGGGCTCGGAAACCGGGATTCACACAGCTCGTCGCAGTGATCCGCATATTCCATCGTGCGGATTGCTCGTGGATGGTTTCGGACTTGAATCAGAACGGCATCAAACCAACCGCTTTTCTGCGCATCCTCAAAGAAATGATCGGCAATCCAAGTCATGAGCTGATCCCAGGACCGTGATCTGC
>Ga0066700_10001179_pt1 | contig 10632 bp, 6 predicted proteins | sample GraSoiAngelo_149_FD_66460 | JGI IMG/M metagenome (GOLD analysis project Ga0066700, IMG submission 66460) | Grasslands soil microbial communities from the Angelo Coastal Reserve, California, USA - 14_1009_09_30cm | ecosystem: Environmental > Terrestrial > Soil > Grasslands | place: USA...
TGGGCCCTTCGCTGGGGTCGGATTCGATCCGGGAAGGGCTCAAGGCCGGACTGGTCGGCAGCGCGCTGGTCGTGTTCTTCATGGCGATCTACTACCAGCTTTCGGGGCTCATCGCGATCGTGGCGCTGGCGCTGAACGTCTTCTACGTGGCCGCGTGCCTGGCAGGCTTCGGCGCCACGCTCACGCTGCCCGGCATCGCCGGCCTGGTGCTGACGGTCGGCATGGCGGTCGACACCAACGTGCTCATCTTCGAGCGCGTGCGCGAAGAGCTGCGCAACAACAAGAGCGTGCGCCAGTCGGTCGAGCTCGGCTACAACCGCGCGTTCCGCACCATTCTGGATGCGCACCTGACGACGTTGATCAGCGCCCTCTTTCTGTTCCAGTTCGGCACGGGGCCGATCAAGGGCTTCGCGGTCACGCTCAGCATCGGCCTGATCGCCAACATGTTCACCGCGGTATTGTTCACTCGGATGATCTTCGACGCCATGCTCGGCCGGGGCAAGGTCGAGAAGCTCAGCATCTAGCCCAAAGGCCACCATGATCCAGATCCTGCACGGCACCAACATCCCGTTCATGAGGTACCGTCGCTTCGCCTACATGATCTCGGGCGCGGTGGTGCTGGCGACGGCGGTCTGGCTGGCGCTCCACCATGGCCCGCGGCAGGGGGTGGACTTCTCGGGGGGCACGCTGCTCCAGATCCGGAGCAGCCGCGTGCTACCCGCGGACCAGCTCCGGGCGGCGCTCGACTCCGGTGGCCTGCGTGGCGCCGAGCTCCAGCAGCTGACCGGCCAAGGGGCGGAATACATGGTGCGCTTGCAGGCCGGTGAGGGCGACCTGTTCGGCGCCGTCCAGCGCGCGGTTCGGACCCGGTTTCCGGACGTCCAGCTCGAGCTGCGCCGCACCGAGACCGTTGGCCCCAAGGTCGGCAAGGAGCTGGGCCAGAAGGCCATCTGGGCCATCCTCGGCAGCCTCGCCGGAATTCTCCTTTACGTCGGCATCCGGTATGAGTTCAAATTCGCCTTCGGCGCCGTGGTGGCCCTGTTCCACGACGTCTTCGTGACCCTCGGCGTACTGTGCTTCCTCAACCGTGAGGTCTCCCTCACGGTGGTGGCCGCGCTGCTCACCATCGCCGGCTATTCCATCAACGACACGATCGTGGTCTTCGACCGCATCCGCGAGCGCGCCAAGGCCCTGCGGAAGGAGAAGCACTCGCGCGTGATGGACATCGCCGTCAACGAAACGCTGTCACGGACGATCATCACCGCGTTCACCGTCTTCCTCACCGCCCTGTCGCTGTTGATCTGGGGCGGCGAGGTGCTGCGAGATTTCTCGCTGGCGATGGTAGTGGGCGTCGTGTTCGGCACCTTCTCGTCGGTGTTCGTCGCGAGCGCCCTGGCGTTGGACATCTGGATCCGCCTGGATCGTCGCAAGGGCATCCAGGCCGAATAGGCTCGGGGAGACATCGGACATGCTCCGTCCTACCGAGCGCTCGCTCGTCCTCCTCGGTCGTCTGGGAGCGTGGATGGCGGCAGCGCTCCTGCTGGCGTCGTGCGGTCAGAAGCCGAAAATCAACGAGCCCTTTCCGGGCGTGATCGGCACTGCGTCCTCGTCGCAGCTCGTGGTCTATCCCGACGTGCCCCTGACGACCTACATCTTCGCGGACACGATCGTGAGGGACTCCAGCGGTCAAACGCTGACCCGGCCGGTCTGCTCCGAGGACGACAGCCTGATCGGCATGTTCGTCGAGCGCAACGCGACCTCGACCACCGTGCACGGCTACATCTTCGACTACACGGCGGCGGACGCGTACCAGGCGTTTCGCGAGGAAGGCGCCGGCTACCGGCTGCTCAAGGACTATCCGCTGCAGCCAGTCAAGCGCTATCCGTTCGGAAACGCGGATGTCTTCACCTTCGAGGATCCGCGAGCGGTGCCCTCCGCCTTCCAGAACTACCTCGCCCGCGGCGTCGTCAATGGGGTCGTGACGCCGAGCGCGCCGCTCACCAATCTGGGACGCGTCACGGTGACGCCCACGGCCAGCATCCTCTACACGGGACGGACCAACATCTGCGGCGACGTGCCCGGCGCGAACGAGGCTCCTCCCGACTCGTTGCTGCCGATGTCGTGGACGGCGGTGCCGGGTGCTGCGGGCTATTGGGTTCAGGTCTATCAGTTCGGCACCGGCGCCGACGTGTTCGGCAGCCGCTTTCCCGGACCGGCCTTCGTCGGCCGCAGCATCGACTTCTTCCTCGCCTACTTTCCCGCCACGGTGACGAGCTACAAGATCGGCGATCCGCTGCCGGCAGACAGCCGCCTGCTGACCCGGCGCACGCTGCTCAATGGGACCGACTACGCCGTGCGCATCACGGCGGTGAACGACCTGGGGCAGCTGATCGCCTATCCGAGCGAGGCCAGCCGCGACTTCTTGTTGATCCGGGACCCGAAGGCGGAGACCCACTACGCGCTGCGGACGCTGGGCGCCTTCGTGGTCCACACGGGCGCGCCCGCGACCTGCCCGGCGAGTCCGCCTTGCGGGCAAGCCCTCGGGACCAAGCTGCCGAACGTCAAGGTCTACCCGCCCAACGGCCTCCCCGCGGCGCTGCGTTGAGCTGGTCGAGCGGCGTTGCGAGCAGGTCCGCGCGCCGCCTCGTCCTGGGTGTGACAGTCGTCGCCGCTCTTTTGACGACCGCTCGGGCGGACGAGACTCCTGCCGGCTCCCGGGCGTTCGGGATCGCGCGGCTCAAGTATGGCGGCGGCGGGGACTGGTACGAGGACCGCACCTCCATGACCAACCTGCTCAAGGCCGTGCGCGAGCGGCTGAGAATCCCGGTGGTGGGCGACCACGAGGCCACGGTGGAGCCGGGAGCGGCGGCGATCTTCCAGTACCCGTTCGTATTCGCCTGTGGTCATGGAAATATCAAATTCACGCCGGCCGAAGTGACGAACCTGGCTCGCTACCTGACGGCCGGCGGCTTCCTCTGGGTGGACGACGACTTCGGAATCGATGTCTCGCTGCGCCGCGAGATGAAGCGCGTCTTTCCCGACGCGGTCTTCGTGGAGCTTCCGTTCACGCACGCGCTCTTTGCAGAACCTTATTCTTTTCCTCACGGGCTGCCGAAGATCCACGAGCACGACGGCGGACCGGCGAAAGCTTTCGGCATTCTTCGGGACGGCCGCTTGGTGGTGCTCTATACTTATGACACGGATCTGGGGGACGGCCTCGAGGACGAGGAAGTCCATCACGATCCTCCCGAGAAGCGCGAAGCGGCGCTCCGCATGGGCCTCAACATCGTGCACTATGCGCTTACGCACTGAGCTTTCGGCTCTCGGGTCCCAAGGGACGAGAATCGTATGCATCGCGCGTCTGAATCCAAGCTCGGCCACCCGCTCGAAGGGCATCACCGCCGCCACCGCCGCGCGCTGCTGATCCGTCACGCCCTGCGCGGCGCCTCGTGGTCGGCGCTCGCGATCACCGGGGCTGTGGCGCTGGGGCTCGTCTTCGTCTCCGGAATCGGCGGCGCGTGGCTTCGACTGGCGGCGCTGACCGCCGCGGTGACGCTCGCGGCCCTCGTCTCGGCTCGCGCCTTCCTGGCCGAATCGCTGTCGCTGGATGGATTTCTCGAGCGCGTGGAAGCGCGCTTCCCCGCGCTGCGCTCCTGGATTCGCAACGCGGTCGACTTCGAGCGCACGCCGCTCGAGCACGTGTCCGGCGATCTGGCGGGCGCGCTGCGCGACGAAGCCTCGCGCCGTCTGGCGGGCGAGCCCCTCGACAGCCTCACGCCGAAGGTGGCGCCTCGCGGCTCGTTGTGGCGGATCGGCGCCGCCACCCTGCTGGTGATCCTGGCGGCGCTGCTCTGGCCCGCGGCGACCCAGCGCTCGTGGGCAACGCTGTGGAACCCGACCTCGGCAGCGCCTCCGGTCACGCTCGTCGTGGAGCCCGGCTCCGTGACGGTCACCCCCGGCGCCACCCTGGCGGTGCGGGCCCGCGTCTCGGGCACGGATCGCGCGCCGCGGCTCGATCGCGACGAGCCTGGCGCGCGCGCCAGCGCGGCGGCCCCGGAAGGACGCGACGAGCATGGCGACCGGGTGTGGCGCTTCGATCTGGCGCAGCTCACCCGCACGCAGGACTACTGGGTGCAGGTCGCGGGCGCCAGGAGCCCGCGGTATCGAATCTCGCTCTCGGGCACGATGGCGCCGGTGAGCTTCGAGATGGAAGTCCGGCCGCCCGCCTATGCCCGCATGCCGGTCCAGCGCGGCACCTCGGCGCGCGGCGACGTGATGGCGCTGCGCGGCTCGAGCGCCTCCCTGGTGGTGACCTTCGATCGCGACCTCGAGCGCCTGACGGCCCGCATGCCCGATGGGCGCCAGAGCGCCTGGACGGCGATCACCCCGCGGCGCTGGCGCGGCTCCGTCCCGGTGATGCAGGACGGCGCCTACGATCTGATCGCGTCTGCTCGGCCCGAGCGCCGCGCGGCGGCGGAGACCCAGGGCACGTTCCGCTATCGCATCTCCGCCCTGCCGGACGCGCCGCCGGTGCTGATGGTCCAGGTGCCCCAGGGCGACGTGGATCTTCCCGCCGGCCAGCAGATCCCGCTCGACGTGCTGGCGCAGGACGACCTCGGCCTCACCGAGCTCCAGCTCGAGGTCCGCAAGGATCCCGCGCAGGCTTGGACGGCGCGCGGGCTCACGCGCTTCGACCACGAGCCGCGCGAGGCTCGCGTGGAATCCCGCTGGGATGCCTCCGCGCTGGGCTTGCTGCCGGGCCAGAGCGCCTCGTTTCGCTTCGTGCTGCTCGACGACAACGCCATCGGCGGCCGCGGCCGGGCGGTGAGCCAGACCTTCGAGCTGCGCTTCCCGTCCCTCGCCGAGATGTACGACCAGGTCGACGAGGCGCAGGGCGGGACCCAGAAGTCGCTCGAGAAGGCGGCCGATCAGGCGCGCGATCTGCAGAAGTCGCTCGAGAAGATGGCCCGCGAGCAGCCGCGCGCCGAGCAAGCGCCCTCGACCTCCTTCGAGCGCAGCGAGGAGATGCGCAGCGCGATGGAGCGGCAGCAGGAGATCGGGAAGAAGATCGACCAGGCGGCGGAGCAGCTCCAGCAGAGCCTCGAGCAGGCGGCGGAGCGGCAGGCGTTCGACCAGGACCTGACGCAGAAGCTCAAGCAGATCGCGGACCTGATGCAGCAGATCCAGTCGCCCGATTTCAAAGAGGCGATCAAGAAGATGCAGCAGGCCCTGGAGAAGATGGACAAGCAGCAGCTCGATCGCACGATCCCGGACTGGAAGGCGAACAACGAGCAGATGATCAAGAGCCTCGAGCGCACGCTCGAGCTGCTGAAGAAGCTGCGGGAGGAGGAGAAGCTCCAGGCCCTGGGCGAGCGCGCCGAGGAGCTCAAGGCTCAGCAGGACGCCCTCAACCAGGAGCACGCGCAGCGCGCGGAGCAGAAGCAATCTCCCAAGTCCGACCTCTCCGATCGGCAGCAGAGCGCGGCGAAGGAGAGCGACAAGCTGGCCCAGGAGCCCAAGGACGCGGCGCAGCGGCAGGATCAGGGCCAGCAGAAGGAGCAGATCCAGAAGGCCGCCGAGGAGCTGAGCCAGGATGCCGCGCCGGCGCAGCGCGAGGCCGCCCAGAAGTCCGAGTCCGGCTCCGATCAGGACTCGCAGCAGGCGGCGGCGCAGGGCAAGTCGGCCAGCGACGCGCTCTCGAGCGCGGCGCAGAAGCTCAAGTCCGCGGCGTCCCAGTCACAGCAGGAGCAGCAGCAGGTCGATCTCGCCGCGGTGCGCCGCGCGGCGCAGGACCTGCTCTCCCTCCAGCGCGCCGGCGAAGGCAATCTGTCGTCGAGCCTGCCGCAAGGCGAGAAGGCCAATCGCCAGACCGACCTGTCGGAAGGCGCCTCGCGCGTGGCCGATTCGCTGTATCAGCTCTCGCGCGAGAGCCCCTTCATCTCGCAGAAGCTCGGAAACTCCCTCGGGCACGCCATCAACGGGCTCATGAGCTCGGGCAAGGACATGTCGTCGGGCAACCGCGCGCGCGGCGAGGAATCGGCTCGCTCCGCCCTGCAGTCGCTCAACGAGGCCGTGCTCGAGCTGCGCGCGACCGAGAGCTCGATGTGCGACAAGCCGGGCTCGGGCAAGGGCAAGCGCAGCAGCATGGCGAGCGCCCAGGGCATCGGGCAGCTCGGCCAGCGGCAGTCTCAGCTCAACCAGGAGACCAGCCGCATCACACAGCGCCTGACGGAGCAGATGCGTCTCTCTGCGGGCGATCGCAATCAGATGAAGCGTCTCGCCGAGGAGCAGGCCCGCATCCGCGCCGAGCTCGAGGAGATCCAGAAGAACGAGCAAGCCAAGCAGTCGCTGCTCGGACGGCTCGATCAGACGCAGAAGGAGATGAAGGACGTCGAGGAGGTCCTCAAGAACGGATCCGCCGACGACCAGCTCCAGGACAAGCAGACGCGGATCCTGTCGCGGCTGCTCGATGCCCAGCGCTCGGTCAATCGCCGTGACTACGATCCCGAGCGCGAATCCCGGCCGGGGGAGGACGCCATGCGAGCCGGTCCCGCCGAGCTGCCGGCCGACCTGCTCCGGCAGAGCGACCGTTTCCGCCAGGACCTGCTCAAGTCCGAGCTGGACCGCTATCCCGCGCAGTATCGCGCGTTCGTCGAGGCCTACCTCCGACAGCTGAACGGGAGCCGCCGCTGATGCTCCCGCGCCTGCGCCCGGGGCTTCGCCTCGAGGCCCCGTCGCGCGGGCGTGTCGCGCGACGCCTGGCGATCGCCTCGCTCGCCGCCCTGCTGCTGGCGGCGGGGGCGCACGCCCAGCCAGGGTCGCGGCGCTTCTTCGAAGCTCGCGTTCCGGTGGCGGTGCCGCGCTTCGGTCGCGGGCCCGTGACGCCGCTGTCGCCCGAGACGCAGCAGCGGCTCGAACGGGCGCGCTTGCTCCGCGCGAGCGGCAAGGCCGAGGCGGCGCGCGACACGCTCCAGAGACTTCTCGCCGCGCAGCCGCACCATCCCATGCTGCTCCTCGAGCTGGCCACCACGGAAGAGGAGCGCCGGCAGTGGCGCGCCGTCGAATCGCTGGCGCGCACGGAGCGGGGGCTCGCCAAGGACTCGCTCCTGCTGGCCCAGGACCTCACGCTTGCGCTCGAGCGGTTGAACCGTCCCAAGGACGCGGCGGCCATCGTGCTCGAGGCCTGGGTGGCCGAGCCGATGGACGGCAACTGGGCGAGCAGCTGGCTCGATTCCCTCGCCCGGCTCGAGCCCAAGGCGGTGCGCGAGCAGATGCTCAAGGTCGCGCTCTCGCTTCCGCAGCGTGACGACCTCGCGCGCGGCGCGGCGTTCCTGGCGTGGCGCGCGGGGGATCCCGCGGGCGCCCTGCGACTGCTCGCCGGGCACGAGCGAGAAGGCGAGACACCGGCGCGCTGGGCGTTCGCCGAGGAGATGCTGCAGCACGGCGCGGGCCCCGATTCGGCAGCGGCCGTGGACGCGCTGCTGGATCTGGCGGCCGATCGCGGGCGCGCGGAAGCGTATCGGTTGCCGGCCGCGCGGCGCGCGTGGGGTGTCGCCACGCATCTCGGAACTCCCGCGAGCGCGGCCGAGCGGCTGAGTCGCGCGCTCAAGGACGTGCCGGCCGATCGGTGGGGCGCCGAGCTGACGGTGCCCGTGATGCGGGCGCTCCGCGAAGGCGGCATGACCGCCTCCACCCGGCCGCTCCTGAAGGCGCTGGGCGAGCAGGGCCGGGCGATTCCCGAGATCGCGCTGGAGCATGCGCTGGGCATGCTGCGCGAAGGCCCGCCCGAGCGCGCGCTGTCCGAGCTCCAGGCGCTTGCGGACACCCTGCCCGAGGCTCGCTTCCGCTACGCCGAGGCGCTGTTCTTCGCCGGCATGCCGGAATCGGCGGCGGCGACCTACAACCAGGTCGCCGCGAATCCGGCGGATGCGCACGCGGGAGCTTCGCTCGAGCGCATGTACCTGATCGAGGACGGCAAGCCACGCGAGGCGCTCGCTGCCTTCGGCCGGCTGGCGTGGGAAGAGTGGCGTGGCGAGTCCAAGAAAGCGCTCGCGCTCGCCGATTCGTTGCAGCGCTCGGTCCCGCACGGTCCGCTGTGGGCCCAGGCTTCGATGGTGCTGGCGCGTCTCCTCGAGGCGAGCGGCGACGGCAAGGCGTCGCTGACCCCGCTGCTCGCGGTGGCGGAGCAGCTGCCGGACGATCGGCTGGCGCCGCTGGCGCGCCAGCGCGCCGGAGACGTGTACCGGCTCTGGTACAAGGACGACGCCAAGGCGCTGGCCCAATACGAAGAGTGCCTGGCTCGCTATCCCAAGGCCTGGAATACCCCCGAGGTGAGGCGTTGGGTCGAAATCCTGCGCCGCGACCGCCGGTTCTGAATCGAAACCATGGTGCGTAGGTCCTTCCTTCCTGCCGGGGTTCGCGCCCCTCTCCTCTCCGTCCTGCTCGCGGCGTGCATGGCAGGGCTGGCCCCCGCCGCGGCGCTCGCCAAGCTCTTGATCCCGATGGACGACCACCAGACGGATCACTTGAAGGCGTACGGGCTTACCTACTGGGTCCTGGCGCAGGGACAGAAGGGCGAGTGGCTGCTGAACTACCGCGGCGGCTCGTTCCTGCTGGCCGAGACGCCCGAGAACGAGCGGGAGGCCAACATTCGCGGCGTCTCGTTCGAGCACGTCGCCGGGGCGCAGGAGGCCCAGATCCGCGCCGAGATCGCCGACAACAACATGGAGGCGGTGGCGCTCGAGAAGGCCCCCAAGGTCGCCGTCTACATTCCTCCGAACACTCCGCCCTGGGACGACGCGGTCACGCTCGCGCTCGACTACGCGCAGATTCCCTACAGCCGGCTGTGGGACGAGGAGGTGCTCAAGGGAGATCTGGCGAAGTACGACTGGCTGCATCTCCATCACGAGGACTTCACCGCCCAGCACGGCAAGTTCTACGCGGCCTATCACAACTTCCCCTGGTACCAGGAAGAGGAGCGCGTGCAGGCGGCGATGGCGCAGAAGCTGGGATTCGCCAAGGTGACGAAGCTCAAGGCAGTGGTGGCGCTCGCCATCAAGGACTACATCGGGCGCGGCGGTTTCATGTTCGGCATGTGCTCCGCGACCGACACGTATGACATCGCGCTGGCGGCCGACGGAGTGGACATCGCCGACGTGGTGTACGACGGCGATCCCGCGGATCCGCTCGCCAACCAGAAGCTCGACATGTCGCGCACGCTCGCCTTCAAGGACTTCCGGCTCGAGCTGGACCCGATGCTCTACAAGTTCTCCGACATCGACGTCACGCAGGAGGCCTCGATTCGCGGTCCCAACACCTGGTTCACGCTGTTCGACTTCTCGGCGAAGAACGACCCGGTGGCGTCGATGCTGGTCCAGGATCACGTCAACGCGGTGCCCGAGTTCCTGGGGCAAACGACGGGATTCCATCGCGCGAAGCTCAAGAGCAGCGTGCGCATCCTCGGCGAGGTCGAAGGCGCGGACGAGGTGAAGTACGTCCACGGGCAGTACGGGCGCGGCACCTTTACGTTCCTGGGCGGCCACGATCCCGAGGACTACCAGCACATGGTCGGCGATCCGGCGACGGATCTCACCCAGTACCGCCACTCCCCCGGCTATCGCCTCATCCTGAACAACGTGCTCTTCCCGGCGGCGGAAAAGAAGAAGCAGCGCACCTGATTCGCGCCTGATTCGCGCGCCCCGCGACCGAGCATCACGATCGCCGCAGTTCGCCACGGCGTGAGCGGCATCCTGCCTGGGCGCCCTCCCCCAGCGCTCGAAGGAATCGAGCAGCCTGCATGCGAACCGTGCGCCCCCGCACGATCGCGCGACTCGGTCCGGCCTTTGCAGTGCGACTTGGTGCCGGTTGGTCCGGCGACCGAACTGGAGGTCCCGTGCTCAGAGTCGCGTCCGTCTTGGCGCTGCTCGGGATGCTCACGGACGCGCACCCGCTCCTCGCTGCTCCCTGGAACCCTCTCGCCTCCCTGCCTGCGCCACGCACGGCTGCCGCCGCGGCAGCGACTGCCGACCGAATCTACGTCGTCGGCGGCATGACCGATCAGCCGATCGGGCTGGTCACGATGTGGGACGGAACCGCGTGGGTCGAGGCGCCGCCCATGCTTCGCACGCGCGCCTGGCCGGCGGCCGCGGCCAGCGGTGGCTCGGTGTTCGCCTTCGGCGGCGTGGACCTCGAGGGCTTCCCCACGGACGGCGCCGAGCGGCTCGCCGCTGGCGTCTGGGCGGGCATCGCGCCGATGCCCGGCGCTCGCTTCATGCAGTCGGCGGTCTCGATCCAGGGCGTGATCTACGTCGTGGGCGGCCGCAACGATGGCTACCAGGCCGTCGCCGATTGCTTCGCCTACGACGTGAACAGCGGGACGTGGACCACCACTCTTCCGATGCCGACCGCGCGCTTCGGGGCGGCGGCCGCGACGCTGGGTGGCCAGCTGTGGGTGATCGGCGGCTTCGGGACCGGGCCACTCGCCACCGTCGAGCGCTTCGATCCCGCCGCCGGCACCTGGTCCGACGGACCCGCTCTTCCCGAGCCACTGTGGCTGGCGAGCGCGGCCGTGGTCGGCGATCGGGTGTGGCTGGCCGGAGGCATCAACGACCAGACGGTCACGCGCGCCGCCGT
>Ga0066700_10001184_pt1 | contig 10625 bp, 7 predicted proteins | sample GraSoiAngelo_149_FD_66460 | JGI IMG/M metagenome (GOLD analysis project Ga0066700, IMG submission 66460) | Grasslands soil microbial communities from the Angelo Coastal Reserve, California, USA - 14_1009_09_30cm | ecosystem: Environmental > Terrestrial > Soil > Grasslands | place: USA...
CAGTCGCATCCCGCATCTCGCATCCCGCATCCCGATGAGCGTCGCCACGGCAAACGGTGTCCGGCCGTCCAGCAGTGCACGCTCCCGCGACCTCGCGTCCGCGGGCTCGACGTACACGTCGACTTGTCCTTCGCACCCCACGCCCAGGTCCCAGGCGGCGATTTCGTCGGCGCTGGAGCAGTAGCTCCGGAGCTCGGGCGCTCCGCTGCGGATGACCTGCAGCGCCACTTCGCGCACGTCCTGCTCGAGGCAGCCACCGCTCACGTTGCCCGCGCTGCTGCCGTCGCCCGCGACGGCGAGCTTCGAGCCCTCGTGCCGGTAGGCCGAGCCGCGGACCCGGACGACCGTCGCCAAGGCGGCGGGCTGTCCCGCGCGGCGGGCCCCGGCCAGGAAATCGAGCACCTCGCGCGTTTCAAGCCATTGTTTCATGCGATCTCCCCTCGGGTAATCTAGCGACGGCGCGGGCCTTGCCCGGCACGGGCTCGGGGGTACCTTCTGCCTGCAGCCACGCCGAACCATCTCCACGGAGGACCGCACGTGAATCGCACCGCCACGCTGCTGCTCGTCGCCGCCCTGCCCGCCGGCCTGCTCACCGCGCGCCCCGGCCCGGAGGACGAATCGGTCTTCGTCCGGGGCCTCCGCCCCGACCAGCACGAGTCCGTGCTGTACGTCTGGACCAGCGACGCCGACCAGAACGATCCCGACTTTCTCACCGTGATCGATGCGAACCCCACGTCGTCGACCTACGGCACCATCATCGCGACGGCGCCGACGAGCGCCCCCGCCAACGAGGCGCACCACTTCGGGTATACCGTCAACGCCGACCGCATCTTCGCCGGTGGGCTGTTCTCCAACCGGCTGTTCATCTACGACGTCGCGACCGACCCGAAGCACCCCAAGCTCGTCAAGACGGTGCCCGACCTGGCGGCGAGCACCGGCTTCTCGGGGCCGCACACGTTCTACGCCGTACCCGGCGGCGTGATGATCGCGATGCTGGGCGCGAAGGACGGCGGCGCGCCTGGGGCGCTGGTCCAGCTCGACAACGACGGCAACTTCGTGAAGGCGCTCCCGGCGCCGAAGTACATGTACGACGTGGGCATCAAGCCGGAGCTAAACCTCATCCTCACGTCGAGCTGGGCGCACCCGCACGCGGTCAAGGCCGGCAACACGCCGATGGACCAGGTGGGCGACGAAGTGGTGGCCTGGGACTACAAGACCGGTAAAATCCTCCAGACCGAGCATCTCGACAAAGCCCCGCTCGAGGTGCGCTGGCTGCACGGCGCCGCGGCGCGCGGCGGCTTCATCAACTGCGCCTTCGGCAACAGCGTGTGGCACTGGGAAGTGGGAACGGACGGCAAGCTCGCGTTCACGCGCGTGATCAAGCTGGCCGACAACGCGATCCCGGCGGACATGCGGATCTCCTACGACAACAAGTTCCTGTTCGTGTCCCTGTTCGGTGGCGGCGCGGTGCAGCAGTACGACATCGCAGACCAAATGCACCCCAAGCTCGTGAGCACCGTGGCCTTCCCCCAGGCGCAGATGCTGAAGCTCACGCCCGACAACAAGCGCCTGTACGTGAGCAACTCGCTGCTCTCGAACCTGGACGGCAAAGTGCCCTACCGGGTGCGCCTCCTGAACGTCGGGCCCACGGGGATGACGCTCGACCCGAAGTTCGACGTGGACTTCGAGCACTTGCCGACTGGGCAGGCACGGCCGCACGACATGCTCTTGAAATAGCAAAGGCGTAGCAGAGAGGCGTCACGGAACGACGTCACGGAGAAACGTGCGTCAGAACCGGAAGCTCAGACCCGTGAAGATCTGGTCGTAGCCGTCGAAGCCGCCGCGTTGGCGGGTGGCGGACGCCATCATGTACCACGCGCGCGCGAGGGTGAGGTCGGCGTCGACACCAACCCAAGTCGCGGTGGTACGGGAGGGGTCGGCGGTCGGCTCCCGCTCGGATCGGACGCCTCCATTGAGCTCGACGTGGAGCCGCGTTCCGGGGTCGACCCCCAGCGCGGCCGACTGCAGCAGTCCGGTGAGCTGCGGGTTGACGTAGTACGTCGTCCGGGTCCGCAGACTCACGCCGAGTCTGGTGAGGCGATCGGCGGCGAGCGACGCGGTGTAGGAGTGCGCCGTCCCGGTCACGCCACCGCTGCTCACGCGGGCATCGAACCCCACCCGCAAGCGCCGGGTCGGCCGCACCGATATGCCTCCCCAGGCGCCCTGCCGGTAGGTGTCGTCGAAGTTCGTTTCCGGGTTCACGACGTCCCGATACAGCAGGACGTTCCGCCGGTTGTCGAAGCCGGCATCGAGCGCGACGACCTCTGTGGCGTGGACCTGCAGGAACGCAAACGTGCTGGTGGGTGAAATCGCGTTCATACCGGGCAGGAGCTTCCACGGCCGATAGTAATCGACCTCCTGCGTGACGAAGGCGGAGACCCGCGCGTCGAAATAGGACCCCTGCAGCCAGGCGAATTCCCGGTTGGCATGGGCGCTCTGGTACGAGCCGCTCGCGCCCAGTGTCAGTGCCCAGCGCGCCGTGGCACCCGGCCGACTATGTCGCTGGGTGTAGAAGCCTCCCTGCACGATAGAGCTCGACATGCCGAGGTCGATCGGATCGGGCTGCGTACCGGTGAACACTCCGGTGCTCCAAGTGGGCTGCACCAACTCCGCCATCACCCCATCGAACACGCCGACCGACGCGAGGGCCCCGGAGATCTGGCGACCAAAGGTGAGTCGCGTCGGCGAACCCGGCGCGTTGATCGACAGGCCCGCGGCGTACACTCGGCTCCGATCATCGGTGACCGCGGTCCCGTCCGCGAGAATGGTGTAGCTGCGGCGGGCACGCACGTCCACCGTCAGGTTGAGTGAGGGCCCGCTTCCGGGCGGGCCGTCGAGCCGCAAGCCCAGCCCCGGTTGCGCCAGTTTGCCGGAGACGTCGGCCTGCTGCATCAGGAAGTACTCGACGCTCACGCGGCCCCGCAGCCCCGGACGCGACGCCGTGGTGCCCGTTCCCGTCCCCGCCCGCGCCGTGGCGGGCTTGGGAGCCGCCCTCGCCGCGGCGCTCGAGTCGCGAGCGAGTGGGGCGGGCACGAACCGGACCGTGTCGCCCACCGCGAGCGCCGTGGATGGAGAGGAGAGACTCACGATGTCGCACGACGCCTGGTGGGACGCGAGGTACGCGACCTTCAAGACGCCGATCGCCGCGCCGCGACGCCACACCGCGACGCGCGCCCCTTCCTGCAGGCCTTCCAGACGCCCCGCGTCCAGATACGCGGACGCGCTCGTCAGATACGTGATGCGGGCGACCCTCACCGAGCCCGAGTCCTGAGCGGTCGCCGGCGCGGAGAGCGCAGCCAGCGACGCGAGCACGACCGCGGCGACCGAGCTCTTCATCCGGCGCGACCGTTGCGGTGACAGGCGTAACAGTTCGTACTGTTCCACACGTATCCGCTCACCCCGGTGTGGTGCGGGTCCGTCTGGCTCTGCGTGTGGCAGTTCGTGCATGCGAAGATCGAAAAGTCGGATGCATTCAGGTGGCAGTCGCTGCACTGCGTGGCGGTGTGGTGCGGCACGGGGAACCAGGTATGGTTGAACGTCGCCCCCGTCCAGCCGGACGTCGTGTGACAGTCCTGGCAGGTCGTCGCAAACCCCGCCGTGGCATGCGCCGGATTATTCGTGTTGTTGTAATCCAGCTGGTGACAGGAGACGCACGCTGTGCCCAGGCCGGTGAACCCGCTGCTGCCGTGACATTGCTGGCACGTGAGCGTGCGGTGCATGCCCGTGAGCGGAAACCCGGTGCCGTCATGATTGAAGCGTGCGCTCGTCCAGATCGTGACGGCGTGGCATTGCGTGCAGTCGAGCGGGAACGCGCCGGCGGCGTGGTCCGGGTTCTTCGCCGCGAGGTACTGCGGACGATGGCAGTCCACGCACTCCGACGCCACCGCGACGAACGCCAGCCGCCCCTGGGGCGCGGGCTGGTGGCAGGCTTCGCAATCGACGGTGAGGTGCGACCCGCCGAGCGGAAAGCGCGTCTGCTGATGCGCGCGCACCATGCCGGCACGGTCGAGGAACGAGCGCGCGGTGTGACAGCGCCCGCAATCGTTGCCCAGCTCTCCGCGGTGGATGTCCTGGTGGCACGACGCGCAGCTGGTCGCGACACCGTGGAAATCGAGGGTCGTGTGACACGATCGGCAGGCGGCCTGCGCGTGCGCGCCCACCAGGGCCATGCCACGCTTGGCGTGATCGAACTTGGCACTCACATGTGCGGGGGTCCAACCCTCGGAGCTGTGACACAGGGCGCACTCCTCCTGGAGCTTGCCGTGCGGATTGCGGACCGGCTGCTGTGCGGACGCGGTGGACCGCCCCAGACACGCCAATCCGACGGTCAGGAGGAGCCGCGCGGCTCTCACGCTCCCCGCCTCACGCTGTCGCCATGGCACGTCTCGCACTTGCCCGAGAGGGGCCGATAGGTCCCAACACGCTTGCCGCCCGCAACCGCCGTGGTATGACAGCGGTCGCACGGGACGTTGGCATGCGCGCCCTTGAGCGCGAAGGTCGCGTCGCGGTCGTGATCGAAGCGAGTGGCGGGCCGGAACGTGTCGCTGCCGTGGCAGCTCTCGCACGCACCCCGGTCCGCGCGAGTCGCGAATTGCCGACCGTGCGGCGTCTCGTGACAGGCTTCGCATCCCCCTTTCGGGGCTGCGAACAGCAGGCGCGGGGACGACCAGCGCACCAGCACCAGGGACGAGGTTGGGGCAGGATGCTTCATCTCCGCGTGGCATTCGACGCACGCCACCGCGGCATGCGCGCCGTCGAGCGAGAATTTGTAGCGCCGATGGGTGGCGATGCCGACGGTCGATGGCCGGAACGTCCGCAGGTCGTGGCAGTCGAGGCAACGCGGGTAGCGCCCGTCGTGCGGATCCACGTGGCACGCCGCGCACTCGAGCTCCTTCAATTCGAACGCCACGCCGGCCTTTCCGACGGCCTGGATCCCGAGCGGCGGCAGGTTGCGACGATCGGGCCCATGACAGGCGCTGCATGCGATTTCCGCGTGTCGGCCCTCGAGCGGGAGTCGCAGGGTGGCGTGAGCGGCCACGGTGAACGTGCTCGGCGTCCAACCGGCCACGCGATGGCACGCACCGCAGGCCCCACGGTCGGGGCGCGCCGACAGCTGCCCCGCGTGATCGTCGGCGTGACAGTCGCGGCACCGACCGGCGGCGGGGCGCAGCCACACGCCGGCGGAGCCAAGCTGCACCGCGGGGACGCCGGGCGGATTCTTGACGTGGCAGTCGGCGCACTTCACCTGTTGGTGCTTGCCCTCGAGCGGGTACTTCGCGTTCCGGTGCTGCGCCACCGTGTAGGTCGCCGGCCGCCAGTCGTCCACCACGTGACAGGACGCGCAGTCCACGATCCGGCCGGCGAGCGTCGCGGTTCCGGCATGTGCGTCGTGGTGACAGTCGGTGCAATTCACGAAGTGTGGACTGGACACGACCTTGCCCGCGGAGAAGTCATGACACTTCTCGCACGCGACAGTTCGGTGGCGCCCACGCAGCGGATACTTGGTGCGCTCGTGATCGAACTTGCCACGAGCGATCGTCTTGAAATCCGAGGTGCTGTGGCAGGCGGCGCACGCGGTGCCGAGGCGGCCGCGATGGACGTCCTCGTGACAGGTGACGCACGCCCGTTCGAGACCCACCCAGCCCCAGTCTGGTCCCCGCCGCTCGGACAGTTTCGCCGCCCGCGACACGCGGAACGCCGCCGTGTGACAGTCGAGGCACTTCGTCTTCTGGTGGCTGCCGTCGAGAGGCCACCCGGCCCCCGTGTGATCGAAGCGGTTCACGTCGCCGCCGGGCCAGCTCACGAGCGCGAAGTCGCGCCCAGCGTGATCGGGGTGACAGCTGGCGCAGCGCTGGTCCTTGACGCCGGCGTGAAAGCCTCGTCCCCGGTCCACGAGCCAGGCGATCTCCTTGTGGCACGCAACACAGCGCGCGTTCATCTGCTCTTTCCGATCCCGCCCCCCGCCGTGGCAGGACTCGCACCGCAGCGCCCCTTCGAGCCGCTGGTGCGGTTTGGCCAGCGGGCCGGGCGAGATCTGGGCGGCGACCGGAGCGGCGAGGCAAATGAGAGCGAGCGCGAGGCCGCCATACTTCACCAGAGCCACGTCGCGCCGACGGCGACCACGACCGCCACGTGGATGAGAACCGCCATCAGGGCGGCGATGGCGACCGGCCTATGCAGCACGTGCCAGTAGCGGAACACGTCGTGCGTGGCGTCGAGCATGCGCGCCTGCTGCGCCAGCGCCATTTCCCGACGGGCGAGGCGGAGCGTCGCGCGCAGCATTTCCCGGTCGTTCTTGCGCCTCCGTGGACTGCGGGCCTCCCACACGCGTCGCAGCTTGCGGGCGGCGCGCCGGCGGGCGAGGTCATCGGCAATCATGCGCCACAGCGTGCTCCACAACCCGCGGCGGGTCGCCGGTGCCTGTCCGGCCGCGAGCGTCGTCGCGACGAGGCCGGGTTCGAGCCCGCTCGACCGCGCGATCTCCCCCAGCAGCGCGCCCCGCCGTGCGGCAATCTCCTCCATCGTGAGCTCGACGCCGAGCCTGGTGCGAGGAATGCGCGCGTAGATGTAGCGGCCCACGAGGCCCGAGACCCAGACCACCATCATCGACCAGAAGCCGAGCCCGATGATGCCGGTAAAGCGCCACGCGGCGTGAATCGCGACGAGCAACGGCAACGCCAGCGCCGCGAGGACGTGCGTGTCCAGCCAGCGGGCGACCGTTCCCGTGAATGCAAGCCAGCGGAACTTCTTGCGGAGGGGGTACAACCACAGAAAGAGGAAGATCACGAGCGCGAGCAGTCCCGCGCTTTGGCCGATGTAGCCCGATGACTTGAGCCATGGATGCAGCGGGCTCCGCACCCGCGCCGCCATCGGGAGCGAATAGTACGGCCATCCCGCGACGCAAACCGCGCCGAGCGTCAGCACGAAGAGCCGGAACAGCCGGTGCCGCGGCTCAGGCGCGCGCACCTGCACAGAGATGCGGTCGCCGGACAGGCGTACGGGCGCGGCCGGGGGCGTCGCGCGGCGCTCCGGCCGGGGATCGAGGCCCGGCACTGGACCGGAGGGGGCCATAACGTAGTGTGTTATGCCAAATGACCCGCGCGAGCGGTGACGTAGCCCACGGTGGCGCCGGGCGCCTGCCGCGCAAGATTGGACCCGAAAGTCGCGACCACGCGGCGAGCGCCCTCCCCCGAAGGTTTCATTAGGGAACCGATGTCCGACACGCTGATGTACGTCGCATTCGCGGCGCTCCTCCTCGTCTTGATGACGTCGCATGTGCGGCGCATGCAGAAGAAGGAAGCCGCCGCCCGGGCCGCCGCCGAGCGCGGGAAGCTGTTTTCGGACGGCCCGCGCGCGCAACACCCCCGCATCGATGCGCTCCAGTGCATCGGGTGCGGTGCGTGCGTCGAAGTCTGCCCCGAGGGGGACGTCCTCGCCGTCATCGGTGGCAAGGCGGTCATCGTCAACGGGCACAAGTGCATCGGCCATGGGCTCTGCGCCGAGGCGTGCCCGGTGGGGGCCATCACGATCGTGATGGCGAGTCCGAGCGTCGGAGCCGACATGCCTGCGCTCACCCCGCAGTACGAGACCAACGTCCCGAACATGTTCATCGTAGGCGAGCTGGGGGGCCTGGCGCTCATCAAGAACGCCGTGAACCAGGGGCGCGACTGCGTCGACACCATCACGACCCGGTTGCCGCAGATCAAGCGCGGCCGGACGACGCCAGGCGTGCACGACATCTGCGTGGTCGGGGCGGGACCGGGCGGCATCAGCGCATCGCTCCGCGCCATCGAGCGCAAGCTCGGCTACGTCACGCTCGAGCAAGACGAATTCGGCGGCACGGTGGCGAAGTACCCCCGCCAGAAGCTCGTGCTCACGAGCCCGGTAGAGTTCCCCCTCCACGGCAAGTTCGGGAAGCTCAAGATCTCCAAGGAGGAGCTGCTCACGTTCTGGCGCAAGCTGCACGGCCGGGCGGGACTCCGCATCAACACATGTGAGAAAGTCGACGACATCCAGAAGGGCGCGGACGGCATGTTCACCGTGCTCACGTCCAAGGCCCAGTACCGCGCCTGGACGGTGATCCTCGCCCTCGGTCGCCGCGGCACACCACGCAAGCTCGACATCAAGGGGGAGGAGCTCCCGAAAGTGATGTACAGCCTCATCGAGGCGGACGCGTACACCGGCGCGAACATCCTGGTGGTCGGTGGCGGCGACAGCGCGGTCGAGGCGGCGATGGGGCTCGCCCATCAGAAGGGCAATCACGTCGTCCTGTCGTACCGACGGGATGCGTTCAGCCGTATCAAGGAGCGCAACGCGACGCGCCTGCCGGAGTACACCAAGTCCGACAGGTTGAAGGTGATCTTCAATTCGCAGCCGGTGGAGATTCGGGAGAAGTCCGTGTTGCTGGAGATCGCCGGCCAGGTGCGGGAGATCCCGAACGACTACGTGTGGGTGTTCGCCGGCGGGACGCCCCCCAACGAGTTTTTGCAAAAGGTCGGCGTCCAGCTCGGGCCACGGGACCTGACTCGCGAAGGGAGCGCGGAAGCGAAGCTCGCACGCCGCACGGCGTGACCTTCCCCAAGCCGGCTCCCGGCTAGATTGAAGGGCGATGCCATCCGGCCCCGCGTTCCTCTTCGATCTCGACGGCACGCTCATCGACAGCGTGTACCAGCACGTGCTCGCGTGGCGCGAGGCGTTGGAGAGCGTGGGGATCGAGCTCTCCGTGTGGCGCATCCACCGCCGCATGGGCATGAGCGGCGGCTTGTTCGTCAACGCCTTGCTCCGCGAGACGGGACGCGACTTGAAGCCGGAACAGGCGGCGCAGATCCGTCGCGTCCATGGCGAGGCCTACGCGCGCCAGGTGTCGCAGGTGCGTCCCCTCCCCGGCGCACGGGAGCTCCTCGCCTATCTCACGCAGGCGGGCGTCCCGTGGGCGATCGGGACGAGCGGTCGGATGGAGAGCGCCAAGCCCAACCTCGACATGCTGGCCATCCCCGCCGGCGTCCCGATCGTGACCCGCGACCAGGTGGAGCACGCGAAGCCCGACCCCGATCTCTTCCTCGCCGGGGCCGAGCGGCTCGGCGTGCCGATCGACGAGTCGATCGTGGTCGGGGACAGCGTGTGGGACCTCCTGGCGGCGCGTCGCGCGCGTGCGATCGGCGTGGGGCTGTTGTCCGGCGGGTATGGCGAAGAAGAGCTCGAGCGGGCCGGCGCGTATCGGGTGTATCAGGACCCCGCCGACCTGCTCAATCACCTCGACGAGGTCGGCGTGCGCCTGGGCAGCACGTCTCCGTAGGTCATCCAGAGAAGTGCTCGTCCTCCCGCCCGGGCGGTGAGGAGGGCAGCTGCACCACGCGGTCCCACGCGCTCGTCTGCCAGTTGTCGGGCCGGTCGCGCTCGCGCACCCAGGGCGGCAGGGGCAGCGCGAGGTGACCGGAGAGGGCCTCGACATAGGGCTCGTACATGCGGCGCAGGTCGGTGAGCCGCTCCTCGAAGTCGGCCCGGGCCCTGAGCACCAGGCCGCCGCCCGCGAGCCGATCGCGTAGCCGCGCCAGCTGTGCCGCCGCCAACCGCTCCTCCGGCCGCCGCGGGGGCGTGCTATACACCTGCGCCAGGTCGACGACCGCGTGGCGCGCCATGGCGAACGTCAGCTCCGCCTGACGCACGCACCACCCCTCGAGCCCCACGATCACGAGCGCGCTCGCGTCCAGGATGGTCGTGAGGGCCGCCACCCACGACTCGTTGTAGTGCTGCGACCGGAAGTAGCCGAGCGGTGGATAGGACAGGTGGCTCTCGAGCACGTCGGCGGCCCAGCGCTCCCACTCCTTGAGAAGCTCGACCAGGGCCGCGGCGCGCGGATCCGCCCGGTGTCGCCACAGGAGCTCCCCCGCGCTGGGCGGCGAGCCGGCGCGCGCGTCGAGCAGGGAGATGGCGACCTCGCGCCGGGAGAACGCCTGATAGATCACCGGAAAGTATCCGATCACCGCGGCGAGGAACGCGAATCCGGTTCCCGCCTCGACGACGGTGATCGTCTTGGCGAACGCGCTGCGGGGCACTACGTCTCCGAGGCCGAGCGTGAAGAACGTCGTACCGCTCATGTACACATCCGACCAAAACCCGGTGCCGCCTCCGCCCGCCACCGTCATCGCCGAGCCCGCGGCCCATTGCAACAGCCCGAACGAGACGACGCTGCCCGCCGCCCACAGGGCGAGCAGCGCGATGAGCGAGAGCGGCCCGTAAAAGGAAAGAAACGCCTCCCGGCGCCGGCCCGTGAGCAGCCGCGCGGTGGCGCGCCACGGTGCCCAGGTGTACCGGTAGAACAGCTTGGTGAGGCGGATCCGCCCGCTCACCCGACGCGGCAGGATGATGGTCTCGAACGCATCCCACAGAACCACGGCGAGCACCACCACGCCCGCCACACCCCCGATCCACCTCATGTCCGCCGCTCCACCCCTCGGAAAGGATGACTAAACTGCCGGCCTGGGCCGCCGCTGGCGAGTCTCGCGCGCGGCCCGTAAACTTGCTCGGTGAGCTTCGACCGGGTGACGCGCACCTGCGGCGCTGCG
>Ga0066700_10001185_pt1 | contig 10616 bp, 9 predicted proteins | sample GraSoiAngelo_149_FD_66460 | JGI IMG/M metagenome (GOLD analysis project Ga0066700, IMG submission 66460) | Grasslands soil microbial communities from the Angelo Coastal Reserve, California, USA - 14_1009_09_30cm | ecosystem: Environmental > Terrestrial > Soil > Grasslands | place: USA...
TCCATTGCGTCCTCCACACAAACCTCTGCGACCTGTGGCAGTCTACGCAGATCCTTCGCGCCTGCGGCGCTCAGGATGACACGCGCGCTCGCTCTGGGTTAAGGCTCTGGTGCCGCAGCGGCCCGGTTGGACGATGGACGCTGCGGCGCCGTTCTGGCGCTACATAGCCCGCGCTCCGCAACGCCGCCTCGAGCACCCACTCCCAGCCCAGCCGCTCCAGCATGCGATGGTAGGGTACGCCGAGGTACTTCCGGGCGTACTCGCAGACGGTCCGCAGCGAGATCGGGGTGTACGTCCCCCGCTCGCCGAGCCGCCCGCTCGCGGCATGTGCGGCCAGGCGGCCGAGCGCCCGCCAGTCGCGCGCCGTGTACTTCCCGTACTGCGCGAACAGCCGGCTGTAGCTCGCCACGCTGAGCCCCGCATCCGCGGTAGTGCCTTGCAGAGCTTCTTCGAATTGGTGCCGCAGGGGGATTTCGACCTCGCGCTGCCGCAGGCGCCGCGCGACCCAGCGCGCCAGCTCCGCCGCCGTGGGGAGCGCGCGGCGCCGCACGCACTGCACCAGGTGTGCCCAATCATCCCCCTGCCGAGCCCCGGAACGGCGGACCACGACGAGTCGGTCCCGCAGCTCTGTCACCAGCATCAGGAGTGGCTCGAGCAGTTGCTGCTCCGCCGGCAGGGCGAGACATGGTACGGCCCACGGCGCGCGGTAGGAGAGGGCGGTGAGCTCGGCCAGCACGGCGATCGTCGCGTCGCCGTCGCCGAACACGAGGCTGCCGAGCGGCAGATCGGAGCCGCGCTCAACCGTGGCCAACGACGTGGGGTTTCGGTAGGGAGGAGCCAGCACGACCAGCTGGCTGCCGCACACACGACCGAGCTCCCTCCATGCACGCACCATGGACGCAAAGCCCTCGAGCTGAATTTTGCTGCGGGAGTAGATGTAGCACACGAACGGCGTCGCCGCCAGCAACCTCGGCATTGCAAGCCTGCAACGTTTCCGTCTAGCCGGGCGCGTTCCCGTGAAGTCCTATCGTGCTAGCATGAAGCCTAGCGGGCTGATTCGGCTGATCTTGTTGGGCGGGCTCGGGGCCTGCGCGGACCGGGGACTGCCCACCGCGCCCGCGCCTGCCGCGCTCGCCGCGCGGGTGGTCAACTGTGAAGCCAATGTGCGAGCGAACACGCTCGCGTGCAGCGCGCCCAACCTCCAGCCGACCGGTCGGATCTCGGCCGATCTGGTGCTGGGAGGGCAGGGGACCTACGTGGCGCTGCGCTCGAGCCACGTGAGCTACGACGGCACCACCACCTTCCAGGCGGACGTCACCGTACAAAACCTCACGGTGCTGCCACTCGGCACCAGCGATGGAACCACGGTGAGCGGCGTGAAGGTGTTCTTCCATTCCGGCCCCACGGTCACCTCGGGGACCGGGACCGTGACGGTGGCGAATGCCGACGGGACGGGAGGCTTCACCGGTACCGCGCAACCGTACTTCCTTTACAACCAGATCATCCAGACAGAGGAGGTCTCTGCTGCGAAGACGTGGCGGTGGAGCGTACCGAATACCGTGAGCACCTTCGCGTTCCAGGTGCTGGTGGACGCGGTGGCGCCGCAAGAGCACACGGTGCTGCGCTGGCTGTATGACCCGGTGGTGGACGGCGCGGATCTCGCCGCCGTGTGGGGCGCGTCGGCCGGCAACGCGTTCGCGGTCGGGGCGGCCGGGAAGATCCTGCACTATGACGGCGCCGGCTGGACGGCGCAGCCGAGCCCGATATTCGCGGACCTCGCGGGCGTGTGGGGCAGCTCGGGGACCGACGTGTTCGCGGTGGGCCTGGGGGGCACGATCCTGCACTACGACGGCAAGAGCTGGACGGCCCCGCCGAGCCCGACGACGAGTACGCTGGTTGGGCTGTGGGGCAGCTCGGCGGGCGATGTGTTCGCGGTCGGCGACGCCGGCACGATCCTGCACTACGACGGAACGACCTGGAGCTCGCAGCCGAGCGGGACCGGCCAGAACTTCCTCGCCGTGTGGGGCAGCGCGGCAAACGACGTGTTCGCGGTCGGTGACTCGGGGCGAATCTTCCACTACAACGGGCTCGCGTGGGGCGTCCAAGCGACCGCGATCAGGGGAAACGGGCTGCGAGTGTTTTTCACGAGCGTGTGGGGCAGCTCGGGCGCGGACGTATACGCTGTCGGCGACTTCGGCTTCATCGCGCACTACAACGGCACCAGCTGGGTCGTCCAGTCGAGCCCGACCAGCGCGGACCTGTTCGGCCTGTGGGGCAATTCCGCGAGCGACGTGTTCGCGGTGGGCGACGCCGGCACGATCCTGCATTTCAACGGCACCAGCTGGACCACCCAGGCAAGCGGCACCAGCGCGGCCTTGATCGGCGCCTGGGGCAGCTCGGGGAGCGACGTGCTCGCGGTGGGCGACGGCGGCACGATCCTGCACTACAACGGCGCGACATGGACATCCCAAGCGGACGGCACGCCCACCTCGCTCTCGAGCGACTGGGGCAGCTCGGGCGTAGACGTGTTCGCCGTGGGCGACGTGGGCACGATCCTGCATTACAACGGCGCCGGCTGGAGCGCGCAACCGAGCGGCACCGCCGCGCTGCTCACAGGCGTGTGGGGGAGTGCTGCGAACAACGTGTTCGCGGTGGGGGACGGCGGCACCATCCGGCGCTACAACGGTGCGACCTGGGCCGCGCAGTCGAGCGGCACGACGAGCTTGCTGGGCGGCGTGTGGGGCAGCTCAGGGAGCAACGTGTTCGCCGTGGGTGATGGCGGCACGATCCTGCACTACAACGGCACCAACTGGTCCGCGCAAGCGAGCGGGACCAGCAATGCGCTGATCGGCGTGTGGGGCAGCTCGGCGAGCGATGTGTTCGCGGTAGGCGACGCCGGCACCATCCGGCACTACAACGGCACCACGTGGACGGCGCAGACGAGCCCGACGGCGGACGCGCTGCTCGCTGTGTGGGGTAGCTCGGGAAGCGACGTGTACGCGGCGGGCAGCAACGTCACGCTGCTGCACTACAACGGCACCAGTTGGAGCGTGGTCTTCAGCGGCAACGGGTTCGAGCTCACCGGGATCTGGGGAACTAGCGGAAGCGACGTGTTCGTGATCGGTGAGTTCGGCGTAATCACGCACTACGACGGCACCAACTGGACCCAGCAGGTGAGTCGCACCGCCAACAATCTGTTCGGCGTGTGGGGTAGCGCCGGAACTCAGGTGATCGTGGTGGGAGACGTGGGGACCGTGTTGCGGGGCACGCGCTGAAGACTTACCTGACGACGATCACCCCATGCATGCCGGCGCCCGGGGAGCCGTGGATCGAGCAGTGATAGGTGTACGAGCCCGTCGGGTTGAGTGTGGTCGCGTAAGCTCCCGAGGACATGAGCGCCGAATTTGCCGGCAACGTACCCGGCCCGGTGTCCCACGTCACGGTGTGGGAGGCGGAGCCGATCCACGTGAACGTCACCGCCGTTCCCGCCGCCACCGTGTCAGGAGTCGGATTGAAGAAATTATCGCCCACGGCGATACTCGGCGTTGAACCTCCGCCTCCACCCGCGGCCGCGTACACGCAACCCGGCTCCTGCACGCGATTCTGAAACCCCGTGCCGGCGTTGTAGGCGGTGTTAGACCACTCCGCCTGCACGTGCCAGATGCTCGAGTTCGAGAACGTCACGGAGGACACGCTGAACACATAGGCGCACTTATCGCCGATCTCCCCTTGGCCGACGGCGGCATACCATCCCAGGCCGCGCGGATCGGTGATCGTCTCGGCAAGCTCATGCGCCGTGATGTTCGCGAGGGCGGCTAACCCTTGCGAATGCGCGGTGAAACTGTCGTGCGGGTCACAGCCGGGATCGCCATCGATGTTGAATATCCACGCCACCTGCACGGGGTGACGCTTGTAGCTCCCCCACCAGTGCCACCCACAAACCCGAGACGTACCCCGAACGGTGGTTCCGTATACGATGTAGAGCGCCGTCGGGTCCGGCACGGGTACCAGCTTCTCCACCTCGGCAATCACCGCCGTCACGCTGGGTTCCCCGGTCGGCGCGGTACTCGGATCGATGACCGAGCCCACGTACGTCGATGCCGTGGTCACCTGGCCGTTCTGCCCGCCGTACTCGGTCAACGCGCCCGCGTAGGCGCTGCCGCCCCAGCCCTGAAAGAACGACGTGAGGCCCGTGATCTTGTCACCCGCAAACGCCGGTGTGTTCCAGTCGCCGCCCCAGTAGATCGCGTACGTCTTGCTCGCGAGCATGAGGTCTCCGCCGTGGCCGGTCATGAGGCCGAGCGGCGCCGCCGGCCCCTGGCCGCGCGCCCAGAACACGTGCTCGGGCTGATCCGGCAGCTCGAGCGAGGGGCCGGTCGGCGGCGGCGCGGACTCGGTGCAGGCCGCGACCAGCGCGAGCGTGGTGACATACCAGCGACGTTGCATGCGACGTGGGATGGATGCCGGTTCCCAACGTGCCAAGTGCGGCGCGACGCCGCAATGCGTCGGCATTGCAGAACTGCAACCTTCCCGTCTGGCAACTCGAGGCTGTTGGAACTCCTTTGGTGAGTGGAGAAACCAATGGCATAGCAGGCTTTCGACGGAGGAGCCATGCGCGAGACGAAACACGACATCCCGCCAGATCAGGTAGATCAGGGGGGTGGCAGCGACGCCAAGCGCGTGTGGGTGAAGCCAGAGGTGGTGCAGCTGCCCCCACTCACGGACCTGACGCTGCAATCCGGCTCCCCGATCGGCGGCGGGGGAGGCACGGGAGGGGGCGGGGGCACGGTGTTCTAACATGCTGCTCGGCTTCGCGCTGACGCAGCACTGCAATCTCCGTTGTCCCCACTGCATCCGGGACGACGTCACCACCGTGCATTCACTGGATCCCGATCTCGTCGACGCGGTCGTGGAGGACGCGCTGGGGCTGTTCGGCGACGTCACAGTTAGCCTGACGGGTGGCGAGCCGCTGTTGCACCCCCAGTTCGACCGCATCATCGAACGCGTCGCGACGAGAGGCGTGCCCTACCGGTTCGTGTCCAACGGATGGCACTTGAAGCGCATCATGCCGGTGCTCGACCGCTATCCGGCGGAAGCGGTGCGCCTGAGTCTCTCCGGGGCGACGGAAGCGGTCCACGACGCCGAGCGCGGGCGCGGCAGCTTTCGCCGCGTGCTGCTGGGCGTGGCGCTGCTCACGAGCCGCCGGATCCCGACGGTGCTGTCGATCGTGATCGACCGGCGCGACCGCCATCAGGTCCGCGACGCCGTCGCGCTCGCCGAAGCGCTGGGCTGCAACCGCATCCATTTCATCCTGCCGCAGCCCGTCCCGGGGAGCGCGGCGCGCAACAGCGACCTGCCGCCCGGCGAGTGGTGGAGCGTGCGGCGCGAGGTCGAGGCGCTGGCGCGCGAGCCCGGTCGCGCGACGGCGATCCAGCTCGACTACGGCGCGCCGCTGGACGATGACGGGCCCCGCTGCGACACCTTCGCGCTGCGGCGGGTCTATGTGGACGCGCGCGGGCGCCTTTCGACGTGTTGCCAGCTTTCCGAGTACGGATTCAACGAGCGGGACGTGGTCGCGGACCTGAGCGTCATCCGGCTCAGAGACGCGTGGCCGCGCTACGTGGAACAGTTGCGGGCGCAAGAGGCGGCGAGCGGGCGGCGCCGAGACAGTGCGGATGTGCTAGGCGCGTTTCCGTGCCTGCGGTGTGCGCGCAGCCTGGGGAAGCTCGAGTGGATCGGACGTTATGCCGAGAGCCCGTGGGCGGAAGCGGCGGGAGCGGCATGAACGAAGTCATACCATGACGAGGTCGACAATGCTTCGCACTTTCCGTCTGATCGACGCCGCTGCTCTGTCCTCCGTTGCGCTGCTGGTCGCGGCGTGTACTGACTCGGGCGCTCCCACCGGTCCCACGGGTCAGCTCCAGACCGAGATGATCACGTGCCAGGCCGCGGTGCGCGCGGGGACGCTCACCTGCGTCGCCTCGCAGTCGGTGGCCGCCCCGCAACTGCACGCCGCCCCGGGGATGAGCTTCAATCGGATCGTGGGCGGTCAGGGCGCGCTGGTGCGGCTGGCGTCGAGTGCCACCTCGTACAACTCCGGGACCCAGGTGTTCTCGTCGAGCGTCACGCTTGAGAACCTGCTCTCGCAGGCGATGAACACGGCCGATGGGACGACGCCGGACGCGGGCGGGATCAAGGTGTTCTTCCACTCCGGACCGACGGTGACGGGAGGGTCGGGGATCGTCGACGTGGCAAACCCCGACGGCGTGGACTTGTTCACCGGGACCAACCAGCCGTTCTTCTTGTACAGCAGCGGCGCCGTGCTGTCGTCGGGCGGGTCCACCTCCCCGAAGACGTGGCGGTTTGACGTGTCGACCACGGTGACCACGTTCGCGTTCCAGGTCTTCGTGACGACTCGGCTCCCCGATGAGACCTCCCCGCTCGTCGCCCTGGGGCTGTCCCGCACGCCGTCGGCGCTGACGATTCTCCCGGGGGCGAGCGGCACCACGACCGTCAACCTGACACGCACCAACTTCGCCGGCGCGGTGACGTTGAGCCTGAGCGGCGCTCCCTCTGGGGTCACCGGCTCGTTCAGTCCGGCGGCTCCCACGGGCACGAGCTCCACGCTGACGCTGAACGTGGGCGGCAACGTGGCGACGGGGGTCTACACCCTGACCGTGACTGGCACCGGCACCGGCATCGGCGGCACCCGCTCGACGCGGCTCACCCTCACCGTCGGCACGGCGGGCGTGGGGAACGTCACGGTGGACTTCTCGAGTTGCCCGGTGACGGATCGGCCCGTGTGGGTCGCCGCTCAGGATGGCGGGGGTGCCTGGACACGCATTCCGGGCGGGGGGGACGTCTACACCTTCACCATCGGAAGCAGCGGCGGTGGCTTGGCGTACGTGACGCTGGGTGCGAGCGACGCCGCGTCGGTGACGGTGCAGTACATGACGCAAGCGGAGTTCACGGCCGGGGGCACGCGGGCGTTCTGTCCCCCCCCGCCGGTCGGCAAGACCGTCAATGGCAGCGTGGCGGGTGTCGCCGTAACGGACCAAGCCACGGTCTCGCTCGGCTACAGCTCCGCCACGGTTTCCGGGTTCGGTTCGCTCGCTTTCCAACTCACCCAGGTTCCCGACGGCGCCCAAGACCTGGTCGCGTATCGGCACAGTTCAGTTGGCGGTCCGGAGAGCGCGATCATCCGCCGGAATCAGAACATCCCCGACAACGGTACCATTACAACTCTGGATTTTGACGGCGTCGAGGCGTTCACGCCGGCCACCGCCACGATGACGCTCAACGGCCTGCTCGGTGGTGAGCAGGTATTCCGGTCGATGGGCTACCAGGTGGCGAACTGCGCGACCGCTAGCCTCTACGGCGACATGGGCGGGGCGACCTTCACGGCGTTCGGGATCCCGAGCGGGCAGCAGCAGCCGACGGACTTACACGACCTCAACGTATTGGCGTACACCAGTACGGAATTCCGAAGCATCCAACAGTTCAACCACAGCCTGGTCGCGCGTACGTTGACGCTCGGTGCGGTCTTGCCGTCGCCGACAATCACTACCCTGGCTACGCCCCCCGCCTACCAGCGGCTGCAAGCGGTGTACACGCTGCCGGCAGACTATCAGGGGCAAACCACGTGGCAATACTACAACGACCCAGTCACCAAGGTCGTCGACATCATCGCGACGTTCGGCTACCTCGGCGGGCCGTCCACTACGCTCGCGCTCCCAGATTTCTCCGCCCTTTCCGGGTGGGACAACAACTGGGCGCCGGCCTCGGCGGGTGTGGCCCACTGGAGCGTGTCCGCGGGCGGTTTCTCAGGCTCGCCGTGCACGGAAGGGGCCACCGGCAAGAGCGCGCAGGTGAGCGGCACGTTCTAATGGCCAGCCCGGGTAGACCAACCCCGGGCCCATGGCCCGGGGTTCGCGAGACGAGGCTCATCACCTCCTGCGTGGCGCCGTTCCTGGGCCGCCTGGCGCCGTTCCTGGGCTGCGTGGCGCCGTTCCTGGGCTGCGTGGCCCTGCTCCTGGGCTGCACGGCGAGCGAGGCGCCTAAAGTGGCCCCGCCACCAGCCATCGTGTTCGACTGGCTGCGCAACGGTAACCGGGACATCTACCGGGCGTCGCTCGACGGGAAGGACACGGTGCGGCTGACGTCCGACCCGGGCGACGATCAGCATCCTACCGAGCGCGCCGGCACCGTGGTGTTCACGAGCTACCGCGACGGCAACGGCGAGCTGTATGCCGTCCCGTCGAGCGGGGGCGCCGAGCGGCGCCTCACGACCAGCGCGGCGAACGAGACCCAGCCGGCGCTCTCGCCCGATGGGCAGCACATCGCGTATCTCAACGACGAGAGCGGCGTCCCCAAGCTGTGGATGTGCGCGGCGGACGGGACCAATCCGCAACCGCTCACCACGGGATTTGGATTCCCGGGATCGATCGAAGCGAGCCCGAGCTGGGCGCCTTCAGGCGACCGGCTGGTGTTCGTCTCGACCGCAAACGGACACGCCGGTCTATTCATCACCACCCTGGGAGCCGGTGCTCCCACACCGCTCGTGGCCGATTCCAGCACCGCGGTCGAGCCCGCGTGGAGCGCCGACGCCACGCTCGTCGTCTTCGCCTCGACCCGGGCCGGCGGGGGAGCCACCAACATCTATACCGTGAACGTGGCGAGCCACGAGATCAGGCAGCAGACTTATGGGTCGGTGACCGACGGGCAACCCGCCGGGCTTCCCGATGGACGGATTGTGTACGTGAGCTGGGTGGGCGGCACACCCGAGCTGCGGTGGCTCGACCCGGCGACGCACGCTGTGGTGCAGGTGAGCCCGGGGCCGGGTGCGGCTCAGCACCCCGCCTCGATCCACTAGACAACGACGCGAGGACGGTTCCCATGCCCGGCGAGACGACCTACACCATTCCTGACGACGTGCTCACCGCCCAACTCCAGGGCGAGGCAGTGCTGCTCCATCTCCAGACCAAGAGCTACTATCGTCTCAACGCGACGGCGGCGCGGATCTGGAAAGGTGTGGAAGATCGGCTCGAGCCAAGCCAGATCGTGAACATGCTGATGCAAGAGTTCGCCGTACCGAGGAAGACGGCACAGACAGAGACCGAGCGGACGCTGCGTGACCTGTGCGCGCGTGGTCTGCTGACGTGATGCTCGGTCGGGCCGCGGCGCTGACTGCAGGAGTCGCCGCCGCGTTGCAATCGCCCCTGTGGCTCGGGGGTGGTAGGCTCCGCCAGCTGATCGGCGCGCCCACCGATCTGATCGATCACATGCGGGCGACGGACGCCGAACGAGCGAGCCAGGCGCTGCGCGCCGCGCACGCCACGCTGCGCTTGCTCGATCGTGTCGCTTTTCCGGTGTGGCGCAACACCTGCCTGTATCGCGCCGTCGCGGAGTGTCTCGTGTTGCGCCGCTACGGCATCCCCTGCCGCCTCGAGCTCGGCGTGGCGAGCCACGATGCCCCGGGGAGGATCACCGCGCACGCCTGGGTGGTGCGCAGCGACGGCGGGCACGCAACCACTTCTCCCCCGGCGCTGGCGGTGCTGCGGTGAGGGTGACCCGCACCTTGACGAGCGACGGCGCGCTCCGCCTGGTGCTCGATCGCGCGCTCGTCACGCTCGCCGAGCGCTGGGTGCCCGAGGAGCCAGGCGGTGCGACTTCTCACCGCGCGACCGGCGCGCTGATCGACGTGCGCTGCTCGACGCGCCCCGCGCCGCGCTGCCCGACTGCCGCGACCTTCTCACTCGGCAGCGTGCGCGCGTGGGTAGACGAGCCGCGCGGCGTAGTGCGGCTCGGTGGCGCGCTGGCGTCGAGCGGCGGCGCGGTGAGCCTGGCCACGCGGCGCGCGCGGCTGCGCGTCGACGCCGCGAGTGGCGACCGGGCGGCGACGGATCTCTACTCGATGCTCACGATAGCGGCCGCGCTGCTCGTCGCCGGGCTCGGTCGCGCGCTGGTGCACGCGGCGGCGGTGCTCGCGCCCGACGGCGCTGCCTGGCTGCTGGTAGGCGACGCTCGGGCCGGCAAGTCCACGACCTGCGCCAATCTGGCGCGCGGGGGCGGGGGTGGGAGCGGGGGCGGGGGGTGGGGCTTTCTGTCCGACGATCAAGTCGTGCTGGCGGCCACGGAGCAGGGGATCGTGGTCGAAGGGTGGCTTCGGTCGTTTCATCTTGATGAGGGGTGGGAGCGCGGCGAGGTTTCGGGCCGGCGCAGGGCCATTCACCCGGGGGCGTTGGGCTTGGGCGGCCGGCAACGCGCTGCATCGCTCGCGGGCATCGTCTTGCCCGTGGTCGAGCCCGCGCAGCCCACCACCCTCGCGCCTAGCTCGGCAGGCCAGGCACTCGCCGCGCTGGTGCGGCAGTCGCCCTGGTTGCTGGCGCACCGCACGATCGCCGAGCCCGGGATTGCGTTGCTGTCACGCGCCGCCCAGCGCCCTGCGTTCTCCCTCACGCTCGGGCTCGACACGTACCGCGACCCGGTGCGGTTGCGCGCGCTCTTCACGGCAGCTGGTTGCGGGCCTCCGCCGCCTGTCGCGCGAGCGACCGCGCGCGCGCGGCCACCGGGACAGCCAGCAGTCGCCCCACCGGAACCCGCACGGCTCGCAGCAG